>OJIK01000072.1_pt1 | contig 35855 bp, 39 predicted proteins | sample 1595571 | NCBI WGS metagenome assembly OJIK01 (sample SAMN05416791, study PRJEB24817) | seawater metagenome | isolation source: Sea water | place: Canada:Atlantic | collected 2013-11 | reverse complement strand
CCTCTCTATTCGTCGGCAGCGTCAGATGTGTATAAGAGACAGCTAAAGGACATTTAGTATTAAATTTTGGAACAGATACAAATAATTCTATGGATTATCCAGACGCTATTCATCCAACAGCAAATGCTGTAGAAAACGGTAAAGCTGTTTTAGGTATTATTTTATGTGGAAGTGGGAATGGGGCACAAATGACCGCAAATAAACATCAAGGTATAAGAGCTGCACTTTGTTGGAATAATGAATTAGTTGCGCTTACAAGACAACATAACAATGCAAATATTCTTACAATTCCTGCACGTTTTGTTTCTTTACAACAAGCTATTGGTTTTGTAGATGTTTTTCTTAACACAGAGTTTGAAGGAGGAAGACATGGAACTAGAGTTGATAAAATTTCTTGTTAATATTGTATGAATTTTACAGCAAAATATTTTTCAGAATTAAATACTACAGAATTGTATGAAATATTACAGTTAAGATCTGAGGTCTTTGTAGTAGAGCAAGATTGTGTATATCAAGACATCGATTTTAAAGACCAAAAATCTTTACATATTATTGGATATAAAAACAATAAAATTGTAGCATACACACGTATTTTTAAACCAGGCGATTATTTTGATAACGCTAGTATTGGTAGAGTATTAGTAGTAGCTTCTGAAAGGAAATATGGTCTTGGACATGAATTAATGAAAGCCTCGATAACAGCAATAAAAAAGCACTTTAAAGTTACAAAAATCACTGTATCTGCTCAAAAATATTTAAAAAAATTCTACGAAACACATCTATTTACTCAAATAGGTGAAGAGTATTTAGAAGACGGAATTCCACACATCAGAATGGATAGTGTATAACTTTAATACTATACTAAAGAAGAAACTTCTTTTACATCGCTTATCTTTAATTCCCCTAACTTTATATTTCCAACTCGAACCCTAATTAAACGTAGTGTTGGTAAATTAACAGCAGCTGTCATTTTGCGAACCTGTCTAAATTTACCCTCTTTTATAATAATAGAAATCCAACTTGTGGGGCCATGCCTTTCATCTCTAATTTTTTGACTTCTTAGTGGAAAATTAGGATCTTCAATACAAAAAGCTTTTCCCGGCTTTGTTATATATTTTTCTCCTTTAACACCAATCTGTACTCCTTTTCTTAATTGTTCAATTTTATTTTCTGTAATTAAGCCATCTACCTGCACATAATATTCTTTTTCATATTTATTGCTTCTAATTTCTGCAGAAACTTTGCCACTTGTTGTCAGTAAAAGCAGTCCTTCAGAGGCCACATCTAAACGACCAATAGCCATGGTGCCCTCAGGAAAATTATATAAATCACCTAACAAGGTTTTTTTTCTTTTAGCGGGATTTACAAATTGAGAAATCATTCCCCAAGGTTTGTGTATTATAAAATGACGGTGCTTTTCTATCAAACTATAAAATTTTAATTTTAAAAGAAAAATAATTTTTTCCTTCAGATAAACGCATATTGTCTTCAGAAAATTTTTGATCTGTATAGGAAGTATATTGTGTAATAGGCTCTATACAAAGCATGTTTTCAACCTGTGTCCACAACATAAAGTTGCTAAAACCTGTGGTAGAAATTTCTAAATGGTTTCTATTTATGTTTTCTAATACAATTTTTTCAGTATTTAAAACAGGGTATGCATTGTGTCCTACGTCTTGAATTTCAGAAAGTGTAATTTTTTTACCATTAACAATTACTGTTTCTTTTCCAGAATTAGACAATAAAAAGGCAGGATGATACCCTAACATATATGGCATTCCTTTGTTAGAGGTAATTATAAAATCAATTTTTAAAGTATTATTTTCTAAGAGAAACTTTTTTTCAAACGTAAAGTCAAAAGGCCAAGAAAGATCTTTTTCTGTAGATTTTTTTGGAAACTTACTGTTACGAACTTTAGTGTTTTTTTGATATTCTTTAATATAGTGAGCTTTTTTTTCATCTGAAGAAACCAATACATATTCAAGTTCTCTTAACAAACCGTGTTGGTCTTGAGTAGCATCACCTTTTTTAGTGTGGATCGTATATTTATTTTTAGAAGTGGGTCCAATAACAGGAAACATTTCAATATCAGAATTACCCCAACCCTTACTTCCTTTTTGATGAATGTATTCTAGACCTTCCTTTTTAAAACTAATGAATTCACCTTTTTCTATTGCGACCTCGCAATTATTGTTTTTTAAATATACTATAGAATTCATTTTTTGTAAACTTTTTGTAAAAATAGTATAAATTTCAGTGTTATTTTTTAGGAAATTAATCTTAGATTTTTGTAACTTGTCGATCTTATTTAAAAATAAAACAAGCAATATTAATGGCGGCAGATAAAGAAAAAACAGCAAAGTTAAAAGCTCTTCAACTTACATTAGATAAGTTAGACAAAACATACGGAAAAGGAGCTGTAATGAAGTTAGGTGATGTAGTAACTGAAGACATAGATGCAATTTCGTCTGGTTCTTTAGGGTTAGATTTAGCCTTAGGTGTTGGCGGGTACCCAAGAGGAAGGGTTATTGAAATATATGGTCCAGAATCTTCTGGTAAAACTACCTTAACACTTCATGCAATTGCAGAGGCTCAGAAAGCTGGTGGAATTGCAGCATTTATTGATGCAGAACATGCTTTTGATAAATTTTATGCAGAAAACCTAGGAGTAGATATAGATAATTTAATTATTTCTCAACCAGATCACGGTGAGCAAGCATTAGAAATTGCAGAAAATTTAATTCGTTCAGGGGCAATAGATATTGTTGTAATCGATTCTGTTGCAGCATTAACTCCAAAAGCAGAGATTGAAGGAGAAATGGGAGACTCTAAAATGGGGCTTCACGCACGTTTAATGTCTCAAGCATTGCGTAAATTAACAGGTACCATTTCTAAAACAAAATGTACTGTTATTTTTATCAACCAGTTGAGAGAAAAGATTGGAGTAATGTTTGGTAACCCAGAAACTACTACAGGTGGTAATGCATTAAAGTTTTATGCTTCTGTGCGTTTAGACATTAGAAGAAGAACACAAATTAAAGACGGAGACAAGGTTATTGGTAACAGCACAAAGGTTAAAGTTGTAAAAAATAAAGTGGCGCCACCGTTTCAAATTGCAGAATTTGACATTATGTATGGGTTAGGGATATCTAAAGTTGGTGAGATTTTAGACATTGGTGTAGAATTGGGTATTGTTAAGAAAAGCGGCTCTTGGTTTAGTTACGGAGAAACAAAATTAGGACAAGGTAGAGACGCGGTAAAAGGTTTAATTAAAGACAACCCTGAACTAGCTGAAGAACTTGAAGGAAAAATAAAAGATGCTATTGAAAACCAAGAATAGGTTTTAAAAGTTCTATATATTTTTAATAAACTGCTGTAGAATTAATCAATCTATAGCAGTTTTTTATATTTAAGCGATGATTGATATAACAGAAAGCTTGCAATTAAAACCGGTTTTAAGTTCAGATGCTAAAACTCTTTTCACACTAATGAAAGAGATTTACCCACTGGCTTACAGTCATTTTTGGACCGATCAAGGAGATTGGTATGTAAATACTCAATATTGTGAAAAGAATATTTTAAAGGAACTTTTAGAAGAAAACTCTGAAGATTATTTTATTCTTTTTAATAACGAGGTTATTGGCAACTTTAGATTTATTTGGGATGAAAAATTAACTGGTTTCTCAAAAGAAAACCAGTTAAAACTGCATAGAATTTATCTTCACCCAAAAGCACAAGGAAACGGAATTGGTAAAACGCTACTTGCTTGGCTGGATGCTAAAGCAATAAGAAAAGGGTATGAAATTATTTGGCTAGACGCTATGGACGCTCAGTTAAAAGCATTTCAATTTTATAAAAAATTAGGGTATAACTATCATTCTCATGTTTTTTTACCCTTTCATTTTTTACATGTAGCTGTTCGAAAAATGAGCCAAATTTATAAAAAACTATAATTTTAGACACCCGTGCTTCCAAAACCACCGGCTCCACGTTCTGTCTCAGATAAAACAGTAACTTCTTGCCAGTTTACGCGTTCGTGTTTTGCAATAACCAGTTGTGCTATTCTTTCACCATCATTTATAATAAACGCTTCTTTAGAAAGGTTTACAAGAATTACACCAATTTCTCCCCTGTAATCTGCATCTACAGTTCCTGGAGAATTTAAAACACTAATTCCTTTTTTAGCGGCTAAACCGCTTCTTGGCCTTACCTGTGCTTCAAAACCAATAGGTAAAGCTATAAATAAACCCGTTTTTATAACAGCTCTTTCTAAGGACTGTAACACAATACTACTTTCTATATTTGCTCTTAAATCCATTCCTGCAGCGCCATTAGTTTCGTAATTAGGTGTTGCGTGTTTCGATTTATTTATAATTTGTACGTTCATTTTCAGTAAATTATTTACTACAAATATAATAATTCACAATAGGATATATCATTAGACACTAATTTTATTACTTTTGAAGCTTAAACGAAGCAATGATGAATGATCAGAAAAAAATAGCGGTTTTAGGTGGGGGAAGTTGGGCAACTGCAATTGTAAAGATGTTATCAGAAAACTCAGACATGGTTGGTTGGTATATGAGAAGCGGTTCTGCAATAGAACATATAAAGGAAAACAATCACAACCCAAAATACCTCAGAGCTGCAGATGTATATGCAAACCAGTTAGATTTATCAAACGATATTAATAATATTGTTTCTAATTATGACGTACTTATTTTCGCAATTCCGTCTGCTTTTTTAATGAGCGAGCTTAAAAACTTAACAGAACCACTAGAAAATAAAATAATTTTTTCTGCAATTAAAGGAATTGTGCCAGAAACAGGCTTAATTGTTGGCGAACACTTTCATAAAGAGCACGCTGTTCCTCTTGAAAATATTGGCGTAATAACCGGGCCTTGCCACGCAGAAGAGGTTGCAATGGAGCGGTTGTCTTATTTAACAATTGCCAGTCAGAGCGAAGAACATGCAGAATTTATGAGCAACTCTTTAAAAAGTTGGTACATAAGAACTAAGATTTCCGATGATATTATTGGTACAGAATATGCGGCTATGTTAAAAAATATATATGCGGTTGCAGCTGGAATTGCACACGGTTTAGGCTATGGTGATAATTTTCAAGCCGTTTTAATGAGTAACGCAATTAGAGAAATGAAACGCTTTATTAAAAAAGTACATAAAATGAAAAGGAACATTAATAACTCTGCTTATTTAGGGGATTTATTGGTTACGGGTTATTCTGTTTTTAGCAGAAACAGACAGTTTGGCAATATGATTGGAAAGGGATATACTGTAAAATCTGCTCAAATGGAGATGAGTATGATTGCAGAAGGATATTATGCAATAAATAGCGCTTTTAAAATGAAGGAAGAAAATGGCGCAGACACACCAATTATTAATGCTGTTTATAACGTACTGTATAATCACACAAATGCTAAAAAAGAATTTGAAAAGTTGACGAATACATTAGATTAATTGTTTAATTTTGAACATTATTATGTTTTATTAAACAAATACAATGAAAACAATACAAGAAGTTGTAGAAGCGACTATTAGAAAAACACCTTTTATAGAAGAGGCGTTAAACGAGAAATTAATAAACGTTTCTTCGTTGGCAAGAATTATTTTACCAGAAGTGTCTGAGGCTTTAAAGAAAGATGTCAAGGTCGGTGCTGTAATGATGGCAATTAATCGGTTGTCTCCAGCAAGTGAGTTGCGTATTAGAAAAAACATTAAAAAATTAGCATTAGATTTAGGAGATGTAATTGTAAGGTCAGACCTGTGTGATTTTACCTTTAAAAACACTCCGTCACTTTTAAAAGAAATTGCAAAGATTTTAACCAAATCTTCAGAAAGTTCAGATTATTTTTTAACAGTTTCTCAAGGTATTTTTGAAACAAATATTGTTATTAGTAAAAACCTACAACCTTTTGTAAATGAAATTTTCGAAAAAGAGAATTTAATCGCGAACGTTTTAGAACTCGCTTCTTTAACAATAAAACTTCCAAAAGAAAACCAAGAACAATCGGGTATTTATTATTTTATATTAAAGCAGTTAGCTTGGGCAGACATTTCTTTACAAGAAATTATTTCTACTACAAATGAAATGACAATTGTTGTAAAAGAAAAAGATATTAATCAAACTTTTGCTATTTTAATGGATATGAAATTGAAGTAACCCATGAACAAACAAGATCCCTACGCGGCGCTTAGAATAAAAGAATTTAATATATTTTTATTCGTACGGTTTCTTTTGGTTTTTGGTTGGTCTATGCAGTTTATTGTCATAGAATGGCAAGTGTATTCGATTACCAAAGACCCACTTTCTTTAGGGATTATTGGTTTAATGGAAATTATTCCGGCTTTTTCAATGGCTTTATTTGCAGGTCATGTTGTAGATCAAAGAGAAAAAAGAAACTTACTAGCTATTTGTACCGCTGCCTTTTCTTTAATTAGTTTAGGCTTGTTTCTATTAACTTCAGAAAGCATTATTGCAAACTGGTCTGTAAATTCGGTTTTATATTCAATTTACGGGTTGGTCTTTTTTGGCGGGTTCTTACGCGCGTTTTTCGGACCTACAATTTTTTCTTTAGTAGCTTTGTTGGTTCCTAAAAAAATCTATCATAACGCGGCAACCTGGAGCACAAGTACCTGGAAGACTGCATCTGTTTCTGGCGCACTTGCTGCGGGTTTCTTAATCGGTATTATCGGTGTAGATAAAACACTGTGTCTTGTTTTTATCTTAGTTATATTGTCTTTAATTTGTACCTTTTTTATTAAAAAGAAACCGATTTTAAATAAAAAAATTGGTGAGCCAATGAAGGAGAGTTTAAAAGCAGGGGTTCGTTTTGTGTTTCAAAACAAGGCAATTTTAGGGGTATTAACCCTAGATATGATTGCTGTTTTATTTGGAGGGACTGTTGCTATTTTATCTGTTTTTGCTCAAGACGTTTTAAAGGTTGGGCCAGAAGGCTTTGGTGTTTTAAATGCTTCTATTTCTATGGGAAGTATTGTAACTATGTTTTTAACCACCTATATACCCATAAATAAAAACACAGGTAAAAAAATGCTAATTTCTGTTTTTATTTTTGGATTAAGTATTATTGCTTTTGGACTGTCTTCTCTTTTTTGGGTAAGTGTGCTGGCTTTATTTTTAAGTGGTGCCGCAGACGGAATTTCTATGGTAATTAGACAAACAATTTTACAATTAAAAACACCAGACGACATGCGTGGTAGGGTTTCTTCTGTAAACTCTATGTTTGTTGGCTCCTCTAATGAGTTGGGTGCTTTTGAAAGTGGTTTAGCAGCGAAGTTAATTGGACCCGTAGCCGCTGTTGTTTTTGGTGGAACCATGACAATAATTACAGTGGTAACAACCGGTATTGTAAATCCGGTATTGTTGGATTTAGATTTAACAAAAGAAATTGAAGAAAACGAAAATCAAATATAATACCTTATTTTTAAGGTATGATTTTTGATACATAGTTAGAAAAATACTTTATGAAATATTCCTACATCTTTTGTTTTTTACTGTATTCAACTGCTTTTTTTTCTCAAAAAGTTACTTTAAAAGTTTTAGATTACGATACAAATACAGCAATAGAGAAAGCACATATTTTTTTTATAGACGAAACCATTTATTCAAACGAAAAAGGGGAGTTTTCTTTCCGCTTAAATAAGTTAAAAAGCGTTTCTTTTTCTGTAACACATCTTAATTACGAAACAAAAAAAATTGTATTTGAAAAAGGGATTACGCCAAAAATTGTTTTTTTGAAAGAAAAACAAGAAACCTTAGAAGGTATAGAAATTTATACAAAGAGGAGTCTTAAAAAAACCATTAGTTTTAAAAAGCTTTTAGACTTACCAAAAGCAGTATATGCATTTGCATCTGTTATAAGCGGTGGTAAAATTTATGTTTTTGGAGGAGACACCTCTAGTGAATATGAAAAAAACAAGGAAGGGTTAAGTCAGGTTCAGTTTAGCAACGAAAGAGAAATTATGCAGTTTTTACAAAAGCCAAAACCGATTAGTTTTAACAACTATTTAGGAGTTGTTCAAACGTACCATATTTCCAATAAAAAATGGAGTATCGAAAAAGGAAAAGTGATTAAAAGAGCATATCATAAAGCCTTAATCTACAAAGACACGGTTCTTTTAATCGGCGGCAAGATGTTGTCTAAAAAAAAATCTAGAGAGTTATTATCTTCCCAAATAGAGCTTGTTTCATTAAAAGATTTATCAATTAAGTTAGATGAATCAAACCCACATCAGGCAGTAAACTTTGGAGCGGCTATTTATGAGAATAAAGTATTGATTTTTGGCGGCTCCATAAAGAAGCGCGAAAATGGGCGCATGAAATATTCTAATAAAATCCATTTTTTTGATCTAGAATCTGGTTATTGGTATTTGCTAACCAAAATGTCTAAAGGCAAGGAGGTTACAGGCATTGTTTTTGAAGACAAATTGTATTTATTTGGTGGTTCTGGTAAGAAAGGCCTTACAGAGATTGAATCTTTCGACCTAAAAACAGCACAATGGAAAAAAGAAGGCGCTCTTTTTAGGGAGATGAGAAAACCAGCAATAACGAAGGATAAAGAATTTATTTACTTGCAAGAAGATGGTAAAATAATAACATTCAAACCAAAAACAAAAGTTTTAAAAGAGTATAATATAGAACTAAAATTAAAGGGTTCTGAAATGCATTTTAGCAACGGAAAACTTTATATTATTGGAGGTTTTCATTTAGAAGATTATAGAAAAGCACCTTCCAATGGTTTTTACAACGTCAAGGTGTCTGAGTTTTTTAAGACCAAGCCAATTAATAATATAACTTTTTAGAGGTATTACTTATTACAAGCGTTAAACCCATTGCAACATGAAATAAACATCTTTGCTATCGTGTATGATTTTTAAGTAAGACTAAAAAAGTTATTGTGTTAAAAAGTTAAAGTTTTTAAACAAGTTATTTAAAGTAGTATATTTGGACTTTCCCGAAAAATGAAAACACTAAACAAACACCATGAAAAAACATAGCTTTACGTATTTCACTGTTTTATTTCTGCTACTATCTGTTTCAATACTTGCTCAAAACAAGCAAGAGAAAGAACAAATAATAAAAAAGTATAAATTAAAAGAACTTAATAATTTAAAAGAAAAATATTCAGAAACTTATTATAAAGAAAAAAATAAAGCATTATTACTTGCTTCTAAAAAGGGTTGGAAGACCAGTTATACAGATGACAATAGTTCTTACTTCGAGCTGGTTCGTGTTACTGAGGAGGGAAAACCATTGTACTATAGAACATTTAATGTAGCCGCAGCAAAATCAACAAGAACTAATTTTTTACACAACAATGGTGGTTTAGGGTTAAATATTGAAGGGCAAGGGATGACTGCACATATTTGGGACGGAGGAATTGCAAGAGCTACGCACCAAGAATATGATGGAGACGGGGGTGAAGATAGATTCTCTGTTGGAGATGGTTCTTCCGATCAAAATTTTCATGCAGCTCACGTTACAGGAACGGTTATTGCGTCCGGTCTAGAATCAGCAGCAAAAGGAATGGCACCAAAAGCAAGTGCTGTTGGTTATGATTGGTCAAATGACAAATCTGAAGCAACAGAGGCTGCTGCAAATGGAATGTTAATATCAAATCACTCTTATGGTATTGCCACAAGGGATGACGAGGGAGTCCCTTCGGTTCCGGCGTATTATTTTGGAGGATATATTAATGAATCTAGAAGTTGGGACAATATTCTTTACAATGCACCTTACTACATGATGGTGGTTGCTGCAGGAAATGAGGGTAACGATGATACTGTAAATTTAGACCCGTTATCAGGGGAAAGTTCCTACGATAAATTAACAGGGCACTCTACTTCAAAAAATAATTTAGTAATTGCAAACGGAGTTGATGCTGACATAAATGAAGACGGAACCTTGAGTTTTGTGGATATAAACACAAGCAGTTCTGAGGGGCCTACAGATGATTTCAGGGTAAAACCAGATCTGATGGGTAATGGAACCGGTTTGTACTCTACTTATGAGTCTACTGATAGTGCATATAGTTCAATTACCGGGACCTCAATGGCGTCTCCTAATGTTGCGGGTTCATTATTGTTACTACAACAATATTATAAGGAAACCTATGGGAGTTTTATGAGAGCCTCTACATTAAAGGGCTTGGCTTTGCATACCGCAGATGATGTTGCCGCCGAAGGGCCAGACGCAGCTTCTGGTTGGGGTTTAATGAATGCTAAAAAAGCAGCAGAAACAGTTACAAAAAAAGACTTTCAGTCTATAATCTCAGAAATTGAGTTAATAAATGGGAGTACTTATACGGTGGTGGTTAAATCAGACGGAATAGCACCTTTATTGGCTTCGATTTCTTGGACAGATTTACCTGGGGCTGTTAACTCAGGAACCGTAAACGATCCAACACCGGTTTTAGTAAACGATATAGATATTAGAATTACAAAAGAAGCAGGAGATGATTCAGAGACTTTTCTACCTTGGAGATTGACATCTGTGAATACAAATGAAAAAGGAGATAATGTAGTAGACCCATATGAAAGAATAGAAATAGAAAACGCATTAGACGAGTATACGATCACAATTAGTCATAAAGGAACTCTTGAGGGAGGGTCGCAAAAAATATCATTAATTGCTACTGGTGTTTCTTCTGGAATCGCTTTATTGACAAATGATAGCGCAAAAACAGTTTGTGCAGATACGGTATCGTTTGATTTTAGTTATGTAGAAACGGTTGGGGGAATTACTACTTTCTCTATAGAAGACCTTCCTGCAAACGTAAACGCAAGTCTGTCTAACACATCTTTAGGTGCTGATGGCCCTCTTACAACGACTTTTAGTAATTTAGATAATGTTGCAGCAGGACTGTATATTATAAATGTGATTGGAACTAATGGAGACGAGACTACAAAAACACCAATTCAATTAAGAGTAATTCACCCTACGTTTTCAGGAGAGATGATTTTACCATTGTACCCTGAAATGGGTCTTTCGGGTGTTACAGCTACAAAAATGGATCTTTCTTGGCAAAACAACAACAATGCAGAAACATATGTAGTGGATGTCTCAGACAATCCCTCGTTCAACACAATTTTATTTTCTGAAACTAGCTATGATTCAAAATTTACAATCAAAGGATTGCAAAATAATACTGTTTATTATTGGAGAATAAAGCCTGAGAACTCTTGTGCTTCTGGAGATTATTCTCCAGTTTATAGTTTCCAAACAGGAATGAGTAATTGCTCTATAGCTTTTGAGGCAACAGACTTTTCACAAGCAAGTATGGAAACGACACCTGGCGTTACTGCTTTTGTTTCAATGAACATCTTAGACAATATAATTATTGATAAAATTATAGTGAATACAGATATTAGCCACACTTGGCCGGGAGATTTAACAATTTCACTAAAAGGACCAGAAAGTATAAATGCTAAAGTTGTTTTGTTCACAAGCCCCTGCACAGGAGACGGTGTCCCAGACATACAAGATATTACAATTGATGATGCGGCAGACGAGCTAGCGTGTAGCAGTGTTGCACCCGCAATTTCAGGATCTGTTGCACCCGAAAGAAGTATGAGCCTACCTTTTTATGGTAAAGACGCCTTTGGTGAATGGGAATTAATACTTTACGATGCTTATGACGGTGACGGAGGACAGATAAATAGTGCGAGTATTACTGTTTGTGACTTGCAAACAAATACAAGCATACCTTCGCTGCAGCATTCAGATATTGTTGTTAATAAAAACACAAGTTACACAATTACGAATTCAGATATGAACACCACTTCAGTCGGAGGAGGCAACCCACATATATATACATTACTAAGCGTTCCTAATAAAGGGAGTTTAGTACTTAGCGGGGTTACCTTGTCTATTGGAGATACTTTTCAACAAAAACAGATAAAAGGAGGGCTTTTAAAATATGTTAATACACAAACGGCTTCTTTTAGTGATGAGTTTAAGGTTGATATAATAAACGGAGTTAAAGGATGGTTGTCAGGTAATACAATAAAAATAACAGAGGCGACATTAAGTTTAGACAGTAATACACTTCAAGGGGTTTCTTTTTGGCCCAACCCTGTTAAAAACATTTTTAATGTTAAAATTACAAACCCAGATGCTGAAAAAATATTTATAAGTTTGTTTGACTTACAAGGAAGAGAGATTCTACAAGTGTCTGAAGCGTCTAACAACGCAACCTTCACAAAAGAAATAAATTTAAGAAACATCTCATCGGGTATTTATTTACTAAGTGTTCAACAGGGAAAGAAGAAGTCAATAAATAAGATTATTGTTTCTAATTAATTAGATTTAAATTTTAAATTAAAAAGCCAAAACAAATTGTTTTGGCTTTTTTTATTTTATAATTAGAAATTATAACGGTTGTTGCTATGTCTATTATAACTTGTTCTTTTAATTATTACCTTTAACCAAATTAAAATTTCTTTTTTATGGAATATGGATTTCTTTCAGTAATACCGCCAATTATTGCTATTATTTTAGCTTTGAAAACAAAACAAGTTTACATAGCACTTTTGTTTGGTATTTGGTTTTCTTGGTTAATTGTAGAGGGCTGGAATCCGTTAGCAGGAACCCTGGCAATGATTGAGGGCATGGTAAATGTTTTTCAATCTAAAGGAAACACAAGAACTATTATGTTTAGTGCTTTAGTGGGTGCGTTGCTAATTTTTATACAATATTCTAGAGGTGTAGAGGGTTTTATTAATATTATAAACAGAAAGCTAGTAAAACTAGAAGAAAAGAAATCGGGGTATAGCAGGGTAGTGGTTCAGGTATTAGCAACATTTACAGGCTTACTTTTATTTGTAGAAACTAGTATAAGTTCTTTAACTGTTGGTACTTTATACAGACCTATTTTTGATAAATTAGGAATTCCTAGAGAAAAACTAGCGTATATAGCAGATTCTAGTTCTGCACCATCCTCTATTTTAATCCCTTTTAACGCCTGGGGTGCATTTATTATGGGATTGTTGTTAACACAAGGCATAGAACAACCGTTTTCGGTGATGATAGCGTCTATTAAATATAATTTTTACCCATTACTGGCAATTGTTATTGTTTTCATTGTTATCCTTACAAAAAAAGATTTTGGACCGATGAAAAAGGCTGAAAAAAGAACCAAAGAAACCGGGGCGTTAATGAATCCTAATTCGAAGCCTATGGTTTCAGACGCCGTTACTTCGTTTCCGCCAAAAGAGGGAATTGAAGCTAAGGCCTATAATATGATTGTGCCGCTTTTAGTGATGGTTTTTATGATGCCAGTTAATTTAATTTATACAGGTTGGGGCGCTGTTGAAAACGCATCATCTTTGTTAAATCATGCTTCACAAGCCATTGGAAAGGGTTCTGGGTCTTCTTCTGTTTTATATGCGGTAATTACCGCTTTATTGGTTGCTATGATTATGTATTTCATACAAGGAATTATGAAGCCAAAAGAAGCGGTTACTTTAACTTTAAAAGGAATTAGCGAGCTTATGCCTTTGGCGTTGTTAATGTTGTTAGCGTTTGCCATTGGAGACGCTTGTAAGGTTTTAGATACGGGTAATTATGTTGCTAATATTACACAAAGCTGGTTATCTCCTGAGTTATTGCCTGCAATCGTTTTTATAGTGAGTTCTTTTATTGCATTTTCTACAGGAACTTCTTGGGGAACTTTTGCAATTATGTTGGCAATTTCAATTCCAATGGCAAATATGCATAGTTCTGATATAACCATTATTGTTGCTGCAACTTTAGGTGGTGGAATTTTTGGAGACCATTGTTCGCCAATTTCAGATACGTCTATTATTTCTTCTATGGCCTCTGCGAGCGACCACATAGATCACGTAAAAACACAATTACCATATGCACTTATTGGCGGCACGGTTACGGTTTTTATGTATTTAATAATTGGTTTTTTTGGGTGATACTTTTACTCCGCTAAAACGCCTCGTTTTTTAATTTCATCAATCACACGCAAAGTACTTTCTTTAACCGTGTTTTCTTTGAAGAGAAATGTTTTTTCATACAATGTGTTTCCTTCGAAAAAAGTAACTTGAAAACGGTTGTGTAGCTTGAATAACTCTGGTTGGATGTACTCAATTTTAGCAAAAGAGTTTGCTGGTAAAACAGCTAGCTTTTTGCGCAACAAAGAGGTTGTTTTTGTTTCAGAAAAACCCTGAGAAACAATTACAAGCATTTCTAAAGGCACGCTTTTATTGTTAATAAGGTAAACGTTCCAGTCATCCGTTTTATAAATATCGTTGTATTCATAAACCATTGCCATTTCTACACCGGTAACTTCTGGTATTTGTATGTCTTTTTTCAACTAAGTAGTACTTATTTAAGAGTCTATATAATTTACCAAAGGGTATAAAAAGTTTCTTTAGAGACTACATCGCCATCACAATCATCAATGGTTAATGCTCCTTCACACAAACCACCAAATTCGTCTTCTTGCTTCTCTAAATCATATTTTGTAACCTTTCCGTTTTTATAAACTGTAATTTGTTTTAAAACTTCATCTGCCGCATTCGTTTCAAAATACCAAGTAGAGGTTCCCCAACTTGCATATTCATCGTCTCTTTCTTCGTCCCAAATCTGTGTAAAGTAGTTCATTATATTACGGATTTAAATTGTTCTAAGAAACGTTTGTCATTTTCGTAAAACATTCTAATGTCTGGTATTTGATACAACAACATTGCAATGCGTTCTATTCCCATTCCAAAAGCATAACCAGAGTATTTTGTTGGATCTATATTTGCGTTTTTTAGCACGTTAGGATCTACCATACCGCAGCCCATAATTTCTAACCAACCAGTTCCTTTTGTAATTCTATAGTCTGTTTCTGTCTCTAAGCCCCAATAAATGTCTACCTCTGCACTTGGCTCTGTAAAAGGGAAATATGAAGGACGTAATCTAATTTTAGACTTTCCAAACATCTCTTTTGTAAAGTATAAAAGCGTTTGTTTTAAGTCAGCAAAAGAAACATCTGTATCTATATACAGACCCTCAACTTGGTGAAAAATACAGTGCGCTCTTGCAGAAATATCCTCATTTCTAAAAACCCTTCCAGGAGAAATTGTTCTAATAGGTGGTTTATTCTCTTCCATATAACGCACCTGTACAGAAGAAGTATGTGTTCTTAATAAAATATCTGGATCTTGTTCAATGAAGAAGGTGTCTTGCATGTCTCTTGCAGGATGATGTGCCGGCAGATTTAATGCTGTAAAGTTATGCCAATCATCTTCAATTTCTGGACCTTCAGAAACCGTAAAACCAATTCTATTAAAAACTTCAATAATTTGATTTCTTACTAATGAAATAGGGTGCCTAGAACCTAGATTAATTGGTTCAGACGGACGTGTTAAATCTCCATAAAAAGACTTATCACTTGAATTGCTTTCTAAAGTATCTGTTAATTCTGCAACTTTATCCTCTGCTGACCTCTTTAAAGTATTTAAAGCTTGACCGAAATCTTTACGAGACGCAGGATCTACATTTTTAAATTCTGCAAAAAGGTCTTTTAACAAACCCTTGCTTCCTAAAAACTTAATTCTAAATGTTTCTACTTCATCTTTGGTGTTTGCCTTAAAAGCCTGTACATCACCAATAAGCTCTTTTACTTTATCTAACATTTTTGGGTAAAATTAAGGTACAAATTTAGTGTTTTTTTTAGCGTTTTATCTACCTAAAGTCAATAAAACAATATGTGCTTTCGAAATCGATTGAAATAAGGTAATTTGAGGAATAAATAATTATTGTTTTTTTAATTGCGGATTCAGAAATTAACTATCTTTGTGGTCGGTAAATTTTATTAAATTCCTAAAAAACATGGTTAAAAAAGAAGAATTAAAGATAAATGAGTTTATGGAAATGGTTACAAAAAGAAATAACCATGAGCCAGAATTCTTACAGGCGGTGCAAGAAGTTGCAGAAACTGTAATTCCGTATATCGCAAATAACGATATTTATAGTGGAAAAAATATTTTATTAAGAATGGTAGAGCCAGAAAGATTAATTTCTTTTAGAGTCTCTTGGGTAGATGATGCAGGTGAAATACAAGTAAATAGAGGGTATAGAATTCAAATGAATTCTGCAATAGGGCCCTATAAAGGAGGTTTGCGTTTTCACCCTTCTGTGAATGCAAGTATTCTAAAATTTTTAGCTTTTGAACAGGTCTTTAAAAACTCCTTAACAACCTTACCAATGGGTGGAGGAAAAGGAGGTTCTGATTTTGATCCGAAAGGAAAATCAGATAATGAAATTATGCGTTTTTGTCACGCTTTTATGAGTGAACTATATAGACACATTGGACATAATACAGATGTTCCTGCCGGGGATATTGGTGTTGGGTCAAGAGAAATTGGTTTTATGTTTGGGATGTATAAAAAACTAAATAATGCATTTACTGGTGTTTTAACCGGTAAGGGTGCATCTTGGGGAGGTTCTTTAATTAGACCAGAGGCAACAGGGTATGGTACAGTATATTTTGCGCAGAACATGTTAATGCGTAAAGACGATTCTTTTAAAGGTAAAAAAGTAGTTATTTCTGGTTCTGGAAATGTAGCACAATACGCTGCGGAAAAAGCAATAGAATTAGGGGCTACTGTTTTAACATTATCAGATTCTCAAGGCTATATTCATGATGCAGATGGTATAAGTTCAGAAAAATTAAAACACGTTATGTTTATTAAAAATGAAAAACGTGGAAGAATTAGTGAATACGTAGCCAAGTATCCAAAGGCAAAATTTATTAAAGGAGAAAGACCTTGGTCTGTAAAATGTGATATTGCTTTGCCATGTGCAACTCAAAATGAATTAAATGGAGACGAAGCAAAAGCATTAATTGCAAATGGTTGTATGTGTGTTTCTGAAGGAGCAAATATGCCATCTACGCCAGAAGCAATTCACGAATTTCAAAAATCAAAAATCTTATTTGCTCCAGGAAAAGCGAGTAATGCGGGTGGTGTTGCAACATCTGGTTTAGAAATGAGTCAGAATTCATTGCGTTTAAGCTGGTCTCGTAAAGAGGTAGATGATAAATTAAAAGATATTATGGAAGACATTCATGATTCTTGTGTAGAATACGGAGAAAACGAAGACGGAACTATAGATTATATTAAAGGTGCAAATATTGCTGGTTTTGTAAAGGTTGCAGACGCTATGTTGGCACAAGGTGTTGTGTAAGTGGTCTAGAATTTAAAGAAAATAGAATATAAACGCATCAAATTTTTTGATGCGTTTTTTTTGTGCAACTTATTTTTAAAAGTGATATTTACCAAACTTATTTTTTATAAATGATTCTTATTTCTCTTTTTTTCTTCGGATTTTTCTTCTCTTTTACAGGCTCTATAACACCCAGTATGTTAAACATGACAGCCATAAGGGTTAGTTTAGAGGAAGGAATAGAAGCAGCTAAAAAATACGCTATTGGTGTTTCTCTCGTTGCAATTCCGCAAGTAGTTATTGCCGTTATTTTAACCAAGTACATTGCTGAAAACCCGACAATACTTGAGACATTAGAAAAAGCAGGAATTGTCATTTTTATAGGACTGTCTTATTATTTCTATAATGAATCTAAGAAAGGAAAAATTAAAACAGAAAGCATAAAGTCTAAAAAAGAAAACCCTTTTTTAACAGGAATTACTTTATCATTTTTAAACATGTTTGCCATTCCTTTTTTCTGCGGAATCATTGTTGCTTTAGACTTTTTCAAACTTTTTATTTTTGAGGTTTTCCCTATCTTCTTTTTTATTTTAGGGACTATATTTGGTACTTTTTGCATCCTTTTTGTGTATGCAAGGTTTGCAAAGAGAATTCAGCAAAAAACAGGAAAATTAACAAAAGACATCAATATTATTTTAAGTATTTTAACCGCTTTAGTTGCTATTATTACATTTATAAAACTATTCATTTAAAGAAAAATGCGCACTATAAAAGATATAATTATTGAAGGAAGACACAACAAGCCAATTGTAACAGATGTTTTTTATGAAGAAAACAAACAACCCAAAAAAGTAGTTATTTTTTGTCATGGGTATAAAGGCTTTAAAGATTGGGGTGCCTGGAACTTAATGGCATTAATCTTTGCTAAAGCAGGTTTTTTCTTCATTAAATTTAATTTTTCTCATAATGGAGGTACCGCAGAAGATCCCATAGATTTTCCAGATTTAGAAGCTTTTGGAAATAACAATTATACAAAAGAATTAGATGATTTAGAAAGTGTTTTAGATTGGATCTCTAACAATTCTGATTATAAACATGAAGTAGACATTCATGATATTTCAATTATAGGGCATAGTAGAGGTGGTGGAATTGTACTCTTAAAAGCAAAGGAAGACAACCGTGTTAAAAAGGTGGTTTCTTTGGCCGGAGTTTCAGATTACGAATGTAGATTTCCAAAAGAATCGGATTTTCAAGAATGGGCTAAAAAAGGTGTTTTTTATGTGAAAAATGGACGAACTAAGCAAGAAATGCCTCATTTTTATCAATTTTATAAAGATTTTGATAAAAACAAAAAACGATTAAATATCGAAAAAGCTACCCGAAACTTAGAGATTCCACAGCTTATAATTCATGGAAATAAAGACACAACGGTTTTAATTAAAGAGGCTGAGAGTTTGCATAAATGGAATTCTGAAAGTATCTTTAAGGTGATAGAAAATGCAGACCATGTTTTTAATGTTTCTCACCCTTGGAAAGAAGATGTAATATCTAAAGAGCTACAAAGAGCAATAAATATTTGTGTTGATTTTTTAAGCTAATTTTTTAAATAAAAACAAAACTGGATAGATTCCTATCTATTCAGGAACGACATAGAACGTCTTTTTTTGTATTTTTGTTAGATGGAATTGCTACCTCCTTTTAGAAAAATAATTCATGTAGATATGGATGCCTTTTATGCATCTGTAGCAGAATTAGACAATCCAGAACTAAGAGGTAAAGCTATTGCTGTTGGGGGAAGTGAAGAAAGAGGAGTGGTTTCTGCAGCAAGCTATGAAGCAAGAAAATTTGGCGTTAAATCTGCTATGAGTAGTTTTTTAGCCAAACAAAAATGTCCACATCTTATTTTTGTAAAGTCAGATTTTGAGCGGTACAAAGAGTTGTCTGTAAAAATTAGAGCAGTTTTTTACGAATATACAGATCTGGTAGAGCCGCTTTCATTAGATGAAGCATACTTAGATGTTACAGAAAACAAGAAAGGGAATCCGTCTGCAAATGAAATTGCGAGAGAAATTAGAGAACGTATATACACAGAGACAGGTTTAAGGGCTTCTGCAGGAATTTCAATTAATAAATTTATAGCAAAAGTAGCATCCGATATTAACAAACCAAACGGACAAAAAACAATTCACCCAGAAGAGGTGCTTCAGTTTTTAGAAGAGTTGCCTGTTAATAAATTTTATGGTGTAGGTAAAGTTACGGCCTCAAAAATGTATAATTTAGGGATATTTAAAGGTAAAGATTTAAAGAAAAAACCTTTAGAAGAGTTGGTAAAGTCATTCGGTAAATCTGGAACACACTATTACAATATTGTGAGAGGCATTCATAATAGTGCTGTTAAACCAAATAGAATACGCAAGTCTATTGCCGCAGAAAGAACGTTTAGCGAAAACCTTTCATCAGAAATTTTCATGATAGAACGGCTAGATAAGATTGCCGATGAGTTGGAAAAGCGTATGAAAAAAACGGACACTAAGGGCAAAACGATTACTTTAAAAATAAAATATTCAGACTTTACGCAACAAACACGAAGCAAAACAAAGACAAATTTTATGCAAACTAAAAAGGAGTTTTTTCCCGTGGTAAAAGAGCTTTTGTATCAAGATAAATTAGTAAATTCTGTTCGTTTATTGGGCTTGTCTTTTGGAAACTTAAATACTGAAGAAATTGTTCCGTTTTGGGTACAATTACAATTTGAATTCTGATAAGGCGCGCCGTTACAAAGAGCTGTAATAAAATAATCTATTAATAAGTTAAGAGATTGCTTCATTCTTTGTAGCGACATAATTTATATTAAAAATGAATATAAAAACAACAAGAACAAATTCGAAAAATAAAGATTTTATTAATTTGGTAAGAGAGTTAGACGCCTATTTAAAAATTACAGATGAAGAGGAGCATGATTTTTACAATCAGTTTAATAATATTGATGTTTTAAAAGAAGTTGTTGTAACTTATGTTTCTGGAATTGCAGTAGGTTGTGGGGCTATTAAAAAGTTTGATAACAGCGCTGTTGAGGTGAAAAGAATGTTTGTTTTAAAAGCAAATAGAGGAACCGGTGTTGCGCAAAAATTATTGGTAGCATTAGAAAATTGGGCAAGAGAGTTAGGATATAGAAAGTGTGTTTTAGAAACGGGAATACGGCAAATTGAAGCAGTAAAATTTTATAAAAAATGCACCTATAAAGTAATACCAAATTACGGTCAATACAGCGGCATGAAAAACAGTATTTGTTTAGAAAAAGAGATTTAAATGAAGTATAGTTATTGGGAATTAAAAGAGTGGTTTACTAACATTGATTTTACAATTGTTGGCAGCGGAATTGTTGGTTTAAATTGTGCTTTAGAATTGAAGAAAAAACACCCTGCAGCAAAAATTGTAATTCTTGAAAAAGGAATGTTACCACAGGGAGCAAGCACAAAAAACGCAGGTTTTGCCTGCTTTGGAAGCCTTTCGGAGCTGATAGATGACCTGAGTTCTCATACAGAACAAGAAGTGTATAATTTGGTAGAAAATCGTTGGAAAGGGTTGCAATTATTAAGAAGCAATTTAGGAGATAAAAACATCGATTTTCAACAAAATAAAGGCTTTGAGTTGTGTGATTCTGAAACTTTTTTTGAGGAGTGTATTTCAAAAAAAGAGGATATTAATAAATTATTAAAACCTATATTTAATACGGATGTTTTTTCAGTTTCAGACAATACATTTAATTTCAAAAAAGTACACAATAGGTATATTGTTAATAATTTTGAAGGCCAGATTGATACTGGAAAAATGGGATACGAACTAATACAGAAAGTACAGAAATTAGGCGTTAAAATTTTAAATAACATTGCTGTTGAAAGTTTTACAGAAGGTAATACAGATATTGAAATAACAACAGATAAAATTATTTTTAAAACAAATAAACTTTTTATCGCAACCAATGGTTTTGCAAATAAATTATTAGAAGAAAAAGTCCAACCGGCAAGAGCACAGGTACTCATAACAAAACCAATTAAAAACTTACAAATAAAAGGAACCTTTCATTTAGATAAAGGGTATTATTATTTTAGAAATATAGATGACCGTATTTTATTTGGCGGTGGAAGAAACCTTGATTTTAAAACGGAAGAAACTTTCGAGTTTGGACAAACAGCAATTATTCAAAATGAATTAGAAAATATTTTAAAAACAATTATTTTACCAAATACTTCTTTTGAAATTGAACACAGATGGAGTGGGATTATGGGTGTTGGAGATCAGAAAAAAGCCATTGTAAAGCAACTTTCTAATCATGTTTTTTGTGGAGTTCGTTTAGGTGGAATGGGTGTTGCAATTGGCAGCTTGGTAGGTAAAGAATTAGCAGCATTAATAAATGAATAAACAATTTCTAGATGTAATAATTATTGGTGGTGGCCTGGCAGGTTTGTGCAATGCAATTCACTTATCTAAATTGGGTAAAAAGGTTTTGTTAATTGAAAAAAATGAATACCCAAAACACAAAGTTTGTGGTGAGTATATTTCTAATGAAGTACTGCCATATTTAGATTTTTTGGAGGTAAATCCGTTTGATTCTGGAGCTGTAAGAATCAATAATTTTCAATTGTCAACTACAAAAAGCAATATAATTTCGGCAAAGCTGCCTTTGGGTGGATTTGGGATTTCTCGGTATACACTGGATCTTGTTTTATCAGAAAAGGCAAAAGAAAACGGCGTTACAATTTTACAGGATGTTGTTTTAAATATTACCTTTTTAAAAGATTTTTTTCAGGTTGAAACAAAAGATAATAACATTTTTACTTCAAAAATCACCATTGGTGCTTTCGGAAAACGCTCTTTATTAGATGTAAAAATGGGGCGCAATTTTATTCAGAAGAAATCGCCTTATTTAGGAGTTAAAATTCATGTAAAAGGAAACTTTAAAGAGGATTTGGTAGCGCTTCACAATTTTAAAGGAGGGTATTGTGGGGTTTCTAAGGTAGAAAATAACGCAATTAATTTGTGTTATATTACAAATTACGCAACCTTTAAACAGTATAAAAATATAGAAGATTTTCAAGAACAAGTTGTTTTTAAAAACAATTATTTAAAAGAGATTTTCCAAAGTTCTGAAGCTCTTTTTGAAAAACCATTAAGCATTAGTCAAATTTCATTTGAAACCAAAAAACCAGTAGAAAATCATATTTTAATGTGCGGAGACTCCGCAGGAATGATTCATCCACTTTGTGGAAACGGCATGAGCATGGCCATTCAATCTGCGCAATTAGCGTCTAATTTGATTCTAAATTACTTTAATGGTGAAATTGAGACAAGAAAAGAGCTGGAAAAGCAATATATTAGACAGTGGAAACGAAAGTTTAGTTTGCGGTTAAAAGCGGGTCATTTTATTGCAATGTTGTTTAGAAAAGATACAATTGCATCCGTTTTATTGCAAATTTTAAAGAAGCTTCCTTTTTTATTGCCAATAATAATTAAACAAACTCACGGTAAACCAATGAAGATATAATGGATTTTTTCGTTAGCACAAAATACAGAACAGACAAAGAAGAGTTAATGGACGATTTTTCTATTGGTGGCGATTTGTTGCGCGATACTTTAGATAAACTAGAAAATATAAACCGTTGGTTGGGCGGGAATTTAATGACGGTAAGGGCGTTGAAAAAAGTATTAAAAAACCATCCAAAAGAACAAGAACTAACCATTGCAGACATTGGTTGTGGGCATGGAGATATTTTACGAGATGTTGCTAAGTTCGGAAGAAAAAACGGCTATAAAATGAAGTTGATTGGGATGGATGCAAACCCAACAGCTATTGCTTACGCAAATGAATTATCATCTGAATTCTCTGAGCTAAGTTTTAAGACGGAAGATATTTTCTCTGAAGCTTTTAAAAACAGAAAATTTGATGTGGTATTAGCAACGTTGTTTCTGCATCATTTCAAGGAAGAGCAATTGACTTCTTTTTTAGGAAACACTTTAAAACAAACAAAAATAGGGATTGTAGTAAACGATTTGCACAGGCATAAGTTAGCGTATTATTTATTTATGTTATTGTCTGTTTTTATAAAAAACAACATGATAATTGAAGATGGATTAACCTCTGTTTTAAGAGGGTTTAAAAGAAATGAATTAACGCATATCTCAAAAAAATTAAAAGTAAAACCACAAATTTCTTGGAAATGGGCGTTTCGTTTTCAATGGATTTTGAAGTATTAAAAAGTAAAAACCCATAAAGTGTTTTAGGAAACTTTAATTATAAAAATCATTGAAATCCCCGTCGAAAAATGAAAGTAAAAATAACATCTGTTGCAAAACAACTTCCGAAATATTATAGAGAAACAAAAGACATTATACCTTTTGTAAAATTATGGATGCAAGATCAAGACGAACGTTTTCAGAGAAAAGTTACTAAACTTTTTGAGGGCGCTGCAGTTGATAAAAGGTATTCTATTATGGACCCTGAAGACGTGTTTATAGCCACCTCTTTCGAAGAAAAAAACAACATTTACGCAAGGGAGGTTGTAATTCTAGGAGAACAAGCGCTTAAAAAATCTTTAAACAAAGCAAATTTAAAAGCAACAGATATCGATTTTATTATAACAGTAAGTTGCACTGGTATTATGATTCCGTCTATGGATGCATACCTAATCAATTCACTGCAAATGAAACAAGATATTGTGCGTTTACCGGTTACAGAAATGGGTTGTGCTGCAGGTGTTTCGGGTATTATTTATGCAAAGAATTTTTTAAAGGCAAATCCGAATAAACGCGCTGTCGTAATTGCTGTAGAAGCACCAACGGCAACGTTCCAATTAGACGATTATTCGATGACAAACATTGTAAGTGCTGCTATTTTTGGAGACGGAGCATCTGCGGTAATTTTATCTTCTTATGAAGAAGATAAAGGGCCAGAAATTATAGATGAAGCGATGTATCATTTTTATGATGCCACAAGTATGATGGGTTTTAACCTAGTAAACACAGGTTTGCAAATGATTTTAGATAAGGAGGTTCCAAAGAAAATTTCAGATCATTTTCCGGCAATCGTACATCCTTTTTTAGAAAAAAACAACTTGACAATTCAAGATATAGATCATTTAATTTTTCATCCAGGAGGAAAGAAAATTGTGCAAACTGTAGAAGATTTATTTGGCGCTTTAGGAAAGAATATAGACGATACAAAAGAAGTTTTACGCCTGTACGGCAATATGTCTAGCGCAACAGTTTTATATGTTTTAGAGCGTTTTATGGATAGAAACCCAGCCAAAGGGGAAAGAGGCTTAATGTTAAGCTTTGGGCCAGGGTTTTCTGCACAACGTATTTTATTAGAGTGGTAAAATTATAAAAATGAATCAAGAACAAATTATAAAAAATCTGCCCTATCAAAAACCTTTTTTGTTTGTTGATGAACTTACAGAAATTTTAGAAAGTGGTATTTCAGGAAATTACACCTTTAAAGAAAGTGCGTTTTTCTTTGAAGGTCATTTTAAGGAGAACCCAATAACACCAGGTGTTATTTTAACGGAAACCATGGCACAAATTGGCGTTGTTTGTTTGGGAATATTTTTACTAAAAGATAAAATTTCAACAACTACAAAACCACAAATAGCCTTAACATCTAATGTGGTTGATTTCTATTTACCCGTTTTACCAAATGAAAAAGTAACTGTGATTTCAGAAAAAGAATATTTTAGATTTAACAAATTAAAGTGTCGTGTAAAAATGATAAATTCTAAAAATGAATTGGTTTGTAGAGGAACTATTTCTGGAATGATCATCGCAAAATAGAAACTGAAATGAATTTATCAGAAGTCAAAAACAGAGTTGTAATTACCGGGTTAGGCGTTGTGGCGCCCAATGGCGTTGGTTTGCCAGCGTTTACAAATGCGATAAAAACAGGAACTTCAGGAATCACCTATCATCAGAATTTAAAAGACAAGGGCTTTTCTTGCTGTATTGGTGGAATTCCAATTATTTCAGAAGAAAAAAAATTAGAATATTTAACACCTTTACAATTGCGCGGGTTTAACAGCACCTCAATTTTATATGGCTGTATGGCAGGAATTGACGCTTGGAAAGACGCCGGTTTTTCTGTAGATGAAAATTCGGAATTAGATTATGATTCAGGGTTAATTTTTGGAACAGGAACCTCTGGAATAGAAAAGTTAAGAGAGGCTATTTATAAAATAGACGACCAGAATGTAAGACGCTTAGGAAGTACCTCTGTAGTGCAAACAATGGCAAGTGGAATTTCAGCATATTTAGGCGGAATTCTTGGATTTGGGAATCAGGTTACAACAAATTCTTCTGCTTGTACAACAGGTACAGAGGCTTTATTATTGGGTTTTGAGCGCATTAAAAACGGAAAAGCAAAACGAATGTTGGTGGGTAGTTCTAGTGATAGTAGTTTGTATACTTGGGGCGGATTTGATGCAATGCGTGTAATGTCTTACAAGCACAATGAAACACCAGAAAAAGGAGCAAGGCCAATGAGTGCAACTGCAGCGGGTTTTGTTCCAGGAAGTGGGGCAGGAGCTTTGGTTTTAGAGTCTCTAGAAAGTGCTTTAGAACGGAAAGCTACTATTTATGCAGAAGTTTTAGGAGGCAATATTAATTCTGGCGGACAAAGGAATGGGGGCACTTTAACAGCTCCAAACTCAGAAGCGGTTCAAAAATGTATTACAGATGCGGTATTAGATTCGGGCATTTCTTCTTCGGAAATAGATGTAATTAACGGGCATTTAACAGCAACGTCAAAAGATTCTTTAGAAATAGAAAATTGGACAAAGGCACTGCAAAGAACAGGAACGGATTTTCCGTATATTAATTCTTTAAAATCGATGGTGGGCCATTGTTTGGCTGCTTCTGGAGCCATAGAATGTGTAGCAGCTGTTGCACAGGTTAAAGGTCAATTTGTGTTTCCAAATATTAATTGCAACGATGTGCATCCAGAAATCTCAGCATTGATTTCTAATGATAAAATTCCAACTCAAATAATTGAAAAAAACATTACTATTTTAGCAAAAGCAAGTTTTGGCTTTGGAGATGTAAATGCGTGTGTTATTTTTAAAAAATATTCAGATTAATATGATAAAAGAAGAAATTATATCAAAATTAAGAACAATTGTAAAGCCTTATGTTCAAAATGAAGAGGGCTTTAAAAACTTAAATGAAAACACAGATTTTATAAATGATTTAGAAATAAACTCTGCAAATTTAGTAGATATTATTTTAGATGTAGAAGATGAGTTTAAGATAGAAATAGACAATGATTCTATGGAGAAAATGCTCTCTGTAAAAGCAACCGTAGAGATCATACAAACAAAAATAAATGCATAATATTGGCAATGATATTGTAGATTTAAACCTTGCCAAGATCGAAAGTAATTGGCAACGAAAGGGTTTTTTAGAGAAACAATTTACCCAAAAAGAACAAGACGAAATTTTAAATGCTGAAAATCCGTTTTTAAAAGTTTGGTTGTTTTGGTCTATGAAAGAAGCGGCTTACAAATGTTATACTCAAAAGTTTAAAGAACGTTTTTTTGCTCCTCAAAAGTTTGAGTGTACTTTAGTTTCTATAGAGAAAGGAATGGTGGTTTTTGAAGAAAATATATTTTATACAGTGTCTATTTCTAACGCACTTTATATCTCTACAATTGCCAGAGAAAAAAAAGAAGAAACTGTTATTTTTTCTGCAATTGTTTTGCCTAGCGAAATAGATTTAGATTTAAAAATAAAACTAGCTGCCATAAGAGGAGTTTCCTATAAGGGTATAGAGAAAAGAAAAACAACTATTGGCGCGCCACTTTTTTATTATCAAGAAGAATTATTAACAAAATCATGCTCAATTTCTCATCACGGAAATTACGGAGCGTATGCTTTTAACGTAGGTTCTAAATTTTAATATATTTATGAGACTTAAAACGATATTAATAGTTCTTGTATTGGGAGCTTTCACTTGTTTTTCACAAGAGTTGGTGCAAGATAAAACAGCCTCTGAAATTACATTTACAATAAAGAATTTTGGATTTAACGTACCCGGTAATTTTAGTCAATTTATAGTTTCTAGTAATTTTAGTGCGCGTAATTTAAAGGGAAGTTTTTTGAATGTAAAAATAAGCGTAGCATCCATATTTACAGACTCAGAAGCTAGAGATAAACACCTTTTAGAGGTAGATTATTTTAATATTAAAAAGTATCCGAATATTTTATTTGAATCTATTGCAATAGAGAAAATTACCCCCTCTAAATATTTATTAAAAGGTTTTATAACCATAAAGGGAATCAAGAAAAGGGTAGAAACCACATTAAATGTAACTACCTCTAAAACGACAGTAACGTTTTTAACTGATTTTTCTCTAAACAGAAGAGATTTTGGTGTTGGTGGCAGTAGTTTTGTACTTTCTAAGGAAGTAAATATTAAAATGAAATATGTTGCAACTAAAAATTAAAGAAGCGCTTTTTAGCCAATGTAAATCTTTTGTAAACAACCGTTTACAAACAGTTGAAGCCGTGCTGTCTTCAAATCAAAAAGCATTGCAATCTGAGACAAAGAGTTCTGCTGGAGATAAGCATGAAACGGGTCGTGCAATGTTACAGTTAGAAATGGAAAAGGCAGGACAGCAATTGGTGGGAATTACTCAAATGAAAGTTGTATTATCGAAAATAGATGTTTTAAAATCATCAAAAAACGCCTGTTTAGGAAGCATTATTATTACAGATAAGGTACAGTACTTTTTAAGTCTTTCTGCAGGTCAACTATGGGTTGCAGATAAAAGTTATTTTGCTATTTCTGTATCTTCACCAATTGGTAAATTACTGTTAGGAAAACAAGAAAAGGATATGATTTCTTTTAATGGTAAATCAATTGTAATTAATGAGATTATTTAAATGAATCCAAATTTTAGAGTATACTTCAATTTCCAAGCTCAAATATTTGAGGTAATGTTGTTAAATCAATATTTTTATAAGTGAAATATGAATTCTAATCATCAAGGGAGTAAGAGGACAAAAAATCCCATAGTATTTGATTTGGACTGTTTCCGTCTATATCACTACTAAACCATACATGACCACCTATACCCTGTTCTTCGTAATCTGTATATAACACAACTGATGTATTTTCGTTTCCACCTGTATACGATTCACGTACCATCTCACCATCATTGAACTCTGTTGTAACGAGATTGGAAGCTGGAATGCCATTATGACTTAACCAGAAATTCACCACATCGGAAACGGATTGATAATCCTGATTGCCATTGTAAGGGAGTACGTAATCAGAAGTACTATGAAAATGTATGACCGAGGTATACTCGTTTACATCGCAAGTTTGTTCCAGCATGATTCCTGACATAATTCCTACTGCGGCAATTAGGTCTCCTTTAGAGCATGCAAGACCATAAGACATCATACCTCCATTGGAATACCCTGTTGCATATACTTGGGATGAATTAACATTGTATTCATTGCTAATATCTTCGATGAGCTGCTCTGTAAAAAAAACATCATTTTCCTCTATGTTTTGAATTCCGTTGTCTTCTGGATTCCAGTATACATCTCCTTTTTCGCCAACAATAGCCTGAGGGTATGCTACAACGAAATTTTCACTGTCAGCCAACGAATTTAAATCACCAACTTCGCTTGAAAAATTTGAGGCACAACCTCCATAACCATGAAAATTAATTATCAATGGGCTAGGTGTATTGCTGTCATATGATGTAGGTATATACAAGATGTATTCTCTAGTTACTCCTTCATGTACAATTGTTGTATAGCCAGAGTGATTTGTATTAATGCAATTGTACTCATCCTTATCATCTGGTTTAGTTGAATCATCTTCACGACAACCAAATAGTAGTGTCGTTAAAAGTACTAATACAAAAATATTTTTTGTCATTGTTCTAATTTTAAGCTTCATTTTATCCTTTTTTAATTATTCCCAAAGATCGAATATGCTTTTCTATACTTTTTTAGAATATCGAGAATCTTTTATCTATACCAGTTTTAGATCGAAATTTGTTTTTATGCCCTTCATCACGCCAGTTATCTAAATAGTATCTAAATTTTATGTTGCCTATAGATATTAGTTTTCCTTTATTCCCAAAAGACTTATAATCTCCAATATAACGAAAGTTTATTTTCCCTATAGATTTTAGTTTTCCCCCATAGCCATTGAAAAAGTCTGTTTTACTTCCATAATAGAAGAAATTTGTATTTCCTATAGATTTTATTTTTCCAGTATAGCCCTTTGTTAGATAGGAACCATGGTACTCTATGTCCAAATATCCAATAGATTTTAGTTTCCTTTTAAAGCCTTTGTTTATAGCATAATCAGGAAAATAGGTTAAAGCTATTTTGTTAAAGGATTTTAGTTTTCCTACGTACCCTGAGTATTTACTTCCGTCATGATAATTCACGAAATTAAGATCATTAGTATAAATCGTAATATTGCCTTCTTTTAAAACTTCTCTGGGTTTTCTTATGTATCCTAGCATATATCTTGAAGCGTCTGTTTCAGTATTGAAAATAATAATATCAGAAATTTCTCCTCTACTATCTATTTTGAAGACAATTTCACGTTTTCTTAGGATGATTTTTTGTAGCGTTCCATTTGTAATATTACAATCTAAGTTTAAGTCTTTTGATCGCTTGCCAGCATTGTATTTAAAGTAATTTGTATTTTGGTTGTATGTAACATTGTTATTTGTTTTAATGATTTGGTCAACAAAATAGTAACTACCGGTCCAAGCACCGTAATAATTTGATCGAAGATCATTTTTTTTAATTCCTAAATATCTATTCTGACCTGGCACTATTTTTACCCTTAGCGTTTTAGTCTCCCCAACATACAACAATCCAGAATGAACAGCTGCGACAGCTAATTTAGAATCATCTGTATAGACACCATCGTAACCTCCATATAAACGGCCGTATTTACTCCCAGTAACTTTAATATTATAAATAGCTCCAATGTTTTTACTGTATTTACTCATGTTAGATACATTGGTAAGAATATTGCTATTCTGACCTTGAACAGAAAGATAAATAAATAAAAATAATAGAAAAGGAGTTTTTTTCATGATTCTGATTTTTCGGTTAAAAAGACAAAAACCATACCAAAATATTATGTTTTTATAAATAAACGGTGTGATATATAATGTTTTATAACGTGCTTGTATATGAAAAGTATCGGATTTATACGCACTAATTTTTCAACCTATAGCTGAACTTTATTATATGTCTTTTGATTAAGTGTTTAAGCCGATATTTTATATATACAATGTTATGGGCCTTTTATTCTTGAACTTCCATTCTTGTAAAGAAATATTTGAATGACCAATAAGTCCAATATGGAAAAGCTAAACCAAACGTGATTACTGATAGCAAGAGTAATCCTAAAGACATGATAAAATATTCTCCAAACCCCCCTATGAAAACTACTTTTTTCCCATCTATTTCAAGCTTTGTGAAAAAGTATTTAAAAGACCAATAAACCCAATATGGAAGTGCTATTCCAAGTGTGATCACCGATAATAGGAGTAATCCTAAAGACATAATAAAATATTCTCCAAACCCTCCCGTAAATGTTATTTTTTTGCTCATTTTGTTAATTTCATTTTAATTAATTCCTACTCCTTTTTTAAGTCTTTTTTCTAATAATTTATCAATATTCATGACACTATATAGTAATTCAAAAAACACCAGTTAACTAAAATAGAATTGTTATCCCTAGTCGCAACAAGAAGGGTATAGAAAACATAAAAGCGCAGTAGGATTGCAGTAGGAATAGAATAAAGTAAAGCTATATAAAGTGTTGTAGCCAGTTTTACTCTTTGTAAACGTATAATCTTATCTCTCGATTACTACTAAAATTAAATATATATGCATTAATCCCTTGTTCATTTTTCCATCTAATCTTTCTTCTTCCACTTTCCTCCGTAACATTCTGAATTGGTACACCTAAAATACCATTTAACGTTTTTAGTACAAGTTCAAATTTTTCATTGAATTTACTTTCTAAATCTTTTTCTATTTTTAAATTAGGTCCAAAATTTGTTTTTTTGAAGGTTTTCTAATTAAATGATAAAACTTTAATATTTTTATTGTCTTTGGTATTGAAATATTTTTATTTTCCTTCAAAATTGGGGCATTCAATTCTTCTATATCTTATTGGATCCCCAAATTTAAATCCTTTTTCATTTTCTCAAGCTCAAAGACTTCATTTTTGTCAAGTTTTGAAATTACTAATTCAAAATGGGTCTTGAATTCAGTTCACTTTCAAGCAAAAAGTCAGTCAGAAACTTTTCATTTGATTGAGCAATCGTAATGTTGGTAAATCGTAATAATGTCCAAATTAAGAATTTCATTTTCTTGATTTGGTCAGCTTGTTGCCAATGTTGTTGTGTAAGAATAGTAAGGGGTTTTTAAACACGAACTTTTCAGTTTAACACTTAGCGAATTTTTTAATTTTACCTTTTTAAATAACTATTCAAAATTAAAAATTTTGTGGTCTTTGTTCAATGCTCTGAACTTTGGTTTAAGCACTAAAACCTTTATTTTTTGAACTTTGTTAGGTAGTGTTATTTATTTTTACTCTGTTTTTTAATATAAACTTTACATAGATTTCATTTAAAAAAAGTCAAAAATATTAATCTTTGTAATAAAAAAAATGGAATTATTTACACTGATTTTTGCAGCATTATTCTCTGTTATGAATCCTTTTGGCACAGTACCTGTATTTGTTGGTTTAACAGAAGATAAAAATAGGTTGGAGCGAAATAAAATAGCATTTTGGACATCCTTAAATGTATTAATAATATTACTCATCTCATTTTTTACTGGAAAGTACATCTTGCTATTTTTTGGAATTACATTGAATTCGCTAAAAATTGCAGGAGGACTAATTATTGTTTCATCAGGTTTTGCTTTGTTGACGGGAGATTTTAATAAGCATAAAGGGATAAAAAAAGAGAAAGTAAAAACAGATATTGAAACTCGATCTGATATTTCATTAACTCCTTTAGCAATGCCTATGATAGCTGGCCCAGGAACAATGTCATTATTAATAACTTACAATCAGGAGCTTGAAGGATTAAATAGTATGTTAATTATAAGTGGAGCAATTGTATTATCTACAATATGTATATATTTAATATTGAAAAGTTCATTTTATATTGTCAAAATACTTGGAGCTTCTGGAATAAATGCATTATCAAGAATTATTGGTTTTATTGTTATTGCAATTGGTGTAGAATTTATTATTTCAGCAGTTATTAGTGTTTTTAATATTACCTAACGTTTTTGTATATGGCTCGCAGCTTGTAAAATAGCGATTACCTTTCGATTAAGCTAAAGTCATTTTTTTAATTTTCTTAACGAAGCCAAAACGAGGTTACTTGTTATAGCAATTGTTAGGTGGCGTTTTTTATTCGTCCTCTTTATTTAATTTGTTTAGTAAATCATATTTAGTTTGTCTTTCTTTCCACCTTTCTCTTGCATATTTTTGCATATCAGTTATAGTATCTTTTTCATCAATTATTTCAAGTCCAAGCAATGTTTCAATAATATCTTCCATTGTTACAATTCCATCCAAACCGCCGTATTCATCTACGATTAAGGAAATATGCTCTTTTTTTTCTAAAAGTTTTTCCCATAAAGTATATAGTACGATGGAATTTGGAACTATAACAATGTCTCGTTTAATATCTTTCAGTTTTAATTCATGTTGGTCTTCCGCAAGTTTTTCAAAAACGGTCTGTCTAAATACATATCCTGTTATATTTTCATCATTTTCTGTATATATTGGTATTCGTGAGAATTTTAAATAGTCTTTATTTTTTAAGAATTCTTCTAATGATAGTTTTTCGTCTGCAACAGCTACAACAACTCTTGGAGTCATTATTTCTTTTACTTTAACATTTCTGAGCCTTAGTAAATTCTGAATTATTTTGTGTTCTTTTTCTATGAAAACTCCTTCATCAGTACCAATACTAGCTAATGCGGCAATTTCTTCCCTACTTGTTATTTGTTCTTGTCGATTTTTTGAAATCATTTTCGTAATAATACTTGAAATTACAACTAATGGATAGGTAATAATTATCGTGCCTTTTATAATTGAAGAAGAAATCATTGCTAAATTTCTCCAATATCTGGCACCAATAGTCTTTGGAATAATTTCGGATATAAGTAAAATCAAAACAGTCAAGATTGCTGATACAATTCCAAAAGATGCTTCTCCAAATACCTTTACTGCCTGGGCTCCAACCCCTGCCACACCAACTGTATGGGCAACAGTATTAAGTGATAAAATTGCGGATAAGGGTTTGTCGATGTTGTTTTTAAAATCAATAAATGTTTTAGCCCAAAGATTCCCATTTTCATGTTTAACAATCAGGAAGGAATGCGGGGTTGAAAGCAATACTGCTTCCATTATAGAACATACAAATGAAACAAACAATGCAAAAAACAAATATGCAAAAAGTGTTATCATGTTTTTTCTATCAAAGATATAAATTTACGGGGAAATTAAGATGAGTAGTGTTTTTTAATGCCACCCAACGTGTTCGTGTATGGTTAGTTGCGTGTTTCAGCAACTAAATTAGTAAACTAAAACGAACCAGAGGAAATTCCGAAGGAATTTTCCAAATAAGCACTTGCCAAAGCAATTAATTATACACGGTGTTGGCGTTAGTTTTTTATTCTTTATAAAACTCAGTTACAACTTTAGTGAAATCAGTTTTTGAACTCCCTTTATTTGATGCCGAGTAATTCCCTTCATAAATAGGATTTACATAACATTCAGCACATTTTATTATGTATCGAATCGTATTGATATTACTCTTTTTTAATTTATTCAGCTCTTCATTTGTTAGGTAGTATGCTGAAGTAGCAATGTCATCTACATTGTCCTTGATACTGCTGTCGATACAGGTTATTACAGTTCCGTCATCAAGATAAATAATCAGTTTTCCACTTATTCTCACAGTTGATACTAGTTTTGAACTTACTACCAAAAGTCCCTTTTCTCCGTCCTTTGCAAACAAAAGGTTTAAGTCAGTGATATAGTCATCATCAGAATTTGATTGTAAAGTGAAGGTTTCTGTACTCTGGTAACTATTTTCACCAATAAATACGAGGTTTTGACCATTCACATTTACTGCATATGATAAAGCTAAGGTGATTATGAATATTACTTTTCTCATTTTTTTTAAATTAATGCCAACGGTATTTTATAAGATTTGTGCGACTGAGAAATCGGAGATTTTTCGGACGAAGCAAATCGTTTGTTGAATGTTTGTCAGTTTGTTATTTAGTTTAAAAGTAAGCATAAATTTTATGAGGTGTTGGCTAATGTTTTATTTCAATTCAAAGTTTCCTTCAATCGTTCTGTTATCATCTCCATAAAAAAATAAATCAATTTTTATTTTCCATTTTTCATTCGATATTTTTTCTCCACTTATCATTCCTTTCGGGGAAACATCTTTAGATTCTTCCATAGGAAAATAACAAAAACAAGCCTTTGTGAAAACCAAATCAATATTTATTAATTCCTCATTCGAATATGAGAAACTTTCTAATTCAGAATCAATTTCGAATCTAATAAATTCTGAATATTCATCATCAGCTATTAGTTCTTCATCATATGCGTCAAATCTGTATTCAAAGACTAAATTTTCACCACTTTCAATAACTCCATATTTCATATAAGAATCAGCTTGATAAGAAAAAATTTTTAAATCGCTATTTTCTGTAAAAGTGTAGTTGTACTCATCTTGTTCCGAATCATTATCGTTACATGAGATAATAATCAAAGCCATAATTAATAATAAATAGTTCTTTTTCATTTTTATTGTTTTTTATTAATGTCTAGTTATAATATTTGCCAACGTTGTTGTATATGGTTTGTTGCGTGTTTCAAGCAACTAATTTAGTAAATAATTACCGACCAAGAAAGTCTGCGAGGACTTTCGAAAGTAGGCGAGAAGCAAGCAATAAATTATATACGGTGTTGTAGCCAGTACTTATTCAAATTTGGAATTTAAAAATGCATCTAACATCTTTTTTCCAATTTTTTCTTCTACAGCAGTAATATTCACAGTAAATTCCTGTTTGTCAAATAATCGGCTAAAACCAATACTTTTCATTTTCATTCCATTTGGGAAATCAACAGTAACGTCAAATCTCTGAAATTCTAATCCACTTATCTTTTGAGTTGAAGAAATTGAGTCAAGTTTTGTTTTCGGCATTTGAGTTTCGAAAGTATGATACAATATTTTATTTAAATCGTTATTAGTTTCTAAATAATTCCCATCAATTTCTATGTCATAAGGTTGATAATTGGCTTCAAAATTATTGAACTGTCCGTTTTTAAATGCGAAAATTGTTATTGCTTGATTAATTATTTCTTCTCCGAAAGTTTTTTCAATAGCATCTTTTCCTTTCTGTTGAGTTTTGTTCCATTCATTTTTATTAATCGAAATGAAGTTTTCTGGAATAATTATAGTCCAATTAAAATCTTTGTTTTCTATTGTTTTAGGCTTTGATTCTGTTTGACCTTTACAACCTGTCTCTTATACACATCTCCGAGCCCACGAGACCGAGGCTGATCTCG
>OJIK01000071.1_pt1 | contig 36027 bp, 29 predicted proteins | sample 1595571 | NCBI WGS metagenome assembly OJIK01 (sample SAMN05416791, study PRJEB24817) | seawater metagenome | isolation source: Sea water | place: Canada:Atlantic | collected 2013-11 | reverse complement strand
CGAGATCAGCCTCGGTCTCGTGGGCTCGGAGATGTGTATAAGAGACAGGGACAAGATTTAACTAAGGTCATTAAGATTATTGACAAAAATTTAAACAATACAGACGATTGGAAACTTTTTGAAGAAGCCTTTAATAATGCAGATAAAGACTTTCTTAAGCATATAAAATCTCTTCACCCTAGTCTTACACCCAACGACTTAAGACTGTGTGCTTATTTAAGACTTAATCTGACATCAAAAGAAATAGCACCATTATTAAATATTTCTTACAGAAGCGTAGAGGTTAAGCGATATCGTTTGCGAAAAAAGATAGGTCTACCTCATGAATCTAGTTTGACTAGCTATATTTTAGAGCTTTAAAAACACAACACTTCTAGTTTTAAACCATACAATAGCTATACATGTATGCGTTTCATTAATTATGGTTATTAAAACAGCGGATTAATAAAAACTTATTTTTGATCTTAAACAGTATGATTTTGATAAATTTGAGGCATTATTTTTGACATGTATGTTTTTTGTAGAGTCAAATTTTGTGTAATTATCAAATACATACATTAGATTTAACAAAAATTTAATTAAACTAATATTTATGAAAAAATTATTTTTTGCATTACTGTTAAGCTTTGCTTTTGTGTTTAATGCAACTGCCCAGAATGTTTCAGTTAATGGAACAGTAAAATCCAGCGTTGATGGCTTACCATTAATAGGTGTTAACATTATCGTCAAGAACACTAGCTCAGGAGCTGTGTCGGATTTCGATGGTAATTTTACTATCTCAAATGTTCAATCAGATGCAACTTTAGTGTTTACTTATGTTGGATTTGAAACATTAGAACTCCCAGTTTCTGCGGAGATGAATGTTAAGTTAGTTGAAGACAACGAGTCCTTAGATGAAGTTGTTTTGATTGGTTATGGTTCTAAAAGCAGAAAAGATCTTACTGGATCTGTTTCTATTGTAGGTTCTGAAACAATCGAAAAGCTAAGACCAGTTGATGTGTCTCAGGCTCTTCAGGGAACTACAACAGGTGTATCTGTTTCTACCCAGTCTGGTTCTCCAGGTAGTGGATTTAGATTTTTAATTAGAGGGGTTAGCAGTAATACTGACAATGATCCTCTGCTAGTTGTTGATGGATATATAGTTTCTAGCTTTAATAGTTTAAATCCAGACGACATTGAAAGCCTTACCGTTTTAAAAGATGCTCAGGCTGCCATATATGGTGTTGAAGGTGCCAATGGGGTTATCTTAGTTACAACCAAAAAAGGAAAGAAAAACACTGCCCCTAAGGTTTCATATAACACTTATGCAGGAATACAAGAAACAACAAAAAAGTTATCCCTTTTAAATGCTAGTGAATATGCGGCTTTAGTTAATGAAAGTTATGCTAATAACGGTCAGCCATTGCCTTACGCTAATATAGCAGGTCCAGGATATGGTACAAATTGGCAAGACAAGTTATTTGACCAAGCATTAATGACAAACCACAATGTTAGTCTTTCAGGTGGTACTGAGAATGTAACTTATTATTTGGGTGCCACACGTTTAGATCAAGACGGAATAATTGCAAGTGATAAATCCAACTACGTTAGAGATAACATCAAATTAAATCTCGGTATTGATGTTAATGATCGTCTAAAGTCTACTTTAAATCTTAACTATTTTTCTAACAGAAGAAAAACTATTAACGAATCAGGTTTAGGGTCTGTCTTATTTAACGCTATTAGTTATTCTCCTATGTTTGCTCTGGATCAAGAAGATGTTAATGGAATTTTTGGAAATGAAATAATCAATCCTTTTTCACAAATCCGTGACACTTACAATACTTACTTTGGTAGTAGTATTGAAGGTAATTTCCAGCTTGAATATAAGTTAACAGATGATTTAACGGTTACATCCAGGATGGGTTTCAAAACGTATAGTGATAAATCTAAATCATTTTCACCTATTGTTAATTATGGAGCTGGAAAAGTGTTCAATACAAGTCGAAGTACAGTTAGTCAGAGTAAGAGTCAATTCGATTCTTATACATGGGATACGTTTGCGACTTATAAAAAATCTTTTGCTGACAAACACAACATGGAGGCTACCGTTGGAACAACTGTGATTAAAAACTGGGGTAATGGATTATTTGCTACTGGGTTTGATGTTCCAAATAACTCTTGGGAGTTTGCTGACATTGCACTAACTACAGGTACTAGTGATGCTAAAGAAAATGGATCGTATATATATGACAACCGTTTACTTTCTTATTTTGGGAGACTTCAATATGATTTCAAAGGAAAGTATTTATTTTCTGCTATGATTCGTAGAGATGGTTCTTCAGCATTCGCTAAGGACAATAGAATTGATTATTTTAAATCAGTCACTGCAGGTTGGAAAATTTCTGATGAAAACTTTTTGAAGAATAATGAAGTTATTGATTTCTTGAAAATTCGTGGAAGTTACGGAACTTTAGGTAACCTAGTTGGAAATGACCTTTACAGATCTGCTCTTAGCGGAGAAGCTACTTATGTTTTTGACGGAGCTTTAACAAATGGAGTTGCAAATGGACCTATAGCTAATGCTGCAGCGAAGTGGGAAACAGCTGAAAAACTTGATATAGGAGTAGACGCAAAGTTTTTTGGAAACAAATTAGAAATTGTTGCTGACTACTTTTTAGAAGACAGAGTTGATTTATTAATTCCTGGATTACCAGTATCTGGTATTTTAGGAACCACTGCTCCTGGTTCAGGATCACCAACTGTAAATGCTGGAACAACGCGATCTGAGGGATTAGAGTTTTTGATTAACTACAGAGATAATATTACGGAAGACTTATCATACAATGTAAGCTATAATATTACTAAGATTGAAGGAACGGTTATCGACGTAAATGCAGAAGTTCCACTTACAGGTGGTTCTTTTGGAGTCGGCCAGCCCCTACCTCCATCAAGAATGGAAAACGGTCAGCCAATAGGCTATTTCTACGGACTACAAACTGATGGGATTTTTCAAACACAAGCTGACGTAGACGCACACCCTTCTCAAGAAGGATTAGGTTACGGAGCTGTACCTGGAGATATTCGTTACGTAGATGTTAATGGAGACGGAGAGATTAATTCAGATGATAGAACTTTTATAGGTAAGCCATTGGCAGATTACTACATGGGTTTCAACTTTTCAGTTAATTACAAGAGTTTTGATCTTAGCATGTATGCTTTTGCTGAGGTAGGAAAAGACATGGTTCGAAATTATGAACGCGATCAACCAAATGTGAATCGTTTAGATTACTACCTAGACAGATGGACAGGACCAGGAACAAGTAATACTGTTCCTAGAGCGACAACTGGAGCCTCTACTAATAAATTATTTTCAGACTTTTATGTTGAAGACGCTTCTTTTGTACGTATTCAAAATATTCAATTAGGATATAGTTTACCTAAGGAAACTTTAGAAGATTTCGGATTATCTAAAGTACGCCTTTATGCATCTGTTAATAACGCATTTACCTTTACTGAATACAAAGGGTTTGATCCAGCAGCAAGTACTGGACAAGCTTTAGGAGGAGGTATTGATAGCGGTTTCTATCCAACGGTTAGACAGTATATTCTTGGACTAAATATCTCATTTTAAATAAAACACGATGAAAAAAAATAAAAACATAATAACAGCAATTTTGGTGTTTACGCTAGTTGCTACAGGGATTTACTCTTGTTCAGATGAATATTTGGACGAAACTGATAATTATAATATTGATTCTCAAGGATACTTTAATTCTGAAGATGATTATTACATGGCTCTTGTAGGAGTCTATGATTTATTACAAGCTTCTTACGTCAATGTATTGCTTGGTGAAATTGCATCTGATAACACATTATGTGGAGGTGAAAGCGCGACAGATGTTGTTGGTTTTCAGCAAATAGATGACATGGGACATACTCCAGTAAATAGTAACCTAAGAGATGTTTGGAGTTGGATGTTTTCTGGAATAAGTAGAGCTAATTATTTCTTAGAATTTAAAGATAAAACAGATTTTGAGGGAAGAAATAAAATGATTGCTGAAGTTCGTTTTCTTAGAGCTTATTATCATTTCGAATTAGTTAAATGGTTTGGGGGTCTTCCTATTAAAGATTATGATGCTGCTTTACTAGGGTCAGGAAAACGATTTGCGCCTGGAGATGAATTATCCATTGCTAGATATTCTGCCCAGGAAGTTTATGCGCTTATCGAAAGTGATTTAATATTTGCAGTTAACAACTTAGATTATAATGCTCCTCAAGTTGGACGTGTTACCAAAGGAGCTGCAGAAGCTTTACTAGGTAAAGCTTACTTATACCAAGACAAATTTAGCGAAGCGGCTACTGTTTTAGACAACGTTATTAACAACGGACCTTACCAATTAGCTACTAGCTATGAAACAATGTTTGAAAACGAAGGAGAAAATAATGTAGAGTCTGTGTTTGAGGTTCAGTATACCGATGCTGAAGGTGCTGGTTTTGGTTGTCTGCAGTGTAGTGAAGGTAATGTAGCTGTTGGATTCAATGGTATCAGAAACCATACCGGACCAACTTATGATTCTGGATATAGTTTTAATGTACCCACTCAAGAAACTGTAGACAGCTTTGAAGATGGAGATTCAAGGAAAGAGGTTTCTGTACTTGACATCGAAGCATGGGCTGAACAAACAGGAGCTACTTATGGCCTTGGGTATGAGCATACTGGTTATTATAATAGAAAGTATATCCCTCGCCAAGGCGATCAGAATATTGGCGATCAAAACTTGACAAATCCAAATAATTACCGATCAATTCGTTTTGCAGATGTATTGCTAATGGCAGCTGAAGCAAATAATAGAGGAAGTATTGATGACGCAAAAGCGCAGTCTTATTTAAACATGGTGCGTTCTCGAGCTTTTGGAGGCGATTCTAATAATGTGTCTGCTTCTGGCTCAGAATTAACAGATGCAATCTATCATGAGAGACATGTAGAGTTAGTAGGAGAAGGACATCGTTTCTTTGACCTTGTAAGAACCGGACAAGCAGCATCTGAAATTGAAGGCTTTCAAGTCGGTAAACATGAATTATTTCCAATTCCAGTCCAAGAAATTCAATTTTCAAACGGAAACTGGAATCAAAATCCAAACTATTAAAAAACATTATTATGAAAATACTTAAATATATATTTAGTCTTTCTGTTGTTCTTTTAGCATTAACTACATGTTCAGACGACCAAAAAGACATAAACTTTAGTACTAGCGTTGAAGCTCCCTCTGAATTAGCAATGCTTTTTCAAGTGACTCAAGACAATACAGGTGTTGTTTCAATCACTCCGACCGCTCAAGGAGCAGTTGAGTTTGATATTCATTTTGGAGATGATACTTCAGACCCTGTAAATTTCACTAATGGTCAAAGTACAACTCACACATATGTAGAAGGTACATACACAGTAAGCGCCGTAGCTTATGGAGTTACAGGACTAGAAACAACTCTAGAACAAGAGTTAGTTATTTCATTTCAATCACCTTCAAATTTAGAGGTTGTTATTGAAAATGATTCTGCGATTTCCAAGCGTGTTAATATTACAGCTTCAGCTGATTTTGCTGTTAGTTTTGATGTTACTGCCCCGGGAACTACTGAAGAAACCCCTTCTCCAGTAACTGCAAATATCGGTGATACTGTGTTTATAGATTTTACAGAATCTGGAACTTATACAATTACAGTAGAAGTTATGGGAGCAGCAATCGAAACAACAGTTTATAATGAAGATTTTGAAGTTACTGCAATAGAAGCTCCTGTCGCTTCAGCGCCTACTCCTCCAACAAGAGCTGATGAGGATGTTATTTCAATATTTAGTTCTGTTTATAGTGATCTTCCAGGAACAAATTATTTCCCAGACTGGGGTCAAGGAGGACAAGGAAGTGGATGGAATTTATATGATTTAGCTGGAGATACGATGTTACAATATATCAACTTAAGCTACCAAGGAATTTCTTTAGCTGATGGAACTTCTGTTGATGTTTCAACAATGGAATACCTTCATATTGATGTATGGACAGCTAATTCGGTCACTGATATTGAAACTTCTTTGATTAATGGTGTAGATGGAGCATCTACTGAAACTCCTATCGTGACAAGCTTAACAGCTGATAACTGGACTAGTATAGATATCCCTGTTAGTGCATACACTGATCTTGGACAAGTAGTAACCGATATATTTCAATTAAAGTTTGTTGGAACTCCTTGGGCGGCCGGTACTGTTTTTATTGATAATATCTACTTTTATAAATCCCCATCAGGTCCATCTCCACTTGAAGGTACTTGGAGAATGCTTCCAGAAGCAGGAGCACTTGGAGTAGGTCCAACTCAAGGGGCTATTAATTGGTGGTCAAATAGTACTGATGATGTAAATGTACGTTCTTGCTTTTTTGATGATACTTTTGTATTCAATGGAGGAAACTTCTCGAATGTAGTAGGATCTGATACCTGGCTCGAGCCATGGCAAGGAGTCGACCCTGAGGCATGTGGAGCTCCAATAGCCCCACACAATGGCTCAAGTCCTGCAACTTATGTTTACGATGAATCTGCTGGAACATTGACTGTTAGTGGATTAGGAGCTTATGTTGGCTTAGCTAAAGCACATAATGGAGGAGAGGATGGATTGCCTGCTGATAACACAATTACTTACTTAGTAGAATCGTTAGACGCAAATAATATGGTTCTTGATATTGAAGCTGGTTCTGGCGTATGGTGGAGGTTTAGACTTACCAAAGACGCGGTTCAAACAACTCCAGTTGATGGTACATGGGTTATAACTCCAGATGCCGGATCATTAGGAGTTGGCCCTACTCAAGGAGCTACTAATTGGTGGTCAAACAGTGCCGATGATGTTAGTCTACGATCTTGCTTTTTTGATGACACATTTGTGTTCAGTGGAGGAAACTTTTCGAATGTACTAGGGTCTGAGACATGGTTAGAGCCATGGCAGGGATTTGATCCTGAGGCATGTGGTGCTCCAATGGCTCCACATGATGGATCAAGTCCAGCAACTTATGTTTATGATGAATCAGCGGGGACATTAACCGTTAGTGGTTCTGGAGCCTATGTAGGCTTAGCTAAAGCACACAATGGAGGAGAGGATGGATTGCCTGCTAATAATACAATCACATATTTAGTCGATTCATTAGACGCAAACACTATGGTTCTTGATATTGAAGCTGGTTCGGGTGTTTGGTGGAGATTCTCACTTACTAAAATTTAAAAACAGAAAACATGAAAAACATAAAATATTTTATCAGTTTATGTCTAACCCTAGTGCTTTTTACAGCATGTGAGGAAGATACTTATGAATTTGGCGACATAACTTCGCCTACTAACCTTGAAGTTTCTATTGATGTTGTCGGCACTGATGCTGATAACCCTAATGGAGATGGAAGCGGTGTTGTAAACTTCGTTGCTACTGCAAACGATGCTATTTCATATAAATTTATAATTAATGGAGCAGAAGAAATGGTGGCTTCAGGAGTTATAGAAAAAACATTTTATAGCGTTGGTTTAAATAGCTATGATGTAACGGTTGTTGCATACGGTACTGCTGGAAGCCCTACTTCAACGACTTTCTCAATTGAAGTTTTAGCGACATATACACCTCCAGCTGATTTAGTTTTAGCCTTAACGGGTGGTAGCTCAAAAACATGGAGAGTCAAATCTGAGGTTGGACAGCATTTTGGATTAGGACCAGTTGGTGGCTTAGTTCCATGCGAGTGGTATGGGGCAGGTCCTGACGATAAAGTCGGCACTGGCACGTATGATGACCGTTGGACTTTTAATTCTGATGGAACCATCAACCATGTTACTAACGGAACTATCTTTGGTCGATCGGCTCAAGTATATGCTGATTTAGGGAATAATGGAACTGGTGGCGAAGATGGTGCTGATATATTAAATTATGAATACGCTGATTATACGGAAAACTGGAACATTATTGATCCAGGACAGATTTCTATAAAATTAACAAACCAAGCATTTTTCACTTATTATACTGGTGGTAATCATACATACGAATTGTGGGATTATAACGAAAATGAGTTATACATCAGAACTGTAGACGGAGCTGGAGAGTTCACTTGGTGGATGATTCTAGTGGCAGAATAGTAATATTTAAAAGAACCAATTAAAAAAAGAGGCAAAATTATTGCCTCTTTTTTACATAAACTATAAATTTGTTTCAATGAAAAAAATTAACCTTTTTTTATTAATATTATTAACAGCAAGCTGTTCGCCTGATGATGGAGGGTCTATTACACCCCCTGATGGCGGAGGCAGTGGAGGCAGCGGAAGTCAAACTGATTTGCCTTCAAATTTAGTAGTCATATTGGACATACAGGGACAAAATTCAGAAAACCCTGATGGTGATGGATCTGGTGTTTTTAACCTTACAGCAACTGCAGACAACGCTGTTAGTTTCGGCTTTAAAGTTGATACGGCTGATGAAGTTCAAAACTCAAGTGGGAACTTTACATACACAGTTAATTCTCAAGGAATAAACCAATTTCCAGTTACTATTTATGCTTATTCTAGTACAGATGAACGCATTAGTAAGATAAAAAACATAACTATTTTTGTTGAACAAGACAACAACGGGGGCTCAGGAAATAATGACCAGCTAGTCTGGTTTGATGAATTTGACGGCAATGGGACAATTAACACGAACAATTGGAACTACGAGACCGGTGGTGGTGGTTGGGGGAATCAAGAAGTTCAAAACTACACAAATAGCCTTAACAATATTTATAAAGAAAATGGCATCTTAAAAATAAAAGTCATTAAGGAGTCCAATAACACATACACGTCAGCTAGAATTACAACCAAAAATAAATTTGATTTTAAATACGGTCGCGTTGATATTCGCGCCAAGTTACCATCGCTAGCTGGCACCTGGCCAGCCTTGTGGATGTTAGGGGCTAACATTGATTCAGTCAGTTGGCCAAGCTGTGGTGAAATCGATATTATGGAACAGTTTGAAGATAAATCCTATGTGCAGTCTACCTGTCATTGGCAAAGCTCCTCCACTACGGATTATGCACCCGTAAGTTATGGCCTTCCAGTAGATTTAAATACCCCTACAGAATTTCATGTTTACTCATTAATTTGGGCTGAAGGCAGTGTAAAGACACTATTGGACGGGAATCAATTTTACGCAATGACCACAAATAGTAATATGCCTTTTGACGCAAACTTTTTCTTTATATTTAATGTGGCAATGGGAGGAACCAATGGTGGCACTATAGACCCTAATTTCACCAATGACGCTATGGAAGTAGATTATATAAGAGTATACCAATAAGATGAAACAAACCTACCTAATAGCTGCTTTAATAGGCGTTTTATTTATTACAGTTTCATGTAGTAAACATAACTCAGCTCCTTCTCTTAGTTCTTCTGTAACTTCTGTTCAAGGGATTGAAAAAAAAGTAAATGAACTCTTAGGTCGGATGACCCTGGAAGAAAAAGTAGGGCAAATGAATCAATACGTAGGATTTTGGGATCTTACAGGCCCAGCTCCCGATTCAGGTGATGCAGCTGAAAAATACGAACATCTTAGAAAAGGCTATGTAGGGTCAATGCTAAATGTCAGAGGAGTTGAGAACGTTAAAGGCGTTCAGAAAATAGCAGTTGAGGAATCTCGCTTAGGAATTCCTTTAATTATTGGTTTTGATGTGATTCATGGTTATGAAACTATTAGCCCAATTCCCTTGGCAGAGTCTGCGAGCTGGGATTTAGAGGCGATTAGAAAATCATCTGAAGTTGCAGCGGAAGAAGCCGCCGCAGCTGGAATCAACTGGACATTTGCTCCCATGGTAGACATTACTCGTGACGCAAGATGGGGTCGTGTGATGGAAGGTGCAGGTGAAGACCCTTATTTAGGCTCTAAAATTGCTAAAGCACGTGTTCTTGGATTTCAAGGTACTGATTTATCAGAACACACCACTATTGCAGCTTGTGCAAAGCACTTTGCTGGTTATGGGTTTTCTGAATCCGGACGAGAGTACAATACTGTCGATGTTGGAACTTCCACTTTAAATAATATGATCTTTCCTCCATTCCAGGCCACTGTCGATGCGGGGGTAAGAACCTTTATGAATGCCTTTAATGTGCTGAATGGAATTCCGGCTACGGGAAATGAATATTTGCAAAGAGAAGTACTAAAAGGCAAGTGGGCTTTTGATGGTTTTGTAGTTACCGATTGGGGCTCTATTGATGAGATGTCCTCTCACGGTCTTGCTAAAGACGGTAAAGAAGCGGCTATGATAGCGGCCAATTCAGGGTCCGACATGGACATGGAATCACACTTATACGTGAAAGAATTAGCAGGCTTAGTTAGAGAAGGCAAAGTGCAGGAGTCTTTCATTGACGACGCTGTCAAACGAATTTTAAAAGTTAAATTCGAGTTAGGGCTTTTTGAAGATCCCTATAAGTACTGTGATGAGGTACGAGAAAAAGAAGTTATTGGGCAACAAGCCTTTCATGAGGCTGCTTTAGACTTGGCAAAAAAGTCAATCGTACTTTTAAAAAATGATAATCAATTATTACCCTTAAAAAAGCAAGGTCAAAAAATAGCTTTAATTGGTGCTTTAGCAGCAGACAAAAATAGTCCTCTGGGGAATTGGAGGATCGCAGCCAAAGATCACTCAGCTGTTTCCGTTTTAGAGGGTATGCAGGCCTATAAAGAAAACAAATTAACTTATGCTAAAGGAGCCGATGTTAGTGTTGGTTACACTGCATTTACGGCTCAGGTTCAAATCAACACGACAGATAAAAGTGAATTCCCTCAAGCAATCGAGGCCGCCAAATCTGCTGATGTTGTTGTAATGGTTTTAGGAGAAATTGGATATCAAAGTGGTGAAGGTCGAAGTCGAACTAAATTAGGATTGCCAGGCGTCCAACAGGAACTGCTAGAGGCAATATATAAGGTTAACAAGAATATTGTGCTAGTTCTTAATAACGGAAGGCCTCTGGTCTTAAATTGGCATCACGAAAATTTACCGGCAATTGTTGAGGCTTGGCAGTTAGGAACTCAGAGCGGAAATGCCATTGCACAGGTTCTTTATGGGGACTATAACCCAAGTGGAAAGCTACCAATGAGTTTTCCAAGAGCTGTGGGCCAAGTCCCTATTTATTACAATTATAAAAACACAGGCCGTCCAACGGGTGCCCCTGGCGTGTTTTGGTCACACTACGAAGACGAGGAAAATTCTCCATTGTACCCTTTTGGCTACGGATTGAGTTATACCTCATTTGAATATAGCAATCTAAAAACATTAGTCGTTTCTGAAAAGGAAGTTCAAGTGTCTGTCACACTAAAAAATTCCGGAAAACAAACAGGTAAAGAAGTGGTGCAACTCTACATAAGAGATCACTTCGCAAGTGTGACCCGCCCAGTTAGAGAACTAAAAGGGTTTGAGCTTGTTAGCCTTGAGCCAAACGAAATCCAGGAAGTTTCATTTACACTTTCAGAGAAAGAGCTTGGTTTTTATGATAATGATGGAAATTTTATACTGGAGTCAGGCGATTTTTCAATTTTTGTTGGAGGTAATTCTAATGCCAATCTTAAAGCCACAATTACATTATAAATGATTTTTCGAGTTCTTGTACTATTACTATCATTGACTTTTTCTGGAGAGACTGATTTGTCAACTTCTAAACTTGTTTTCTCTGACGAATTCAATCAAGGTATGTTAGACTTAAATAGCTGGTCCTATGACCTTGGTGATGGGTGTCCAAGCCTTTGTGGTTGGGGCAACAATGAATGGCAAGTGTATGCTAAAAGTAATGTCATAACAGTCAACAATCAACTTGTGATTTCAGCAACAAAACATGTGGACAACTATTACTCTGGTAGGATAACAACCAAAGATAAATTTGAATTTACATACGGAACAATTGAAGTAAAGGCACAACTCCCAAAAGGTAAGGGTTTGTGGCCAGCGATCTGGATGTTGGGACACGACATAGACTCCAATACATGGCCAGCTTGTGGCGAAATTGATATTATGGAGTATGTTGGGAAATCCCCTGGAGAAATTCACACAACATTACATACTCCCGAAAGTTACGGACAGTCATTCAACACCCAAATTACGAGCATTGACTCTATTGAAGAAGGGTTTCATGTTTACAAGACTAAATGGGATGCTAGTCAAATTGAGTTCTATATTGATAATCTTTTGGTTTACTCATTTTCTCCAAAAATTAAAAATGATAAAACATGGCCCTTTAATAAGCCGTTTTATATTATTTTAAACTTAGCAATTGGCGGAAACTTTGGAGGATCAGAAGTAGATGATACTATTTTCCCTCAAGATTTTGTGATAGATTACGTAAAAGTATATCAATAATACTCCTTAGTACAGCTTTGTTATTTCTGCCATTACATGTTCAGTAGCTCCCTTGTTTTGCGTAATATAGTCCTTGTTTGTTTGGCCTAATTCCTTTCTTTCTTGAGGGTTTACTACTAGTCTGTCTAGTGTTTTTTGAAGGCTCACGTGGTTGCTAATACTAAATAGCCCGCCTTTAATAAGCATGGCTTTAGCTTCAGGGAATTTTTGATAGTTTTTCCCGATCACAATAGGGACTCCAAAAGTAGCGGCCTCTAGTGTGTTATGTAGCCCAGATGAGCCCATTCCACCGCCGATGTAAGCAATGTCAGCGTAGTTGTATATTTTGGTTAGCAAACCAACGGTATCTATAATAAATACAGACTTGTTTTCTAGAGTTTCATTTTTGTAGTTTGAGTAAAGTAATGCAGGTTTTTGAATCTTTTTAAGCATCCTATTAATTTGCTTTGGATCAATGTTATGCGGTGCGACAATAAATTTGATACTGTCACTGCTAGCATTAATGTAGTCAATGAGCAATACATCGTCTTCCGGCCAGGTACTTCCTGCTACAATACAAGTCTTCGTATCTTTAAACTTTGCAATAAAATCTAGACTGTTGTCTGTTTTTAATTGATTTCGAACTCGGTCAAATCGAGTATCCCCTGATAGACTACAGCGAGTGTATCCTATTGATTCTAGTAGTGCTTTAGACTCTGAGTCCTGAATAAAAATATGGTCAAACGTAAAAAGTAATTTTTTAAACCAACCGCCATAGCTCTTAAAGTAAGGTTGTGAGGATCTAAATAAAGCTGAGATTAACACCGTGGTTATATGGCGCCGTTTTAACTCTTGTAAATAATTAGGCCAGAGGTCATATTTCACGAACACCACTAGCTTAGGATTTGTAATATTCAAAAATGAGTCCACAGTACTTTTATTATCTAAAGGCAGGTAAACAACAAGGTTTGCAATTGGGTTTTTTTTTCGAACTTCATAGCCTGAAGGGGAGAAAAAAGTGAGTACAAACTTGTGTTCTAGGTAGTGTGTTTTAAGCGCTTCAAAAACAGGCAGTCCCTGCTCGTATTCTCCTAAAGAAGCACAATGTAGCCATATGACCTTATCACTAGGGCTAAGGCTTTGTTTTAATAATTGCAAGCTTTCTTTGCGCCCCTTTTGACCTAATCGCAGCTTTTTATGAAGACCTCCTAAAAGGAAAGCTAAAAAAGATACGAGTTTAATTGTGATGTTATAAAAAAGGCTCAATAGGGTTTTATTTTGTAGCAAAAATACATTCTTTATATTAATTTCATGACTAAGCATTGGTAATTTTGTATTTTTGTTGATGGTAATAGTGATTACTTGAAATTGATATTTAAAGAAATGAAAAAAATTCAAATGGTTGACCTTAAAGGTCAATATGCGCCTATAAAAGAACTGGTTAATTCCTCTATTCAGGAGGTTATTGATACTGCTTCATTCATTAATGGACCTAAAGTTAAGGAGTTTCAAGCCAATTTGGAGGCCTACTTAGGTGTAAAGCACGTCATCCCTTGTGCAAACGGAACGGATGCGTTGCAAATCGCAATGATGGGGTTGGGGTTAAAGCCAGGTGATGAAGTTATTACTGCGGATTTTACTTTTGCAGCGACTGTTGAAGTAATTGCTTTATTGGGACTTACACCTGTTTTGGTAGACGTGGACCCCGATAAATTTAATATAGATATTGAAGCGATTAAAAAAGCGATTACTCCAAAAACAAAAGCAATTGTACCAGTGCATTTATTTGGCCAATGTGCTAATATGGATGTTATTATGGAGCTTGCAAACGCTCATGATTTATTTGTTATTGAAGATAATGCACAAGCTATTGGTTCGAATTACACATCCCAAGATGGCACAAAGTCCAAAGCTGGAACTGTCGGCCATGTAGCATCAACTTCTTTTTTTCCTTCTAAAAACTTAGGTTGCTACGGAGATGGAGGTGCTATTTTCACTAATGATGATGACTTAGCTCATACCATAAGAGGAATTGTAAACCACGGGATGTATAAGCGATATCACCACGATGTAGTCGGAGTGAATTCAAGGCTAGATTCCATACAAGCAGCCGTTTTAGATGCGAAACTTCCCAAGCTTGATGCCTACAATAATGCACGTCAATCAGCGGCCCGAAGATACAATGCAGCTTTTAAAAACCACAAAAACATAATCACTCCAAAAGCAGGGAATGGGTGTGAATCAATATGTGATAACTGCGACTGTCATGTGTTTCATCAGTACACCCTAAAGATACAGGATGCAGATAGAGATTCTTTAGTGGCATATTTACAAGCAAAGGACATTCCATGCGGCGTTTACTATCCCATACCATTACACAAACAAAAAGCGTATTTAGATGATCGTTATAATGATGCAGATTTTAAGGTGACAAACACTCTAATTAATGAAGTAATTTCATTGCCAATGCATACTGAATTAGACGACGACCAGATTGATTTTATTACTTCTACTATAATTGATTTTCTAAATAGAACTTAGTTAGGTGCTTCTGCTTTTTTAGAGGGTCTATTCAGGAATGAAGATATCAATAACAAAACCATTCCTGTTGTTACTGATAGGTCGGCGATATTAAAGACACCAGTTTTGAATACGCCTCCAAAATCCATGAAAAGAAAATCAGTTACAGATCCGTACATAAACCGATCATAGACGTTAGCAATTCCTCCACCAGCGATACAACTAAATCCTACAATTGATTTCTTATCAAGCATATTATTTGTGACGACATAATACAATACAATTGCTAAAACAATCACCGGAATAATAAGCAGAAAAATAAGTTTAACGGCTGGGCTTGAATCACTCCCCATACTCAAGAAAGCACCAGAATTCTCAACATTCATCAATTGCAGTTGCGGTCCAATAAGCTCTGTTCTCGATCCTGGAACAATTTTTTCGCGGACTTGAACTTTAGAAAACTGATCTAAACCAATATTGAAAATAACAAGGATAAGGATTAATAAGGTTCTTCTATTCATTGATTTTAATTTTCAATTGTTGCTGCTTTTGTGTCCATCTTTCTGTTTATTTTTCTAACCAGTCCTTGAAGAACATTTCCTGGCCCAACTTCAATAAATTCGGTTCCGCCATCTATAATCATTTGCTGAACCGATTGCGTCCACTTTACAGGCGCTGTTAGTTGAGAAATTAAATTCATTTTAATCTCTGATTCATTCAAAATAGGCAGTGCCGTTACGTTTTGATAAATAGGACAAATAGGGGTGTGAAACGTTGTGTTTTCTATAGCAGCTGCTAGCTGTTCCTTTGCAGGTGCCATTAACGGAGAATGAAAGGCGCCTCCCACTGGTAGTACAAGTGCCCTACGCGCTCCTTTTTCTTTCAGTTTATCACAGGCCGTATTAATAGCGTCAACAGCTCCCGAAATCACTAATTGACCCGGGCAGTTATAGTTGGCAGCGACGACAATTCCGTCAATAGATTCACATGTTTGCTCAACAATTTCGTTTTCTAGTCCCAATACTGCTGCCATAGTTCCTTCTGTCGAATCACACGCTTTTTGCATGGCTTGTGCCCTTTGAGAAACGAGCTTAAGGCCATCTTCAAAAGGGAGTGTGCCATTTGCGACTAAGGCTGAAAATTCACCAAGAGAATGTCCTGCAACCATAGCTGGTTGAAAACGCTCACCTAAACTCTTAGCTAGAATTACTGAATGCAAAAATATCGCTGGTTGTGTAACCTTAGTCTCCCTTAAATCTTCAACACTTCCATCAAACATTATTTTTGTTATGTTAAATCCTAAAATGTCATTTGCTTGTTCAAATAAAGATTTTGCAAGTAATGAGCCTTCATAAAGAGGAAGACCCATTCCCGAAAACTGAGCCCCTTGTCCTGGAAATATATATGCTTTCATGTGTGATAGTTTTAGTTGTATCTAAATAGAATTAGTTAGCGTCTTTTGTAAGTTATGAATGAAAAAGGGTATTTATGAAGGTCATCTTTTTCGTTGTATATACAATTTATCTCTTCCCAAGAGGTATTATCTATCTCAGTAAAAAAAGTGTCTCCTTCAAAAGTGTGATGTACTTTTGTGAGCTCAATAAGATCTACAGAGTTTAGTGCTTGTTTGTAGATTTCTCCTCCCCCAATAATATAGGGACAAGGGTCTTCTTTTGAAGCTTCAATAGCTGCTTCTAATGAGTTTACAACTGTAACTCCATCAGGAACTTTGTAATTTAGTTGTCTTGTGATAACAATATGGGTTCTGTTAGGCAAAGGTTTGGGAAAGCTTTCAAAGGTTTTACGCCCCATGATGATGCAGTGTCCAGTAGTCAGCGCTTTGAAACGTTGCAGGTCTTTTCTCAAGCGCCAAATTAAATCATTGTCTTTGCCTATTACATTGTTTTCTGAAACAGCGACAATTAGAGTTAATTTAGATGTTTGATTTATAGTTTTCAATAGAGTTGGTGTTATGTAAAGGGAGAAGTAAGTGTTTCTATTAAATTATACGGCAACAGCTCCCTTGATGTGTGGATGCGAATCGTAGTCTTCTAAGGTGAAGTCTTCAAATGCAAAGTCGAAGAGGTTTGTTATTTTGGGGTTTAGTATCATTTTTGGAAGCGGACGAGGGTCTCTAGAAAGCTGTGTTTCTACTTGTTCTATATGGTTGCTGTAAATATGCGCATCTCCAAATGTGTGTATGAATTCTCCAGCCTCATAGCCACAAACTTGAGCGATCATCATAGTGAATAGTGCATATGAAGCAATGTTAAAGGGAACCCCTAAAAAGATATCTGCACTACGCTGGTAAAGCTGACAAGATAATTTTCCGTCATTGATATAAAACTGAAAAAAAGCATGGCATGGGGGCAGTGCAGCTTTGTTGTTGGCTACATTTTCACTAAATGATTTTGAGGTGTCTGGAAGCACCGATGGATTCCAAGCCGAAACTAGCATTCGACGGCTGTTCGGATTGGTTTTTAAGGTTTCGATGACTTCTGTTATTTGATCAATCTCATCACTATTCCAGTTACGCCATTGATGGCCATAAACGGGGCCTAGATCTCCGTTTTCATCTGCCCAAGCGTTCCATATTTTGACGCCATTCTCAGTCAAGTAGTCAATATTTGTATCCCCTTTCAAGAACCAAAGTAGCTCATAAATAATAGATTTAAGGTGAAGTTTTTTAGTGGTTACCATTGGAAATCCTTCACTTAAGTCGAATCGCATTTGGTATCCAAACACGCTCTTAGTCCCAGTGCCGGTGCGGTCTCCTTTTTCATTTCCATTTTCTAAGACATGTGACACAAGGTCTAAATACTGCTTCATTATAAAATGATTTTATATATGTAAAAATATAAAAAAGCGTCAATATTAAAGAAATTGAAGCTTGTAATAATTTCAAAAGTTATTAACTATTTACCCGATAATTGCGCCAGCAATAGTCGCAGACAAAAGTGATGCGATAGTCCCTCCAATAAGTGCTTTAATACCAAATTCTGAAAGTGTTTTTCGCTGCCCTGGAGCCAAGGATCCAATCCCACCTATCTGAATTCCTATGGATGCAAAATTAGCGAAGCCACAGAGCATATAGGTTGCCATTATTATCGACTTTTCATATTTTAAGTGCAGTATGTTCAGTGGGTTTTTTAGTTCTGCCAACTGTATGTATCCAACAAATTCACTCGCTGCTAACTTAATTCCAAGCAGTTGCCCCATTAGCGCAATATCTTCTTTCGCAATCCCAATGAGCCACATTAGTGGAGCAAACGCATATCCTAAAATAAACTCAAGTGAAAAGGCTTTGTATTTGTTAGAAGTGTTTGAAGCGACCCAGTCATTTAGTGTGGTCCAATCTCCAATCCATCCTAGGATGCCGTTAATCATAGCGATGAATGCTAAAAACACCAAAAGCATAGCACCAATATTTAGTGCTAATTTCAAACCTTCGGTTGTTCCGTTTGCAATGGATTCTAATATGTTTGACCCAATCTTTTCTTGTGAGATGCTAATTTCATTGTCAATAGCTTCTACTTGTGGGTAAAGCATTTTTGAAATGACAATAGCACCAGGCGCTGCCATTACAGAAGCTGTTAGTAAGTGTTTCGCGTAAAAAAGACGTAAGACTTCGTCGTCACCTCCAAGAAAGCCTATATAAGCTGCCAAAACACCACCTGCAACGGTTGCCATTCCTCCAATCATTACTAACAAGATTTCTGAACGGTTCATTTTTTCTAAATAGGCTTTAATCATTAAAGGCGATTCCGTCTGTCCCAGAAATATATTTCCGGCAACACTTAAACTTTCTGCTCCAGAAACTTGTAAAAGTTTGCTTAACAACCATGCCAATCCTTTAACAACGCGTTGAATGATCCCTAAGTAAAACAATACAGATGTGAGTGCAGAAAAGAAAATAACGGTTGGTAATATAGAAATAGCAAAGGTCACTAGAGGTGCTTCAATTTCACCAGATGAAAAGGAAGCAAATAAAAATTTTGTACCTTCAAGAGTGAAGTCCAGAACGGCGATAAATAAACTTCCTACCCATTCAAAGAAACCTTGTATAAATGAGATTTTAAGTACGCCAATCGCTAAAATTATTTGAGCTCCAAGCCCAAAGATTACTGTTCTCCAATTAATTGCTTTTCTGTTAGCGCTCAATAGGTACGAAATTAAGATCAATACAAACATCCCCAAAAGCCCTCTTAAAAAACTATTTAAAGTAAATCCTTGATTTGCTATAATTTCGTAGCTAACTTCTTGCGCCAAGATTGAATGAGTATTTACAAACAACACAATTAGAATAAGAATTAGTTTTTTCATATTGTTATGGATTATCTTTTTGAGATCTCATCTCTTATTTTAGCTGCCGTTTCATAGTCTTCATTTCCGACGGCCTTTGTTAGTAATTCGCGTAATTGGTCAATTGATCTATGTTGGTGACTGTCTTTTTTTGTCTCGGTTTCTTCTGCTTCAAGTTCTAAATCATCAAACAGTAGACTTTCTTTTGTTGATGCATCACCCTCTACTTTTTCGTGGTCATTTTTTAAAATAATCCCAGCCTTTTCTAAAATGTTTTTGTAAGTAAATATAGGGGCTGAAAAACGCAATGATAATGCAATTGCATCGCTGGTTCTCGCATCAATAACTTCTTCAATTTTGTCGCGTTCACATATCAGAGATGCATAAAATACGCCATCTACCAGCTTGTGAATGATAACTTGTTTTACAACAATATCAAAACGATCTGAAAAGTTTTTAAATAAATCATGTGTTAAGGGTCTTGGTGGTTGAATCTCTTTTTCAAGCGCAATAGCAATAGATTGGGCTTCAAAAGCCCCAATAACAATCGGTAATTTTCGTTTTCCATCAACCTCACTCAAAATCAAAGCGTAAGCACCGCTTTGAGTTTGACTGTATGATATACCTTTTATTTTGAGACGAATTAAACTCATAAGTTATAACACAAAGAACAGTTTAAATTAGTAAAGAACCAAACCCTTAACAAATAAGTTTTTGATAAACATTATTAAAAAATAATGTTCCAAATGGGGTTATAAGATTTATAATTTATGCGTTTTTAGCTTTGAAAACTTTTAATTTTTCTATTAATTCAGGAACGACTTCAAAGGCGTCTCCTACAATGCCATAGTCAGCAGCTTTGAAAAACGGTGCTTCTGCATCGGTATTGATGACCACTTTTATTTTAGAGGCATTAATTCCTGCTAAATGCTGAATAGCTCCAGAAATTCCAATTGCTATATACAAGTTTGTGGCGACAGGCTTTCCTGTTTGCCCAACATGCTCACTATGTGGTCTCCATCCCAAATCAGAAACAGGTTTTGAGCATGCAGTTGCAGCACCAAGAACCTCGGCTAGCTCTTCTATCATCCCCCAGTTTTCAGGGCCTTTTAATCCGCGTCCTGCTGATACAACTACTTCAGCATCTGCAATAGTTACTTTGTCATTTGCTTTATCTATTGAGGTAACTATTGTTGAAGACTCTGCCAAAATAGGTGAGAAGACTTCCATTTGTGCAGAAGCAGTCTTTTCTACCAAGCCAAATGAATTGTTAGAAACCCCCACTATTTTTATCGTTGTTGAGATTTCAGTATTACAAAAAGCTTTATTTGTAAATGCAGTATGTTTTACGGTAAAAGGGTTTAAGCTTGATGGAGTTGTGACTACATTTGACACATACCCTGCGTTAAGGTTAATCGCCAATAGCGGTGCAATATATTTGCTATCAGCACTAGCGCTTAATATAACTACGGTTGTATTTTCTTTTTCTGCAGCTTGCTTTATGGCATCTGCATAAATTATGGCGTTAAAGTCGTTGATAGACTCTATATTTAAGACTTTGTCAACTCCATATTCTTTCAATTTTGATGCGTCATTTGCTTTAAATGTGACAGCGGTTAAAGTGGTGCCCATAGCTTCTGCTACGGCTTTTCCATATGAAGCTGCTTCTAAAGCAGCTTTTTTAAAATTTCCTTGATCGGATTCGGTATATACTAAAACGGACATTTTTCTTTTTTTTAGAATTAATTAAATAACTTTTGCTTCGTTGTGAAGAAGACTGATCAACTCATCAATGTTGTCAGCTTCTACTAATTTAACAGCGCCTCGGGGAGCTGGTTTTTCAAAAGAGACTGAGCTAGTTGCTGAATTATCCGATTCAGGTTCAACAACTGTAAGTGGTTTTTTTCGTGCCATCATAATTCCTCTCATGTTAGGGATTCTTAAGTCACTTTCTTCAACTAGGCCTTTTTGCCCACCAATTACTAGGGGTAAAATTGTAGAGAGTGTTTCCTTACCTCCGTCAATTTCACGTATGGCTGTCACACTTGTTCCTTCAATTTCTAAGCTAATGCAATTGGTCACAAAATTAGCATTTAATATTGCTGCTAACATTCCCGGTACCATTCCGCCATTGTAGTCAATGGATTCACGACCTGCAATAATTAGATTGTAACTCCCTTTTTTAGCAACGTCAGCCAAATGTGTGGCTACCGAAAGGCCGTCAGGGGTGCTGGCATTGACTCGAATTGCTGTATCCGCTCCAATTGCAAGAGCCTTTCTTAAGGTGGGTTCTGTTTCGGGACCCCCAACACTAATAACATCTATGCTTGCGTTTTGTTTTTCTTTAAACCACATTGCGCGGGTCAATCCAAATTCGTCATTTGGATTTATAACAAACTGTACGCCGTTAGATTCAAACTTGGAGTTTTCGTCAGTAAAATTAATTTTAGAAGTCGTGTCAGGGACATGACTAATACAGACTAATATCTTCATATTCTCGATTTTTTATTCTAATAAGAGTTGACTTCAAAAGTAATTAAAAAACCTCACACTTCCTATGCATGCATAGTAAATTTTAGTAAAATGTTTCAGTTATAATTGAGTATTATTCTTATTTTTGTCCCTCATAAAATTCAACTAATGAAAACAATTCAATTTAGAGAGGCAATTTGCGAAGCCATGAGTGAAGAAATGCGTCGTGATAGTAGCATTTATTTAATGGGAGAAGAAGTAGCAGAATATAATGGTGCTTATAAAGCTTCAAAAGGAATGTTAGATGAGTTTGGTGCTAAAAGAGTAATCGATACACCAATTGCGGAACTAGGATTTTCAGGAATTGCTGTTGGATCAACCATGACAGGCAATCGCCCTATCGTTGAGTTTATGACATTTAATTTCTCTTTAGTAGGGATTGATCAAATTATAAATAACGCTGCCAAAATAAGACAAATGTCTGGAGGTCAGTTTAAGTGCCCAATTGTGTTTAGAGGTCCAACGGGGTCTGCTGGTCAATTAGGAGCCACACACTCTCAGGCTTTTGAAAACTGGTTTGCAAACTGCCCAGGCCTTAAGGTTGTGGTGCCCTCAAACCCGTATGATGCTAAAGGGCTTTTAAAAGCTGCCATAAGAGATGACGATCCTGTAATTTTTATGGAAAGCGAGCAGATGTACGGGGATAAAGGAGAAGTCCCGGAAGGAGAATACATATTACCTATTGGAGTTGCGGATATCAAAAGGGAAGGTTCCGATGTGACTGTTGTATCCTTTGGAAAAATAATTAAAGAAGCATATGCTGCTGCAGATGCCTTAGAAAAGGAAGGAATTTCTTGTGAGGTTATCGATTTAAGAACCGTACGTCCTTTAGATATTAATACGATATTAGAATCGGTTAAGAAAACAAATCGTTTGGTGATCCTTGAAGAGGCTTGGCCATTTGGTAATGTGTCTACTGAAATAACATATCAAGTTCAAGAGAAAGCTTTTGATCATCTAGATGCTCCAATTATAAAAATAAACACCGCTGATACACCTGCACCTTATTCTCCGGTACTTCTAAAAGAGTGGTTACCTAACAGCGATGATGTTGTGAGGGCTGTTAAGAAAGTTCTGTATAAATAACTTATTTACACACGAAATCTCTTCATTAGACTAATTTTTAATGGAGGATAAACTTATGAAAAACATTTCATTTAGTGTTCATTTTTTCATTACAGATGACCTCATAGCTCTATGTTATGAATATGGATTTTGTGTAGAAAATATAGGCTTGGGTAACTTAAAGGTTCTTCATGTTTATAGTACCTAGCGATCTGAATTTGATAATCCAAACAACTATTCACCAAACTTTGGGCTTAGAGTTGGGATATCTCCAGGGATTTAGTAATTATGCATCTAAAATTCACTTCTTTAAAACCTCTTATTTTGATCTTTAATATAGAAGGATCATAATTATCTCAAATTAGGTTTTTTAGTTTATTATCATTTTAGTACATTTACGCCCGTTAAAATAAACAAAATTATACTATGGAATCAATGATGATTTGGATGCCAGTTGCAATGGCAATATTAGGGTTAGCGTACATGCTAATTAAAAAATCTTGGGTAATGAAACAAGATGCAGGAGATGGGAAAATGAAAGAAATCTCAGACCACATCTATGAAGGTGCTTTGGCATTTTTAAATGCTGAGTACAGATTACTCACCTATTTTGTAATTGGAGCTAGTATTGTTTTAGCTGGAATTGCTTTTTATATGCAAACAACTTATTTAATTGTATTTGCGTTTGTTATTGGGGCTATCTTTTCAGCATTTGCAGGAAATATGGGTATGAAAATTGCAACCAAAACAAATGTTAGAACTACGCAAGCTGCAAAAACAAGTTTGCCAAATGCATTGAAGGTGTCTTTTGGTGGCGGTACTGTTATGGGATTAGGAGTTGCTGGTTTAGCAGTCTTAGGTTTAACCTTGTTCTTTATTATATTCTATCATAAATTCATGGGTGGTGAATGGACAAATACGGATCAAATGACTGTTGTTTTAGAAGCCTTAGCTGGCTTTTCATTAGGAGCTGAATCTATTGCTTTGTTTGCAAGAGTTGGTGGTGGAATTTATACAAAAGCAGCTGATGTAGGTGCGGATTTAGCAGGAAAAGTTCAAGCTGACATTCCTGAAGATGATCCTAGAAACCCAGCTACGATTGCTGATAATGTTGGGGACAATGTTGGAGATGTTGCAGGAATGGGAGCCGATTTATTTGGATCCTATGTAGCAACGGTATTAGCTGCTATGGTCTTAGGAAACTATGTAATAAAAGATATGGGAGGTGCTATTGAAGATGCTTTTGGCGGAATTGGCCCCATTTTATTGCCAATGTCTATTGCTGGAGTTGGAATTATAATTTCACTTATAGGGACTTTACTAGTCAAAATTTCTTCAAATGATGCAAAAGAGGCTGACGTACAAAGAGCTTTAAATATTGGAAACTGGGCATCAATCGTTATGGTTGCTGGAGCCTGTTTTGGATTAGTGACTTGGATGTTACCAGAAACAATGCAAATGAACTTTTTCGGAGAAGGATTACAAGACATATCTTCAATGAGAGTATTTTATGCTTGTTTAGTAGGACTTGTTGTGGGTGCTGGAATTTCAGCTTTTACAGAGTATTATACAGGGCTAGGTTCTAAGCCAATCTTAAAGATTGTACAACAATCAAGCACAGGAGCAGGGACAAATATCATTGCTGGTTTAGCGACTGGTATGATCTCTACATTTTCTTCTGTATTATTGTTTGCAGCTGCCATATGGGCATCATATGCTTTAGCTGGATTTTATGGAGTTGCTTTAGCGGCTTCTGCAATGATGGCAACAACTGCTATGCAATTAGCGATCGATGCTTTTGGGCCAATTGCTGATAATGCAGGTGGTATTGCTGAAATGAGCGAGCAAGATCCTATTGTTAGGGAAAGAACAGATATTTTAGATGCTGTTGGTAATACAACTGCTGCAACTGGAAAAGGATTTGCAATTGCATCTGCCGCATTAACATCATTAGCTTTATTTGCTGCGTATGTAACATTTACAGGGATTGATGGAATTAATATTTTCAAAGCGCCTGTTTTAGCTATGTTATTTGTTGGTGGAATGGTGCCAGTTGTATTTTCTGCATTGGCAATGAACGCTGTAGGGAAGGCAGCTATGGAAATGGTAAACGAAGTGGTAAGACAGTTTAAAGAAATTCCAGGAATTATGGAAGGAACTGGAAAACCAGAATATGATAAATGTGTAGACATTTCAACAAAGGCTTCTCTTAAAGAAATGATGTTGCCAGGAATATTAACTATAGGATTTCCCATTCTTGTTGTTTTAGTTGGTAAACTAGTGTACCAGGATAATAACATGTTAGTAGCAGAAATGCTAGGTGGATATATGGCTGGTGTGACTGTGTCAGGTGTGCTTTGGGCTATTTTCCAAAATAATGCCGGTGGTGCATGGGACAATGCTAAGAAATCTTTTGAAGCAGGTGTTGAAATTAATGGAGTAATGACTTACAAAGGTTCAGAAGCTCACAAAGCAGCAGTTACTGGAGATACAGTTGGAGATCCTTTCAAGGACACTTCAGGCCCTTCTATGAATATACTTATTAAACTTACTTGTTTAATAGGGTTAGTAATAGCCCCAATCTTGGGTGGTCACTCTAATTCTAACGATTCATCGGATTTAGAAAAATTCAGTTACAGTTGGGGAGTAATGGGAGCTAGTGCCGCTAAAAACCAAGGGGTAGAGTCTATGGATTATAAAGTAATAGCTAAATCGTTTAAAGATGTTTTTGAGAGTAATAATTTAGAACTTACCCAAGAAGAGGGTCAACAGTTTGTTCAGAAATATTTCACAGAGTTGAAAGCTAAAAATAAGTTAGCTAACGATGAAAAAACTAAAGCTTTAGCTGAAGAAGGAGTTGCTTATTTAGCAGAAAACTCAACAAAAGAAGGGGTTACTACAACGGAAAGTGGGCTTCAGTATGAGGTACTTAGTAAAGGCGAAGGATCATCACCAACTCCTCAAGACAATGTGACAGTACATTATACGGGAACTTTGACTGACGGGACTGTTTTTGATAGTTCAGTAGAGCGTGGAGAGCCAAATACATTTGGTGTTTCTCAGGTTATTCCAGGATGGACGGAAGCGTTACAGCTCATGTCAGTAGGAGATAAATTCCGTTTGGTTATACCATCTGAATTAGCTTATGGCCAAAGAGGTTCAGGCGCTAAGATTGCTCCTAACTCAACCTTGGTCTTTGAAGTAGAACTTCTCAAAATAAATTAATCCATAGTGATTAATCATAAAAAAACCCTCTATAAACTATAGAGGGTTTTTTTTATTCATTTTATTTAAAATTAAAACAAACCGTTTATTTCAGCATCGATTTTGTTAATGATAAAACCAAGGTCTTCTTCTTTTTCTACAAAGTCCAAATCATCGACATCAATAATTAGTAGTCTCCCTTTAGTGTATCCATGTATCCAGGCTTCATAGCGCTCGTTTAAGCGGCTTAGGTAGTCAATACTTATGGAGTTCTCATAGTCACGGCCCCGTTTATGAATTTGGGACACAAGGTTAGGTATTGAGCTTCTTAAATAGATAATTAAATCGGGTGACTGTACTAGCGATTCCATTAATCCAAAAAGGGATGAATAGTTTTTAAAATCACGATTTGTCATCAAGCCCATTGCGTGTAGGTTAGGCGCAAATATGTTTGCGTCTTCGTAGATGGTTCGGTCTTGAATAATGTTTTTTCCGCTTTCGCGAATTTTCAATACTTGGCGGAACCTGCTATTTAAAAAATAGACCTGAAGGTTAAAACTCCAGCGCTCCATTTGGTTGTAAAAATCATCTAAATAAGGGTTGTCAACAACATCTTCTAGTTGAGCTTCCCATTTGTAATGTTTCGCTAGTAACTGGGTTAGGGTAGTTTTCCCTGCTCCAATATTTCCTGCAATAGCAACATGCATAATATTAATTGTTTAGTAGTTGGTACTGATGAAGAAATTCTTCGTCATAAATATACAAGGTTTGATTGGTTACAAAAAACTGTTTTACTAAAATTTTAGATAAGTCTAGTATCCAAAAAACTGTACTCTCTTTTGGCTTATAATAAATGGTATTTCCTTTTTTTAAAAATAGCCCCCCATTCCATAGTTTTAAGTCCGTAAACCCTTGGTTTGGAAGTTTTGCAATCAAACTTCCCATGTAGTTATAACATTGCAATTCATCTTTTAGAAGGACCCAGCTATAATTATAGTCGCTATCTAACGCTATAACTTCACTTTCAAGTGGCCCTGTTTTAACTCTAGATGTTAATGTATTGTAATCAAATAATTCTAGTTGAAGTGTGTTAGAGTCAAAGAGCCAAAAGGTTGTGTCATTTCCATAAGAAATATGGGAGACTGTCCGTAATGGATTTATTGAATTAAAATCAATAGTAGCTAGCTCAGCGAGTCGATTGTCTAAAAGTGTCACGGAATTAAAAGCCTTAAACAACAAAGCTAACTTTAACGCATTGAATGTCGAAACAGCGTTAATATCTCCTTTATTTAAATCGCTATAGCTTTGTGAACTTTGATTGTTTTCTTTAAAAAGTGCCTTAGACTTTAAGTAATATAAAGATTCAAATTGATCCACACCAGCAAAACTATCCCATTCAAACGGAGTCGATTCAATTAGTTTAGCGGTTAAAGGAGTTTGACTAAAAAGCCAACAACTGAACAGTAATAGGAAATAGGTGGGTTGTTTCATCTCGACTTTAAAAATACAATTTTTTGTTTAGAGTTGTAACAATTTATAGATTTCAGAGTCTAAGTTTTTAGTGAATTTATATACCATTAGGTATTTTTTATTTTTGACTCTAAAAAACCATTAACAATGAATATAATTATTAGAGCTGTATTTTTAATTTCTTTAGGCTCTTCAGTTTTAAGCGCTCAAGACTTCCAAGGGATAGCCACCTATAAAACCAAAGATAAAATAGAAATCGAACTAGACAGCACCCAGGCGGGTGGAATGCATGATGAAATTATGGCCATGCTTCAAAAGCAATTTGAGAAAACATACGTTTTGTCCTTCGATCAGGAACAATCCGTTTACAAAGAAGATGAAGAGCTTGCGACACCTTCTCTTGGAAGTGACATGATTATTATGTCATCTTCTGGCACCGACATACTTTATAAAAACATTAAGGATGAGCGATACACTAAACAAAGTGATTTTTTGGGAAAGATTTTCCTAATTCAAGATACTCTTCAGAAAATTGATTGGAAACTTCATTCCGACACTAAAAATATTGGGAAATACACCTGTTTTAAGGCAACTGCTGAACAACTAATCAAAGTGAATCCATATTCTGATGAGCCAACTAAAAAAAGTAAAACAATTACAGCCTGGTATGCTCCTCAAATACCTATTAGTAATGGTCCTGGTGCATTTCAAGGACTACCAGGGCTTATTTTAGAACTAAATTATGACTCAAAAGTGATTTTATGTAGTAAAGTTACATTGAACCCAAAAAAACCAATTACAATCCTGTCCCCAAAGAAGGGAAAGCCTGTTTCACAATCTAAGTACGATCAAATAGTAGAAAAAAAGATAAAGGAAATGAGTTTCCAACAAGACGGGAAAGGAAATAGCATCTTAATTGAGATTGAGTCCATAGACTAATTTAGATAAATTTTAACGTATTTTATTTAAACTATGTGTAGTTTCGTTCGTCATAGTTTAAACACATTCAATCAAAAATCAATATAAATGAATTTTATAAACAAAGCTTATCAAATAGTACTAATAGTTTTGCTGATTTCTTCAGCAACCTATGCTCAAACCTTTCAGGGTAAAGCTTATTATTTTTCTAAAACATCTGTTGATATGGATGGGTGGGGAGGTCGTAAAATGAGTGAAGACCAAAAGAAGCAAATTGCAGACCGCATGCGTAGTATGTTTGAGAAAACATACATCCTGACCTTCGATAGAGAATCATCTACTTATAAAGAAGACGAGGTTCTCGAAGCTCCAGGTGGTGGGGGTCGTGGGTTTGGTATGTGGGGCAGCAGTTTATCTTCTGGGATGCAATACAAAAACGTCAAGTCACAACAGTTCTTGCAGGATCAGGAGTTTTTTGGAAAACAATTTTTAATTTCAGACTCCCTAACTCAGCTTAAATGGCAGTTAGGAACTGAAACGAAACAAATTGGTCAATATCTTTGCATGAAAGCTACAGCAATCAAAAAAGTAGACGAATTTGACTGGCGAAGTATGCGAAGAAAAAAACCTTCGAAAAGCTCAGATGTGAAAAAAGATTCTACTAAAACAACGAATATTTCTGAAGATATCGAAATCCCAAAAGAAATTGAAGTAACTGCTTGGTATACGCCACAGATTCCAGTTAGTCAGGGTCCAGGAGATTTTTGGGGTTTACCTGGATTAATCTTAGAGGTGAATACAGATAAAACAACCATTTTGTGTTCTAAAATAATAATGAATCCTAAGGAGAAAGACGTAATTGAAGCACCCGAAAAAGGAGATGTGGTATCACGTAAAGAATATAATGATATTGTAACAAAAAAAATGGAGGAAATGCGCTCGATGTACAGAGGTCGCGGAAACCAGCGAAGAAAATAACACAATTTAAATCAAGAAGAGTTCTATGAAATATATTACCACAATCATATTCCTATCGCTGAGCCTAGCGAGTTTTTCACAAGTTAAACTTCAAGGAGTTATTAGAGACAGTTTAGGTAGCCCATTAGAGTTAGCAAACGTCATCGCGATTAATAAAGCCACCAAGACATTAGATTCTTATGCGATAACTAATGATGAAGGTCTTTTTCGTTTGGATTTAAAAAAGAATACAATCTATAGTATACAAGCAAGTTATATAGGGATGAAGTCTTTAGATAAGGTATTGGAGACAAAAGAAGATAATATTACTCAGGATTTTGTTATGATTCAGGACAATTCTTTAGATGAAGTAGAACTGACTTATGAAATGCCAGTAACTATTAGCGGAGATACTTTAGTCTATAACGCGGATTCCTTTAATACAGGTACTGAAAGAAAACTAGAGGATGTTCTTAAAAACCTTCCAGGGGTTGAAATTAATGATGACGGTCAAATAGAAGTGGAAGGTAAAGTAGTCACTAAGTTGATGGTTGAAGGAAAAGACTTTTTCGACGGAGACACCAAGTTAGCAACTAAAAATATTCCCTCAAATGCAGTAGATAAAGTGCAAGTTTTAAAAAACTACTCTGAAGTTGGTCAATTAGGAGGTGTCACCAATAATCAAGACAATATAGCCATCAATATTAAGTTAAAAGACGGAAAGAAAAATTTCTGGTTTGGAAATATTACTGTTGGTGCAGGCGATTCTGAGGCAAATGACCTTTACTTAGCCCAACCAAAATTGTTTTATTATAGTCCAGAATATAGCATTAATTTTATTGGAGATTTAAATAACATTGGAGAGGTGGCATTCACTCGGCGAGATTTTTTCAATTTCTCAGGAGGCTTTAGATCACCAAGTCAAAATAGCGGAACTAGTCTTAGTTTAGGGAATAATGATATTGGCTCACTATTACTTCAAAATAACAGAGCCAAAGACATTAATACCAAGTTTGCTGCTGCTAATTTTAGTTGGTCTCCAAAAAAGACTTTGGATTTTGGTGGATTTGCCATCTTTTCAAACACTAAAAATGAATTACAAGAAAATAGAAGCACTCAATATTCGGATGCTGACCTTGGAATTCCTAATGAAGATACAGAAAGTAATACCATTCAAAATAATGACCTGGGGTTGGCTAAGCTTACCACGAAGTTTCAACCAAATGCTAATAACCAACTTGAATACGAGGCCCTTGGAAATTTATCTAAAAGCTCTCAAGACCAGCAATTCAACTCTTCTATTAATGGTTCAATTAATCAGCTTGAAGACATCAATCCATTTAGTTTTAATCAAAGTTTGAATTATTATTACACGCTTAACGAAACCAATATTTTTGCTTTTGAGGCTCAGCATTTGATTAAAGACGAAGACCCTTTTTATAACGCCATTCTAGAAGATAAGGCTAATTATAACGGAACAGCCAATGATTTAGGTTTGAACGGTTCTCAAATAAATTATAATCTAGCTCAGGAAAAGAGAGTACAGTCTAATCAAGTTGATGCAAAGTTAGACTATTGGAACATTCTCAACAAGAAGAGCAATATTAATTTTACACTTGGAACCATTGCAAGTCGTCAGCAATTTGATTCTAAGATCTTTCAAAACTTAGATGATCAGTCAGTACTTGATCCAACCCCTGCAATTGCTGGAGGCTTATCAACTAATGATATTGCTTATGATTTTTCAGATGTTTATTTAGGATTGCATTACCGCTTAAAATACCGCAAATTCACTTTTACTCCTGGTGTTTCTGCGCATGCATATTCAATTTCAAATACTCAATTTAATGAGAAAACCACTGATAATTTTTATAGGTTTTTACCTGATTTTAATATGAGGTATGATATTAAAAAGAGCGAAACATTGAATTTAACATATCGAATGCAAACACAGTTTACAGATGTTTCACAATTTGCAAGTGGTCTAGTTTTGAATAACTATAATTCGTTATTTACTGGGTCACCAGAGTTGCAAAGCGCGCTTTCTCATAATGTAAACTTATCATATTATAGCTTTAATATGTTTAATTATACTAATATTTTTGCTAACATCAATTACAGTAAAAGCATTGATAACATTAGAACTGAATCTATTTTTACACCTGGTAGTGTAATTCGAGTTTCTACTCCTTTTAATTCCAATTTTGCGGATGAAAATTTATCTGCAAGCGGGCGTTACCAGCGTACTTTTGGAAAACTGAGAGGATCTGTAAGAGCCAACTTAAATTACTCTAAGTTTAATCAATTTATTCAGGGCAGACGATCTGTTAATGAAAGCTTTTCACAGACTTATAGAGCTGAATTTCGCACTAATTTTAGAACAGCACCGAACGTTGATTTAAGTTATCGATATTCAATACAGGATAACAATTTAGGAGCTAACACAACTAAATTTTTTACCAAAAGCCCTACCATTGAAATAGATGCATTATTCTTAAAGTCCTTTACATTCAAGACAGATTACTCATATAATGATTTCAGTGATGAACAGAGTTCAATTAATACTTATGAGTTTTGGAATGCGTCGTTGTCTTACAGAAAAGATGAAGATTCAAAATTTGAGTATGAACTTAAAGCAACTAATTTACTAGATACGCGATCTCAAAATCAAAGTAATGCTTCAAATATTTCGGTAAGTGCTACGGAATATTTTATTCAACCACGCTACTTAACATTTCGCGTTCGATTCGAGCTTTAGTAAGAAAATTCATTTTGCAAATAAAAAACCCGTGCTCCTTCGGGTTTTTTGGCTAATAAATATATTCAGATTACAAAATATGTTTAGGTTTTGTTAAACTACAATTTATCTCAAATTATTTGAGCCCATAATTAGCCCGGTATATTTTTATTTGTACTTTAGTGATATGGATTATCTTATATCTCAGTTGAAGACTGAAATAAATCAAAAGCTTGGCTTCGCTGTTCAAAGACAGGCAGATGTCAAGTATCTGCATGAACAAATTACCATTAGTGTGCTAAACCCCATAGGGTTTAATACACTGCGACGTTTCTTCGGTTTTTTACCTTCAGCTGAACCACAATTCAAAACACTCGATGTCCTTTCAGAGTTTTTGGGATATAAATCTTTCTCAATGTTTTCAGAGTTTGTCAATAAGGATGAAAAATGGGCTAGATGGACTTTTATTTCTGATTTTGAAAATACAAATTCGATAAGTTCTGAAATGCTTGAGCGTTTACTGGAATTAAAGCCTCAACCGGATTATAATTATTTTATAAGTGTTATAATTAAGTCATTTATCAGGAGAGAACGGATCGATTTACTTAAAATTTTATTCGCCAAAAGTTCACAATCTTTTTTGTTTAAAAAGAATGACATTAGCTATGAAGAAGCTTTAGAAATTATAAAAATAGCCTATGCTGTAGGCGGCGTCTTAAGAACCCTTCCTAAGACTAAATATCAAAAATTAGTGCCCTTATTGAGTGATAAGTATACTTTTAAATCCAATATTTTAGATTTTTACATTGATTACTCAAATTTTAATGGTTACTATGGGTTTTTCATTGAGAATCGCATTTTAATAGACAAAAAACCACAAGATCAAATATTTGTTAATTTAATTTCGCAGTACAATTTGTTTCTTTCTGGAGCATCAACATTTAAAATTTACAGTCCTGATATATCTAAATTACAGCTTTACCCTGCATTATACGGTCGCCTGTTTGGCTATTCGCTAATAACTACCCATTTTAAGCAAAAAATCCCAATAAGTTCTGTTATTAATCAAATTGAAAAGGCCGCTGAAACCCAGCATGTTTCTGTTTTCTTTATTGAGATTTTCCCAGCTTTAATATTTATAAAGGCCTTTGATGAAATTCAGTACTTGATTTACAAACACAAAGACGGATTGTTCGAGACAGATAATTGGCGTTATTATTCCACTCAAAACACCTACCGAATATCGTTAGCTTTAGTGGAAATCAAAAACAAAAATTATGATAAAGCAGAATATCATTTACACCTTGTGACATTAGACGACTCTATAACAAATTCTTATTATGCTTATCTCAAACTATTTTATCTAATTGCGAGCTATCAATTAGAACAGAAAACTACAAATTATCAAATAATATTAAATGAAATTCATAATGAATATTTAGAGCTAGTTCATTTGACCGGTTTTAAGCGGTTTACTTTGTCTTTTTTAAAGAAATATTTCTAATACAACATGGTCTATTTAATTTTATCAGCTCTTTTTTTTGCTCTTAATAATATTTTGTGGAAATGGATTGTCGCTGTCCATTTGCCTTTGCAGGTCATTGTAAAGCGCTCAATAATAACTAGCCTTATTGGTGGAGTCGTCTTAATTTTTAATTATGATAATCTCCTGTTTTATAACACGATACAACAATTTGCCTTTGTTAACTTAACATGTATTATTGGTGCTTTGGGTTTAGTGTTTATGGTCTATGGGATTAAGCAAAGTTCTCTTAATATGTTTATTCATTACAGCTTATTCGGAGTTATTGTAACAGCTTCGTATTTGTATTTTATAGAAAATATTATCCCAAAAAACTATGCGATTGGAATTCTGTTTCTATTTTTAGGCTTTTTTGTTTTTCTTAGAAATAAACGCCACGATACAAAAAAAAACAGTGTCTCTAATCATCGTTATTTGTTTATAATGTCGATGTGTTTCTCAGCTACTGGGATTATGCAGTGGTATAATTTAAAAACATATGATGTAGTCTTCCTTGCTGTTCATCAAGAGCTTACGGTTCTAGTTATATCAGCTTTTTTGTTGTGCTTTTTAAAGCAGTCTCCCATAAATTTTTTTAAGCTAGATTATACAACTTTAATGGCCTTATTAGTGTTTGCTGCAGTAATCACGGGTATGTATGGCCTTAAAACAACAAATCCCTTCATTGCTAGTATTGTTAGTCTTACAAGTTCAATATTCACCATGATACTCGCAGTTTATGTACTGAAAGAACGCTTTAGGTGGTCCTACATTATCTCCTTGTTTATGGTAATCTTTGGGGCTTGGCTTCTGGGTTAATAAGATTATAACCTAAACGCATTTTTTATAGCATCGACATAGTCTAGTTTCTCCCACGTAAATAATTCTACTTTTAAGGATTTACTGTTGCCATTAGGTTGGTGAAATACCTTTGTGACATACTTGTTTTCACGCCCCATATGTCCATAGGCTGCAGTTTCACTATATATAGGACTTCTTAGTTTTAATCGTTTTTCAATAGCTGCAGGTTTCAAATCAAATAATTTTGAGATTTTCTCTGCAATTTCTCCGTCGGTCAAATTAAATGGACAAGTTCCGTAGGTGTCAATAAATACTCCCATCGGCTCAGCAACCCCGATAGCATAGCTGACTTGTACCAATACTTCTGAACAAAGTCCAGATGCTACCATGTTTTTTGCGATATGACGAGTTGCATAGGCTGCACTTCTATCTACTTTACTGGGGTCTTTTCCGGAAAATGCACCGCCACCATGCGCGCCTTTACCCCCATAGGTGTCTACAATAATTTTTCGTCCAGTTAACCCAGTGTCCCCATGAGGTCCTCCAATGACAAATTTTCCAGTTGGATTGATGTGATAGTTAATTTTGTCGTTGAATAGTTCTCGAATATGTGTGGGTAACTTTGAAACAACTCTAGGAATTAATTTTGTCTTTAAATCCTTTCGAATTTTTTCTAACATGCTTTTTTCTTCATCAAAATCGTCATGTTGTGTAGATATTACAATAGCTTCTATACGTTTAGGCGTATTATCGTCGTCATACTCTATAGTAACTTGACTTTTTGAATCGGGTCTAAGATAGGTAATGTCAGTTCCTTCTCTTCGCATAGCTGCCAGTTCAATTAGTATTCTATGTGAAAGGTCTAATGCCAAAGGCATGAAGTTAATGGTTTCATTGGTGGCATATCCAAACATCATTCCTTGGTCACCTGCTCCTTGCTCTTCATCTTCTCTATCTACACCCCTATTAATGTCTTCAGATTGCTCATGAATTGCTGAAAGAACTCCACAAGAATTACCATCAAACATGTAGTCACCTTTAGTGTAGCCTATTTTATTTATTGTATCACGTGCAATTTTTTGTACGTCTAGATAGGTTTTTGACTTAACCTCTCCTGCTAGAATTACCTGTCCAGTTGTTACCATGGTTTCGCAAGCGACTTTTGAACTTGGGTCGAAAGCTAAGAAATGATCAATTAGTGCATCACTAATCTGATCGGCTACCTTGTCTGGATGGCCTTCTGAAACGCTTTCGGAGGTAAACAAATAACTCATAACTAATTTTTTATGATGACAAAGTAATAAAATTGCAGGGCTATAGAGAAGTAGTGTTACTGCTTTAGCTGTTTTTTAATGAGGTTGCAATCAGATCAAATTTGTCCTCTATATTATAAATGCAAATTTACAGAATATAGAATTAATAAAAAAACTTTAAGTATATTGGTTTTATATTGAAACAACTTACCTGGTTTTAATTTTGTAGTCAAACACATCCGTGATGGGGGTGGTACTAGTTTGGTATTTTTCTGTTTCCTTTTTTTTGTTGGGTCTTTGCCAGAGAAGCTTAGAGATACTTATTTTTAAAAGGGGTCAATTTTTCGCAGCACCATGGAACTAGTCTCTATATCCTGTCTCTTATACACATCT
>OJIK01000058.1_pt1 | contig 40341 bp, 32 predicted proteins | sample 1595571 | NCBI WGS metagenome assembly OJIK01 (sample SAMN05416791, study PRJEB24817) | seawater metagenome | isolation source: Sea water | place: Canada:Atlantic | collected 2013-11 | reverse complement strand
CTTTTAGATTTAAATAGAAAAAATAGCATCTACTTTAGAAATAAAACAGCGCTATTAAATTCTACAAACTATTTTGATAATGAATTGTTTAGAATTGGAGGAAACAAGTCTATTAGAGGCTTTAACGAGCAGAGCATTTTTGTAAAAAACTATTTATTACAGAACATAGAATTTAGGCACCAAACATCTAAGAGCTCCTTTATGTATACGATTACAGATTTAGCATTAATTACTACAACCAACAGTAAAGAAAAACTATACAGCTTTGGCCTTGGCTATTTGTTTAATTCAAATAGTTCTCAAATTAACATCTCTACTGCAGTTGGCACCAACACCAAAAATCCTCTAGACTTTAAAAACACACAGTTCTTTGTGAATTGGGTAAATTTTTTTTAAAAGAAATACTTCTTACTTTTTTTGACTAAAAAATCTTGTTTTTTAAAACAAACAATATCTCTATTAGTCTACTTTTAAAAAAAACATCAGTCTGTTCAATAAACTTAAAAAAAAATTAAACTATTGTTAATTTATGATAATTTATTGTAGAATATATTATCAAATACTTAATGCAATGACTATTCTTTAAAAAAAAATGTGAATTTTATTAAAATATATACCTTTTTAATATGTTAGATGATAAATAAAATAGATATTTGGGGTAATTAATTCAAATAAAATAAACAATGAAAACAAAGTTTAAAGGAATTTTAACGCTATTACTGGCGTTTATTGTGCATATAACCTTTGCACAAGAGAGAACAGTTTCCGGAACAGTATCAGACTCATCTGGCACTTTACCTGGAGTAAGTGTGTTAGTAAAAGGCACATCAACAGGAACACAAACTGATTTTGACGGTAAATACGCTATCATGGCAAAGCAAGGAGACATCTTAAGCTTTAGCTACATGGGGTATAAAACTGTTGAAAAATCAGTAACTGATGGAAGTACCATGAATATAACTTTACAACAAGACGCTAATTTATTAGACGAAATTGTAGTAACTGCATTAGGTATTTCAAAAGCTAAGAAATCTTTAGGATACTCTACTCAAAAAGTTGATGGAGACGAAGTTTCTAGAGTAAAAGACGCCAACTTTATTAACTCATTAGCGGGTAAAATATCTGGTGTTGAGATTAAGCAAAGTGGAACTATGGGTGGATCTACAAATGTTGTTATTCGTGGAAATAGTTCATTAACCGGAAATAATCAAGCATTATTTGTTGTTGATGGTGTTCCAATGAACAACAGCAATACAAACTCTGGAGGCCAACAAACAGGACGTGGTGGTTATGACTACGGAAATGCTGCTTCAGATATCAATCCAGATGACATTGAATCAATCAATGTTTTGAAAGGTGGTGCTGCTTCTGTGTTGTATGGATCTAGCGCTGCAAATGGTGTTATCATTATTACCACTAAAAAAGGAAAGTCTAAAAAGAATCAACTTGGTGTTACAATCAACTCAAGTTTCTCTTTAGGCTCTATAGATAAGAGCACGTATACTGAGTATCAAGACCAATACGGAGCTGGTTACGGAGCATATTATGGAAGTACAGGATACTTCAATGATGTTGATATGAATGGTGATGGAATATTAGATTTAGTAACACCTGGTACTGAAGATGCTTCATATGGGGCTCCATTTGATGGTAGAATGGTTTACCAATGGAATTCATGGTATCCAGAATTAACTGATACTTATTTACAACCAACTCCTTGGGAAGCTGCTAAAAATAATCCATTAACGTTTTTTGAAACAGCGGAAACTGCGATCAATAGTGTATCTTTTGAAGGATCAACGGATAAAGGAACGTATAGATTTGCGTACACTAATTTTTCTCAAAAAGGTGTTTTACCAAACAGTTCTATCAACAAAGATATCTTGGATTTTGGTGGCTCGTATGATTTAAGTGATAAACTTAGTATTAGAACAAAAATGACGTACTCTGCTGTAAGAGGTAAAGGTCGTTATGGGACGGGTTATGACGCTAAAAATCCAAACCAATCTTTCAAGCAATGGTATCAAACAAATGTTGATATCAAAGAACAAGAAGCGGCTTATTTCTTAACAGGACAAAACATCACTTGGAACGCTAATTCTACTACAGATAGAACTCCAATTTACTTTGACAATCCATATTGGACACGTTACGAAAACTATCAAAATGACGAAAGAAATCGTATCAATGGCCACGTTACTTTATCTTACGAAGTAAATGATTGGTTCAATATAATGGGTAGAGCTACTTTGGACACTTACAGTCAAATTCAAGAAGAAAGAATCGCTGTAGGAAGTGTTGATGTTTCTGAATACAGTAAATCACTCAACCGTTTTCAAAACAATAATTATGATCTTTATTTAAATTTTGACAAAAATTTCCTAGAAGATAAGTTAAATGTTAGAGGTACTTTGGGAGCCAATATTGTAAGAACATCAATGAATAATTTATCTGCTAGAACTACCGGCGGTCTTGTAGTTCCTGGACTATATGCTTTAAGTAATAGTAAAGAACTTTCTTCTGCACCTGGAGAATATGAAGCTTCTTTTGCAAGGAATTCAATCTTTGGAAATGTTAGCTTAGGATATGATGACTACTTATACTTAGAAGGTTCTTACAGAAGTGAAAAAGCATCTACATTACCTAAAGATAACAATACGTTTGATTATTTTGCAGTTTCTTCTAGTTTTATTTTCTCTAAATTCATTGATTCTGACCTTATATCATTTGGTAAGTTCAGAGCTGGTTATGCTGAAACAGGTAATGCTGCAGACGCTCTTAGAATTTACGATACCTACTCGTCTATTGGAAATATGGGTGGTAATCCATTATATTCTTTACCCTCTTCAAAAAACAATGCAAACTTAAAGGATGAATCTACTAAAGAGATGGAATTAGGTTTAGAAATGAGATTTGTAAACAACAGATTAGGGTTTGATTTTTCAGCATATAACAAAAAATCAATTGATCAAATTATGTCTGTATCCGTTTCTACGGCTACTGGTTACAATTCGAAATTTGTAAATGCCGGAGAAATAACAAATAAAGGTGTTGAACTTAGTTTATATGGAGAACCAATTAGAACAGATGATTTTAACTGGAAAGTAAATGTAAATTGGAGTAAAAATAAAAATGAAGTTGTATCTTTATATGGTGATGTAAATCAATTACAACTAGCAAGTGTGCAAGGTGGAGTTTCGATTAATGCTACAATTGGTCAACCTTATGGTTCTATTGTTGGTTCAAACTACGTGTATAATGACAAAGGTATGAGAACTATTGGTGCTGACGGATACTACATCAAATCAGCTTCTAAAGAAGTAATTGGAAACGTTAATCCAGACTGGATCGGTGGTATTAATAACTCATTCAGATATAAAAACTTTAACTTTAGCTTCTTAATAGATGTTAAAAAAGGTGGTGATGTATTCTCTCTAGATACTTATTACGGTTATGCAACTGGTATTTATGCAAATACTGTTTTTGAAAATGACCTTGGAAATCCAGTAAGAAATACTTTAGCAAACGGCGGGGGTGTTATTTTAGATGGTGTTTTAGCTGATGGATCTGCAAATACTACAAGAGTTAGGGCAGATTACTATGCAAATCCATGGGGATATAAGCACGCTCCAGGTGCAGCGCATACTTCTGACGCTGGATACGTGAAGCTTAGAGAGGTTGCTCTATCTTATGATTTTGATAGTGCAGTTCTAAATAAATTAAATATTAGCCAATTAACATTAACTGCAACAGGTAAAAACTTATGGATTATTGATAAAAGTACTCCTTATGCAGATCCTGAAGCTGGTTTAAGTTCAGGTAATATCCAAGGATATCAATCTGGTGCTTATCCTTCTGTAAGAGAATTTGGTTTAAATCTTAAAGTTCAACTCTAAAAATAATTTAATTATGAAAAAACTTATAATAATAGCTTTTATTTTAGTAGGCGCTATTTCATGTACTAATGATTTTAGTGAATGGAATGTAGACCCGAAACAAGCGACAGAAGTGCCTGCAAGCACACTATTTAGTAATGCTGAGAGAAACTTGGTAAGAACAATGAAGACCCAAAATGTTAATACGAATATCTTTAACTTTATGGCTCAATACTGGACCGCAACGACGTATCCAGATGAATCAAATTATGATTTAGGAACACGAGATGTTCCGGGAAACTTTTGGAATGCATTGTACACAGGTGTTTTAATCGATTTAAAGGAATCAACGAATGTCTTAAATGCTGCAACAGCAAATATTTCACCTACACTTTTATCAAAACATAATAATCAATTAGCGGTAGTTTCTATACTTGAAGTATATACTTACCACGTTTTAGTAGATGTTTTTGGTGATATTCCTTATACAGAGGCTTTAGATATTGACAACCCATCACCAGTTTATGATAATGATTCAGATGTTTATGCTTCATTATTTACAAAGCTTGACAGCGCAATTTCGAATTTGACTGCGGGTATTGGATCTTTTGGTACTGCAGATTTCATCTACGGCGGAGATGTATCGTCATGGAAAAAGTTTGCAAATTCATTAAAATTAAGAATGGCATTAAGAGTTAAAGACGGTGCTAAAATAACTTCTGCTATTGCTGGTGGTGTATTTACCTCTAATGACGACAATGCAGCATTTAACTTTTTATCTTCTGATCCATATTCAAATCCATTATGGGAAATTTTAGTTCAAAGTGGACGTTCGGATGTTTTAGTTTCTGATACCTTTGTAAATATTATATCCCCTTTAAATGACCCAAGAACTCCAGCTTATATGGATAACAACCAAGACCCTTATATTGGAGGTCCTTATGGTGCCAATAATGCCTTTGGAGAATTTACACATTTAGGAGAGATCTTCCACAAGCCTGATTTTGAAGGAATTATAATGGACTATACCGAAGTTGAGTTTTTGTTAGCAGAAGCTGCAGCAAGAGGACTAGGTGGTGTAACAGGAGCAGAAAACCACTACAATGAAGCAGTAAAAGCCTCTATTGATTACTGGGTAACAGGAGCTGATACAGCTACTTATTTAGCACAAAGTACGGTTGCGTATAATGCTGCAAACTGGGAAATGTCGATTGGAATGCAAAAATATATTGCTTTGTATTCTCACGGATTTGAAGGTTGGGCGTCATGGAGAGTCTTTGGATACCCTGTTTTGACTGCACCAGTTGATGCACACGTAAGTGCGGAAGGAATGGTACCTGTAAGATTTACTTATCCTGCTGATGAAGCTCAACGTAACGGACCAAATTATGAAGCGGCAAGTGCTGCAATTGGAGGAGATAAGTTTACAACCAAAGTATTCTGGAATAATTAATATAATTTCGAATACTAATTTTATTAAATTAACAGTACTTTTTAAATATATTAAACCAGTGAATGTAAATTCACTGGTTTTTTTTGTTTTTAAACTAACAAACTATATCATAAATTGAAAACTAAAAACACCCATTCTATCGAAAAAGTAATTTAATTAAGGTAAAAAACAAACTAACTACAACTTTCAGAGTAAAAAATAAATTATAAAAAATAATTAACTGTTTATCAATACTTAAAAATTGTTAAACATTTAACCAAATTAATATAAAAAAATTAAATTTACAACTGATAAAAATTTTCCACTTCACAATTATAGTCAACCGTAGAGGACTATTCCTATTATTACGTAACGGACATATTCTAAGTATAGTGACGTGATTCAAATTACATTATTAACAAATAAAATCCTGTTTTCATAAATTATTTTAATGAAATCATAAATATTTAGTGTTAAATAATAGTTTTATTAAGATAAATTTAAGACTTTTGACATAATTAATTCAAATAATCATAAAAATGAAAACAAAGTTTAAAGGAATTTTAACGCTATTACTGGCGTTTGTTGTGCAAATAACTTTTGCACAAGAAAAGTCTATTTCTGGTATTGTATCCGATTCTTCTGGCACATTACCTGGTGTAAGTGTTGTTGTAAAAGGAACAAGCACAGGAACTGAAACAAATTTTGATGGAAAATACTCTATTCAAGCGAAAACTGGAGATATCTTAAGTTTTAGCTATTTAGGGTTTAAAACGTCTGAAAGAACAGTAGGCTCTTCAAATAATATTAATGTAACCCTAGAAGAGGATGCAAATGTATTAGATGAAATTGTTATTACAGGGGTTGCAGGACCAACATCTAAGAAAAAATTATCTGTTACTGTAAATTCAGTAACTGCTAAAGACTTAGAAGATGCTCCAACTACATCAGCTGCAGGTATTTTACAAGGTAAAGTGGCAGGTGTTACTGTTACAAATCTTGGACAACCAGGACAAGGAGCAACTATACAATTAAGAGGTGCAACCAATTTATTTGGTGGCCAATCTCCATTAATTTTAATAGATGGTGTAATTGTAGAAGGAACTCTTGCAGACATAAACCCTGCAGATATTGCATCTTTCGAGATTGTTAAAGGAGCTTCTGCTTCGGGTATCTATGGTTCTAGAGCTGGTAATGGTGTAATAATTATTACAAGTAAAAGAGGTAAAAAAGGAGATGGACCTCAAGTAACTTTGAGAAGTGACATGGGTTTCTCTAGATTACAAAATCAAATTGAGTTAAGTCAGTCTCATAATTATGATTTATCAAGTGACTTCGCAGCAAATCAAGGAACGTATACATCATATGCTGGTGTAGATTATGCGCCTGACTATAATGGTGTTGGTCGTGTAGGAGTATTATCTGGAGCAAGAATTGCATCTGCTGACGATTTAAATGATAACCCATACGGTGTTTATTATAACAATCAGGATGCCTTTTACAAGACAGGTAGTGATCAAACATTATATGCCTCTGTTGCAGATGCGTCTGAGACAACAAATGTTTTCTTTTCTGCTGAAAGAACTCAAAATGAGGGTATTTTTAAAGAAGTAGGTGGTTACGAAAGATATGGAGTTCGTTTAAATGCGGATTTTAAAATTAACGAATGGATAAAATTATCTACTAGTAATAATTTCATCCGTACTAACAATGAAACTCCAGGTGGAGGTTTAGAAGGTGTATTATTTTCTCTTGTTTTACAAGATCCAGATGTAAATTTAAATGCTGTAAACCCTGATGGACAACCTTACTATTACCTTCCTAATCCTTGGGCGGCAACTGTAAATAATCCAGTTTATGAATTAAATAACAACAGAGAACTTTCTAAAAAAATGAGATTTTTAGGTTCTTATAACTTAAATTTTAAAATTAACGATTGGTTAAGTTTGGATGCTATGTACTCTATGGAGTCTAATAGCTATATTGCTGATGACTTTAATCCAAGTACTACATATACAACAAGTACTGCAACACCATGGGGATTTGATTATTCTGATGGTAACTATTCAAAACAAACTTATTCGGAATTATCTCAAAAAGCACAGTTTACGTTAAATTACTCTGATAGTTTTGGTGATTTAGACGTTCAAGGTAGATTGTCTTATTTAGCTGAAGATTATCATTATGAAACTTTTTATGGATTTGGTAACAATTTAATATTCCCAGGAGTTATTTCTTTAGATAACTTTAATCCTGATGATGTTCAAATTGGTTCTGGTGGTCAAGACAAAAGAGCAACCAATATGTCAGCAATTGCAGGTTTAGTTTACAAAGATCGTTACATCTTCGATGGTATGTATAGAATTGATGAATCTTCTTTATTTGGACCTGATCACAGATCTAACGATTATTATCGTGTATCAGCAGCATATCGTATTACTAAAGACATCAAAATACCTGGTGTTCAAGAGTTAAAAATTCGTTCTGCTATGGGAACTGCAGGTCAGAGACCCGGTTATAACTGGCAATATGACATTATTAACTTAAGCAGCGGATCTTTATCAACAAACAGATCTAAACTTAATCCGAATTTACGTCCATCTACAAGTACTGAAATAGACTTTGGTTTAGATGTTGCATTTTTAAATAGATTTTCTCTTGAAGCAGTGTATTCTAAGTCAAAAACTGAAGACCAATTTATGCAAGTTGATATTTTTGCTCCAGCAAATGGAGGAGCAAACAAACAATGGCAGAATGTAGGTACGGTTGATTTCAATACAATAGAACTTACTTTAAATTCGCAGGTTATTAAAAAACAGGATTTATCTTGGGATCTTAATATTCGTTTTGAAAAAACAGCAAATGAGATTACAGATTTAAATGTAGATCCGATTACTGTAGGACCTAATAATGGTCAAATATTTAGAATTGAAGAAGGCGTAGAATTTGGTTCTATGTATGGTAGAGACTTCGTAAGAAATTTAGATCAAATGTCTGCTCAATTACCTGATGGTTCATCAGTTTCAGATTACGTTGTAAACTCAGACGGAATTGTTGTTGCGGCAAATACTATTGGAACAAGAAATGAAGCTCCTATCATTTTAAAAGACGCAGAGGGTGCAGATGCATATACTAAGATTGGTTCTCAAGTAGCTGATTTCAGAATGGGTTTCACTTCAAGCTTTAGATATAAAGCGCTAAGCTTTTATGCACTTTTTGACTGGCAAAAAGGTGGAGACATCTACAACAGACAAGGACAATGGTTAACTAGAGATAACAGAAATGCTATAGTTGATCAAGCTGGAAAAGCGGAAGCAGATAAAAAGACTTATAGCTACTACCAAGGTTTGTATGATACTAATAATACAAATGCACAATGGGTAGAAGATGGATCGTACGTAAAGTTAAGAGAAGTATCTTTATTTTATACATTAAAAGGTGAAAAAATAGGAAATATTTTTGACTCTGTTAAGTTAGGCGTTACAGGTAGAAACTTATTTACATTCACTAATTATTCAGGATGGGATCCAGAAGTACAAAAGTATGATGGAAATACACAAAGTTATTATGCTGTAGATTATGGGGTATATCCAAATCCTACATCCTACAATTTTAGTATTCAAGTTAAATTTTAAAAAATAAAAATAATGAAAAACAATAAATTTATTTGGTTAGGAGCAATTGCAATGATGTTCCTATCATGTGACATGGAAACCGACTTAGAAGTAGTGCAAGTGGAAGACCCATCAAGTATTCAGATTGGTATTGAAGCAACTGCAAATAAGATATACCAAAACTGGTATCAAGCAGCAAACAATTATACTGGTCCTGGATTATCTTTAGCAGTTATGTCTGATCAAATGACATGTTCTTGGGGAAACTCTGGAATGCGTGATACCTCTAGTGAGCCAAGAATAGCTTGGGATAATAACTCAACTTACGGTAGTTCTGGAATTACTGAAAGCTTTTTCAATTCTATGTATTCTGTTCTAGCAGATTCTAACGGTCTTGTTGCAGGAATAATAGGAGGAAGTAATTTTAGCGACAATGATAAAGTCGAAGCATTAGCTAGATTTGGTCAAGCAGCTGCCCTAGGTTCTTTAGCACAGGTTTTTAATAAAGTATATGTTTCTGACGAAACAGGTACCTTAAATGATGGATTAGCATATACATATGCTCAAGCAATGGATCTTGCAATTCAGAAAATAGATTTGGCAATTATTGCTGCAGATAGAGGAGATTTTACCTTGACTGAATCACAAATTAATGGTAACAATTACAGCAGTGCAGAATTTAGTAAATATTTGAACTCCTATGCTGCTAGATTATTAGCAACTAGTGCTAGAAATGCAAGCGAAAGAGCAGCTTTAGATTGGAATAAAATCTTAGGTTATGCAAATAACGGATTAGATTTTGATGTTACCATTCTAGGTGATGGATATACTTCTTGGTATTCTGAATGGAATATTTATATGATTTATCCAGGTTGGGCACGTGTTGATTTACGTACTATTAACATGATGGACCCGTCATATCCTGACTATTGGCCAGCTAGTGAAGTTACACTTCCACCAGCTACTTCGGTTGATGCAAGACTTGCTTCTGATTATGATTATCTATCATCTCAAGATTTTATAGCAAATAGAGGAACATATCATTATTCTTCTTACCGTTATAAGCGCTATGACAGCTACACAAATACAGGTTGGGCAACTTATCACCCAGAATTCTTAGCTGCTGAAAATGATTTATATAAAGCAGAAGCTTTAATGAGAACTGGAAATATGTCTGGTGCTGCTGCAGTATTAAATGCAGGTACAAGAACTTCAAGAGGTAATCTTGCTAACGTAGCTGCTGTACAAGCAGATGTTGCCGCTGCAATTCATTACGAAAGAATAGTTGAACTAGGTCAAACTGGTTTAGGACTTGCCTTCTTTGAAATGAGAGGTTTAGATCTTTTACAAACAGGTACATTATTACATTTCCCTATTCCTGGAGCGGCTTTAGATGCAAACAGCGAAGATAATTATACTTTTGGTGGATCTACTGGTGTAGCTGGACAAGATTATTCTAATGGAGGCTGGAGATAATTTTAATATAAAACAACAATAACATTATGAAAAATAATATAAATAAGTATATATCAATCATTACATTAATGGTTGTTAGTTTAACTTTTACTTCTTGTTTAGACGAAGAGGTAGACTTTGGAGAAGATGCATCCAAAGTTGTCGCTAACATATTCAATTTTAGCGGACCTGAAGTTTCTTATGAACAAGAGACTGCTTTATACTCTGTTGGTACAAGAGCTGGATCAGAATTTATTTGGAACGTAACTGGTGGTGAGGCGCAGCCTGTAGCTGGAGGAACTTCTCAAATGAATGTATTTTTTACTGAACCTGGAACAGCTACTGTTTCTGTATATGAAAAAACAGCAAATGGTCAGGAATCTGAAACAAGTACTATGAGTGTAAATGTTTTCGGACTTCCTTGTAATTGGACTTTAGTAACTCATGACACCTACGGAGATGGATGGAATGGAGGATACATAGAGGTTATAACCAATGGTATTACTACGCAATATGCTCAACCATCAGGACCCGCTGATGTAACATTCTTAATCGCAATTAGTAATGCTGCTGAATATTCAATAGCATATGTTTCTGGTGGTGGTACAGGTGGTGGACCAGGATGGGAAAGTGAAAACTATTTCAAATTAACTGCTCCTGATGGAACTGTTTATGAATCAGGTTCATTAGATTATTCATCTATACCAACGGAAGGCGTTGTTACAAGCGGTACTAACGTATGTCCATAATTTAAAAGTATAATTTAAAAAAGCCACCATTCTTGGTGGCTTTTTTTTTTTAAAATCTAAATATGAAAAACTACATTTATATTTTATTTATATTCATCAGTTTTAAAGTAACAGCACAAAATACTGTTGGCACAATTCTAAATAGCACTGATGCCTATGATGGTTATACCCTATTTGCACCTCTAGGGTCTAATGAAACATATCTAATTAATAATTGCGGTGAGATTGTTCATCAATGGACTAGCCCTTTCAAACCATCTGCCTCCGTTTACTTATTAGAAAACGGAAATCTTCTTAAAACAGGAAAAATACAAAATTCAGAAATTACATTTGGTGGCGTTGGTGGTCAAATAGAATTATTTGATTGGGATAATAATTTACTTTGGGAGTATACATATTCATCAACAGAGTTTACACAAAATCATGATGTATACCCTTTACCAAATGGGAATATATTAATGCTAGCTGTTACTGTTATGGCTAAAAATGATGCAATACTTGCAGGTAGAAATCCTTCTCTAATATTAGATGAAAATGTATTTATACCCAAAATTGTCGAATTAGAACCAATACTAGGCACAGACGAAGCTAATATCATTTGGGAATGGAATATGAAAGATCACTTAATTCAGGATTTTGACGATACGAAAGATAATTTTGGTGTTGTAAAAGACCATCCTGAATTGTTAGACTTCAACTATCTCGCCGCAGAACTAGGTAATTCGAATTGGTTACATATTAACTCTTTACAATACAATGAAAATCTAGATCAACTAGTTATAAGTTCCAGACTTTTGAGCGAAATTTACATAATAGATCATTCTACCAGCAAAGCAGAGGCCGCTTTACATTCTGGTGGGACCTATGAAAAAGGTGGTGATTTCTTATACCGATGGGGAAACCCGGAATCTTATGGAATGGGAGATACCGATAGCAGAACTTTATTTAGTCAACATTATCCCCACTGGATTGCTGACGACTTAATAGATGCTGGTAAACTACTTATTTTTAGTAATGGGAATTCTAGAAGATTTTCAAGTATAGAGATGATATCTCCAACTACAACTGCCGCTGGAGTATATGCCTATGATACGGCATTAGGGTATGGTCCAACAGCATCAGAATGGACATATACAGACCCTATAGAACCTGAGAATTTTTTCTCAGCTATACTCTCAAGCGCACAAAGACTGCCCAACGGAAATATGTTAATATGTGATGGAGACTCTGGTTATTTCTTTGAAATTGATAGTAATAATAACATTGTATGGGAATATATTAATCCCGATACCAACAACGGATTAATGTCTCAAGGAGAAACAGCATCTGCTAATTTTGTATTTAGAGCAATCAAATTTTCTAAAGATTATGCCGCATTTACTGGGAAAGATTTAACTCCAACAAAAACTGTAGAAATAAACGTTAATGGAAATACCTGCGAAACATTAGGTATTCACCCATTTGAACTGTCAAATAACATAAATATATATCCAAATCCAACTACCGGAATTATCTCTATTAGTACAGCGCTTTCAATAGATAAAATTGAAATATATAACACGCTTGGAAAGTTAATAAAGGTTGTATTTGATAATAAAAATATTACTCTTAAAAACTCATATGCTGGTGTTTATTTTATTAAAATCTATTCTGGTAATACTATTGTAACTAAAAAAATTATAAAAATTTAAGTAAACCTTTAATTATAGTAAAAAACCACCTCAATAGAGGTGGTTTTTTTTTTTATAAGTACCTTTGCAAAATGGAGGATAATATAAAGGCAGCAACAACGAACATATTTGGTATTAGGGCAATTATAGAAGCAATTGATAGTGGCTCTACAATGAACAAAATATACCTTCAAAAAGACTTGAGAGGTAGCCTATATTATGAATTAGATAAATTGATAAAGGAAAAGAAAATAGCTACCAGTCTTGTGCCTATAGAGAAGTTAAATCGTTTATCTAAAAATGGAAACCATCAAGGTGCTGTTGCTCAAATATCTCCAGTAGAATTTCATGATTTAGAGGAACTTATAGAGCAAACTTTAGAAAGTAGTAAAGTACCCTTATTTTTATTATTAGATCAACTTTCTGATGTAAGAAACTTTGGTGCGATCATAAGAACTGCAGAATGTACAGGTGTTAATGGTATAATTATTCAAAAAGATGGAAGTGCTCCTGTAAATGCAGAAACTATAAAAACTTCTGCGGGTGCCGCTTTTAAAATACCTATTTGTAAAGTAGACCATATAAAAGATGCATTATATATTTTACAAGCTGCCGAAATTAAAACTGTTGCCGCTACAGAAAAAACGGAAGACTCTATTTATGATATAAACATGAACCAACCAATTGCAATTGTAATGGGTTCTGAACAACGCGGTGTAAACCCTTCAATACTTAAAATGGTAGATTATAAGGCTAAATTACCATTATTAGGTGAAATAGCTTCCTTAAATGTTTCGGTTGCATGTGGAGCCTTCTTATACGAGACTATAAGACAAAGGATTCCTACCGTTAAAAATTAAAAACACTTATTTTATTTCTTCCGCTTGCTCCTCCCCGATTTCTGGCGGAGCAAAATTACCATTTTCATCAAATAAAAGATCAAATGCAGTTTTTGAGAATTGATGCTCTTTTTGGATAAGTCCTTTTTTTCGATAAAAAACAGCAAAAACCAAACCGATTAATAACCCGGATAAATGCCCTTCCCAAGACATACCGTCTTTAATTGGTAAAACATACCAAATCATACTTCCGTATAGAAATATAATAATGAAAGAAAGCGCTACTAATCTATAGTGTTTTCTAATAATTCCACTAAAAAAAACAAAACTAAACAATAGATACACAATACCACTTGCACCAATATGATAAGATTCTCTAGCTATAACCCAAGTTAAGAGCCCGGATAACAGACCTCCAAAAATTAAAACCTTATAGGCAATATCTCTATAAAAATAGAACACACTTAATAACAAAACAAACAACGGAACAGAATTGTTAAAAAGGTGATTGGTATCACTATGAATAAAATGTGTAAAAACAATGCCTCTTAACCCTATTATATCTCTCGGTAAAACACCATACTTATTAAAATTTAAATTAAAATAAATTTCAACCCAATAAATCAACCAAATACCGACAACATATACTATTGGTATAAAGAAAACAGATTTTGATGTTTTTAAATGACTTTCATCTTTCATAATTACAAAAATAACAAATATGTTACCAAAATAAAAAATAACAACTTCTGTCATAAAACTTTGCTATTTTTACAAAATGAATGAACCTTTGGCAGAAAGAATTAGACCTAAAGTATTAGAAGACTATATAAGCCAGCAACATCTGGTAGGAAAAGATGGTATTTTAACTAATTTAGTTAAAAAAGGTATAATACCCTCTTTATTGCTCTGGGGTCCTCCAGGGATTGGTAAAACTACGCTAGCTAATATTATTGCAACAGAGAGTAAAAGGCCTTTTTATACGCTAAGTGCCGTTAGTTCTGGGGTGAAGGATGTAAGGGAAGTTATAGAAAAAGCTAAAAAAAGTGGTGGTTTATTTACTGCTAAAAACCCTATTTTATTTATTGATGAAATTCACAGGTTTAGTAAATCTCAGCAAGATTCTTTATTAGGAGCCGTTGAAAAAGGATGGGTAACCTTAATTGGAGCAACTACAGAAAATCCTAGTTTTGAAGTAATTCCTGCACTACTCTCTAGGTGCCAAGTATATATTTTAAATTCTTTTGATAAAGAAGATTTAGTGGCTCTTTTGCATAGAGCTATGGAGAAAGACGAATTTTTATCTTCAAAAAAAATCACATTAAAAGAAACAGATGCTTTACTACAGGTTTCTGGAGGAGATGCTAGAAAACTTTTAAATATATTCGAAATCTTAGTTTCTGTTGATGATGAAATTGAAATTACAAATAAACTTGTATTATCTAAAATACAGAAAAATACAGCTAGATATGATAAAACTGGAGAACAACATTATGACATTATTTCTGCCTTTATAAAATCCATACGCGGAAGTGATCCAAATGCGGCGGTATATTGGTTGGCTAGAATGATAGAAGGTGGCGAAGATGTTAAGTTTATAGCTAGAAGAATGTTAATTTTAGCTTCGGAAGATATTGGAAATGCCAACCCTACTGCATTCATCTTTGCGAACAATACATTTCAGGCAGTTTCAATAATCGGTCATCCAGAATCTAGAATCATACTGAGTCAATGTGCAGTCTATTTGTCGAATTCTGCAAAAAGTAATGCTTCTTATTTGGCCATTGGTAAAGCTCAGGATTTAGTGAGAAAAACTGGAGATTTATCTGTGCCTTTAAGTTTGAGAAATGCACCTTCAAAATTAATGAAAGATTTAGATTACGGGAAAGAATATCAATACTCACATAATTATCCTAATAACTTTGTAGATCAGGAGTTTATGCCTGATGAAATTTCTGGAACAAAACTATATGAACCTGGAGAAAACCAAAGAGAAATGCAATTTAAAGAGGTTTTAAAAAATAGATGGAAAGGTAAATATGATTATTAAAATTTAACCTGGTACTTTTTCTCTATGAGCTTACCATTATCATAAAATTCGGCAATCCAATTTTCGCCTTTTTTATAAAGTAATCCGTTTTTATCTTTGATTAAAAAGACACCCTTAACACTGGTATTTAAAATGACAAATACAACTTGTGGTTTTAAGTTTATCAATTGAAATCCATTCTCTTTTGGCTGCGCATATAATGTAGTTGAAAGTGCTATATTATTTATTGGAGATATTTGTGCTGCTTCTATATTGTTTATCACTGGTAACTCAACCTCCAATTTAACTTCTTTTACCTCTTCAACTAAAACTGGATTTACAGTAACAATTTCTTTTTTATCTTTCCTTATAGTTTCTAATAAAAATGGTTCGTAAACAATATTACCCATACTTGCATATGCATTTCTAATTGCCTCTTGGAAACCTTTTTTAAATTCTTTAAGCCTACTTACCCCCTCTTCGGAAGTATATAGCAACCTATTAGAACAGTCTCTCAGCTCTATTATTACCTTAACCTTAAACATAGAAGACTTGTCTAAAACAAGAGCATTTAAAGCACTACAAGGATTATTTATTAGATCTTTAGGATACTGCTCTGAATTTAAAACTACTGTAAAACCATTTTTTTTTAATAAAAATTTAGTCAAAGAACTAGTCTTATATTTATCTCTCTGGTTTAAAAAATCAAACTTATCTGGTACAACTATAAATTTATAATTATTTACTTTTTTTTCTTGTCCAAAAACAAAAATATTAGACATTATCAGAAAGAGTACTAAAATTATATTTTTCATTTTAATTAAATAATAAGTTAAAACCGAACTGTAAAGAAACATTATTTGAAGTTGAAATATCTGATAATTTTGTTAGATTATCAAGTATTCCATAAAAATTAATTTTCCATATTTTTGCGGAAACACCCACACCAATATTATAGTACGAGTAATCATCTATAGTGTGCGTTATTTTTGCTTGTAGTTTATTTGAAAATGATTTTTCATAAAAACTTGTGAACGCAAATTGTTGTCTTAATGGTCTAAATACAGAATAAAGTTGTGCACCAAAGGCATTTGTGTAAAAATCTTTTAAAGTATTATCATAACAATATTTGCTTCTTTTTTCTCCGAAACTATATTTAATAGCAGCATTCACTTTTGCAGGCCTCCAGGATGTATAACTATCTTGATTATCTACAATTGGTAGTTGCTCCTTTAATGCAGCATCCAGCTCTCCCCAATAATTTCTATTAGAATCGAACTCGAACTCAATTCCTTCAAATGTAAAACTACCCACTATTAATTTATTCTTAATGTTTTTAGTGTGCTGCACAAAACCTAAATCTATTAGACTCCCAGACAACTGTAATTGCGGAGTTACGTGGTAGGTAAAACCAAGGTCAATACCTGCACCTAAATTACCTCCTAACAAACTGTTTTCAATGTAGGTACTTGCATCACTTATATATTCATTGTTAGAAATTAGCCCTGACGTCCTAGTATTGAAATTTACATTATCTAAATGATGGACATAAATATTATTGTTACCCAGCCTCGTAGTAAAAGTTCCTGAATTGTTTGTTGTTTCTAAATTCAAAGCTGAAGAATATACTTTAAATCGGCCACCAAGCGTGAGTTTATCACTTACCTTTCTTGAAATCCCAACATGAATTACTCCTAAAACATCTAATTTGTATATCATTTCAGAAATACTAAAACTTTTATTTAAATAGCTAGTATTTCCCTCGTTAATTAAAGTAAATGCATCTTTAGGCAAATAACCAATAGCATCTAATTCTTGATAAAAACCAAAGCTTATGTATGTTTTCTTATCAAATCTAAAACCAGCACTAAAGACTTCTATCTGAGTATTAACTTTTAAATAATCATTCGCATCTATTTTATTTAAAACAGCACTAATTTTATCATTTATAGTATTGTTATTTACAGAAAAAATTTCAGCAAGAGAAAAACCAGTAGATTTAATTTCAGAAGAAAAACCAGATAATAAAGGCACACCAATATGAAACTTATAATCGGTCTCTAAACCCGGATTTAAAAGTAATGTTTGTGGCAAACCTGCAAAATCATATAAAACCTGTTTATTCTGTGAAAAAGAATTTAAACCTATTAAAAAAGTGAAAATTAAGACAATTATCCGCATATTAAATAGTTGATTCTAAATGCATTACCAAGGAAGATTTACACTCTATTTTACTCAAACTAGTAGCATCTAGAATTTTAGTAGTGTCTTTTAAACCAAGTATAAACTGAACCTTAGTAAAATTTACAACCTCCGGAAAATCTTCAATAATTAGTACCATTTCGGTACTTATCTTCAATGCATTCCCACTAATTTCAAATCCATCAAATACTTTATAGATTGTATTACTTTGTGCATCTAGTAAGTTAATATCTAATAAAAAAACACGATTAAATTCGTTTTTTATTTCAAAATTAAAATCTAATTGCACCAAATTTTGTTTTATAAAACTATTCTCTAAAAGTTTAAAATCTGTAGTTTCGTTCACCTCAGTGGCTGCTGGTATGCCCGAAATAATAGTATTAAAATTAGCTGCATCTATTGAAAAAAAGACTAGTGAAGAAGAAATTGAAGGCATAATAGTATACTCTTCTAATTGCTTAAAATCTAAAGGCTGAGAGCACGATAGAAAAAAAATAGTCATTAAAGCTGTACTATATATTTTTAATAAATTCATAACTAGGGTATTTCAATTATAAACGAAACCTACTTTAAAGATATTGTTTTATTTCTAATAGTTTTTTTACGGAAACAATATTTTTCCCCGTAGAAGTCACATCATCAAAAACACAATGAATTGCATCTAAACCGACATCTAAGGCTCCTTGAATATCTGCTTCCAGGCTATCACCAATCATAATAGAGTTGTCTTTTCTAGCATTTGCACTTTCTAAAGCAAAATTAAAAACCTTTGGATTTGGTTTTTTTACACCCACAGATTCTGAGGTGATAATCTGATCGAAATAATGATACAATTTAGAGTTTACCATTTTCTTATTTTGAACTTCTTCAAAACCATTGGTAATAATATGCAAGGTGTACTTCTCTTTTAAATAATCTAACAATTCAAAAGCACCCTCAAATAAATGATTAAATTCTGATAAATTATCTATGTATGCTGTTGCTAGTTGATCTATTAAATCATCAGAAATTGTATAATTCACTGCATCAAAAGACTTTTTAAGGCGCGCATATCTCAACTCCTCTTTAGATACTTTCTCATTTCTATATAATTTCCAATACTTTAAATTCAGTGGCACATACACTTCTAAGAAATCATCAATTTTTACATTAATATTATTTTCTATAAAAATTTTCTCAAAAGTTAATGCAGAATTTTTTTCAAAATCCCATAAGGTATGATCTAAGTCAAAAAAAACATGTTCTATTTTCATTGTGATAAAAATATAAATTTTAATAATAAAAAAGGCAATTCTACGTTATATTTGTTAAAATATAATTTTTGAACCATCAAGTCTCCCAAAACACATTAAAACCATTTTACAAGAACATTTTTATAATGTTTAGAGGAACCTTATTTGCTCAGGTTATTGCTATTATTGGTGCAATTTTTGTAGCAAAAATATATGGAGAAGAAGCGTACGGAATTTTTGGCGTATTTATAAGTATTATTAGTATTGTCTCTGTAATCTCTACGCTACAATTAGACAAATGTATTGTAATTTCAAAAGATGATACAGAAAGTACAAATTGGTTTAATTTTTTATTAGTTTTAATACCACTACTAACCTTTTTAATTTCAGCATTATTGTTTGCCTTTTCAATTTATTTTTTTCGAGAAAAGCTAAATCTAAATCTTATTTTTCTTTCCTTGATTGGTGCTTTATTACTTTCATTTAACCTGGTAAATGAAAACTTACTTACCTTCAAAAAGAAATTCTCTATACTTTCTAACTCAAAAATATTTTTAACTATTAGTAATATTAGTTTTCAGTTTTTACTTTATTACTATTTTAATTTATTTGGTTTAATTTTAGGATTTTTAATTTCGCAATTTTTGCTATTACTTTTTTACTTTTTTAAAAATAGCAATGTAATTTCTAAATCAAACTTAAAAGAAATAAAAAAAGGAATAAAAAAAAATAATACTATTGTAAAATACTTACTTCCCTCTTCAGCAACAAATGCAATAGCAAATAATTTAATGCCTATATTAATTCTAACCTTTTTTGGAGCGGAAGAAGCCGGTGTGTATTTTTTTAGCCTCAAAATTTTAGGGACTCCATTATTTCTAATATCATCGTCTGTATCTAATGTTTTTTTTCAAAAGTCATCAGAACTGTTGAATGAGAATAAAACAGAGTTATTAAAATTAACTAAAAAAATTGTTAGCATCAACTTAATTCTAATGTTAGCCTTTCTAATTTTAGTAAATACAGCTGGTATGACTTTATTAGAATCTATTTTTAATCACAAGTGGAATAACTTAAGGTCTTATTCCTTAATCTTATCTATTCTTATACTTGGAAGGAGTACTTTTAACCCGATAAGCAGTTTAGTTGTAGTATTAAATAAAAATTTAGAAAGTCTAATTTTTAATATCTATCTATTCATCGTTAATCTAATTGCTATTTATTTTGGATATTTATATAACGATATAACTATTACAATTTTAATTTTGGCTATTTTTGGTGGTGTGGGTTATATATTACTACTCGCTTATTTTTTAAATCACTTAAAAACTATTGTAAAAATATAATGTTTAAGAAGTTAGATTTTTTCTTTTTTGGATGGATAATTAATTGGATGTATCCTGAATATTACAGACCAAAATATGGGTATCTTCCTTATTATATTTTATTTTTTCATTATTTAATACCTCAAAAATTATTCAGATTAAACCCTAAAGTGAAATGGCCTGTTCATTTTACTTCTAAAGTCATTGCCCCCGAAAACATTAGAAAGGGAATTTTATGTGATCCTGGAGATAACCCTAATGTATATATACAGGCTAATAACGGTTTAATTATTGGAAATAATGTCGGTTTCGGAACTGGTTCTAAAGTTATTTCGGCAAACCATTCGCACACAAATCATTCAGAACATTCAAAAAGTTCCCCAATCATTATTGGAAACAATGTATTCATTGGAGCTAACAGTGTTTTATTACCGGGTGTAAAGATTGGAAACAATGTTATTATAGGTGCTGGATCTATCGTTTGTAAAGACATTTGTTCTAACGCAATAGCTGTTGGAAACCCATGTAAAGTAGTAAAAGAAAACGCGCCTTATCAAGAATCTATTATAGAAATAAAATTCAATAAAAACATACCTAAAAACTTCTTATAGGTTGTAATAAGCTAATAAACTATACACCTCTTTTTCAGCACCAAAACTTTTATAAAAAGAAGCAACACCTTTAACCATAGAACCTTCAAAATCTAAGATATAATCTGAATTTTGATATTTCTTGATTATTGTAGTTATCAATAAAGTCATAGCTCCATTTTTTTTAGACAAATTATTATGAACAGGAACTAAATAAGTAACCCTTTTCATATCATCTAGCAAAAGAACACAGGATATTAAAACTCCATTACTTCTAATACCATAGAGCTTCAGACTTCCGTTTTTGATTTGTAAAATATTTTCAAGAACATTTTTAATAGAATTGTGTTTATCGTAATACTTGTCATTTAATAAATAGAATTTAAAAAATTCTTTGACTGATATATCTTCATCAATAATTAAAGAAGAACTAATTGCTTTTTTTAAATCTCTTTTTCTATTATTACTAAAACCAGCAATTAAAACTTCTGAAGTTTTATTTAAAGCTAAAACATAGTTGTTTTTTTTAACCAACCTTTCGCTATCGATACTATTTTCTGCATTTAATTGTAATGAAATTCTAAAGAATTTATTTGGAATTTCTTTTATAAAATTTCGAATTACTTCGTTAGAAATTTCATGCTTAGAAAAAACACCTAATTGCTGACAGAAAAAAGGTTGCGTAACATATTTTATAAAATATTTCTGTTTCCATGGAACAGGCATTACCGCCTCGTAATCATCCTGAACTAAAACATCCCAATTGTCTGCAATAATATCTAAATACCAAGAAAATGCATAAATTCTACTTTGTATGGAATTCTCTATACAGTTATTATACTTTTCAACCTCTAAATCTTCTCTTTTAACGTAGTGTATCATCTTAAGAAATTGCAATTTTTATCATAGATTCATACAATCGCTTCCACCCTTTCCAACGCAGATGATTACTTAAACTTTCATTATGAAATAAAGTAATAAAAGTACCATTTACGGCTTTTACCTCATTTCTTAAATCTCTAATTTTACCCAAAGATTGTTTTGGGGTTAACTTCATATAATCATTTAAAGTAGTATCCATTAATGCAAATGGAAATACTTTTAAAGGTGTTTGAATTTCAAAATCTAAATCATAAAAATAAAACGGTGTGCAGGTGCTTGCTCTAAAACCCACCGCACTTGCATATCCCATAGAATGATCTTCTTCTATTTCTAAATCAATTAATTGCTGGTAGGTTTCTGGTAAATTAAAGCGCAAATAATGTTGTCTAGATCTAATTACTGGTGCATTGGTAATATTTTCTAAACGTTCTTTTTCTTTCTTTAACATTACAGCATCTTTCATTGTAAAATAAGAAGGATGCAAACCAACAATGGCGTAGTCTGCCAAATCTTTAATAAGTAGTCTGTATTTATTTTTAGCAGGAGAAACGTTGGTATCAAAAGTAGTATAATCTCCTATAGAGCTAAAAAAAATTGTTTTAATATCTTTTGCTTTTTTAATACTTAATATTTCCTGAAAAGTATCAAAAGGATCTTTTGTTATTTTTAAAATTACAGTTAGTCGATTCCAAATATTAAATAATCTTAATTTAAATAAATCGGTCACAAAACCACCAATAGATCTAATAAAATTTTTATGCTTATACGCAAAAGCATTATCTATATCTATTGTAGAGACGTATTCATAAGACCTCTCTATGTACTTATAGTCTGGAAACTTTTTCTTTAGTATTGCTAACAGCTTATACGCCCAAATATCTACCACTGGTTTTTCTAAAAAGCCATTGTTATAGGCTAAACTTTCTGGTGCTGTATACCGACCGTGCACATCTTTTACATGCGGTAAATACTCTTCATATCTAGAAATTAAATAAAAACTTGCAGCAAAAAGATCAAAAGGAATGGCAGATTTACTACCTGCAGCAAAAAAACAAGGAACCTCTTCCCATTTTTGAATATTTATCTCTAAGTCATTTACGCCTTGTTCAAATAATAAAGCATTACTTTTTATAAAAAATTCATTTCCTAAAGGTGCTTTTGTATAGGTTATTTTTGGACCGTTATGTGCCACAAACTCCTCTATTTTTGTTGTAAAACTAACAGGAATTAATAGCGTTCTCGTTAAAATATGTCTAAATATATAACGAACTCTAGGAGTAATTTTATGTGTGTAAACTAATATCATTTATACTTTGGTTGTCCGTTTTTAGTTGCATTATTGCTTTTTAGGATTCTAAAATATAACACGTATATCTATCTTTACAATAACCCTTCATCTGCAAAGCTAAAATAAGCTTTTTCGGTAATAATTAAATGGTCTAAAAGTTTAATATCTAAAGTAATTCCTGCTTCTTTAATTTTTTGAGTTAATTGTTTGTCTGCATTGCTGGGTTGTAATTTACCTGATGGATGATTATGACAAACAATAATACCTACCGAAGCTATTTCTAAAGCCCTTTTAAATACAAGCCTAACATCTACTATAGTTGCCGTTAAACCACCTTTACTAATTTGAGATTTAGCAACTACTTTATTCGCATTATTTAAAAATAACACCCAGAATTCTTCATGTTCTAAATCTCCAATGATTTGCTGCATAAGATTTGCAACATCTTTACTACTTGTTATTGTAGGTTTTTCTAGTGCAGCTTCCAACTGTCTTCGCTTGCCTAATTCTAGCGCAGTAATTATACTTATTGCTTTCGCCTCTCCAATACCTTTAAATTCCATTAGTTTTTCTACAGATAGTTTTGCCAGTTCATTAATGTTTCCATTTATAGATTTTAAAATTCGTTTCGCCAATCCTACTGCGCTTTCGTCTCTATTTCCAGAACCAATTAAAACAGCAATTAACTCTGCATCAGATAGCGCTATTTTTCCTTTGGCTATCAATTTTTCTCTAGGCCTATCGTCTAAAGCCCAGGATTTTATTGTGAACTTTTCCATACATATTTTTTTTATAAATATACAAAATAGGAGTTTAGGTTTCTGTATTTAATATAACAACATAAAAAGAAAAATCAATTTTTAAAAAACAATTTGCAGACTTTCGTATCTTTGCCACTTATATTCTATCTATTTTAAATATGAAGATTATTATAGCAGGTGCTGGAGATGTTGGTTTTCATTTAGCAAAACTACTTTCTTATGAATCTCAAGATACTTATATCATCGATTTTGATGGTGACAAACTAGACTATTTAAATAGTCATTTAGACGTTATTACTAAAAAAGGAGATGCAACTTCAATTAAGCTTTTAAAAGAAATTGGCATCGATTCTGCAGATTTATTAATTGCAGTTACAGAGAGTCAGAACACAAATTTTACAATTTCGGTGATTGGAAAATCTTTAGGTGCTAAAAAAACAATTGCTAGAATAGACAACCCAGAGTTTTTAAATGATTGCGAGGTAGACTTTAAACAATTTGGTTTAGATTTCATGATATCGCCTCAAGAATTGGCAGCCAATGAAATAAAGATGTTGCTAAATCAATCTTCATTTAATGATACTGTAGAATTCGAAAAAGGCCTTTTTAATGTGATGGGAACCTCTTTAACCTATAAATCTCCATTAGTAGATTTAACAGTAAAAGAGGCAAAACAGAAATTTAAAAATATAGATTTTATTACAATTGCTATCAAAAGAGCTAATGTTTCTGAAACTATTATACCAAGGGGAGACACTACTTACCAAGTAAATGATCAGGTTTATTTTTCTGTACCCAGCTACAACATGAAAGACTTGTATCCAATAATTGGAAAGAAAAAATTTGATATAAAAAATGTAATTATTCTTGGAGGGAGCAGTATTGGAGAGAAAACAGCAAGAAACTTATGTCAAGAAGGATTCAACATTAAACTCATAGAAAAAGATAAAGAAAAAGCAGAAAGCCTGGCAGAAGAATTAGATAACGTTCTAGTTATTAATGGAGATGGTACAGACTTAGAATTATTAGAAGAAGAAAACATTAGAGAAACAGATGCATTTATTGCGGTAACAGGCAACTCTGAAACCAATATTATGTCTTGCCTTGTAGCAAAATCTAAAGGTGTTAAGAAAACAATAGCTTTAGTTGAAAACATGGATTATATTGAAATTTCTCAAACAATTGGTATTGAGTCTTTAATCAATAAAAAACTTATTGCAGCAAGTAATATTCTAAGACATATTAGAAAAGGTGAGATTTTAGCCCTAGCAAATTTACATAATATAGATGCTGAAGTTTTTGAATTTGAAGTACAACCCAATGCTAAAGTTACAGAGAAGCCTATTAAAGAACTAAATTTTCCGAGAGAAGCTGTTTTTGGCGGAGTTATTAGAAATGGAAAACCGTACATGTCTTTTGGGGAAATGCAAATACAAAGTGGAGACAAAGTAATTGTATTTTGTTTACCAGAAGCCATAAACACTGTAGAAAGTCTTTTTAGATAAATGGGAGCTTTAAACACAAAAATAATTTACCGCTTTCTAGGAGTTACAGCCATGTTAAATGGGTTGTTTATGTTTTTAACAGTTCCTTTTAGTATTTACCATAATGAACCAGAAAAATGGGGAATTCTAAATGCCGGAATTATTACTGTTTTTATTGGTGTTTTATTATACTTTTTAAATAAGCCTACAAATAAAAGTATTCAGAAAAAAGAAGGATATTTAATAGTAACATTAGGTTGGTTGACGCTGTCTTTTACAGGAATGTTACCGTACTTACTTTCTGGAGCCATACCAAATATATCAGATGCGTTTTTTGAAACTATTTCTGGTTACTCTACAACGGGCTCTTCTATTTTAACAGATTTAGAAAATATGCCAAAAGGAATTCTTTTTTGGCGAAGTGCAACACATTGGATTGGCGGAATGGGTATTATTGTTTTAACCGTTGCTATTTTACCTCTTCTAGGAATTGGGGGAATGCAGCTTTTTATGGCAGAGGCACCAGGACCATCCACAGATAAACTACACCCTAGAATTACAGAAACAGCTAAAAGGTTATACCTAATCTATGTGATTTTAACTTTAGTAGAATTCTTTTTATTAAAATTTGCTGGTATGACTTGGTTTGACGCCATAAATCATGCAATGGCAACCATGAGTACTGGAGGTTTTTCTACAAAATCTAATAGTATTGCCTTTTATAATGGACAGCCATTAATACAATACATTATTATATTTTTTATGTTTGTTGCAGGTACCAACTTTGTGTTAACTTACTTTGCCCTAAAAGGAAAAGTTCAGAAGGTATTTAAGAGCGAAGAGTTTAAGTATTATTTATTTGGCATCATAGGAATCTCTGCACTTGTAGCTATTCTTATTCTCTTTTTTCAAGACCCTAATTTAGAGACTGTTTTAGCGCATCCAAAAGTATTAGGAGAAACAGAAAGTGCCATAAGACATGCATTGTTTATGGTTACTTCTATAGTAACCACTACCGGGTTTGTAACTGCAGACTTTACCATGTGGAACTTCTTTGTAACTGGTATTTTCTTTGCTTTATTTTTTACAGGTGGCTCTGCAGGTTCTACAAGTGGTGGCGTAAAAATAGTTCGACATATTATCATGCTAAAAAATAGTTTTTTAGAGTTTAAAAAGGCCTTGCACCCAAATGCTATTATTCCCGTAAGACTAGATAATAAAATAGTAAATCAAACTATTGTTTTTAACATCTTATCTTTCTTTATTATTTACATGCTAATTTTTATAATTTCTTCAGTAATACTAACCTTGTTTGGTTTAGATTTTATGTCTGCTTTAGGTGCAGCAGCATCTTCTTTAGGTAATATTGGTCCTGCAATTGGTTCTGTAAGCCCTGTAGATAATTTTGCACATTTATCTAACGCTGCAAAATGGTTTTGCTCTTTTCTAATGTTAATCGGACGTTTAGAATTGTTTACCGTTCTAATTTTATTTACACCTTTCTTTTGGCGTAAAAACTAGTAAATACTTTTTATTTTTTTTATTTCGTTTTTTTTTAATATTTTTATTTCGCTATAAAAAAATAAATATGAAAAAGAAAAACCTTATTAAAGGTTTAATATTACTTGCTGTAATATTAAATCTAACCACCTCTTTTGGTCAAAGTGTAATTATTAATGAGATAGTCACTGACCCTCAACAAGACTGGAGTTCAACTTATTTTACAACACCGCCGGGTTATTCCAGCGGGTCAAATGACGAATGGATTGAGTTATATATTAGATCTGCAAGTATAGATTTAACTGGGTGGACAATAGAATTAATTGACGGAACAAATGTTAGTGGTAATTTAACAAGTACTGGTGCTTTTGCTGTTTCTAATTATATTACTTCTGGGACTGGTTCATTTACTAATTCTGAGGCTGGAGATTTTTTAGTTTTAGGCAATGTAGTTGGTGATGGTAATATAAATAACAATATTACAATAAACCTAAAAGATTCTACTGGTTTAATTATAGATACTGTCACTCTTGGAGGAGGAGCTGGCGAAGCTCCTAGTGGAAATGCAGGTACGATTGGTGATGAATCAGTGCAAAGAATTCCTAATGGTACAGATACTAATACACATGATTCCGATTTTTCAAAAGGAGTCACAAGCTTAGGGGCTTTAAATCCAACTCAAGTTTCATGGGATGGTAGTTCCAGCACTGCTTGGTCAAATGCTCTTAACTGGGCAACTGGATCAGTACCTATTTCAAGTGATAATGTATATATCTCTTCTGGTTTAACAAACTATCCTACAGTTACTTCAGTAGTTACCATAAATTATTTAACAATAGCATCTGGGGCAACATTAAAGGCTACAAATACTTTTACAGCTAATGTTACTTATAATAGAACTCTTACAAATGGTAGTCAATGGTATTATATGTCATCACCTGTAGTTGGTGAAACTTATAATGATGCTTGGGCTACTGCTAATTCAGTAATATCTGGGCAAAACAATAACAAAGGACTAAGTTGGTATGATAACACATCTTATGATACAGACACTGGAGCTGGAGATACAGAAACAGGTTATTGGAGATATTTACAATCTGATGATAGTAATAATGGTTCATTTAACGTTGGTCAAGGTTATGGTGTCATCACATCAAGTTCTACAACTGTTTCATTTATTGGTACTGGAATAAACACTTCTAGCCAAACTAGAGCAATAACAACAGATGTTAGTAATTTTAACATGGTTGGAAATCCATTTACATCATTTTTAAACTTAGGAAATTTCTTTGTCGACAATCCTAAAACAACAGTTTTAGCAGAAACTGAAGCTTATTTTTGGAATGGTAGTTCTTATGATACAAAAACATCTGGTTTACATTCAACTTATGAAATTGCACCAGGTCAAGGTTTTTTCATTGAAGCTGCTGTTGATACAAATTTAACCTTTGATATTAGTGACACAAATCATCTTGCAAACACAGCTGAAGGTGCTGATACATTTCAAAAATCATCAAGACCAGAAATACACCTTTTCCTTTCTGATGGAGCTACAAGTAGATACTCAAATATTTATTATATAAATGGAACTACAACTGGTTTTGATAACGGCTATGACGGTAAATTGTTTGGCGGAGTTTCTCATCCTTTTGCATTGTATACACATTTGATTTCAGGCAGTGAAGGAAAACATTTTCAATTACAATCTCTACCAAAAGATAACTACGAAAACATGGTAATTCCTATTGGAATAAATGCTGATGCAGGAAAAGAAATCACTTTTTCAACTGAAGTATTAAACCTACCCACAGGACTTAAAGTCTATCTAGAAGACAGAGAAACAAATACTTTTACAAGATTAGATGAATTGGGTAATAAATACACAATTATCTTAAATGAGACTTCTCATGGAATTGGTAGATTCTATTTGCATACCACAGAAAGTACATTGAGCTCCAACACGAATTCCGTTTTCAAAAACATTCGTATTTATAAAACCGATCATACTACTTTAAGAATTATTGGCTTATCTCCAGGAAAAACAACTGTAAAATTATTTAATATGCTTGGCAAACAACTATTAAATAGTTCTTTTACTACAAATGATGTTCATGATATTTCTTTACCTCAATTATCAACTGGAATATATCTTATTCAATTAGAATCCGAAAAAGGCACATTGAATAATAAAATAATTTTAGAATAATTAACGGAGATTATAAATACAAAATATCATGAAAAAACAAATAAAAAATACTCAAGATGTTTCTCGTAAAGATGCTCTTAAAAAAATAGGAAATTATGGAAAATATACCACTTTAACGGCTATTGCAACCTATCTGATTCTAAATCCACAGAAAGCACAAGCACAAAGCCCATCTGATCCTGGAACAGGATTCTAACACCCATTTTAATTAAATTTAATAAACGCCTCAATCTTTGAGGCGTTTATTATTTCATGTACAAAATAAATTAACTACTTTTATTTTTTATGAATAAAAATTCTGATTTCTTATATAAAAACCTAAAAGACAAGACCATTGCTTGGTCTGAAAGCTCTAATAAATACTTGATTTTAGAAAATACTACAGCACTTATTTTTAAAAAACTAAATACTGGAGTTTCTATAAAAGAAATAGCATCAGAATTGTCAAAAGAGTTGTCTTTACCAATAAACAAAACAACTGATTTTGTTACAAACCTAAAACAAGAGATAAATACCCTAAAAACAGAAAAAGATGCTAGCGTACTTAAAAAAGATACCAGAATAAATAAACCTGAAAAATTTGAGTTTATAAAATATTATAAAATAAACGAACTTGTTTTCAAAGTTGAATTTCACTCTGAATACGAATTGTACTTGATACATCCTAAGTTTGAGCATTTAGAAATTGAGGAGATAAATATACACGCACATACTTTTACCATTTTCTGCGAAGCAGATTTTATTTATTTCTACATTGAAAATAATTTTGTAGGTGCCTGGAATAAAAATGAAATTCATTTTTTTCAAGGAAAATTCTCTATGGAATTAATTCAAAAAATACACCAAAAAGAAGAAAAAGAATGGATGGGTGTTTTCCATGCATCTGCAGTTTCAAATGGTAAAAAAGCTGTTTTATTTTTAGGCGATTCTGGGAATGGAAAAAGCACCTCTTTAGCATTGCTGCAAGCAAATGGTTTTACTTGCTTAGCAGATGATTTTGTTCCTATAGATATCTATAATAAAGAAGTATATAGCTTCCCTGCTTCTATTTCTATCAAAAAGAATAGTTTAGACACCTTACTTCCACTCTACCCTGAATTAGAAAATTCTGCCGAATATCATTTTAAACGATTAAATAAAGTTGTGAGGTACTTAAAACCAAATAACTTAGATTTCCTATCTCATCTGCCATGTAAAGATTTAGTCTTTATAAAATATGAAAAGAATAGTGATTTAAAATTTGATGAAATAGCTAAAATTGAAGCTTTTCAGCAATTAGTGCCAGATTCTTGGTTGTCTCCCATCAAAGAAAATGCCGAGATTTTTTTAGATTGGTTTACTTCTTTAAATTGTTATCAAATAACCTATTCAGAAAACAAGGAAATGATAGCAACAGTCGCTAAAATCTTTAATGATGAGCTATAAGGACACCCTGCTATTTATTGCAAAATGTTTGACAATTACTTTGGAAGAAAAAAATCGAAAAGAAATTGAAAAGCAACTAAAAACCAATAATATAGACTGGGATGCTGTTGTGAAATTAAGTACAGGTCATTATGTGTTTCCGGCTTTATATTGTAATCTCAAACGCGTAAATTTTTTAAAATATCTACCAACCGATTTGGTAGAATATATGATATATTTTACTGATTTAAATCGTGAAAGGAACACTGAAATTATAGCACAAGCAAAAGAAATTAATGAACTTTTATTAGAAAATAAAATAACACCAGTTTTTATAAAAGGTACTGGTAACTTATTAGAGGGTTTATATGAAGATATTGCAGAAAGAATGCTCGGTGATATTGATTTAATTTTAAATAAAAGAGATGCTAAAAAAGCAGATAAAATATTAAGAGACAATAAATATTCTTCAAATTCTGTTGTACCTGACAATTTTAGACACTTGCCTAGATTAACAAAATTAAATAAAATTGCGGCAATAGAAATTCATACAGATCTGCTAATCGAAGAGTATAGAGACGAATTTAATTATGTATTGATTGAAAAAGATGTACAGAAAATTAACCACGCACATGTAATGGGTTTTGAAAGTCAATTGGCATTATCAATTCTAGCAAATCAAATTAATAATGATCATTTTAAGTATAAAGATATTTTTCTTAGAAATGCATATGATGTTTTTGTACTCTCTAAAAAAACAAATACTAAAACAGCCTTTAATAAATTTAACAAGCTAAAGCACCCACTAAATTGTTTTTTAGCAATTTGCTTTGAAGTTTTTAACAAACCAAAGTCTTTAGAATATAATGACACTTTAAAAGTAACAAAACACTTAAATACTTTTAATAAAAAGTTAAATAATCCTACTTTAAGAAAAACAATTAACCAAGGAATAGAAGGGAAAATTAGATTCTCTATTATTTACAAATCTATATTCGATAAAGAAATTAGAACATGGTTAATAAAAAGGATTACTGATAAACAATGGCAAAAAGAAAAATTAATTCAATTGGGTTTAAAAACCTAAACCATCTTTTTCAATTCCTCAAAATCTAAACCACCATAATTACCAGAACTCATTAATAAAAGAGCAGTATTTTCTATATTTTGTTGAAACAAGAAGTCTTTAAATTCTTGTGGATTTGTATAGATAATCAAATCATCTCTTTCAAATGCATCTGCAATTTGAGTTTTTGTAACTTCTTCTAATTGCTTAATTTTTACTGCATGAGGTGAGTAAAATACTACTGCTATATCTGCAGCGTCTAAAGCCCCTTTGTATTCTGCTAAAAATTCTGCATTTAAGCTAGAATAGGTGTGTAATTCTAAACAGGCTAAAACAGTTCTATTGGCGTATTGGTTTTTAACTGCTTGTGTGGTTGCTTCTACTTTACTAGGGCTGTGAGCAAAATCTTTAAAAATTACAGTCGTATTATTTTCTGCTATTTTTTCTAAACGCTTACTAGCACCGCTAAAACTTTCAATTGCCTCGTAAAAATCATCTTCATCGATTCCCATGTGTTGGCAAATCCATTTTGCACCTGCTAAATTTTGAAGATTGTGTTTTCCAAAGATTTCTAAAGGCAAATCTCCTTCAGTAGTTTCTAAATAGGTAACGCCGTTTTCTATAAAATGATTTGGCGTTTGATACGCATATTTCTTGATCTGATTTACAGATGCTTCTACCACTTCTTTTACAACGGCATCTTCTTCGTTATATACCATACTTCCGCCAGGCACCATTGAATCTGTAAAAATTCTAAACTGATCTGTGTAGTTTTCGAAAGTTGGAAACACATTAATATGATCCCATGCAATTCCGCTTAACAAGGCAATATTTGGTTTGTATAAGTGAAATTTAGGACGCATATCTATTGGCGAACTTAAATACTCATCACCCTCTAAAATAATAAAATCGTTTTCCTCTGTTAAATGCACCATGGTCTCAAAACCTTCTAATTGGGCTCCCACCATATAATCTACTTCTTTTTCATGATAATTTAATACATGTAAAATCATAGAGGTTATAGTTGTCTTTCCGTGAGAACCACCAATTACAACACGAGTTTTATTTATAGACTGCTCATATAAAAACTCTGGATACGAATAAATTTTCAACCCTAGTTCTTGTGCTTTTAACAACTCTGAATTGTCTTTTTTTGCATGCATTCCTAAAATAATAGCATCTAACTTTGATGAAATTTTCTCTGGAAACCAACCAAAATCGTTTGGTAGCAAACCGTATTTTTCTAATCTAGATTTAGACGGATTGTGAATGGTATCGTCACTTCCGGAAACTTGGTATCCTTTTTGGTGCAAAGCAATTGCAAGATTGTGCATTGCGCTTCCGCCAATGGCAATAAAATGAATGTTCATTTAATAAAAAATTTAAAAAGTAAAAATACAAAAGCTTTCTGCAATAGAAAGTATGTTTAGCAGTAAGATATCCATCTTATTCAAAAACAATTAACAAGATAAAGGGTCTTTAAGTACCTTTATTTGTCCCCTTCAAGTATTACTCTCGTTGGTGTATCTTCTCCGTTTATAATACTTTCTGTTCCTATTGCAACCGCCTGTATAGTTTGTGTAATTACGGTTATATTCAACGTTTCAGCCTCATCTGATACTTGATGATAATCTGGATCTATGTCTATTGGTGTTGTAGAAAATGTGTGAGAAGGCACTCCCAACCTAGCTAAAGAAGCGTTATCTGATCTAAAAAATAAATTAAAATTCTTATAAGGATCTGGGAATAATTGATATCCTGAACCTTTTAAATTTTTCTGAATAATTTTTCCAAAATCTGAACGTTCAAAACCTGTTAACCAAGCTGTATTGGGCCCAAAACTTGGCGTTTTACCAATCATCTCTAAATTAATACCTGCCACAAATTTAGCTGCATCAATATCTTTACCAAAATAAGTAGAGCCTATTAAACCCATTTCTTCTGCAGTAAAAGCAGCAAAAACAATCGTTCTTTCATGACCTACTTTTTTGAAATATGCCGCCAAAGCCAATACACCTGTTACGCCAGAAGCATCGTCATTTGCACCATTATAAATAAGATCTCCTTCTCCACTTTTCTTCATCCCTAAATGATCGTAATGTGCAGAAATAATTACATATTCGTCTTTTTTACTTTTGCCTTCTAGAACTCCAATAATATTACTAGATATAATATCATCCTTTGATTTTCTATTTTTAAAAGTAAACGTTTGTCTATAGCTTTCTAAATCTCCAAAAGTAGACAAGCCTATTTTTTTAAACTCATCTTCTATATATACCGCTGCCTTTTCAATTCCTGGAGTTCCAGATTTTCTTCCCTCCATATTGTCTGCCGCTAATGTGTATAAATGCTTTCTAACCATATTAGAATCTATCACAATATTATTTGTGTTATTTTTTGATCCAGATACAGTATCTATATTCTCTTTTACACTTGCATCATCAGCGCTTTTAGTAAGCACTGCACAACTAAAAAAAAATATTAATACTATTAAAAAACTTACTATTTTTTTCATCTTAATTCTTATTTTATCAGTAAAAATATGACAATTAAATCAAGAATAAGATAATTTTTAATGATTCTTAACATGCTTTTTAATTCCGTCTTAATACATCTCTTTTTTATGTATTTTTGTTAAAAATTTTTACAAATGATTTTATCTGAAATTCCGAATATAAAACATACCAATGCTAACAACTTTTTTTTATTAGCGGGTCCTTGTGCTATAGAAAGTGAAGAAATGGCTTTGAGAATTGCTGAAAAAGTAATTACAATAACAGACAAATTAGCAATACCTTATATTTTTAAAGGAAGTTTTAAAAAAGCAAACAGAAGTAGAATTGATAGTTTTACTGGAATTGGAGATGAAAAAGCTTTGAAGATTTTACGCAAAGTTTCTGAAACATTTAACGTGCCAACAGTAACAGATATTCATGAAGTTTCTGACGCTATAAAAGCGGCAGAATATGTAGATGTTTTGCAGATTCCTGCTTTTTTAGTTCGCCAAACAGACTTGGTAGTTGCTGCGGCAAAAACAGGTAAGGTTGTAAACTTAAAAAAAGGACAATTTATGAGTCCCGATGCAATGAAACACGCGGTGCAAAAAGTAAAAGATGCGGGTTCTAATAAAGCATGGATTACAGATAGAGGAACCATGTTTGGTTACCAAGATATGATTGTAGATTTTAGAGGAATTCCTGAAATGCGCGAATTTGCCCCTACTATATTAGATGTTACACATTCTTTACAACAACCAAATCAAACTGCAGGTGTAACCGGTGGTAGGCCTGAAATGATTGAAACAATTGCAAGAGCAGGAATTGTAAATAATGTAGATGGCTTATTTATAGAAACTCATTTTGATCCTAAAAATGCAAAATCTGATGGAGCAAATATGTTGCATTTAGACAACTTAGAAGGTTTATTAACGAACTTAGTTGCCATTAGACAGACTATTAATAAGTTGTAAATATATTTATTAATTATTATTTAGACCATTTAGATTGTAAAATTTGAATGGTTTTTTTGTGCTTATAAAATAAAGACTATCAAACATTACTATAATTTTCATTGGTATTAAAAATTGATACTAGTCCTTTTTTGTATATTTACCTTAAGTTGAATAATTTATGGCAAATAATAAACATTTACACGATAATTTTGAAGTGAATTTTTCTTTAAAAGGTATAACAAGCATTCTTATTGGAGTTTATTTTTTCCTTTTGAGCTACGCTTATAATTATGTATTAACTAACTTTTTAGTAGATGATCATACCTTAGGTATGCTATCCCCTCAAATTATTGAAATTATCTTTATTTCTCTTGCGGGTGTTTTTATTCTCTTTTCTTCATTTGCGCTTTTCTTTAGCGGAAAAAGAACTTCAAAAAGTTTTCATCTTTTATTATGGAATAGTAAAACGAAAGCGGGTTTTTTAAAATATTTTATAGGCATTGCATTGCTTTTTATTTTATTAATCACCTTAATGAAATTAGGTATGGTAAATTTGATTGCACCAAGCTTTCTTTTTATATACGGAATTTTCTTACTACTCATTAAAAACAAAGCTCGTAAAAACATTCTTATTTTAAGTGCTTTATCTTTACTACTTAGTATTTATTGTTTTGTAATTCCTAGCTATTGGTATTCTTCGTTTACCATTTTAGCAATAGCGCATGCTGCGTATGGTGTTGTTGAGAGATAGTTCTTTTAAGTAAAATCTCGTTGAATTCTTCTAACAATATCCTCTAATCCGTTTAATTGAAGTTCATACACTAGCTCCATTTGTTTCCCTAATTTACCTGCGGGAAACCCCTTTGTTTTATACCAAACAATATAATGTTCTGGCAAGTCAATCAAGAATCTACCTTTGTATTTACCAAAAGGCATTTTCATTTTTGCTAAGTCAATAAGAAACTGTCTATCTCCAATCATTATTCTTTTCCCTCAATATAATCTTGTAAATACGAAAAGCGTTCCGTAAGCTTTCCATTTTCTGTCATTTTAGCACGTTCTAAAACGCCGTCTTTATCATTATTAAAGAAAGCAGGAATCACGTTTTCTAAAAACATCTCTCCAAAACCTTCACTTGCATCTTTAGGCAGTTCACAAGGTAAATTATCTACAGCCATTACTACAATAGCATCTTTGTGCTTGTAATCTACTTCAGAAGCTGTTTGAGCATTATACCCGTAAATTGGATCTGCAATGGTAGATGCTCTAAGGGTTGAAGCGACAGGACCGTCTACATCACAAGAAATATCTGCAACAAATTTGATTTTAAAATCTACTAATTTAGCATCTTCTCTTGTAAATAAATATGGTGCACAATTCCCGTAAAAATGACCCGCAATAAAGAAATCTGTCACTTTTGCAAAGCGCATAAAATTAGAAACGTAAGCTTCTGGATAGTCATAGAAATGTCTATTATTGGTATTCTCACCTTCCTTAGGTTTATTATAATCTAAAACATCTGCCAAACAATATACCGGTTCAGTAAAAGTTTCAGAAAGATATTCTACTACTGATACTTGTTGGATATGCATGGCGTCTAACATCTCTTTTGCACCAAACGCTACTTTGCCGTTACCCGTTAATAGTATTTTTAAATTAGGTAATTGAATTGCATTCAATGCTGTAATTAATTCTTGCCTATTGTCTAAAGTTGCTGCTTTTGGCAAACTAAACCCACCTGTTTTTAAACCTATTGCTCTAAAACCATTATAAGCGCCCACAATACCTGCATAACGGCCAAAACCAATTAAGCGTGCACCATTTTCTTTAATAATAGTTTCGTGGTCATACAATACTATATTTTTCTCTAGAATTGCATTTAATAAATCTCGGTTATAGGGTTGTTTTTTAATAGTATGGCTAAAGAAGAAATATTTTTTATTAGCAATTAAAGCTTCTACAGGTACTTCTTTTACTCCAAATAAAACATCGCAACTTACCATGTCTTCTGAAATCTCTAATCCTGCATCTGCATATTGCTTATCTGTAAAAACACGAATATCTGAACTTTCTACAAGAATTTGTGCTTCTGTAAATTGCTGTTTAAATTCTTTTAATTTTCCAGGTGAAAAAACAACTCTTCTATCTGGTGGATTTTTACGTTCTTTTATAATGCCAAACTTCATAATCTTCTCTTTTTTTAATCCTAAAAATGGTGCTGTTTAAATAGAATAATATTTGCTCGAAGATATTAGATTTTATAACGATAAACAACTGTATTTTTTATACTTTTGTACTCGGTATTTTAATTTAAAAAAAATACTTCTTTGACATTTTGGGGACGACTGGTTTTGACAGCAAGGACAGTGAATTTGTAAGCATATCGAGTTATGAAATAACACTCGTAAAACCTAATTTCAACTTTTTAAACGGCGAAGATAACTACGCTTTAGCTGCATAATCCGAATTATAGTAGGATTGGCCTCGGCACACTAGGTGTGCAAGCTTTATGTCCACGAACAGCCTTGATTTACGGCGTTTCACTTTTGGATATCGTAAAAGTAAATATAGGAAACCTGGTACTTTGACGGGTTTTTGAAACTAAAGAAGTTAAGTTTAAAGTGGATTGTTCTTAATCAGCTTTTAATCGAAAATTAAGAAAGAACTATATATGTAGAAAGCCTCTTGGCTGCTTGTTTGGACCCGAGTTCGATTCTCGGCGTCTCCACTAAATGACAAAACCCACAACCTTTTATGGCTGTGGGTTTTTTATTTTATATAAATCCTCCGAAAAATAGTTCAATTTCAATCCCTTTGTCTCCATGGTATTATTCCTGAGAATAACTTTTTTTTCTGGGAAAATTTAATTATAAGTTACTAATTTTTAAATGCTTAACTTTACAAGTAGTTCATATTAACCAAAACTAAAATAAATGAAGAAACTAATTATACTCTTAATTACAGCTAGTTTATTTGTAGCATGTAATAATAAAAAGAAAACTGATGGTGAAGCGAACGCTTCAATGATTGAAGCCGCTCAAAATGGAAGTTTAAAAAAAGAGCAAGCAACACCTCATCTATTAATTATTAACTATAACCTCAAAGAAATGAGTATTGAGGAACATTCCGAACTTGGAGCAAATGTTGCACCAAATTTTACACCAGAAAAAATTGAAGGACTCATTGGTAAATCATTTATTGGGAATACGAATACAGGGGTTTATGGAGGCGCTTATCAGTTTAGCTCTAAAGAAGCTGCTGAAAAATACATAACCTCAGAGTTTTGGTTAGGAATTGAGGCGCATCCTAATTTAGTGAACTTTACAAAAGAAATGTATGCTGTTCCGCCATTTTCAAACAAATCAAACGGTATATGGGCAAATAGAAAAACATCATCCAACCCTGATGATGCTATGGGCATGCACTTGCTAGTTGTTAAGTATAACTTGAAGGAGATGACTCTTGATCAACACTATCAACTAGGAGTTGATGTGTCGCCAAATTTTACATCTGAAAAAATTGAGGGTTTTATCGGAAAATCCTTCATTGGAAATACTGACACTGGAGTATTTGGAGGAGTATACCATTTCAAAAGTAAGGAGGCAGTCGATACTTATTTGAACTCTGAATTTTGGGAAGGAATTGAGAACCATCCTAATCTAGTGAATTTTACAAAAGAAATTTATGGTATTGCTCCAATTTCAACAATTTCTAATGGAATTCCAATGCTTTAAATAGCTTGTTTAAAAAAGTAGTACCAACATAAATATAAAAAACCTACATCTTATGGTGTAGGTTTTTATATCCATTAAATCCGCCCCAAAACAGTTCGATTTTACTCCCTTTGCCTCCACAACAGAACCCGCAACCTTTTACGGTTGTGGGTTTTTTATTTACATTAAAACTTATTTGTTCTTCCAAAAAGATTTAAAAAACAAACTCTTAAGGCTAAACCAGAAAGCCAAAACCCCTGGCAGGGTGGTTTTAGGAGACTTCCCTTTTCCAATGCGTTGAATTTGAAGTTCATACCATGGTAATTCTACACCACCTAGTTTGTCTAAAAACGTAACACCAATTTCAGGTATCGGGGTTTCAAATCGTTTTACAGACCCGTCAAAAATTTGATTAGGCAAATTAGGATATAAGCAAAATGGTCTTGCCAAACCAATAACGTCTAAATGGCCATCTTCCAAAGCATTCTCCATTACCGAAACAGAACGAAAACCTCCCGTAAGTAGCAAAGGAGTTTTAATCAATTTTCGCGCTTTTTTAATATAATCTAAAAAGTACGCTTCACGCGCAATGGTACTTTTTTTGCGATCTCCCTGAATCATAGCTGGCTTCTCATAAGTACCACCAGATATTTCAATCAAATCAATTCCTTCATTTCCTAATAGGCGAATTACCTCCATAGATGCTTCTTCTGTAAATCCGCCACGCTGAAAATCTGCCGAATTAATCTTAATTCCAATGGGATAATCAGCTCCAACTTGATGCCGAATTTCACGATAAATCTCTAAAACAAAACGCGCTCTATTTGACAAAGAACCGCCCCATTGATCAGTTCGAACATTGCTATTTGGAGACAAAAACTGACTGACTAAATACCCATGGGCTCCATGAATCTGACAACCTGTAAACCCAGCTTCTTTTAATATTCTAGCGGTATTTCCAAAGCGTTTTATGATGTTCCAAATTTCTTCTTCTTTTAATGCTATTGGTACTTTAAACATCTTAGAAGCACTCCCCATATTTAGTGGTATCGCAGAAGGCCCTACTGTTTCTCTATTAATTGCCGCAAAGGCCTGCCTCCCTGGGTGATTTATTTGTGGCCAAAGATGTACACCTGTTCCTTCTGCTGCTTTAGCCCATTCTTTTAATAATTCAAAATCTTTATAGTCTTCAACAACTACATTCCGCGCTTCACCCAACGCCAAAGAATCTACCATCACATTTCCTGTGATAAGCAACCCTGGATTCCCTTTTACCCAAACCCGATATGCATTTATTAAACCCTTACTTGGTGCGTGATGTCGCGTCCCAAAATTTTCACTCATTGCAGATTTTGCAATTCTATTTTTTAAAACAGATCCATTCGGTAAAGTAAAAGAAGAAGCGATATTTTTCATTGCTATATTTTTATCAAATATATTTAAAACATTAAAGGAAAGGCTAAAAAAACTGCTTCTATTTTCATTTTTAATTTCTTGAACAACTTTCTTAATTCTCAAGAAAGGTTTTATTTTCGGACCATAAAATAATTAGAAATTAACAATAATCTTAAATC
>OJIK01000056.1_pt1 | contig 41337 bp, 36 predicted proteins | sample 1595571 | NCBI WGS metagenome assembly OJIK01 (sample SAMN05416791, study PRJEB24817) | seawater metagenome | isolation source: Sea water | place: Canada:Atlantic | collected 2013-11 | reverse complement strand
GGCTCGGAGATGTGTATAAGAGACAGGCCAACTACAGGCCTCGACCCACAAGCCAAACACAATCTGTGGGATCTTGTACGTGAGCTGAATGATGCAGGCATGACTATCGTGCTGACTACTCACAACATGGAAGAAGCCGAATCGCTCTGTGAACGTATCGCCATTATGGATCACGGCAAATTAGTTGCCGAAGATACACCGCAGAATTTAATTCTTAAACATGCGCCAGAACCTCCACAAGCACCCATGCATGGCAATATCGAAGATGTATTCCTTGCGCTTACTGGCCACGGGCTGAGGGACTGATGCCAACTAAACTGCAACTACATCTAGCCAAAATATTCCTGAAAATTTTCTTGCGTGACAGGCAGTCTATTTTCTTCAGCCTATTTTTCCCAATTATTTTTATGACGATTTTCGCTTTCGCAAACAACGGCGAAGTCGATCCCATCAAGCTCGGCATCGTGAACAATTCTACTAGCGAAGTAGCATCGGATTTTTCACAGATGCTGAATGACAACCCGCTATTCACTGTCACTGAAGGGGAAGAATCAAACCTGCGTACAGAGCTCATAGAGGGCGACCAGACCATGGTGCTTATACTACCCGAGGACTTCGATGCACAAAACGATGGAGCTGAGTTGCAACTACTCGTGGATGCGGCGCAAGTACAACAGCTGGGCTTAATCATGCCGCTGCTCGAACAGACACTAATCTCGATCGAACGTGAGTTTAGAAATATCGAACCGATGTTCACACTCACGATTGAGGATGTGCAGGCGCGCTCCCAACGTTATCTAGATTTTCTGTTGCCGGGTTTGATGGCTTTTACCCTCATGCAACTTAGTATTGCTGGCAGCGGGTTTAATATCGTTGAGTTTCGTCGCAAAGGCATTCTGAAGAGGCTTTTTGTCACACCGATCAAACCTCATGATTTTATTACTGCTATCGTGCTCGCCAGAATGGCAATCATATTGATTCAACTCACGGTGCTAATTCTTTTCGCCGTGACCATCCTCGATGTCCGTATTGTCGGAAACTTCGCCTCTTTCTACTTAATGATTATTCTAGGCACCTTTATTTTTCTCTGTCTAGGGTTCTGCCTGGGTAGTATAGCTAAGACGCAACAGGCTGTTATGGCTGTTGGAAATCTCGTGATATTTCCGCAGATATTCCTGTCTGGCGTGTTCTATCCAATAGAGTCTATGCCCGAATTGATTCAACCTATCGCGAATTTGCTACCACTGAGCTTCGTGTCCACCGCTATGCGCGAGATCGCAAACAATGGTGCAAGTTTACTTGAAATCACGCCTACCCTAATAGGCATCGCGGCTTGGTTTGTAATTGCATTTGTGTTGGCGACGAGGCTATTTGTCTGGAAGGAAGTGGCAAACTAGCCCGTCCGAAAATCCCTGAATAGCCTCGAATAAAATACATCATTGTCTGGTCCTCTATAAGTAGTAGGATTCCGCTCGCGAGTTCCTCTATGCAAAAGAATTCGTCCAGAGACAGTGACATTCACAAATTACTTGTAATATAGTCTGCAACTGCAGTTTTGCAGAAGGCGAGTTTTAGGGCCCTGTTGCCAAGCACTCGACTAAACGAATTAATTTGACTAGCAATATCCTATAAGGGATCGGAGATATAAATGATCAAAAAAGCACTTGTACTAGTTTCTGCTTTAGCGATGCTTGTTTCGGGCACGCTGTTTACAGCGTCGGCTCAAGACGAACCTACACCAGCACAAAGAGCAGCAGGGGCCGCCGAAACGCGTCAGTCTGTGTTCAAACTGCTTTTATTCAATCTCCTTCCGATCGCCGGTATGGCGCAGGGCGCGCCCTTCAATGCAGAGCTCGCAGAAAAGAATGCGCATAACATAGCCGCTCTTGCGCCAATGATTCCTGATTTGTTCGCTGCTATGGACACGCGCGATTTCGACGTTGAAACCGAAGCTCTAGACGTGATTTGGGAAAACCCTGCCGAATTCGCCGCGAAGGCTCAGGCATTGCTTGAGGGTGCTAATACTTTTGCGGAAGTCGCTGCCGGCGGTGACATGGCTGCTACCCTAGGCGCATTCCGAGGACTCGGTGGTAGTTGTGGAAACTGTCACGATGACTTTAGAGTAGACAACGACTAACAATATTCGTTGTAAGAAATTAAAAAGGCAGCCTTGGCTGCCTTTTTTTATGCCTGAATACTCCGTAGAGATTACTCGGATTGATTGTGTCGCGTAAAGAATGCCGCTAACGCGTCTCTGTCCTCATCACTTATCTTGCTGGTATTGTGCTCGATAACATCGTTCATGTCGCCGCCAGCAAATTCACCATCTGGCTTCATTCCTATCAACATGAACAGATCAAAATTATTCGTGGTCCACTTGCTTAGCGCTTCAGCGTCGATCGCTTCGATAACTTCTTCACCAAGGGTCGCTCCTGCAAACTCTCTGCTCGCATCGAGAATTCCTACTGTATTTCTCGGCGTATGGCACTCGCTGCAATGTCCAAGATTGCGCGCAATATACGCACCGCGCGCAACTAGCTCATCATCGAAGGTTTCAGCATCAGCTTCGCTCATGTCTGCCAATAGATTCCACCCGGCCATTGCCCAGCGGTTTAGCCAGGCTGGCGTTTCCGCTTCTGGGACCGCATTGATCGAAGGTTCTAGGCTCATAAGGTAGGATCCAATATCCAGCACATCTTCGTCGCTTAGTCCTGCATAGGCGCGATACGGGAATGCGGGATAGTAGAAACTACCCGAAGGAGTGCGTCCGTGCTGGAGCGCACGTAGAAAATCCTGCGCTTCCCAGCTGCCAATTCCGGTCTCCTGATCAGGAGTGATATTTGGCGCATAGAACGTACCAAAATCTGACACTAGGGCAAGGCCTCCGACAAACGATTCCGCGTCATCTTCCCCGCGGTGGCAGCTAATACAGCCTCCCGCTATAACTAAATATTCGCCGCGCTCGATAGCCTCCGCAGATTCAGACAGCTGAGCCGAACTAGAGACAGAGGGCGGCAGAAATAATAATAAAGCCGCCAACAACAGTACGAAGAAGATGCCAATAAGGAAAAGCTTTACTTTCGATTGGGCGAACTGCGTCATTTCTTCAACCCCTTGTTGTAGTCTTCTAAAGATCTCGCTCGAATATTTGCTCTAATCAATTGTCGCGACTTCGAAGCAATTAGACCAGCGCGGTTAGTTGCTCTTTATGGAAAGTCTCTATCGAATCCATGTCATTATTTTTTACTCTGTTTGCCCAATCAGGATTCGCTATCAAAGCGCGGCCCACTGCAATCAGATCAAACTCATCGTCTTCCATGCGACTTAATAGCTCATCGATCCCTGCCACTTCTGCAGAACCATCACTATAGGTCGCGACGAATTCTTCGCTTAGACCGACACTGCCTACACTGATTGTTGGCTTGCCCGTTATCTTCTTAACCCAGCCCGCTAAGTTCAGCGAAGAGCCTTCGAATTCCGGCTCCCAGAATCGTCTCGTGCTGCAGTGGAAGATATCCACGCCCGCATCGGACAGGGGACTCAGAAATTGCTCCAACTCTTCCGCCGTCTGTGCCAGTTTCGAATCGAAGTCCTGCTGCTTCCATTGCGAGAAGCGCAAGATCACAGGAAAGTCGTCGCCGACTTCTCCACGTATCGCCTGCATGATCTCAACGGCGAATCGCGTGCGATTTTCAAGAGAGCCTCCATACTTGTCATCTCTTTGATTGGTGCCTTCCCAGAAGAAGTTATCGATCAGATAGCCATGCGCACCGTGTAACTCGATGGCGTCGAATCCAAGGCGCACGGCATCTGCTGCAGCTTGAGCATAAGCTACAACCAACTCATCGATCTCGCTTGTCGATAGTGGTTCTAGTACTTTTTTATCTGGCCCTAGCAGACCGGAAGGTGTCGCTGAGGGATAGTCAGGATGTGGCCCCTCACCCGGTTTTCGAATCGAGCCCACGTGCCACAACTGTGGTGCTATCTTGCCACCTGCGGCATGCACGGCCTTGACGATTTTTCCCCAACCTTCTAAGGCATCACCGTGAAAACAAGGTATTTGTACTCCTGATGATGCCGCCCTGTGATTGACGGTTGTGCCCTCGGTAATAATTAACCCGACACCGCCCGCGGCTCGCTTTCTATAATATTCTTCGACATTGCTATCGGGTATTCCATTAGGAGAGAACTGTCGCGTCATAGGCGCCATGATAATACGATTGGGTAGTTGTAATTTCGGGTGATTAAAAGGCTTAAAGAGTACGTCTGAATTCATTGTCTATCCTGTTAATTTATTTGCCAAGCGAATGGCGTGCATTCTATTGCTTGGGTTTGTATGTGTCGACTAGTCAAATCTTATCAATGCCTACGGGGCCCAGGCAGCACGTGTCGCAGCGTCCCTTAGTATGTCGCGATTCTCGGCAGAGGCAGCGGGTTCTGACTCACCAAAAATTGCACGAATCCAATGGCCGTCGGTGGGGTTCGGAAAAAGAATGTAGTCGCTGCCATAACGGTCTCTATCCTGTTCCATAAGACTCATGCGTTCAACCACATCTGTGGAATAATAGCGGCGCGCAAAGTCGTTGAGATTGTCACCTAACAGCGCAACCACTTCATAGTCTTCTCTTATCTGCTGCTGCACGAGTTCCTTGTTAGAACTCTCTCGTAAAACGCGCATGTGCGCAGCGTCTGCGAGAGGAAAGCCAACGGCGTTTAAGTTGTTAATCGCCAGCTGCACGGTGGTCTCGCCCTGATCACGATTGGTCACATAGAAAATTTCAACCGAATTGCTCACGCAAAAATTTAGAAACTCTAATGCTCCGGGACTTGCGACTGCGCGATTCTCCTCGATCCAACGATCCCAAGATGCATCGTCGAAAAAATCCTGCCCCTGATTGATGAGATAGCCCCAGTAGTCATTCGCGAGTAACAGGGTTTCATCGACATCACTAATTATTGCGAGTGGCGCAGAGTCGTCTTGCTTCTGCGCCAAGGCAATTTCAACGCGCATGCGAGCAATGTTGAAGCCTTGATGGTAGAGCGCGCGAAATTCGGCGGCGGTCTGTTTCCATGCCATCGCCATCATTAGATTATTCTCGATTCCTGAATCATTGCTGGTTGCGTTCTGTCCCAACGCCGGCATCGCTGTGCCCAGCGACATCGAAATCGCTAGAGTCTTAACTAGTACTTTTACTGTCTGGCGCATGAGTAAATCCTAAGTGGTGTATAGCTATAAATTGTACAGGCTAGTCTGTACTATAGACGATTGTGTTGTTAGCCAATCCTAATCCAATCTCGCCGACAACAATACTTCATAACAACTTATTGCGATAGTAAAGCAATATTCGAGGAATAGATGATACGACCAATAAACAGCGCAACGCCCTTCTCTCAATTTGTGGCAGCGATTGTATTGAGCTGCTTCAGTGTCCTAGCGTCGGCACAATCCTACCGTATTCTGCTCTCAAACGATGATGGAATCGAATCTCCACGCCTGCACGCTCTGCATGCGGCTCTTTCACAACTGGAAGGTGTAGAAGTTGTTGTATCCGCTCCGAACGTGAATCAATCCGGCGCTAGTCAATCCTCAATAGGCTCTATAACGGTCGACAACTTTGAGCAAGGTGGCCGCTTCTTCGGCTACTCCGTTCATGGCAGACCGGCTGATGCAGTGCGCTTCGGCGTGAAAGAGTTAGGAAAAGACCAGCCCTTCGATATTGTCGTGTCTGGTATAAACCGCGGCGCAAACGTTGGCAACGTTTCTCATCTGTCTGGAACGGTAGGGGCAGCTATGGAGGGCTTGTATCACGGACTCCCTGCAATCGCCGTCTCGGAAGATCCCAATAGTGAGAATACCGCCATCACAGCAAAGTTCACTGCCGATCTAGTCGATCGATATCGCAGGCTTGGCGCGCCGAATGGCACGATGATTTCAATCAACGTCCCAGCCGGCGAACTGAAAGGAGTAGCCGTAAGACCCATGGGGGATTCTTACCTGAGCACGGCTCGTTATGCTCCGACCATAAGAGACGCCATGACCACAGACTATGAGAGTGTACGAATTATCGTGGATTCCCAAGACTCGACCACCGACACCTATGCCTACCAACAGGGGTATATATCGGTAACACCGCTTAAATTCGATTGGACCGATCTCGAAATGCTCGATGAAGTAGAATCATGGAATCTACAAATAGACTAATCCAGATAGTCTGTTAAATGGTCGCAGGAGAAAGTATTGCTAGAGTTTGAACACATCATTCAGGTCAACGATCTTACGGAAGAGGATTTGCCAATTCTCACGCGAACTCAGCTATGGGAAGGCTTGTTGCTGCGTGCGAGGCGCCCAGACACATTCAATAGTAGTTTGAAGGTAACGAACAATGAGTATGCCGAAGATGAGTTCGAACGAATCATCGAGATAGGGGAACACACATTTCATGAGCGAGTTATGCTCTATCCCGACGAAAAAATCCACACTCAAACCATGGAAGAGTATGACCAGATAGACGCAGAGAGTGGCACTCACCTGGAAGAGCCGGAAGAAGGCTATCTGTTCGTGCGCTTCACCTATAGGCGCGAACTAGAGGAAGACGGCTCTGATGATGTTGGCGAGCATTTGAAATCCGCCTATTTACAGACCGACCGTGACGCCATCGCGCTGATCCGCTCACTCGCCGAAAGCGGTGTATTTGGCCAATCCATTAATTAGGGTAATTCTTTCCCCTTACCTCAGCGCTAAAGTGATCCCTGTTCTCCATATAATGCAGGCCGCGCGCTGTTCACCTTTGATATACGAGGTGGAATTGGTTTATTCTCTGAGGCAATCTCAATAAATCGCTGCCCCTACGGGTAGGAGAAAACAACAATGAAAACACTCCTGCAGCTAGCACTAATGGCAATCACACTCTCTACCGGCGCGCTGAGTTATGCCGATCGCCAAGGGACCGATGATGAGCAGCATATCGATGATCCTCGCGTTCAACACAGAAACTATGAATTTCCAGGCACCGGTGAATCGATTCCCTATGCCGTTTTTGTTCCTTCAAGCTATGACAGCAGCCAGCCAGCCCCGCTGATCGTATCCTTGCATGGATTAGGCAGGACCCACGACTGGCTGATGGGTTATCACGGATTACTAGATCAGGCTGAAGCGAGTGGCTACATCGTCGTCACGCCACTGGGCTATATCCGCCGCGGCTGGTACGGCTCAAGAACACTAGATGATATGCAGGACGCCGAGCGTAGCGAACAAGATGTCATGAATGTCTTACAGTTGATGCGCGACGAGTTCAGTGTTGATTCAAACCGAATTTACCTCTGGGGACATTCCATGGGCGGCGCTGGCACCTACCATATTGCGGCTAAATACCCGGACATGTTCGCAGGTTTAGGAGTAGCGGCGCCTGCACCCGAAGCGGATGCGCCGATGAATACCATTCTGAATAACATCAAGCATCTGCCCATTTTCGTTCTACAGGGAGACGAGGATGCCGCTGTGCCGGTAGAGCGCACTCGTGCTTGGGTGGCGAAGATGCAGGAGCTAGGTATGCAGCATGTCTATGTAGAAATCCCAGGTGGTGATCATTCGCTGCTCATCTCCCAGGACGCAGTAAACATGCAGAAGTTCGTCGACTTCTTCAATATAGTACGCAAACAGTATTAGTCGTAACCGGGTTGTGCACATGACGTCAAAAGCTTTGTTTAACTTTGCCTATGCATTCTTATTGTTTCCGACATTGAGTGTTGCCGCAGAAGACGACGACTTCGATGCAGAGAAGATTTATCAAGCAACGTGCTTTGCCTGCCATGGCACAGGTGCGGCTCATTCCCCCGAGGTAGGCGATCAGATCGAGTGGGAAATTCGCATGGAAAAAGGCATGGACACACTTGTTCAAAACACAATCGCTGGACTCAATGGCATCATGCCCCCGCGAGGCCTATGCGTAAGCTGCAGCGACGACCAACTAAAATCCATCGTTGAGTTTATGTTGGACAGTAGCCTCTAAACATCACCACTAGCTTGGGTTACTTTACTAAGTATTCTAATAGTTAATTTGACAATAAATTTTAATAACACTATCGAAGGGAGCACGACTAATGTTGCACTCAAGACCGCAATCGATTCGAACCTTACTACTACTTGCCGGACTACCTCTTCTTTTAATTGGATGTGCTCCAGAGGGTGATTCAACTTCTATCGAAGTTGCGACTAGCAGTAGTATTACCGGCGGAGAAGTTGAGCAGGTGGAAGTCGAGTCTGCACTACGCCCAAGATCATCTGTTCAAAATATGGATTGGCGTCTGCACAATCTCGATCTTGCTGGTTCGCGCTATGCGCCTAGCGACCAAATTACTCGCGGCAATGTCGCCGAGCTAACTCCGAAATGGCTATTCCAACACGGCGTCATCGATGGTGTAAGTAACCAGACCACTCCAATAATTGTAGGCGACATAATGTATGTCACCGACTCGCGTGGCAGCGTCTATGCACTAAACGCAGAAGATGGGCACCTCCTGTGGGCCTATGACGTAACTCGTCTGCTAGGAGGCGGTCGACGCGAGGGCTATGTCTTCAGACATCGGGGCGTGGCGTATGAAGATGGCGTGGTGTATTCCGCGGCGGGCTCATTTATCTTCGCGCTCGATGCCATTACCGGCGAGCCTTTAGAGGGCTTCGGAGACAAAGGACAAGCACCGGTGATTCTCGATGTGCTACATGAGAAGAGCCCCGATATCGAAACTGCTATTTCGGTTGGCTATTGGTTCACCACAGCCCCACAGGTCTACAACGGCGTTATCTATGTTGGCACGACTCGAAGCGAGAGCCATATTGCTGGAGGCTATGTGTTGGCAATCGATGCTAAGACTGGCGAAGGCATTTGGAACTTCAATACCGTGCCGCAAGATGAAACTGATCAGGGCTGGGATATCGCAGGTCCGACTTGGGTTGGCGGCGAACGTAACGGCGGCGGAATATGGGAAACTCCGGCGATTGATCCCGAATTAGGCATGGTCTACGTAGCCGTCGGCAATCCTTTCGGCGACAGCACAAAACGCGACGGCATGAACCTGTTCAGTGATTCGCTTATCGCTCTGTCTTTAGAGGAGGGAAACCTGGAGTGGTACTACCAACAAGTGCATCACGATGTGTGGGACTACGACTCCGGGAATCAACCGGTCTTGTTTGAAATGGAAGTCGATGGGCAGGACATCAAAGCTCTCGCACAGGCGAGCAAGAACAGCTGGCTGTATATTCTCAATCGCGAAACTGGCGAACCAGTGCATCCGATCATCGAAACCCCAGTCTCAACCGTAACCACTGTAGAGGGCGAAGTACCCTATCCAACACAGCCAATTCCACACAAGGCTAACGGCGAAAGAATGGAGCCCGTATCACCGGTTTTCCCAACCGATATTCCAGCACAACAGATGGAAGCGAACGAACTGGTCGAGCAGTTTACTCCTATCGGGCCTAATCAGATTTTCTCTCCTGGTTATGGTGGAGGCGCGAACTACGCGCCGATTTCCTTCAGTAAGGACACGGGCTATCTTTATATCAATGCGATTGATCAGCCGTTTAATTCCGGGCGCGATCCGAAGGGGTATTTCTCCGCCTATGACCCAACGACGGGAGAATTAATCTGGAGACAGATCTTCGAAGGGTACGGGCAAGCCGGATCAGTTGTAACCGCGGGCGGCATAGTCTTCGTTGGTGCGGGCAGCAATACCGCAGGCTATTTCTACGCCTATGATGCCTATACCGGCGAAGAGCTATGGAAATTTAATACTGGGGCTGGCGTGTTTGCCTCACCTTCGATATATGTCATCGATGGTCAAGAATACGTAACCGTTGCATCTGGCGGAGGTTCGAGAGGACGAAGAGGCGGCGATTTAATTCTCGTCTTCGCCCTTCCCGATTAAAACTAATAGCTCCTGCTTAAGGCTATTTTCTGCAACCCGATAGGCTTCTTCGTATTTGTCCCATCTATACGACTATGAAGAAGCCATCTATTTTTCTATAACGCACATTGTTGAAATTGTAGAACGTTGACTTGCCATCTCGAACAATTCTATAGCCCCTAGATAACGTTGCAACGCGAAGACCAACTCGTGGTTTTGCAATTACAAAACCGTGCGGTTTCTTCTTGTAGTACGCCCCTTCCCTGTAATAGAACGTTTCATCGTCGTGTAAGAAACGCACATATCCTGCAGACAATCTATTCAGACTGAACGCCGAAACTTTTGTAACCGTTCGAATAGGCGCTGGTCTAGCAATCGCAACCTTGCTGACTACTCTATGCGTGTGCACGACGGCGTGTCGGTGATTGTTTTTGTGCGATGTCTCCTTAGCTAAGCTCACGAAACAAAACTGTATCGCTTGTTTAGTAAAACGCTTAATTAGGAGATTGGTTTACACGAAAGTGTCTAGGGTTTGCTGATGACCACACGAAAGCCTATCGTATTGTTACGCACGCTCGGATCGACTCCACCACGCACCGCGGCACGCACATTGCCCACACTGTCTGCGTATGATCCACCACGCATCACCCAGAGTGCATCCTCGGAAAGGTTCTCTGCATCATCGTCCGGGTTGTAGGGGTAGTCCTGCAATGGGCTGCGTGTCAATTCCCATACATTGCCGCTCATATCTTGCAGACCGTAGGCACATTCGGAGCAGGGCCGGGAGCCGACTGGTAATATCGTTCTGGTGCCGTAGTTTGCAAATTCCGTTGAGGGTATGTTTCCCCAAGAGAATATTTGGCCGTCAGCACCTCGTGCAGCCTTCTCCCATTCGGCCTCCGAAGGAATACTCACTTTTCCGCCCGCCTCAAGATAACGTCTTAACTCATCTGGAGTATCCACAGAATTTACTAATTTTTGTTGCAACCAGCGCGAGTAGGCTAGCGACTCAGACCAAGTAATATTCGTAACTGGCATATCACCTTGAATGCCCGCTACCACTTCATTAGCAAGCTCAGGGTTCTCTGCTGTGAATGCACGGAATTGAGCAGCGGTAACTTCATACCGCCCTATATAGAAATCGCCTATCTCTACTGTTCCCTGACGGCGATTAGTTGACCATCGCTCGTTCTCGTAAGCCAGACGATCTAACGCGGGGTTACTTCCCATGGTGAAGGGGCCGGAGGAAACTCGAACAAAGCCCAGTAGCGACTCATCTGGCAGAAACCAAGCGCCGTCGAGAAAGCCCGTCATCGTCTCCTGCGCTGGAGAAGAAAAGTCAGTTATAGCTGAATCCATTTTCTGCTGTGACTGAAGCGCCATCCATGCGGCCACGAAGACGATCGCGAGACACATGATAGTGAGGCCCAGAGCTCGGTTGGGTATCTGCTGATCCTGGGGCTTAGTTTCTGTCTCGCTTTGAGACTTACTCATAACGCAGTCCTGCGGCTTTCTGCTCTGGTACAAGCAAAGGCCCAGTCATGTTCGCATGCACGCTCCATTAACTCCGGCTCGGAGAGTGTCATCAAGTTCTGTCCACCTTCTCGCAATAGTAATCGCAGGTCCAATTCATGCGGCACTTCCCGCGCCACTAAATTCGTGTCTAGAAGATTTAGGCACGCTGCTCGAAACTTCAACTCGCATCCGCGCGAGAAATAGGCCATCGATAGCTCTTGATTGGATTCAGTAATTATTCCTTCGCGATAATGTGCACCTATTTCATTGCACGCCCAGGCCGCATTGTCACCACAATAGGTCACCTCCAATTGCAACATACGGCCACAGGCATTGGATAAGTCACTCGCGCAGGCCTGCTCCCAAAATGGCAGACTATCGCCCTGATGCTTGCTGTCGGTATTGCCCAGAAAAGACATCGAAGCGAAAATCACTATCCAGATACTCATGTGCGCAAGATTAGCTCGCCCACCGAGCCAACTTTCTTTCCAGACATTCAAGAGAGCTGCCGAATGGATAGAACGTACGGCTCTATCGATAGCGATAACACTTAGATTGAGCAACGGCACTACAAGAAGTTTGTCATAGAATGTTGGCTCGCCCATAGCGCCTAGAAGACTATAGAGGCCGAACACCCCGAGGCCGTAGAGCACTCCAAAAAACGTCTTACCTAGTGGTGTTCTCGGCGAGGTAGAAGGATCGGTAATCAATAGATGTAGCCCTAGAAAAACAGCGGCAGGAATCTCCGAATCGAGGAAGTACGGAACACCTGTGCTAACGGAATACAGGGCACTGACTCCAAACAAGGTAATCGCCGCCATACTGGCAACAAGTGTTATGGAGAAAAAGTACATTACGATCAAGCCAACTAGAAAGAGGAACGTGTAGATGTTCGGCGCCAGAGTAAGAGTCGATGCAATGTCCTGACCCCAGGTCAAGCCGGTTGTGTTGGTAGCGATCAATACAAGAGAGAAAAGGCCCAGGGCAAACGCGGAAGGGTTAAATATGTGCGAGCTACGCCCGTCTCGATTCCAACGTACATATTCCTTGCCCATGAAACCGACTGCAATCATCACGAATTGCATATAAAACCAATCATCCCTAAACCAGAGAAACAGATTGATGCTAAAAATAATCGGAAAGGGGCCAAAGCCTAAGCTATATTCACGTCGCCTCGACCAGGCCAGCAACATATCGAAGGTATAGGCAAATAGCAGCTGCGCTAACATCAGCCAAGCATGATCGTATACCGGCCGCCAGTAATAACCCCAATAAGCATAGACACTGAACTGAACCATGGCTTGGATGTAGTGCTGTGGACGCAACACTACACTGAACACATGCTCTTCGTTCTTGTTTCTAGAATTAACTAGCAGATACGCTTGCCACAAGAGCAGCGTGGCGGCAGCACCCCAAAATGACCAAACTAGTGCGGAATTGCCCTGAACACGAGGAACGAAACTTAGAAGAATAAGAGATATGGATATTACTAATGGAAACTTGAACGCTGCCATTGAGGCGCGCGTCTGCTTATCAGCAGAATTCTTGCTGTTTCGGATACTATTCTTGAAACTGGCGGGAATGGCCATCAGCATGCTCTAGCGGGAAAATTCAGTCGATGGCAAGAATAAACCACCTACTCAATCAATTCAATTTGATCCGCTAGAAGCTAAGTCTTTGCTGCCGTTAACGCTAATTCGCAGGCTGCTCTTGTGCATGTTCGGAGTGAGTACTGTGGTGTTCAGAATGTTCAGTGTCATGCTCGGAATGATCATAACCGTGGTGGCGATCATGATCATCTCCCCCAACAGCAGCATTGGCCATCCTGAAGGGTGCGGAAATCAACGTACCTGCAGTGTCAGCAGCGACACCGACCACCGCCCCAGCGATCTGGAATGGTGCCTTAATCACTGCCGTTGTCGTATCTACCGCCACTCCGATCACAGAGCCTATGCAGCCAGTCAGCGATAGCGCCAATATTAGGCAGACTATCAATTTTGGGTGTTTCATTGCTTTTTCCTGATTATTCTTCTCCTGCCCTTAGGTAGAAGGGGAGCTCTACAATATAGCGATGAGCCTGAATCTTAGCTGAATTGTCGCAAGCAGACTGCGTTAGTGTTGGCTGCCATTTTTTCAGCGCTTTCCCCACTAAAGCACCCCTATTTAGCCTCTAGTAATGCCCGAATATCCTTGAAAATTCGCCTAAATACGCGTAGTTTCGATCAGTTAGTCCACCATCTCACCATAATTAGAATACTGTTGGAGGTTCACATGCACAACAGAGCACTCACGAAACTTTCTTTAGCAATAATTGGCCTTATGATCGCGCCACAACTGCTCGGGCAGTCGCCAGATATACCACGCACCGAGCACGGTCAACCCGATTTTCAGGGTACTTATACCTTCAGGACACTTACTCCGCTTAACCGCCCAAGAGAACTCGCCGACAAGGCCACACTGACTGCAGAGGAGGCGCTCGAGTGGGAAGCTTTTGAGAGACGTCGCCAGAACCGCGACCTGATCATCGATTCCGTTGGTGGCGCGGGTTATCCGCCGGGCGTTATCTCCTATAACGAATTCTGGTACGAGCGTGGCGTAGAGACCATCGCCGATCGTCGTACCTCGCTGGTCTACGATCCACCGAATGGCCGTGTACCCGAATTGAATGCCGCCGGTCGCGAGCGACGTGCCACCTATGGTCAGATGGTGTTTGAGAGTGCTGGCCCAGAGGGCAGAACGACAATTGATCGGTGCCTAGTCGGTTTCGTCGGTGGACCACCAATGATTCCCGGCTCCTACAACAACAATATGCAGATAGTTCAGACGAAAGACACTGTCATGATCTTGAATGAGATGGTGCATACCGCGCGCATCATTCCGCTGGGTAGCGAACACAGCACGCAGCAGCTTAAGTGGGAAGGCGATTCAGTTGCACATTGGGATGGCGATGAGCTGGTTATAACGACGCAGCATTTCTACCACGACTACAATCTGCGTGGCATGTCGGATCAGGCCGTGATTTCCGAACGTTTCAGCTGGATTGATGGAGACACGCTAGATTATGACTTCACCGTGGAAGATCCCTTGTCTTGGGACGAAAGCTGGTCCGGCAGAGTGCCGATGCGCCGCGCCGCCGACCCGGTCTATGAATATGCCTGCCACGAAGGCAACCATGGCCTGCAGGGTATTCTCGCCGGTTGGAGACGCTATGAATCCATGGGCTTGAATGGAGACGGCTCACCGAAGTCTGATACTGGAACCGTCGCCACAGAAGAATAGAAAGCTATTCAATTACTCAAAGCCTGATCTCATCCGCAGGTTGTGTGAATTCAAAAAAACCAGAGTTGGGTTATTATCCAACTCTGGTTCTTTTATTTATTGCTGGTTTTTATTCGCCGTGATTACGGATTCCCATTTACACTTGCTAGCCTCGGGTACCCTCAAATATCAGGCTGGATCGAATTACTCATGTTTAGAAAACAATTTCTGCCAGTCTCTGTAATCCTTTATTCGATCTTTTTGTTGTCGGGTAGTGTGATTGCTGAAGTGAATTCTGTTTTTATCTCCTCCACGCTAGATCCGAATGCGATCATCATTACCGAAGTGGATGTGATTTTTATTTATGACGCACAAACGGCTGGCAATCTACCCGACACAAAGTCTGCCTGGTATTCGAATAAACGAAAATTCACACGCGATGCCGGCGATAAAATGGATGTAGTAAACATCTTTGTACCACAGGGGTTTGACTCGGAAATGGCTAGCCTGCCCTTGCGCCGCGCCGATGCGCTGAAGGTGGTAGTCTATGCTTATCATGACGACTCGAAAGCCGCTGGGCGCGACATTACCGGCACGGCTAATGTACTCGTCGAAATAGACACCTTCGGTATTCGGGTATCCAATAGAGATTGAGACGCTGTTTAAGCGCTTCTTCTGAGCCTGTATAACACTGGCACACATTACAATTGTATTGCTATTACCCCTAGTTTATTCTTGTACCTTCCCTCCATAAATGTAAGAGCAACGAGAGTTCTAGAAGATGACTAATAACAACATAAAATCGGCTTTTTTGGCACTGGCGATAGCCCCAGCCTTGGCTTTTGCCCAAGCTGATATGCCTCCTACAAACGATCTGGAAAACCCTTATAGCACCCAGTCTGGATATTTCCAGATGCCTGCAGGCCGCAACTGGGGCTCCTCCAGCACAGTTGAGATCGATGCTGATGGCGAGAGCATCTGGGTCGCAGAGCGCTGCGGCGGCAATGCAAATGCCTGTGTAGAAAAACCTGACACAAACCTAATTATGTTGTTCAGCAAGAACGGCGATATGGTTCGTAGCTTCGGCGCCGGTTATATTACTTGGCCTCACGGCATTCACGTCGATCACGACGGCAATGTCTGGGTCGCTGACGCTCGTGGCTCAGAACAGACACAAGGCTATGATGGCGAGCATTACGGGCATCAGGTTCACAAGTTCAGCCCCACCGGTGTTCACCTGATGTCGATAGGCAAGAAAGGCGGTGGTCAGGACGACGAGTTTTTCTACACGCCAAATGACGTGCATGTTGCACCAGACGGGTCCATCTTCGTTGGCGAGGGACATTCCAGTGCTGAAGGTTCCACCAACCGCGTGCACAAGTTCGATGCGGACGGAAACCACCTTTTCTCATTCGGCGAATGGGGTACTGAGCCCGGAAACTTCCGTCAGCCACATGGCCTAGCCATGGATTCAAAAGGCCGTCTATTCGTTGCTGACCGCGGCAATGACCGTATCCAGATATTCGATCAAGAAGGCAACCTACTCGACGTTTGGCATCAGTTCAGCCGTTTGAGTGGCATCTACATCGACAAGAACGATGTGCTTTACGGCGCAGATTCAGAGTCAGGTTCGGTTAACCCGGATCACGGCGACTGGGTTCGTGGCATTCGTATTGGAAGCGCGATTACCGGCGAAGTGGAATTCCTGATTCCTGATCCACAACCAGATTGTCGTGGCACTTGTACTGCTGAAGGTGTAGTAGCCGATGCACACGGAAATATCTTTGGCGCCGAGGTTGGTCCGGTTGGTGGAGTTAAGCGCTATGTTCGTCCCATTAAGTAAGCACGCTACTGACTAAGTATTAGGATAGAAGAGAACGAAAAGCCCATCGCTAGCGATGGGCTTTTTTTTACCAAAAAAAAAGTGAAATCATGCCGCCACTAAATGATTTATTGCTGTTCACCGCAGCTGCCTTCATCATGAACCTCTCTCCAGGCCCAGCAAACTTCTATTTAATGGCGCGGACTCTTGCACAGGGTACTTCCGCCGGCTTTTCTGCTATTGCAGGATTAGCTCTAGGCAGTTTGTTCCACGTAGTTGCCGCGGTGTTTGGACTTTCCGTACTGTTTAATTACTCACCTGTGGCCTACACATTATTGAAAATAGTTGGCGCAAGCTATCTTGTGTATCTGGGCTTGGGGCACTTCGGGATTCGATTTTTCAAAAGAAAAAATCAAGAAGAATTTGAAGACAGTGAGACGACGCAGGAAATACTAGCAGCGCTCAATACGAGAAAAATCTTCGTTCAGAGCGTGATCATCGAAGCAAGCAATCCGAAAACTGCACTTTTTCCTGGCATTGTTACCGCAGTTTGTTGTGGCAGAAGCAGGCTCAGCAGCGCCTCAGTTTCTACTGCTTGGTTTAATCGTAACGTTGTCAGCTATTCCCTGCGACTTATTCGTTGTATTTTTCGCAGACAAGGCAGCAACTGTGATTCGAGGAAACCGAAATTTTAGAGACCAGTTAGACAAAATTTCCGGAGCTATTCTAATTAGCCTTGGCGCTTATGTTCTACTTGCCGAGAGTGATTAGGAAAACTGTAACTTACTGACTTAATTCGCTTTGTACAGCATCATCAATGTTCATGAAAAAATTTCTCTCTTCGATTTTATCGTACAGCCCAGATGCTTTCATAACTCTCAATACGGGAACTTTAACGCTAGCGAATTTTAATTTTATATTGCGCTCTTTGAAATCATCGGCAATATCGTGTAATACCGAATCTGCGCTGCTATCGAGCTGAGCAATGCTACAAGCTTCTATAATGATGGTTTTCAATGGGGATGGCGATTCCTTTTCCAGTTTCTTGAGCAGAGCTTTTAGGAAACTGACGTTGCCGAAATAAAATTGTGCATCAATACGAATAATGATGACGCCTGTATAAGTTGTCGCTTCAGGATAGTGTTTTAGGTTACGGAAATCCGCAGTCTCCCCAACTCGACCCAGTATCGCGGTATGTGGACGAGTTGTTAAATAAAGAAATAGTCCTAAAGAAAACACAACTCCGATGAGAATGCCCTCGACAATACCGACTATCAATGTTGAGAAAAATGTTAACAGCAATAGCCACATATCTGACTGTTTGGTTTTTCGTAAATGTTTGACTAGAGTAAAATCGATCAGGCCAAGCACTGCGAGTATGATAATGGCCGCCAGCGTCGCAGTAGGCAGATAGTAAAGATATTCTGTTAAGAAAAGCAGAGTGAGAAATATCCAGGTTGCGACCACAACGAGGGAATAAGGAGAAGTAGAGCCTGCTTCTGCGTGAACTGCCGACCTCGAAAAACTAGCACTTACAGGAAAGCCCTGTGAAAAACTAGCCACAAAATTAGAAGCTCCCAGTGCAATCAATTCTCGATTTGGAGCTATATCATAGTGATTTCGGTCGGCAAAAGTTCTAGCGATCGAAATAGTTGTTAGATAGCCAACAGCTGCTATCGCCACCGAGCTTGGCAAGAGTGCTATGAATAATTCCTGCGTGACCCAGGTAAATCCGAATTGAGGAAGACCTTGCGGAATAGCACCGAGAATTGATACTTGGCTTTGATCTACTTTCAGCACAGCGCCTACGATTGTCGCAAGAATGACCACTGCTAGGGCATTCGGAAAATTCTTTTTAATTCGTTTCGCCATCGCAATAAAAAGAAGAGATCCAATTCCTATCATTGCTGTCATTAAATGTATTTCTTCAACGTGGGTAACGAGTTGCCAGAACTCCTCATAGAAGCGCGAGCTCCTGTCTAACTCCATTCCTAGTAAATGTTTGACTTGACTGATGGCTATTGTCAAAGCCGCAGCAGACGTGAAGCCGCTAATAACCGGCTTTGACAAAAAATTTATTAAAAACCCTCCCCGTAGCAAGCCCAATACAATCTGTATGATGGCCACCTGAAAAGCGATAACGGCTGCCACTGTCGCCGCATTCGGATTGCTGGCCATTGATAAACCACCGATCGTCACACCAATCAACAATGTATCCAAGGCTCCTGGGCCTAAGGCCAGCTCCCGTGATCTACCCAAGAGCGCATACACTACCAGAGGCAACAATGATGCATAAAGACCGTAAACTGGTTGTACTCCCGCCACCAGTGCGTAGGCCATACTTTGGGGTATCAGCAAGATGGCCGTGGTTGTTCCAGCCTGAAAATTTCTCAGTAGCGTCTGATAATTTATTTTCATGGTCGTTGGAGTATCTATTATCCTATTGATTTATTCGAGCTTATAAATAGGACAAAAAGTATCTCTTAGGACATTCAGAAGAATTCGGTCTGGGATATGGCCGCGGCAGGGTATTTTTAGTTTGTAGCGCACCTCTGATTCTAGGAAATCAAAGGTTTAGAGACAAGTTGGAGATTTTTTCTAGAAGGATTCCAATCACCCTCGGCGCTTAGATTTTACTCGCCGAGAGTGATTGGGAATGTTGAGGCAGATTAAACAGCCGCGACTATCGCATTTAGAGTAGCGCTTGGGCGCATAGCTGCAGACGCCTTTGCTACATCCAGCTTATAGTAGCCGCCAACATCCATCGCCGGTCCCTGTACAGAGTTCAGTTCGTCGACGATTTTCGCTTCGTTCTCCGTCATGGCCTGAGCAACCGGTGCGAAACGCGCCCGCAGTTCAGCATCATCTTCCTGTGCAGCTAGAGCCTGCGCCCAGTACATGGCTAAATAGAAATGGCTGCCGCGATTATCTAACTCGTTTACCTTACGCGACGGCGACTTGTTATTATCTAGAAAGTCTCCCGTGGCCTTGTCCAGAGAATCAGCGAGAATTTTTGCTCGTTTATTTCCTGTGACATTCGCCAGATGCTCAAGCGATGCAGCCAGCGCCAAGAATTCACCGAGTGAATCCCAGCGCAGGTGATTCTCTTTTTCGAATTGCTGAACATGCTTAGGCGCGGAACCGCCAGCGCCAGTCTCGAACAGGCCACCGCCTTTCATCAGAGGAACAACGGAAAGCATCTTAGCGCTGGTTCCGAGTTCTAGAATTGGGAATAGGTCTGTTAGATAGTCGCGCAGTACGTTGCCTGTCACCGAAATGGTGTCTAAGCCTTCTTTCGCCCGCTGCAGCGAAAGACGAGTGGCTGCCTCTGGCGTCAAGATACTGATTTCCAAGCCACCGGTTTCATGATCGGCAAGATAGGTATTAACCTTCTTGATGATCTCAGCATCGTGACTACGATTCTCATTTAACCAAAACACTGCTGGGAGAGCTGATAGTCTTGCTCGACTCACTGCCAGTTTAACCCAATCTTGGATTGGCGCGTCTTTTGCCTGACACATACGCCAGATATCGCCTTTCTCTGCCGCATGCTCTAGCAAGGTATTACCTTCGCTATCTACAACGGTTACTGTGCCGTTAGCGGCCAGCTCGAATGTCTTGTCGTGCGATCCGTATTCTTCAGCTTTCTGTGCCATAAGACCAACATTAGGCACACTGCCCATAGTGGCTGGATCGAATGCGCCATTCGTTCTACAGAAGTCGAAAACTTCCTGATACACACCGGCATAGCAGCGATCTGGAATTACCGCCTTCATATCTTGCAGATTCCCATCAGGGCCCCACATCTGTCCTGAGGTTCTCAGTGCGGCCGGCATAGAAGCGTCGATGATCACATCGCTTGGGACATGAAGATTGGTAATTCCCCTGTCCGAATCGACCATCGCCATTTCTGGTCGGCTCGCATAACAGGCCGCTATGTCTGCTTCTATCTCTTCACGTTGAGCGTCTGGCAGTGACTTAATTTTACTGTAGACATCTCCGACGCCGTTGTTTGCATCGACACCTAACTCAGCAAAAACAGCCGCGTGCTTGTTGAATGCTTCTTCATAGAAAACCGTAACCGCATGACCAAAAATTATTGGATCCGACACCTTCATCATCGTTGCTTTTAGATGAAGAGAGAAAAGCACACCCTGACTCTTGGCATCGTCTATCTGCTTCGCAAGAAACGAACGTAGTGAATTTCTATTCATAACCGACGCATCTATTATCTCGCCAGCTAGCAAAGCAATGCCTTGTTTGAGGACAGTCACATTGCCTGCGCCATCGCGGTGCTCAATCTTAGCCGTTGTAGCTGCCCCAAGAGTTGTCGATTGTTCGCTGCCGAAGAAGTCACCCGACTCCATATTAGCGACATGTGATTTGGAGTCCTTGGACCAGGCACCCATGGAATGAGGGTTCTTTTGCGCATAGGATTTCACGGAGGCTGGTGCACGACGATCAGAATTGCCTTCTCTGAGCACCGGATTTACCGCACTGCCTTTTATCTTGTCATAGCGCGCCTTGATGTCGCGTTCTGAGTCCGTGCTCGGGTCTTCTGTATAGTCGGGAAGTGCATAACCCTTGGCCTGCAGCTCCTTGATTACCGCCATCATCTGCGGCAGAGAAGCTGAGATATTGGGTAATTTGATGATGTTAGCCATTGGGTCTTGAGTCATCTGTCCAAGCTCAGCTAGAGCATCGCCCTGCTGCTGATCGGCGTTCAGGAAGTCTGAAAAGCTGGCGATTACTCGTCCGGAAAGGGATATGTCTCGAGTCTCGACGGCCACGTCAGAGGCATCTGTATAGGCCTTGATGATCGGTAGTAGCGAATAGGTGGCTAAGGCTGGCGCCTCGTCTGTCTCGGTATAGATAATCGTAGATTTCTTGTCTGACATCGTAGTTCCTTGTATTGACTCATTCTAGCCAGGCTAGTGCTGTGTTCGCTGCTTACGCCCTTTGTGTACACCCCACGTAGTGATCTGTGTGTACACTTTTGAAGTCGCCCACCTTGGGGCAAAAAGGGCGCACATTATAGCAGTCAGGGACCAACACTTACAGGCCGCAGCAGATGCTCTAAGTCGCAGATGTGCTGTATAATCGGCCGCTTAGCTGAGCAAAACCGCTCATCAAGTGTGCAAAATCATAATTTGATGAGTGCCTTATTGCGACTATCGAAAAAAAAGAGAAGAGAACGATTAATGAAACAAGCCACCAGTATCCCTGATTTTACTATTCGTTCAGCTACGGTCGATGACTGCGCACTGATTCTAAGTTTCATTCAGGAGCTAGCAGACTACGAAAAACTGAGCCACGAGGTTGTAGCAACAGCTGCAACGCTAGCAGAAACTCTATTTGGAGAGAAGACTTACGCCGAAGTGACGATTGGAGAGTATAAAGGTGAAGCCGTTGGCTACTCGCTGTTCTTTCATAACTTCTCTACCTTCACTGGCCGACCCGGCATCTATCTTGAAGACATCTATGTGAAACCCGAGAAGCGCGGCAAGGGCTATGGAAAGCTGATGCTAGCCTATATCGCCAAGCTTGCTGTGGAGCGTAACTGTATGCGGGTGGAATGGTCGGTGTTAGATTGGAATGAGCCTTCGATTCAATTCTATAGATCGATAGGTGCCGCACCCATGGATGGCTGGACGGTACAACGGCTAGATGGCAGCGAACTGACTGATTTTGCGCAGCAATTTAATAGAAGAGGGCCAACTTGAGTAGAATCGTATATGTGAATGGCGAGTACGCCCCTGAAGAGGCTGCAAAGATCTCTGTATTCGATCGTGGCTTTATCTTCGGTGATGGCGTGTATGAAGTTGTGCCGGTTGTTGTTGGCAAGTTAGTTGATCGCGACTACTTCCTGGAGCGCCTTGATAGATCTCTCTCGGAGCTGAGCATCACATGGCCTTGTTCCCAACAAGAGTATCTCGACATCATGCAGGAACTTATCTCTCGCAATAAATTGGAAGAGGGCTTCGTCTATTCACAAGTGACAAGGGGTATCGCCGACAGGGACTTCGTCTTTCCAATCGATACCGCACCTTCACTGGTCGCGTTCACATCGCAGATGAATTTGCTAAACAATCCCTTAGCCGAATCTGGTATCGCGGTTTCTACGAGTGAAGACATTCGTTGGAAACGACGCGACATAAAATCGGTGAACCTACTTGCCCAGTGTCTTGCGAAGCAAGATGCTCATAGCAAGGGCGCGAACGAAGGTTGGATGGTGGAAGATGGCTTCGTCACCGAAGGCGTGACTTCGAGTGCCTACATCATCAAAAATAAGAAAATCATTACTCGGCCCCTTTCAAACTTGATTCTTCCTGGCATACGCCGTCGTACGCTTATCGAAATAGCCGAGCGAGAAGGGATAGAGCTAGAGCAGCGACTGTTTACGGTCGAGGAAGCACTGCAAGCCGATGAAGCCTTTATAAGCAGCGCTACAACGATCACCTTGCCAGTTGTGAGTATCGACGGCGAGAAAATAGCGGACGGAACACCGGGAGAAATCACAGGTAGACTTAGAAAATTGTACATAAAAAGGTTGTTAGAAGAAGCGAGCAAGGCAGAATAATCGCTTTTGGTTCGTCTGTTTTTAAGCACGCTCGCTGTCGAAACTAATTACTTCGCTGATGTTTTTAGCCCCAACCAACAACATCAGCAGTCTATCCACGCCCACAGCAACACCTGAGCAGCTCGGCAATCCGCTTTCTAATGCGGCGATTAGCTTCTCGTCTGCGTCATGAGTCTGCAGCCCTTTCTCCTTTCTTGCAGCGTTGTCCTTCTCAAATCGTGCGCGCTGTTCAGCGGCATCACTAAGCTCGAAATAACCGTTCGCTAACTCCATCGAATGACCAAACAATTCGAAACGTTTCGCAACGATGACTCCATGCTCGTCCGCCGTAAGAGTAGCCAGCGCAGCCTGCTCTTGGGGATAATCATAAATAATGCAATATGGCGGCAGCTTAGGCTCAATACAGTTGCTCAGTAATAGCTGCAGATAGTCTGTCTTGCTTAGGTCGCCACCACTCAAATCAATTTCAGTGCTTGCCAGCTGCTGCAGTTCTTCGAGTGAGGTTTCATGTGGGTCAATTTGCAGGTGCTGCTGAAATATTTCTCGATAGCTGAAACGCGAGATTGGGCCGCAGCCGAGCACCTCTTGAACTAGCTGCTCCAGCTCCGTCATTAATTGATCTAGAGAATAGGACAACCGATACCATTCGAGCAAAGTAAACTCGATGTTGTGTCTTGATCCTTTTTCTTCCTGCCTAAAGGCTTTAGCGATCTGATAGATAGAACCGCTGCCACTAGCCAGCAGTCGCTTCATAAAAAATTCTGGAGAGGTTTGCAGAAAATTCTTGCGGCTCGAGTTTCCTTCTACCACTTCGGCAGCGATTGATTCAATATAAACATCTGGCACAGTTGAGCTGGCTAGTAGAGGAGTCTCTACTTCGAGAACATCACGTTCGGAAAAGAATCGTCGGATTTTAGCGAGCGCGTTAGCACGCTGCTGTAGATTTTGTAAGGACGCACTTGGTTTCCAATCAACCATGTTTTCATCCTTCCAAAATCTACGGAGTGCTTAAGCGGCAGTGCGAATGGAAATTCTATTTGGTGACGCGATTCTGGTATTCGGAGTTTCGCGTATCGACCCGAAGCACGTCGCCAATATTAACGAACAGAGGTACCTTAACTACAGCTCCCGAACTTAAGGTCGCCGGTTTAGTGCCACCCTGCGCCGTATCACCCTTTAAGCCAGGATCGGTGTCAGTAACTTCGAGTTCGACAAAATTTGGTGCAGTAACCGAGATAGGCGCATCGTTCCACAAAACCATCGTGTACTTGTCCTGCTCCTTCAGCCAGATTTTTGCGTCAACGATAGCATTAACGTCGGCAGCAACTTGCTCGAAGCTGTCATCGGTCTTCATAAAATGCCAAAACTCTCCATCCTCGTACAGATACTCCATCTCCAATTCCATGACATCAGCCGCTTCGATTGATTCACCGGACTTGAAGGTACGCTCCCAGACTCTGCCATTAACCAGATTGCGCAGCTTCACGCGATCGAATGCCTGTCCCTTGCCGGGCTTTACTTTTTCAACTTCGATCATCGAGCAGGGTTCGGAGTCGATAAGGACCTTAAGCCCTGATTTGAATTCGCTGGTGGAGTATGTAGCCATTTTTTCCTCTTAATGCTATTTGTGTACAAGCCAGTTATTTCGATTCGCAGTGGCGGTCTAAGCCACGAACAACTAGGTATCGAAGGTTGCAGCCTTATGTTGCTATGATATGGCAACGGATACTAGCAAGTGCCTTTATAAAATCAAACACTGTTTCGGGTTACGAGATGACAAACCAAGCTGTATCACTTATTCAATCAGATCGCGCTGAGACATGGCAGGAGATTCTATCCGATCTAATAACAGATCCGCAGAAATTATTGCGACTATTAGAACTTAATCCGGACACTTGCCCATACAGTTTGGAGGCACTCGCTCAATTTCCTTTGAAAGCGCCTAGACCCTTCGTGGAACGAATAGAAAAGAGCAACTGGAATGACCCGCTACTACTGCAGATCTGGCCCTCAGAATTCGAGGATAACCAGGCTGATGGCTTTGTGGTAGACCCTCTCAATGAAGAGGAATTCAATCCGATTCCTGGGCTTCTACACAAATATCAGGGGCGCGTTCTGCTAACCGCCGCGCCGCATTGCGCGATCCATTGTCGTTACTGTTTTCGGCGCCATTTCGACTATCGGGCCAACTCCCCCAGCCGAGCTCAATGGGAGGAGGCGTTCGCCTATATTGCGGCAGATAGCAGCATCGAGGAGGTCATCCTCAGTGGCGGTGACCCGTTGGCGATCTCAGATAAGCAATTTCACTGGCTACTCCAGCAATTAGCGAATATCAAAACCCTTACCACCGTCAGGATTCATACCCGTTTGCCCATAGTTATCCCGCAGCGGATAACTCGCGAACTAATAGATTGTCTGAATGAGACCCGGCTACGAGTCGTCATGGTTGTGCACTGCAATCATCGCCAAGAGCTAGATAGCACGGTAACCGATAAATTCGACACATTAGGCGAAGCTGGCGTCACAATGCTTAATCAGGCAGTTGTTTTAAAGGATGTTAACGATAACGCCGATGCATTGATTGATCTGAATAAGGCGCTTTTTAAGCACAATGTACTACCCTATTACTTACACATGCCCGACCAAGTTGCCGGTACCGAGCACTTCTACGTGACTGACCAACACGCCACCGCACTAATAAAGACCCTGCATGCTTCATTGCCGGGATATCTGGTTCCTAGACTCGTAAGAGAAAACCCGGGGGAGCGAGGCAAAACCAGAATAGCTTAAGGATATCGCCAAGGATGGAAAGTCGACACTCACTTGAACCGGCTCAAAACTCGTCGAACTCTCTAATCGAGCCGCCACCGCCAGAAAATATTCACAGCCCTAGTGCCCGGCCAGATAACCGCCTGCACAAGATCGACAAAATAGAGACCTTCGAGAAAGATGCTCTGACGGGCCTGCATGGTCAGAGATATCTCTGTCGCGCTATCGACACGTGCCTGGAACAGAGTCGCAAGCTCACGGCGACACTCGCATTGCTGCAACTCGAAAACTTCTATGAGATTCGCAGTTGGGTTGGCTTATCCGAGGCCGACCTGCTATTGACCGATATCGCACAGTTGTTAAAGGCCTCTCTCCCCAAACGCGCCCTGCTTTGTCGTTGCCACAACTTTGAATTTGCCGTGCTTTTGCTTGCCGATTATAGCGTCAATGCACGGCTGATAACGGATAAGCTCAAACAAGCTTTGCTAAGCGCGGTTTCACCCTCACTGCCACGGCAGCTCGAACTCAAGTGCGGCGTTGGCTTGGCCAAACTCGAATCGAATATACCTTCCTGGCCCGTAGTCTTCGCTAGGGCCCGACACAATCTAAGCCTCGCTCACCACCACAGGGAGCTGCTGCCCGCACATCTAGTCTTAATTAGTCCGGATATCGCTCTTAAACAATTACATGCGGCTCTAGCATGCTCCAAGCTCGAACTTAATTTTCAAGCATTCGTTAATCTTACAGAAGACCCGCTGCAGCACTAAGAGGTGCGCTGCGCACTTGCGCAGCGCGAGCAGAGCCTACCAACTCTCCTATTATTCGAAACGGCAGTAAAAAACGCGCTGGGTGAAGAGCTCGATCGACGAATAATCGAACAAGTTATGAGACAGCTTTCTAAAGACGCCATTAGCAATCGGCGTCTCGTGGTAAATCTAAGCCATAACTCTCTCGTCAGCGTCCATTTCCTGCGCTGGCTGGAGCAGCAACTAAGCGGAAGAAGGTCTTTCGCCTCGCAGCTCATCTTTCAGATCAGCGAGACCGACGCACTTATCGCACAGCATCACCTAAGTACCTTCTGCGAGGTCATTGAAAAATTAGGCTGCAAACTCTCTCTGTCGAATTTTGGTTGCACGCCGAAGCCGCTACGCTACTTATCTCTGGTACCAGCAGCCTACGTGAAGCTAGACACCGGCCTCCTAAGAAAGGTAGATGTGAATCAAACCAACCTGGAGTTCTTGAGCTCCCTGATAGAAGAACTACACGAAAAAGGAATAAGTGTAATCGCTCCCATGCTGGGACAACTCCCCATCCTGCCACTGCTATGGCAGGCCAATGTCGATTTCATGCAGGGAAACTGTCTACACCCGCCATCGACCTCTATGAGATTTGAATTTATCAAGACACGGACAGCAAACTTTGGCTCTAGCTAAGCAGGCATCATTGACAATTTGATTGGGGATGCACGCCGGTAACTGCTATTCTTAAGGCTCAGAGCCATCAGAGTCACCAACAGAGTGGTCGCGTTGCAAGAAAATCTTCCCCAGAATAGCTCGTCCGCCGAAACAAGCTCGGCGTCAGCGAAAAAGAATAGTCAGATTTCCCGAAAGTTCGCCACTGCGGTCAGCCTGCTGTTATTACTCGCAATGTGCATTTTCTGGCTGATCAGCAACTACAATACGCAGAATATCTTACGCCAGCAGGCTGACAATCTCGGAAATATTCTAGCGCAGCAAACCGCCACACAACTCACCGAGCTGGTGCTAGCAAATGACATGATCAGCATGAATGTCATACTAGGCAATCTGGCTAGAAATTCATCGATAGGCGAAATAGCAGTAGTCAATATCGACAACGAGGTCATCGCCGCCGCTAGAAGCGAATTGGAAACACCTGCAACAATCATCCCCCTGCCTATACAGCTCAATAGAGCTCAGGCCGACTACCTAGCCCCGATAAATGTTGCAGGCTCAACAGCAGGCTATGTGCGCCTTAGCCTCGATGTGAGCTATATCGAAACTGGAATCGTTAATAATTTCCTGTTTGTTCTAGCGGCAACTGTACTGCTGCTAATAGTTGCTGTCACACTTACCACAACCTATTTTCAATATCTGATTAGCTTTCCTGCAAACTTGCTCGCCTTTGCTATCAGCAATATTAGAAAAGGCGAAATCGAAACCTGCCCAGAGCCTAGCAACAACAATGAGCTCAGCCTCGCTATTCGACAATTCAATGCCACCGCCGAATTCTTGGCGCAGAATACCTTCCTAGATAACTTCGGGCATCGAAAGCCGGAGGCCGATCCGGAACAATTTACACCCAGTTACGGCACGCAAGATGTGACTCTACTGTCTATCAAGATGGCAAACTTTTACTACCTCGCCTCTACACTTAGCGAAGGAACTTTGGTAAACCTATTGAACAAGTATTATTTCTTCGCTGGAAAAGTCGCGCAGCTGTACAACGGGAAAGTAACCTACTGCTCAGAAGATGAAGTCGTAATTAATTTTGCTTCCGAACAACTAGAAGAAGAACAAGCCTTCTATGCCATCTGCTCCGGACAACTTTTTCTGCAACTGGTAGGTGATCTGAATGATATAGAGGGTGAGCACATAGCCGCGAAATTTAAACTCGCCGTACACAGTGGACAGGCCGTCAGCGGATTGTATTCACCGGTAACACAGGAAAAGAACAACCTGACCGGCAAGACACTTGATGCAACCAGAAAGATATGTGACGAGGCGCCAAATAATTCGCTGTTGATCAGTGAGCACTGCTTCGACCATGCCGGCGCAGGAGCTCGAATCGACGCCGAGGAGTTTTCGATCGTCGACGCCGGCGTGGAAATGAAGACCTACTTAAGCAACGACCCAATGTCGGACAACTCCCTCCTACTCGAAAGACAAGCCATACAATTGGCCATGCTGTATTCTGATTAAGTTGTAAATATTAAGACTTGGAGCGGAGATAAATACCGCGCGGACTATGTGTACAAATGTTATATATACCAGAATGGAGCAATAGCCAAGTTGAGTGTAGAGATAATAATTGTTGGCATAATATTGTGTTTGTCCTCCGGTGTACTCTATAGGTATCGGTTAATGCAATTCAGTGACTTTCTAAAAACCAATTGCCCGCAGATTTAGGAAAGCCATATAACAGCGAATGGAAGAGCAAGCCACCTAGTTCGATCTAACAACCTTAGATCGTTACCACTCGTATATGAATCCGACAATATTGAACTCAATAGGGTGCCTATAAGAGAGACTGAAGGGGTCGACCTCCCTTAGATCGAGTTGGCACTCAGTAACAATAAAATCAAAAAGGAAGCCGCTTACACCGTTTTCTTCTTTGAACATGCTAAGCCCAAACCCTGAATCTAGCCCTGTACAATAGGGTTCTAGCTAAATCGAATAACTTTGTGATCAACTCAACTATGCTCTCAAGCTCGCAAATACAAATATGGAAAGAAGAAGGAGCTGTTATTTGCCGGCTGCCTGCACAAGTAGTTGATCCAGCGCTTAAGTGGCTCAATGTCAATTTTACAATAGATCAGATAGACAGCAATCATTTAGATTTTGGTAATCCTGACAAAAAATTCGAATTTCCAACGTTTATAAACCCCCTTGACGATCTAGTATTGAGTGAACCGCTAATATTAGCTGCTCAAAAATTACTCGGCACGCAGGATGTGAGGCTGATTCAAGCAGGTCTGTGGCCTAAAATTGGCGTGGCTGACGAGCATCATGAAGCTCAGGCAAACACCGATCAGCGGATGCACATGGACTACGGTAACAACACAGTGTTGCACCCACAATGGGACACGCCGGATGTAGTTGCTGCAGTTGTCTATTATGATGACTGTGATGAGACAGGAGGCGGAACGGGCTATGTTACACGTCGCGGAGTAGATGACCCGGTGTATCAACCACCTTATGTAAATATGCCAGGCCAAGCGGCCAATCCTTTTTTCAATGACCGAGCAACTGTGGAAAATTGGTTTAAAGAAAACCATCCCAATATTTATGAACTCAGACAACAACTTTACGAGCGAGAGCAAGTTGTGCAGTTTACCCCTGGTACTATTTTATTTTACCGTCACGACTTGTGGCACCGAGGCCGCCCGCTAGTGGCGGGCAAACTACGCCGAGTACACAACCTGGCATGGAAACGTGCCGATGCACGAGGCGTTTGTAATTGGAATGAGGGATTTTCTCGAGAAAGCTACTATGGAAATGTTGAGTCACTAATCGGCCGCAGTACGCCACTGCAGCGCAGTGTGTTGGACTTTCCTTTGCCTGGAGATGACTATTGGAGCCTAGAAAGGCTAAGGAATGTAGAGGCGCGTTTTGCCACTTACGGATTTGACGCGTCAGTGTATCTTGAAAAATTGAAACCAAAGCCAAACTGATAAACTGATTATTTCTACGCTTGATAAAATCAATACAGTAAGGAATAAAACTACAGGAGCGACTCATGACCATGAAGCTAGCACTATCCAAATTCCGCCCCCTCTCGCTAATACTGTTAATTGGCGTTCTTAATTCCCAACTGTTCGCCCAAAGCGCGAATGAACAATCACCAATAGATGGGGTTAGCTTTCGTTTTACCGAAAGCAATGGAATTACCCTGCGCATCGCCGAGATGGGCGAGTCGGGTCCACTGCTTTTACTGGCACATGGCTGGCCAGAATCCTGGTATTCCTGGCGACATCAGATTGTATCTCTAGCCAATGCCGGCTATCGGGTCGTCGCTCCTGACATGCGAGGCTTTGGTGAATCTGAGGCCCCACCCAATGTTGACGACTACGATGTGATGCACACATCCGCTGATCTGGTTGGGATCTTGGATGCGCTTGAGGAGGAAACAGCTGTCCTAGTGGGCCATGATTGGGGAGCAATCGTCGCTTGGCAAACCGTGCTTATGCATCCTACACGTTTCACAGCACTGATTAACATGAGCGTCCCCTATCGCGGTCGACCGGCACAATCGCCTATGGAGCGTATGAGACAAGCCGCCGGCGATAATTTTCACTATATTGTCTATCACAATGAGCCCGGTGGCGGAGCGGAAGCTGAATACGATGCGAATCCACGCGGTCTAATTAGTCATGTGTATTTGGGTATAGCAGCAAACTCCGAAACACTGCCTCCTAAGGTGACTGATCCACTGCGATCTGCAGGGGGCTGGATAGATCGACTCGGCGCACCTATTCGTTTACCCGAATGGCTGACCGAGAACGACCTTAATTACATCGTGTCTCAGTTTGAAAAAGCGGGCTTTCGCGGCGGCGTAAATTACTATCGAAACTTTCACCGCAATTGGGAAATCACCGAACACCTCGCTGACGAGAAGATCACCATACCCACTCTATTTATTGCAGGCGAAGAGGATTTTGTGATCGGCGGCTCTACCAAGGAACAGCTCACTGCATCGATGAGTCCTGTAGTGGAAGATCTTCGTGATGTAGTACTTATTCCGGATACTGGTCATTGGGTTCAGCAGGAGGCTCCTCTGGAGACAACCGCAGCCATGCTGGAATTTTTGAATGGCTTATAAGAAGTTGAAGATCGCTTGTCTACTTTCAGACAGATTAAAGTCTGGCCTGACACTGCCTGTTAGGCCAGACTTCAATCTATACAAATAAGTATAGGGGCTAAATTTCTAATCGCTCTGCGGCTCTGTCTTCGACACAACCTCAATTCGATCTACATTCTGGAATCCGCGCGGTAGTTTATTCCCGCGCCGTCCCCGCTCGCCTTGATAGTGTTGCAGATCTGTAGGCTTAAGATTGTGGTGCCGTTTCCCTGCATGAACAGTTAGGGTGTCGTCCGCCGTTAAGACTGTTAGTGCAACGACGAATTCTATCCGCTCTGCGACACGCGCCGTGGGAATGCTAATGATTTTATTGCCTTTACCTTTGGCCAAGCGCGGTAGTTCTGCGATAGGGAACATCAGCATACGGCCTTCATTGGTAATAGCTACGATCAGATCTTTCTTGTAGTCATTCACCATTCGCGGCGCTAATACTTTTCCACCCTTCGGTGCTCTTAGGACGGCCTTACCCGACTTGTTCTTACTGATTAGGTCGCCGACCTTACCAACGAATCCGTATCCGGCATCACTCGCGAGCAAGACGTCTCTATCGTCCTCTCCTATCACTACACCTTCGAATGTGGCGCCGGACGGTGGGCTTACCTTTCCTGAGACTGGCTCACCTTGGCCTCGTGCGGAGGGCAGGCTATGTGCCGGCAAGGAATAGGCGCGGCCGGTAGAATCCATGAATATTGCGAGTTGATTGCTCTTACCTCGCGCTGCGATCTTGAAGGAATCGCCGGACTTGTACTGAAGCGATGTAGGATCGACCTCGTGACCTTTCGCAGCACGCACCCAGCCTCTATCGGACAATACGATAGTGACCGGCTCGGTAGAGATCAACTCGGTCTGAGCGAATGCCTTCGCCTCCTCGCGCTGGACAAGAGGTGTGCGGCGCTCGTCGCCATATTTGTCGGCATCGGCTTTTATCTCACCCTTGATGAATGTCTTTAGGCGGGCGGCGGAACTAAGTAATTGCTCCAGACCCTTTCTCTCTGTGGCTAGTTCTTTCTGCTCTGCGACTATCTTGATCTCTTCAAGCTTCGCCAGTTGGCGCAATTTCAGCTCTAGGATCGCTTCCGCCTGACGATCAGAAATTTTGAATATCTTAATGAGTGCCGGCTTCGGCTTATCTTCCTTGCGGACGATCTTGATAACTTCATCGATATTCAGGAATGCAACGAGCAGACCCTCGAGGATATGCATGCGATCAACGATCTTGTCCAAACGAAACTGCAGGCGTCTACGTACAGTTTCGGTGCGGAACTGCAGCCATTCTTTAAGTAGGCTGAGGATATCTTTAACTTGTGGCCGCTTGTCGATTCCAATCATGTTGAAATTTACGCGGTAATTTTTCTCTAGATCAGTCGTCGAATAGAGGTGCGACATGATGGCATCGATATCGGCACGATTCGATTTGGGTACGACGATTATGCGAGTGGGATTCTCGTGGTCCGATTCGTCACGCAAGTCGACGACCATCGGCAACTTCTTTTTCTGCATTTGCGCGGCGATCTGCTCTAGCACCTTTGCACCAGAAACCTGAAAAGGCAGCGCGTTGATAAGAATCTCGCCGTTCTCTTTGACATAGGTCGCACGCGCCTTCAACGAACCACGGCCCGTCGTGTACATCTCTTCTATATCACTCTTCGGGGTTATCAACTCGGCTTCTGATGGATAGTCCGGCCCCTTGATGATCTTGCAAATGTCTTTGATCGCCGCCTTAGGTTTGTCCAAGAGATGAATACAAGCTTCTGCTACTTCTCTTAAGTTGTGCGGGGGAATATCGGTCGCCATACCAACCGCTATGCCACTGCCTCCATTGAGCAAGACGTTGGGCAGTCGCGCTGGAAGAATCTCCGGCTCTTCTAAAGTACCGTCGAAATTCGCCTTCCAATCGACCGTGCCCTGAGCAAGCTCACCGAGAAGTACATCGGCGTAGCCCTGCAATCGAGATTCGGTGTAACGCATTGCAGCGAATGATTTCGGGTCATCTTGCGATCCCCAATTACCCTGACCATCTACCAATGGATACCGGTAGGTGAAGGGCTGCGACATTAGTACCATCGCTTCGTAACAGGCTGAGTCACCATGGGGATGAAATTTGCCGATCACGTCACCAATAGTTCGCGCCGACTTTTTAAATTTTGCACTCGCCTTCAGTCCCAACTCGGACATGGCGTAAACGATTCGACGCTGTACCGGCTTCAGGCCATCGCCTATGTTAGGCAGGGCGCGATCATTAATTACGTACATTGAATAGTTCAGATAGGCCTGCTGCGTGTAAGTCTTTAACGCAATCTGTTCGACGCCATCTTCACTAATTGTGATTTCTTCGTTCATTGAATTCTCGGTTTCTATTCTCTAATAACTAATCTAATTCGACACTACGATAGTTGACCGTGGCGGCTATTTATTCCGCATAGTCCGCGAGACTGCCGCTGGCTTCGAGCCAAGCTTTTCTATCTGCAGATCGGTTCTTGGCAAGCAGCAAGTCCATCATCTGAAATGTACTGGTTTTCTTGTTCGCCGTTGGGTCTTCTTCTAGGGTCAATTGCACGAGGCGCCTAGTATCTTTTGCCATCGTAGTCTCACGCAGCTGTAAGGGATTCATCTCACCCAATCCTTTAAAACGCTGTACGTTTACCTTGCCCGGCTTCTTCTCAGCCGTGATGCGGTCGAGGATGCCGTTTTTCTCATCCTCATCCAGCGCGTAGAAGACTTCCTTGCCAACATCGATACGAAACAGGGGCGGCATTGAGACATAGATGAATCCACCCGCCACTAAAGGTCGGAAGTGTTTAACGAATAGCGCACACAACAAAGTCGCAATGTGCAAACCGTCGGAGTCTGCATCGGCCAGGATGCAGATTTTACCATAGCGCACTCCATCGATATCACTAGTGCCCGGATCTACACCCATTGCAACCGCAACGTCGTGCACAGTCTGCGAGGCAAGAATCTCACTCGAGTCTACCTCCCAGGTATTGAGGATTTTTCCTCGCAGTGGAAGTATCGCCTGTGTTTCTCGGTCTCGTGCCTGTTTCGCAGAGCCGCCAGCCGAATCTCCTTCTACGAGAAACAATTCCCCAGACATGACATCTTGGGTCGAGCAGTCCGCTAGTTTTCCTGGCAGAGCAGGCCCAGACGTAATCTTCTTCCTAGCAACCTGTTTGCTGGCCTTCAGGCGCACTTGCGCATTACTTATGCAGAGTTCGGCAATCAACTCCGCCTCATCTGTATGCTGGTTTAGCCAGTGACCAAAAGAATCCTTGATGATGCCGGATACGAATGCAGCACATTGTCGTGATGAAAGTCGCTCCTTTGTCTGACCCGAGAACTGTGGATCCAATAGTTTCGAGGAGATCACATAGCTGCATTTATCCCAAACATCGTCTGAAGTGAGCTTCAGTCCACGAGGTAGTAGGTTTCGAATCTCGCAGAAATCCCGCAGCGCATCGAGCAGGCCAGTGCGCAACCCACTAACATGGGTGCCGCCTAGCGGTGTTGGAATCAAGTTCACATAACTCTCGCCGGTAGTCTCGCCACCTTCAGGAAGCCATTGAATCGCCCAATCTACTGCTTCGTCGCCCCCCTGCACCGAGCCAAAGAATGGCTCCTTCGGCAGCGTTTCATAATCCGCTGTAGCCTGAGTTAGGTAGTCGATCAGGCCATCTTCAAAAATCCACTCTTCACTTTGAGACTTTTCTTCGCTGACAGTGTTGTCGACAAAACTGACCCGCAGTCCAGAGCACAGAACTGCCTTGGCGCGTAGCACATGCTTTAGTCGAGGTATCGAAATCTTAACTGAGTCAAAATATTTCCCATCCGGCAGGAATTTAACCGTGGTACCGGTGTTTCTCTTGCCTACGGTATCGATCGCCTTTAGCTCGGAGGCTTTCTCGCCACCGGCAAAGGACATGGCGTAGACCTTGCCATCTCGCTTTACGGTTACTTCCAGATACAAGGACAACGCGTTGACGACTGATACACCGACTCCGTGCAATCCCCCGGAATATTGGTAGTTCTTATTGGAAAATTTACCTCCGGCGTGAAGGCGAGTAAGAATTAGCTCTACGCCACTCACCTTTTCGCCCTTGTGCTTATCGACAGGCATGCCACGGCCGTCGTCACTCACCTCTACCGAGCCGTCTTTGTTTAACTGCAAATATAAGTGACTCGCGTGACCAGCTAGGGCCTCGTCAACACTATTGTCGATCACCTCTTGAATAAGGTGATTCGGGCGTGTCGTATCGGTGTACATGCCGGGCCGTTTTCTTACTGGATCTAAACCCGTAAGTACTTCGATGGCATCAGCGTTATAAGTGTTACTCATGAACTAATTCTCATTGCGTATTGGCTTCGATTGCTGCCTGTTAGAAGGTAATTGGAAGCCCTGAATTTTCTGTGACCCAATAGTATTTTATCGCTAATCTTAGCCAATTCTTGATAGGAAGAAATCAAACATGACAGGCAATTCTTGCTCGAAGTCATCATAGCTATGGCTACCATTCTCGTGCACTACACATTGGCCTGCCCCAAATTTTTCAAGCGCCTGCCGGTAGTCCAGTGTCTCGTCTGATGTCTGCAAGAAGACTTTGAAATTTGTCGGCTTTGACAGCACAGGAACATCGATTTTTCTAAGCTCTTCAATATGTTCTCTAGTGACGACATGAATCTTGCCTGAGTGATAATTTCTATTCTCGCCTAGGCGAGATTCCCATAGTTCATAGGGCCTGACCGCTGGATTGATCAATACGGCCGGAGCCTGATAGAACTCCGAAAGGTAGGTGGCATAATACCCGCCAAGTGAACTACCCATTAGCACTAAATTACCTGTGTCAATCTCGTCTATTAGTGCATGTAGCTGAGCGATGGTCTCAACGGGCCCATGGCTCATTTGAGGAATCGTGATGTTTTCCCTTAGGCCAATCTCCGAGCAATAGGCCCGCGCCTGCTGCGCCTTCAGTGACTGGACAGAGCTCAGGAAGCCGTGCAGATATAGCACATGGGGTTGAACAGGCAATGTGTATTGATTCTCTGTAAAGCGTTAGTAGCCGGGGCTATTGTAGTCTGCTTCGAAGGTCTCGCCGGATACTCTTCTAACTTCTGATTCGATACTTCCGTCGGCAAATAGTTGTAATGATCTATATCCCGGATTGACCCTGTCTAAAGAGAAACGGGTGACTTTCGGTTTAAACTGGATGCAGGTTGAGGGAGTACATAAACAGCGAATGCCCTCGTGCTCAAAATCCAGTTCTTGATGGATATGTCCATACAGCACACATCTTACCTTCTTCGATATCTTGATGGCTTTAAAAAATTTTTCACCATTCTCCAAACCTATATCTTTCATCCATGCCGAATTTCCCGGCACCGGATTGTGATGCATCGTTATCAGGCAGTGTTCGATACTGTCGTCCTTCTCTGCAGCACGCAAGACGCTGGTCAGAAAATTAATTTCTATCTTCTCAAGCTTTCCGTGTACCTGACCCAAGATGCTCGTATCGAGCAAGACGATCAGCCAGTTATTTAGCTGCGCGGTTTTTTCGCTGGCCCCAGTTCCCTCTGCGATCCTATTCATGACAGTAGCATTGTCATGATTTCCAGGTATCCACCTGAAGGGCGAATTCAATGAGGCAATAATTTCAAGAAAGTATACGTAGGCCTTTTCGGAAGCGTCTTGAGCGATATCCCCAGTAGCCAACACGAGATCAATCTCATCCTCGTTCGCCTTCACTAATGCCATTACATGACCCAGGGTCTCACTGGTATTCATCTTTAATAGCGTGCCGGAAGGCTTGCCGTATAGATGGGTATCAGTGATCTGAGTAATCTTGATCGGGTTCTGTGTGATCAATGAAGTCATGAATGCCATTGATGATGATTATTGGGTTTTAAGTGGCACTTACCAATTCAGTGCTTCTTCCCACTTTAAGACTGTGGGTTAGCCACTCACCAAGGAACATATTCACTTGCATCTTCTCATCTGAGTGGTACATCTTTGCATTCGGCTGCTCATACCTCGGCTGTAGATTTCTATGTCCCTGGTAGGATATAACCTCAGCAGTGCTCGCGTCATGATAAACGCGAACCAACATCGAAGGATTTGTCATCCATTCTTCGAGAACAGGCTTCTGCCTGATTTCCAAAGTTGTGGTGTATTTAAACGCCTCGACAATTTCAATCTCAACCGTAACCCTGCCGCCAAAACTTGTCTCGTCCGCAATGCAAAATTCAACGAATAAGCCCTCCAAAAGTTTTTCGGGTTCATCACTATTTTCTAGTTGGTCAATAATGCCTTTTTCACGGCCTGTGTTATTGAGCATCGCCATCTCCACAAAAGACTTATCACGATAGGCTTGTAAATGGGGCACCAGCTTAAGCAAACGAATATAGTTGGCGTCACATTCGGCCATCTGCTTAATCAGATCTACACTGTAGCTACTTTTTGCCATGTTTTCTCAGAGCGGAGATCAGATTCACAACAGGCGAATCCCAACTCTTTCTAATAAATTTCGTCAGCGCTTAATTTATTTCCGATCAGTCACTGTTCGACTTGACCATCTACGCAAGAATGACCAATTGTAACGTTTTAAGGCCTTATTGCGAGCCAATTGACCCCGCAAACTCCTAGAAGTGGTCAACATTTGTACAAATATGGGGTGAGTAGGCGTGATATGCCAAGCTTGGGGCTCTCTAGGCCCTAGTTCCAACTATCGAGAAGCTCCTGGCGATGCAGCTGCAACCATTGCAGGGCAATAATAGTCATGGCGTTATTGATCTCACCACTGTCGATAAGAGCCATGGCATCAACGTAGCTCAGCACTTGCACTTCGATGTCTTCGTGCTCCTCCATCAACCCGTACACCCCGCCTGCATTTCTGCTGTCGATGCGTCCGCAGAATAGAATGATCTTCTCGTTGCTACCACCGGGGCTATTGTAATATTCACAAATCTTGATGAGGTCGGTTGGCACGCAGTTCGACTCTTCTTTGCACTCCCTGAGAGCAACTGCTTCGTATTGCTCTGTGCTACCCACCATCCCTGCCACTATTTCCAATGGCCATCCCAAGGCTTTATCACCATGGAGTGAGGCGTCACTGAACATACCAACCCTAAACTGCCGCACAAGTAGCAGCGCGTCTTGATCTGGGTCGAACAGAAGCACACCGACAGCTGGATCTTTTAACTGTAGCTCTCTCGTGAAGACTTCACTCCATTCACCTGAGAAAAGGCGATGACGAAGTTGTAGATGCTCGATTCGAAGAAAGCCGTCATGCTCAAGAGATCTGGAAATTATTTCCACATCCTTGTCACCGAATTTTTTTGAATCTTGGCTTGGTTTTTGAGTCATTATATTGGCAGCCTAGCCTTCGATTACTTAGTGAAGATCACTGTCTCGAAAACTAAGCCGCTCGTTGTATCGATTCCTACCTTGAAGAATGCCAAAGATAGGATTTACAAAAGTTTAGTCTTCGCGGCTAGTTACTTCCAAAAGGTGATAACCGAATTGCGTTTTCACAGGTCCCTGTAAAGAATTCACTGCGGCGCTAAACACAACTTCATCGAATTCTTTTACCATCATTCCTGGGCTAAATTGGCCGAGGTCGCCGCCCTGTGCTTTTGAGGGGCAGCTGGAATGTTCTTTCGCTACGTCTGCGAAATCTTCACCCGTATTTATTCTAACCTTCAATGCGTTACATTCGTCTTCTGTCTCGACAAGGATATGGCGTGCACTTGCTGTAGTCATTTTGTATCTCCTTAATAATCTAGTCGAGCATTATGCCCCAAATGCCGGAGCAGAGCACACAAAAATTCCGTCTTGAGTTATACTGTTGCTTCGCAGACAGTCGGTCACGAACCACTGCAATTACCCTGAAAGCATGAATTGCGGACTAGTATTTCCGCTAAAGAACCAAGGCCTTGTTATGCCATTGCCAGAACCTACTGCACGAAAACACGTACATACACGCGCCATCGACTATCGAGGTTACGAGCGTGAAGATGGACTATGGGACATCGAAGCACACATGACCGATAAGAAGACTTATCAGTTCAGCAATAATTGGAGGGGAGACGTTCCAATAGGTGAGCCACTACATGAAATGCTTCTCAGGGTGACCATAGACGACAATTTTGTAATTCAAGATGTCGTAGCCGTGACTGATCACAGTCCGTTCGAGATGTGCCCAAGCATTACGTCTGCCTATAAGTCTGTGATAGGCATTCAGATGGGAGCAGGATGGCGCAAGGCTATACGGATGAAGGTAGGCGGAGTGCAAGGCTGCACACATCTGACCGAGCTACTGTTTCCGATGGCAACGGTTGCGATGCAAACAATCTGGCCACTACTGCGGCACAAGAAGAACAAGGCAGATTCCGATGTCGGCACTAGTGACAAACGGCCAGTTGTATTGAATACCTGCCATGCCTGGTCAACCGATTCGCCAATTGTCAAAGAAAATGCGGCAAAGTACTACACTGGAGAATAGATCTCCTGCTGGCAGTGACTAATCAACAATACAGAAGATTAAGCAAACCGCTAAGCCTCACCGATAGAAAAGTGGAACAACAACCGTAATTACCACCCCTTCCCTGTCCTGCCTATTTTCTGCGCGAATTTGCCCGCCATGAAATTCGGTGATTAGCCTAGCGATATGCAAACCCATCCCCAAATGCGGCTGATCTTGTTTCTCTTGTGGTCGCACGGAGATCATCGATTCAAAGAGTCTGTCCTGCATTTCTTCTGGCAGGTACGGCCCTGCGTTAGATACCTTGATGATTGCATGATCACGTAGTGCGCGACTAAATACTGTGATCGACTGGTCCTCATAAGAGAACTCAACGGCATTCGCGATTAGTTTGTCTAACAATTGTGCTATGTACTCTGGCACGCCGTCAATAAAGATTGCCTGCGGGCTAATATCGAGCTCGAATCGAGTCTCAGGATAAGCGAGCTTGTAGCCCTCCACGCATCCCGGCAGCACCTTACTCAGTTCTATTTTCTCTTTTTCAGATGTGTGTAGCATCTGCTCCAACCTTGTTGCCTCGCTCATGTTGGTGAGAATTAGGTTGAGACGCCTAATGCCTTCTTCGGCGCGCTCAATATAGACCGCGGACTCGTGATTAGGCGCGGTAAGACCAAGATTCTCGAGAGAGGAGCGCACCACGGTTACTGGCGTACGTAGTTCATGAGACAGTCGGGAAGACATATTTTCTAGATAGTCAGTGTACTGAGTTAGCCGCTCAACAATGGTAGAAAAGCTGCGCGACAAATCCCCAATTTCGTCCGAATTTCTCGTAGCGACGATTGTGTTCTGTATCCTGCCCGTCTCGCCGATAATACCTTCAGCTTGATTTCTCAATGACCGAATGCGCGAGGAGATTCTCGAGGCGGAGAAGAATAGCCCGAGCGTTACGATCAGCATCACCGCGAGCATGGTATTGAACAGCATTTCCATAGCTTGGTTTCGAAACGTCCTGAGGCCATTCATATTCTGATCGACCACTACCGCACCCATTATCTCACCGTTGGCCAGTATTGGGTGTGCCGCCTCTAAAAGACGCGTGTTGGAATCTGCAAGTGTACGAAACTGCGTTGTGGCCTCGCCCTCCAGCGCCGCATTGATATGCGCGCCTTCTCGCGTCACGTCGGAATACAATTCATCGATAAAATTGTTGCTAGGCTTGGTTAGAAATTGATAGTAGAACGGGTTCAAAATCTTATTCTGCATATAGAGCCAATACTTATTAATGGAAGTTTCACCAGGAGCTGAGCTGAGCAATAACCCGGTTGCTGACTGAATATCGCCCACCGATTGAAGTACCCTGCCATTCCTATCCACAACCTGAATACGCGAGTTATTGTGCCCCATTCCAGCTACTGTCTCTT
>OJIK01000053.1_pt1 | contig 42605 bp, 39 predicted proteins | sample 1595571 | NCBI WGS metagenome assembly OJIK01 (sample SAMN05416791, study PRJEB24817) | seawater metagenome | isolation source: Sea water | place: Canada:Atlantic | collected 2013-11 | reverse complement strand
ATCTATAATTTTTCTAATTTTATCTTCTACTATAATTAGGAGATTCTTTAGTAATATGAACGTCATGAGGATGACTTTCATTGATTCCACTGGAAGTAATTCTTACAAATTTTCCAGTTTCTTTTAATGTTTCGATGTCTTTTGCTCCACAGTATCCCATTCCTGCGCGCAAACCACCCACAAACTGGTGAATACTTTCATCTAAGTCTCCTTTATAAGGAACTCTGCCTACAATTCCTTCAGGAACTAACTTTTTAATATCTGCTTCTACATCTTGAAAGTAACGGTCTTTAGAACCTTGTTTCATTGCTTCTACAGATCCCATACCTCTATAAGATTTAAACTTTCTTCCTTCGTAAATAATCATTTCTCCAGGAGATTCTTTTGTACCTGCTAATAAAGAACCTAGCATTACACAATCTGCACCTGCAGCAATTGCTTTAGGAATATCTCCTGTATATCGAATTCCACCATCTGCAATCACGGGAACTCCACTACCTTTTATAGCCGCAGCAACCTCTAAAACTGCAGAGAATTGAGGAAACCCAACTCCAGCGATAATTCTAGTAGTACAGATAGAACCAGGACCAATACCAACTTTTACAGCATCTGCCCCTGCTTCTACTAAATATTTAGCAGCAGCACCTGTTGCAATATTTCCAACAACCACATCTAAATTTGGGAATTTTGCTTTTACTTGTTTTAAAACCGTTACTACGCCTTTTGTATGACCATGGGCTGTATCTATAATTACCGCATCTACACCCGCCTTTACAAGCGCTTCTGCTCTTTCTACAGCATCATTCGTAACACCTAGCGCAGCAGCAACTCTTAATCTACCAAAAGAATCTTTGTTAGCAATTGGTTTCTGAGTAACTTTTGTAATATCTCTAAACGTGATTAATCCTTTTAAAATATATGCATCATCTACGATTAACAGTTTTTCTATTTTATAATTTTGTAATATCTTCTCTGCATCATTTAAAGAAGTTCCAACAGCAGCAGTTACCAAGTTTTTACTTGTCATAATGTCTACAATTGCTATGGTTCCGTCATGCTCAAAACGTAAATCTCTATTTGTTACAATTCCTTTTAAAGTGCCGTCTTCAGCAACAATCGGAATTCCACCAATACCGTGTTCTTTCATGCTTGACTTTGCATCTGCTACAGTAGCCGTTAAAGGCAAGGTCACTGGATCTAAAATCATACCAGATTCAGCACGTTTTACTCTTCTAACTTCTTGTGCCTGTTGCTCAATAGTCATGTTTTTATGCAAAACTCCAATACCACCTTCTCTAGCAATTGCAATTGCCAAAGCAGATTCTGTAACAGTATCCATAGCTGCCGAAGCAATAGGAACGTTAATGGTAATGTTTCTCGTAAATTTTGTTTGAATACTTACTTCTCTTGGAAGTACTTCTGAAAAGGCAGGAATTAATAAAACATCATCATATGTTAAACCTTCTCCTAAAATTTTGTCGTTGTGTGCTGTCATGGTGCAATTATAGTATAATTGCGTACAAATTTACGATTTATAAATGAATTTATTGTGTTTTATTTATCTTCATTACAAAGCTATAAGGAATCAATAAATAATTTAAAATGTTAAAGTTTATTCATAATCTTATGAAAATTAAGTAGTTGTGATTTTATTTTTATTTATTCTAAATAAGCTTTGTATTTATATAAAAGAGGTAGTATCTTTGCACCCGTAAATAAATCTATTTATAATTAATCTAAATAAATGAACAAATATATTCTCGGAGTAACTGCTTTATTCACAAGCCTATTAAGTGCTCAACAGACAGAAAAACAACAAGGCGCTTTAGACTCTATTCAGAAATTAGATGAAATTATTATTTCTACCAATGTAATTTTTGGAAACAAATATGTAGCAAAACACAGAACAGGTTCTGCGTACTATTTATCGCCTAAAGAATTGCAAAAATTTAGCTTTACAGACGTAAACAGAGCTTTAAGAACTGTTCCTGGAGTAAGTATTTATGAAGAAGATGGATTCGGACTAAGACCTAATATTAGTTTGAGAGGAACTTCTCCAGAAAGAAGTTCTAAAATTACGCTAATGGAAGATGGTGTATTAATTGCACCTGCTCCGTATAGTGCATCTGCTGCTTATTACTTCCCTACTATTGCTAGAATGGATGCTGTAGAAGTATTAAAAGGTAGTAGTCAAGTACAATATGGTCCCTCAACAACAGGAGGAGCTATCAATATGATTTCGGCTCAAATACCTGCTGAATTTGGCGGAAAAGTAAGAGCAAGTTATGGTAGTTTTAACTCCAACCAACTACATGCTAAAATTGGTGGTGGAAACAGCATCTTTAGTTATATGGTGGAATATTTAAACTATGGTTCAGATGGTTTTAAAACGTTACCAAGCGGTAAAAACACAGGATTTAATAAAAATGATGTTGTTGCTAAATTTAAAACAAATTTATTTCCTACCGCTGTTGCAAAACAGTCCTTAGAATTTAAGTTTCAATATGCAGATGAAGTTGGTAACGAAACATATTTAGGATTATCTGAAGAAGACTTTAATGCGAATCCATTTTCTAGATACGCTGCTTCTAATAACGATAAAATGACCACAGATCATTCGCAATACATGTTAACACATACGCTAGAGTTCTCTAAAAACCTAAGAATTACTACTACGGCCTATCAAAATAACTTTGCTAGAAATTGGTACAAATTAAATGATGTTACTTTTAATGGAAATAAGCAAAAGATAGCTAATATTCTAGCAGATACTTCCACATTATCGGATCATTTTACTATTATAAATGGTAGTGCAAACTCTGCTGCAGATGCTCTAGGTATAAAAGCTAATAATAGAAAATATTATGCACAAGGTATTCAAACAAAACTAGATTATCATTGGTATACGGGTGATGCGTTTCATGATATAGAAATTGGTTTTAGATTTCATTATGATGAAGAAGATCGTTTTCAATGGGTAGATAAATACAGTATTTCCAATGAGGGTGCTATGACTTTAACCACTGCAGGAACACCTGGTACAAATGCTAACAGAATTAGCAGTGCTAATGCTTTTGCTTCTTATATTACTTATAAATTAAAATATAACAATTGGACGTTCACTCCAGGTGTTCGATATGAAAACATCACCTTACAGAGAGAAGATTTTGGTAAAAGCGATGTAAACAGAACAGGCGTTGATTTAGCAACAAGAGAAAATTCTGTAGCTGTCTTTATTCCTGGAATAGGAACCAACTATAAATTTAATAACGATTTTTCTATATTTGGTGGATTACACAAAGGTTTTTCTCCTCCGGGAAATCAAGACGGACAAGCACCTGAAGAGAGTATCAATTACGAATTAGGTACACGTTTTAACATCGGGAGTTTAAAAGGAGAATTTGTTGGATTCTTTAATGATTATTCAAATCTTTTAGGAAGCGATTTGGCTGCAAGTGGTGGTACTGGTTCTTTAGACCAATTTAATGCAGGGGAAGTAAATGTAAACGGATTTGAACTTTTACTAAACTATAATATAGCGAAAAAGGGAAATAAATTTTCTGTACCAATCTCTCTTGGATATACATATACTAATTCAGAGTTTCAAAATGCCTTTGGTAGTTCAGATGGTTTGTGGGGAACGATTGCTTCTGGAGATGAAATGCCATACATACCAAAACACCAATTCAATACTACACTTTCAATAGAGCATTCAGATTTTGAAATCAACCTAAACGGAAGATTCAACGGGGAATTTAGAACACAACCAGGTGCGGGAAGTATTCCTAATAATGAAAAAGTAGCCTCAAATTTTATTGTAGATATTTCTGCAAAGTATGCTATGACTAAAAGATTGAATTTAACTACAAATATCATTAATGTGTTTAACAATACATATGCAGTTTCTAGAGTTCCTTCAGGTTTAAGACCAGGACATCCATTCGGAATTTACGGTGGTGTAGAATTTAGATTTTAGATAAAATTTTTTATTACAAAAAGCGTGCTATTAATTAGCGCGCTTTTTTGTCTCTAATTTTAAGTAGGCAATTACTACTTTTCTAATATCTGTAGACAACTCTTTTCCTGAAGGTTTATAAATCTTTAAAACACCCGCACTTTTGTCTGATAAAAAAGGAATATCCAAGCCCTTTAATAAGTAATCTGAAAAAGCAACTGTATAGGTCTTAGTTTCATTTAATGATTTCCCTCTAATATACCAAACCTTATCTACAACAGTAGCATTGTATCTTTGTAAATAAGCACCTGTGCCTTCTGCTAGTTTTCCATATTGTAAAACCCGTTTTAGCAGGCGCCCTGTAATATCTACTTTTAAAACAGCACCTCCATAAGGCAATACTCTAAAAATATCTACTGCAGTAATAGCATCACTTAATTGATCATCTATTCTAATAGAACCCCCATTTACAAGGGCAGCATCTACCTCATTATTAAACCCAAAAGACATTGCTTTTGTGATAACAGCGCCTAAGTTGGTTTGTATGCTTCTAATAGGTGTGTCTCGACCGTCTAAAGGAATATTTGCAGTATACACCACTTCAGCAGGATTACTGATAATATCTTTTAGCTTTGTATTTAAAATATCTTGCCATTTAGTTACAATAGCAACTACTTTTTCATCCTCTTTAATAGCGCTATTAATTTCTTTTAATTCTGAAGTTACCAAAGTCTTCTTCGTTTTTTTATCATAAGAAATTCGATGCACAAAAACTGTTTTAGCATTTGCATCTGCTTTAGAAATCTGCACATCACCCACAAAATTAATACTATTTTCGTGTTCATGTCCGCCCATAATTAAAGGTAAGTTAGGTAACAACTTTGCAATTTTTTTATCATTAGCTAATTTTACGTGGGTCAATCCAAAGACTACGTCTACACGATCTTTTAAATCCGCATAGGACGCTTTTGCTTCTGCAAACATATTTCCATACTCCACATGACCTTTAGGGTTAGATGGTATACAAACACTTATAAACCCTATTTTTATTTTAGTGCCGTCTGCATCTGTAAACTCTTTTACAAAGGTTTTATTTACCGGTTGTTGTTTGCCTTTTCTTTCTTTGTAAAAAGAACTCAACGTATCTTTTGTCTTTAATTTTACATTGGCAGAAATCCACGGAAAATTACTTTCATTCAGTCTTTTTTGAAGATCATCTTTAGAAACATCAAACTCATGATTTCCAAAAGCTACCAAATCAAAATTCATGGCATTCATTACTTCTACCATTTGTTTTCCTTTTACACGCTCACCTCCTACTTTTAAGGTTCCTATTAAAGATGGGTTCAGAAAATCTCCTGCCATAAAAAGCATCGTATTTTTATTTTCTTTCAGTAAATCTTTATGTACCGTTTCTACCCTTGCCATTCCGCCAAAAGCACCACCTTGTATTGGGGCAATTTCATAGACATCATTCAGTTGTAAAAAGGTAAAGTTAATTACATCGTCATTTTTTTTACAAGAAGTAAGTATAATAACGGATAGAAGGAATATTTTAATAATTTTCATAATTAAATACGTTGTATGCTATAGGTTCTTTTTTATAAAATACTAGAAGTTAAAAACTTCCAACGCTTTATTGTGGGCACTCTCAAAACTCATTGCCTTTATATTGGTATCTACTTTTTGTTGATTAAAGTAAGAAATTAATTTTTCAGTTGGCATATTTCCTGTTAGCTCATCTTTTGCCATTGGACAACCACCATAGCCTTTTATAGCACCATCAAAACGATGGCAACCTGCATTAAAAGCAGCGTTTACTTTTTCGTGCCATTTGTCTGGTGTGGTATGCAAATGTGCACCAAATTCAATTTCTGAATAGGCAGGAATTAAATTCGAAAATAAATAATCTATTACTTCGGGTGTAGAACTACCAATGGTGTCTGACAGCGATAGTATTTGCACTCCCATTTTAGACAATTTTTCTGTCCATTCTCCTACAATATCTACATTCCAAGGGTCTCCATAAGGATTACCAAAACCCATTGATAAATATGCAACTACTTCTTTTTTAGATTTGTCTGCAATGCTTAAAATTTCATCTAATGCTGTAATAGATTCTGCAATGGTTTTGTGCGTATTACGCATTTGAAAATTTTCTGAAATCGAAAATGGATATCCTAAATAGTCTATTTCTTCAAATTGTGCAGCATCTTTTGCGCCTCTTACATTGGCAATAATTGCCAATAATTTACTCTTCGTTTTAGACAAATCTAACTTTGCTAAAACAGCAGCAGTGTCTCGCATTTGAGGTATCGCTTTTGGAGAAACAAAACTACCAAAATCTATGGTATCAAAACCTACATTTAAAAGCGTATTGATATACAATGCTTTTTTTTCTGTAGGAATAAAATGCGATTTTATGCCTTGCATGGCATCTCTTGGGCATTCTATAATTTTGACTTTTTTCATCTACTCAAAGATATATAAAGAATCTGATTTCTAAGATATTTTTAATTTGAATGTTGCATTCTTTTCAATAGATTCGCAATGTAAATGAAACATCATAAAAGAATACTTCCAATTATCGTTATTTCGCAATTTTGCTGCACCTCTTTATGGTTTGCAGGCAATGCAGTATTAAATGATTTGATTGAAAATTTTAGTTTGCCTAATAGTGCTTTAGAAAATTTAACTTCTGCAGTGCAATTTGGTTTTATTACTGGAACGTTATTGTTTGCACTCTTTACAATTGCAGATCGATTCTCTCCATCTAAAGTCTTTTTTTTATGTGCTTCACTAGGTGCGCTTTGCAATGCAGGTTTAATTTTTAATTTTAATACATTATCGACCATACTAATTATACGTTTTTTAACAGGCTTCTTCTTAGCAGGAATTTATCCAATAGGTATGAAAATTGCTACAGATTATTATAAAAAAGGATTAGGTATTTCTTTAGGATTTATAGTAGGTGCCTTAGTTTTAGGTACAGCATTGCCTCATTTATTAAAAGATAGCATGCATGCTTTTTCATGGGAAACGGTGCTATTATCTATTTCTGGTCTAGCTATTTTTGGCGGTTGTCTGCTCGTAATTTTTGTGAATAACGGGCCATATCGTCAAAAAGGAACCTCTTTAGATCTTACCATTTGTTTTAAAGTATTTAAAAATAGAGCTTTTCGAAAGGCTTCTTTTGGTTATTTTGGACATATGTGGGAGCTATATACCTTTTGGGCATTTGTACCCATTTTACTAAAAACCTATTCAGATATGTATGTTAAAGTGCAATTTAATATCCCTTTGCTTTCCTTTTTTATTATTGGCATTGGAAGTATTTCCTGTGTTTTAGGAAGTTATTTGGCTGCCAAATTTGGAACTAAAAGAACCGCTTTTTCCTTACTTTTACTCTCTTGTATTTGTTGTTTGGTCTCACCTCTCTTTTTTCTAGTATCAAATGGAACTATTTTTCTGCTCTTTTTACTCTTCTGGGGAATAGTTGTAATTGCAGATTCTCCGCTATTTTCTACTTTAGTTGCACAAAATGCTCCTGAGACAGACAAGGGAACAGCAATTACGATTGTAAACTGCATTGGTTTCTCGATTACCATTCTTAGCATACAATTAATTAGCACTCTTTTTCACAGTACTTCTTCTACTTTTGTTTTCCTTATCTTAGCATTCGGACCTATTTTAGGCTTAATTTCTTTGCGCTCTAAAAGAGTGTTTTAAAAGAAGTATTTATCTCATTTAATATTTCTATAACAGGTCTTTTTTTTGCCCATACTATAATGATAATAATATCTTTAAATAGTAATTTCTGTAACCTTGAATAATAAATACTTGGTAATCAATTTCATAGTATTGTTTTATTTACTATATTTATGTATGCTAATAGCAAGCATTAAGATACTTTTTATAATTTATACCTCAATTAAATAATATGAAAAAATTACTTTTAGTTACTGTCTTACTTTTCTTTTTCATGAATTCGAGTAGTGCGCAAGAAACTTCTAAATGGTCCAGTGAAAATTCTTTTATAGAATGGAATTTTGGTGTTGCCTTTATAGATGATGATGGAATTCCTTTTCCAGGAACCTCAGTACTCTGGGGGAAAACCTTAATTAATGAAAATAATTTTATTTTAGAATATGAGGGCGGTTTTGCCTTTCCTACTTTAGTAACAGGTAAAATAGGAATTGGTAAAAGAATTAACAATACAAACCTCACGTTTGGTATTAGACCTTTTCCATTTCATTTATACACACAAGCTACATTTGCACCTCAAGAAAACGGGTATTGGATTACTTCTTTAGAAGTGAATCCATCTGGTACTGATTCAGTTATTTCTTTTGGATCTAGAGCTATGCTTACTTTTGGATATCGTTGGAATTTAGATAAATAAGAAAACATATAAGCTTAAAAAAAGCTCAAGATTTTCATCTTGAGCTTTTTTTAATATCTTATGCTTTTAAAAATTATCCTTTAAAGACAATTTTACGCATTCTTAAGTTTTCTGGAGTTACTTCTAAGTACTCATCTGACTTAATATATTCCATATTTTCCTCTAAAGAGAAATCTACTTTCGGTGCAATTTTCATAGCTTCATCTGTACCAGATTTACGCATGTTTGTCAATTGCTTTCCTTTAATTAAGTTTACTGCCATTTCATCAGATTTACTATTTTCTCCAATTACTTGGCCAATATAAATCTCTTGGTTTACATCGATAAAGAAACGTCCTCTATCTTGTAAACGATTTAATGCATATGCTGTTGCTTTACCAGCTGCAGAAGAAACAATCGCTCCTTTTACTTCTTCAGTAAAGTCTCCTTTATAAAGACCATATTCACTAAATCTGTGGTTAATAATTGCAGTACCAGCTGTAGCTGTTAAAATTCTATTTCTTAAACCAATCAATCCTCTCGAAGGAATTGAAAATTCTAAGTGTTGTAAATCTCCTTTAGGCTCCATAATTAACATATCACCTTTTCTAAGAGATACTAAGTTAATTGCTTTAGAGGCCATATCTTCTGGTACATCAATAGACAATGTTTCCATTGGCTCATGTTTCTTACCATCAATTTCTTTTAAAATTACTTGTGGTCTTCCCACTTGTAATTCATATCCTTCTCTACGCATTGTTTCAATTAAAACAGACAAGTGTAAAACTCCACGCCCAAAAACGTTGAATTTATCTTCACTATCAGTAGTTTCAACTTTTAATGCTAAGTTTTTTTCTAATTCTTTAAACAGACGGTCACGAATGTGACGCGAAGTAACAAATTTACCTTCTTTACCAAAGAAAGGAGAATTGTTAATTGTAAACAACATACTCATAGTAGGTTGGTCTATTTCTGTTCTTGGCAATGCTTCTGGGTTTTCTAAATCTGCAATTGTATCACCAATTTCAAATCCATCAATACCTGTAATTGCACAAATATCTCCACAAGGTACTTTCTCTACTTGAATTTTACCCATTCCTTCGAATACGTGTAATTCTTTAATTCTTACTTTTTTAGTAGAACCGTCAGCCTTACATAACATATAGTCTTTACCAACTTCTAAATCTCCACGAAATACACGTCCGATAGCAATTCTACCTGTAAAAGATGAAAAATCTAAAGAAGTAATCTGCATTTGTGGCGTACCTTCGTTGTATTTAGTTGCAGGTATAGATTCTAAAACTGCATCTAATAAAGGGATGATATTGTCTGTTTCGTTTCTCCAATCTGTGCTCATCCAATTGTTTTTTGCAGAACCATAAACAGTTGCAAAATCTAATTGCTCTTCTGTTGCTTCTAATGCAAACATTAAATCAAAAACTTTTTCATGAACAATGTCAGGAGTACAGTTCTCTTTGTCTACTTTATTTACAACAACAATAGGAGTTAAACCTAAGTCTAAAGCCTTACCTAATACAAAACGAGTTTGTGGCATTGGCCCTTCGAATGCATCTACTAGTAATAAAACACCATCAGCCATTTTTAATACACGCTCTACTTCACCACCAAAATCGGCGTGACCAGGGGTATCAATTACGTTGATTTTTGTGCCTTTGTACATTACAGAAACGTTCTTAGAAAGAATTGTAATTCCTCTTTCACGTTCTAAATCGTTATTATCTAACAATAAATCTTTACGTTCTTTACGATCGTCTAAGATTTTTGCTTGATCAATAATCTTGTCAACTAAGGTTGTTTTCCCGTGATCGACATGGGCTATAATAGCAATATTTCTAATTTGATGCATGCGTGCTTTCTTAAATTTCGTGCAAAAGTAGTTGATTCAATACAATTTAAACGAATTCTAACCGTTTTTTTTGACTTTTGAAGGTTAATAAATTGTTGCAAAACGCATAAACATCTGTTTTCAGTAGTATTTACTTTGCTATACTTAAACACAAGTAAGCATTCCTAAGTCTTAAAAATACAAAAAAAACACTTATTTATGCCTTTGAAATTATTTTTGTCTTGGTGGGTTTTCTTGAAATGCAGATGGCAAAATATCTGGAATTAGCTTTATTAATAAAGGTAATAAAAGTGCACCACCTGGAAGCATAAACACGGCAAAGGCTGGTATTGCTTTGCAAATATCTAAGAGTTGTACCTTAATTTTTAACTTCTCTTCTTCTGATAAGTTAGCATGCGTAGACTTTTTAATTAAATACATTGCTTCTTTGCTCTGAGACAATTCTTGATACAATCTCAGCTTGTTCTTGTGCAGCAATTCTTTAATTTCATCTATGCTTTGCATTATACTTTTCTACGTTTACGCTCTGCACCTATCAAATTTAACTCTCTACTTGTTTGTCCTGCTACTGAAGTATTTTCTTCTGCTCTTCTTATCAAATACGGCATAACGTCTCTAACAGGTCCAAAAGGAAGGTATTTTGCTACATTATACCCTACTTCAGATAAATTGAAACTAATATTATCACTCATACCATATAATTGTCCAAACCACAGACGGTTGTCTTCCTTGGAAATGTTGTGTTTTTTTGCCAGGTCCATTAATAAATATGTACTTTCTTCATTATGGGTGCCTGCAAACAAGGCCATATTTGGCTGCTCCATCATAAATATTATAGCAGAATCGTAATTAAGGTCTGTAGCTTGTTTATCTGCGCAAATAGGAGAACTATATCCTTTTTCTTTAGCTCTATAGCGTTCTTTCTCCATATACGCTCCACGCACTACCTTCATCCCAATATGAAATCCCTTTTGATTTGCTTTTTCTGTCAAAACCTTTAGATAATCTAAACGGTCATGGCGATACATTTGCAGCGTGTTAAAAATAATGGCTTTTTCCTTATTATAGGTTTCCATCATTTCTTCTATTAAAGTATCTGCAGCTCCTTGCATCCAACTTTCCTCCGCATCAATTAATAAAGGTACATTATTTTTAAAAGCAGCTTTACAAACGGTATGAAAACGAACTATTACTCGCTGCCATTCTGCTTCTTCGGTTACTGTTAATGCTATTTTTTCTGTTACTTTTTGAAAAATCGCAAAGCGTCCAAAACCTGTGGGTTTAAATACTGCAAATGGAATTGATTTTCTTTCTTGTCCAAAATTAATAATTTTTAAAATCTTTGTAACCGTATCATTAAACTCGCTTTCCTCCTCTTTACCTTCTACAGAATAGTCTAGTACAGAAGAAACTCCTTTAGTATATAACTTCTCAATGCTTGGCAAACAATCTTCTTCATTTGTACCCCCACAAAAATGATCAAAAACAGTAGCACGAATTAATCCCTCTACTGGTAATTTTGCTTTTAAAGCAAAATTTGTTACCGCGGTTCCTATTCTAACCATTGGTTGGTTTTGAATCATTTTAAACAAAAAATAAGCTCTCTCTAACTCAGAATATGTTTTCAAGGAAAATGCGATTTCGGTGTTATCAAAAAGTTTCATTCAATCGATTTTTAATTATAACAAATATACCTCAAGATTATATATAATTCGAAAAAATCTGTTTAATTTGCACACTCAATAATTTTAACATGAATTCCATTCAAGCTATTAGTTATCCCGTTCATTTCCAGGACAAAGGATACAATTCATTATCCAATTTAATTGCGGAAAACAACTATTCTACACTCTTTATTTTGGTAGATGAGAATACTTTTAAATCTTGTTATCCTAAATTTATTCCGAATTTACAAACAGATAAGAGAATTGAGGTTATTGAAATTGAATCTGGAGAAATAAATAAAAATTTAGAAACCTGTATTGGTGTTTGGAATGCGATTACAGAATTAGGTGGAGATAGAAAGAGTTTGATTATCACTTTAGGCGGTGGAGTTATTACGGATTTAGGAGGTTTTGTAGCTTCCTGCTTTAAACGTGGAATTGATTTTGTAAATATACCTACTACGTTATTATCTATGGTTGATGCCTCTGTTGGTGGAAAAACAGGCGTAGATTTAGGAGTGTTAAAAAATCAGATTGGATTGTTTGCAAATCCTGAAATGGTATTAGTAGATACCTCTTATTTAACTACAGTTTCTGAAAGGGAAATTAAGTCTGGTACTGCGGAAATTATTAAATATGGGATTACTTATGATATTACCTTATTTAATGAAATAAAAAACAACAAAGATTTAAAGATTGAAGATTTAATATTTAGATCTATTGAAATAAAAAACGAAGTAGTTTTAAAGGATCCTAAAGAACAAAATATTCGTAAAATTTTAAATTTCGGTCATACTTTAGGTCATGCTATTGAATCTTTTTACTTAGAATCTGACGACAAAGAAAGCCTTACCCATGGAGAAGCGATCGCTATTGGAATGGTCTGTGAATGCTTTATGTCGGCTAAATTATTAGGGTTTCCAGCAGAAAAAGTAAAAGAAGTAAAAGATCTTGTTTTGTCTATTTATAGTAAAACAGCTCTTTTAACAGATGATTTTACTGGAATCATGGAATTGCTAAAACATGATAAAAAAAATGTAAACGGTCAAGTAAACTTTGTACTTCTAAAAGATTTTGAAGATTACAAACTAGATTGTAAAGTACAGGAAGATTTGATTATAGATAGCATGGAGTTTTATAATGCTTAAAATATTTATTTGAGTATTATAAAATTAAAAAAAAAGCCTTTTCATTAAAATGAAAAGGCTTTATATATTTAAAAAAAGAATTAAATCTTTGTAACTTTTACTGCATTCATACCACGCATTCCTCTTTCTAATTCAAAAGAGACTTTATCATTCTCTGCAATGTCATCTATTAAACCACTTACGTGTGTGAAATATTTCTCATTGTTTTCCATATCAATAATAAAACCAAAACCTTTAGAAGTATCAAAGAAAGAAACTTTACCTTTTCTAACAGGATCTTCTTCTGGTAAATCTTCCTTTTTAGTTACAGAAATCTGAATATCTTCCAGTTCATATTCTACTTTTAATTCTGGATCTGGCGGAGTGTCTGTTAAGTTTCCGTTATGATCTACATATGCAAATTGAATTCCCGTTGAACCGTTCTCATCTTTGTCCGCTTTTCTAGCGTCCATTTTCTTTTGCTTATCCAAACGCTTTTTTAAACGTTTCTTTTCCTTTTCACTCTTACTAAATGTTTGCTGCGATTTGGCCATTAAAATACTACTGGTTTTATGTTATTATTCTTGATTAAGATAAAATACTAAACTCATAAATTCAAAATCAAAGTTAAAGTTAACTTGTGGAATAATCGAAGTGCATTCTGTCTTAGTTGCAAATATACTACTTAAAATACAATTAGTAAAACATTAATTAGGTTAGTTTTAAGTGCTATAACCCCTATGCTATAAGTTCTTAAATTACTATTTTACTTCTAATCCCTATCTACCATAAAATGTTAAAGTTTAGAAAACAAATAGTAAAACATTCCAAAATGATAGTATTACTATTATATTTGCACTAAATACTAATATTTTATTATGAAGAATTTATTATCTGTTTTAAAAATTGCTGTTCCTGCTCAAATTTATTTAAAAGACCCAGAAACATCGGACTTAGGTAAAAGAATTGTTGAACATAGTATTCTGCTAATACATGAAATTGGGTTTGATAATTTTACTTTTAAAAAATTAGGACTTAAGATTGGTTCTAACGAAAGCTCTATTTATAGATATTTTGAAAGCAAACACAAACTTTTATTGTATTTATCCTCTTGGTATTGGGCATGGTTAGAGTATCAATTAGTTATAGAAACCTTCAGCATTTCTGCAACTAAAGTAAAGTTAGAAAAAGCAATTGAAGTAGTTACAAAGACCATTGCAATAGACAGTGATTTTTCTCATATTAATGAAGTAATTCTATATAAAATTATAGTAAATGAAAGCTCAAAATCTTTTCTAACTAAGGAAGTGGATATAGAGAATAAAGAGGGCTATTTTGAAATTTACAAAAGATTAATTACTCGATTAGAAAAAATGATTTTAGCTATAAAACCAGATTACTTATTTGCTTTAAGTTTGGCAAGCTCTATCTTAGAAGGTGGTTTGCACCAGAACTTTTTAAATGAACATTTTCCTTCAATTACAAATTGTAAAGATGGTAAAACAACTACATCTTTTTTTATACACCTTGTTGAAAATACGTTGAAATAAACATGGATAACAAACAACTTACACCTTGGGAAAGGTTTACTGGTCTTTTACAATTAGAAAAAAAAGATATTTTTCAAATCTTCTATTATGCTATTTTTGGAGGGGTAGTTGCACTTTCATTACCCCTAGGAATTCAGGCAATTATTAACTTAATACAAGGAGCGCAAATTTCTACTTCTTGGATTATTTTAGTTATTGTAGTAACTTCTGGAGTTATCTTTTCTGGCGCCCTGCAATTAATGCAACTTCGAATTATAGAAACTATTCAGCAAAGAATTTTTGTAAGAGCTTCTTTTGAGTTGAGCTACCGTTTTCCAAAAATAAAAATGACCGAATTACGTAATTATTATCCGCCAGAATTGGCAAATCGTTTTTTTGATACGTTAACCATTCAAAAAGGTTTATCTAAAATTTTAATTGATGTACCCACAGCATTATTACAAATTATATTTGCATTAATTCTACTCTCATTTTATCATCCATTTTTTATCATTTTTGGCTTTTTTTTACTCTTGCTAATTTACATCGTTTTTAAATTTACGGCACAAAAAGGATTAGAAACAAGTTTAGCTGAATCTCAAATAAAATATAAAGTTGCTCATTGGATTCAAGAAATTGCGAGAACAGTGGTAAGTTTTAAACTATCTGGAAACACCAATTTAGCAATTCAAAAAAATGATGACTTGGTAGACCAGTATTTAAAAGCAAGAGAGAACCACTTTAAAATACTGCTACTGCAATTTAGTCAAATGATTGGATTTAAGGTAATTGTAACTGCAAGCTTGTTATTAATTGGAGGTGCTTTAGTACTGAATCAAGAAATGAATATTGGACAATTTGTTGCTGCAGAAATTATCATCTTATTGGTAATACAGTCTGTAGAAAAACTAATTATCGGCCTAGAATCTTTATATGATGTACTAACGTCTATAGAAAAGATTGGACAGGTTGTAGATAAAGAAATAGAATCTCAAGATGGTGAAAAACCAATGTTTAAAAATGGTGTAACCCTAGAATTAGATGAAGTTTCATATCGTGTAGAAAACAGAAAAAAAGGAATTATTAATAATATTTCTTTGACTTTAACACCAACCAGTAGAATTTTAATTCAAGGGGAAAGTGGTGCTGGTAAATCTAGTTTGTTGCGTTTAATTTCTGGTATTATAGAGCCTACAGAAGGAAATATCTATATTAATAATTTGTCTTTAGCCAGCTTGCATTTAAATCATTACCGTTCTCAACTAGGCTTATCTCTCTCAGATGAAACTCCTTTTGAAGGCAGTATTAGAGATAATTTAGTTTTTGGGAACAGACAAATTGAAGAAACTATTATTTTTGCAGCTTTGGATACTGTAGGATTAAATCAGTTTTTAAAAGAACAACCAAATGGTTTAGAAACAGTTCTTTATCCTGAAGGAAAACAGATGTCTTATACCATTGCTAAAAAGATAATTTTAGCAAGAGCAATTATAAAACAGCCAAGAATTATGATTTTAGAAGATCCGCTAGATCAATTTAATTTAGAGGAAACCACAAAAATAATACACTATTTAACCGATGCAAAAAGACCTTGGGCACTAATTGTTGTAAGCAGTAAAAAGAGCTGGAAAGCGCAATGCAAACAAACAATTACATTAGAAAAAGGAGAAATTAAATCTATAAATTAATAGCTATGTTAAATATATCTAACAATCAATTAAATAAAAAAATAGATTTAACCACCTTTAAATCTGGAGCGCATATTTTTAATAAAAATTATTATAAATCCCTAAATACATTCTTAATCGTATTTGCAGTTTTGGCCTTTATTATGCTTTTTTTACCTTGGACACAGAATATTACAGGGCAGGGTTTAGTAACAACGTTAACACCAGGTCAAAGACCACAAACTATACAGTCTCAAATTCCTGGAAGAATAGAACAATGGTTTGTAAGAGAAGGTGATTTTGTGAAAAAAGGAGATACGATTCTTAGAATTTCTGAAGTAAAAAGCGAATATTTTGATGACCGACTCATAGAACGTACTAATGAGCAAATTAATGCTAAATCATCTTCAGTAGATGCTTACCAAAATAAAGTTTCAGCATTAGAGAGGCAAGTATTGGCGTTACAAAAAGAGCAAGGTTTAAAAACTGAGCAAACTAAAAATAAACTACTACAATCTAAACTAAAGGTTAAAAGTGATAGTATCGATTTTGAAGCTGCAAAAATGAATTTAAAAATTGCAGAAAAGCAGTTTTTTAGAACAAAAACACTTCAGAAAGAAGGTTTAAAAGCGGTTGTAGATGTAGAACAAAAAGGCTTAAAACTTCAAGAAACAAAAGCGAAGCTAATTTCTCACGAAAACAAATTATTAGTTAGTAAAAATGAGGCTTTAAATGCAACTTTAGAACTAACAAGAATTGGAGCAATATTTGTAGATAAAATATCAAAATCACAAAGTAATATGTTTACCGCAAAGTCTAATGGATTTGATGCACAAGCTCAAGTTTCTAAACTAGAAAATAGAAACAGTAATTACAAAATTAGAAACGGTCTTTTATACATTACTGCACCACAAAATGGTTTTATAAATAAAGCATTAAAAAGTGGTATTGGGGGCACCTTTAAAGAAGGAGAATCTTTGGTAGGCATTATGCCACAAAATTATGATTTAGCCGTAGAAACCTTTGTAAGACCTATAGACTTACCATTATTGCATATCAATGAGAAGGTGCGTGTGCAATTTGACGGCTGGCCTGCAATTATATTTTCTGGGTGGCCAAATGTTTCTTACGGAACCTATGGCGCAAAAGTAGTTGCCATTGAACGTTTTATTAGTAATAATGGAAAATATAGAGTGCTATTAGCACCCGATGAAAAAGACCATAACTGGCCTACTGCCATAAGAGTGGGTTCTGGTGCAAAAACTATTGCCCTTTTAGAAGATGTGCCTATTTGGTATGAATTGTGGCGACAGCTAAACAGCTTTCCTCCTAACTATTATCAGCCCGAAATAAATAAAAAAGAAACATCTAACGCTAAAAAATAGGGCATGAAAAAATGTATAATAATTTGCTGCCTATTCGTTTTTTGGCAACAAAATGCACAAGATAGTATTCTAAATAAAATGACTCTGTCTGAGTATTTAGGCTACGTTAAAAGTTACCACCCTATTGTAAAGCAAGCAAATCTAATTATTAATGGTAGTGAGGCTAAACTGTTAAGAAAAAGAGGTGCTTTTGATCCAAAAATTGAAGTTGATTTTGATGAAAAAATATTTAAAGGAACCACATATTACAACAAATTAAATGCTGCTTTTAAAATCCCAACATGGTATGGTGTCGAGTTTAAAGCAAACTATGAAAAAAATGAAGGGATATACTTAAATCAAGAAAATAAGAGACCTTTGGATGGTCTGTATAGTGCTGGTATTTCTATAGCATTTGCAAAGGGTTTTTTAATTAACAAAAGAATGACTGCATTAAAACAAGCAAAATTATTTTTAAATCAGGCCAAAGAAGACCAACAAATATTAGTAAATACGGTTTTATATGATGCTTCTTTATCTTATTTTAATTGGTTAAAAACCTACAAAGAAAAACGCGTATATATTTCATTTGTGAACAATGCGAAAATACGTTTTGAAGGCACAAAAAGAGCTTTTCAAGAGGGTGAAAAACCAGCTATTGATACCCTAGAAGCAGAAATTACATTAAATTCTAGAAGATTAAATCTAGAAAAAGCAAATATTAAACTCATAAAATCTCGGTTAGAATTGTCGAATTATTTATGGTTAAATGAGAATACACCAATCGAATTAAAAGAAAATATAATACCAGATTTAAAAACGGTTGCTGTAATTAATAAGACATTTAATATTGCACTATTTAACGATGAAAATTTTGATATTGAGAACCATCCGAAAATAAAATCTTTAGGTTTCAAAATTAAAAGTTTAGATGTAAATAGACGTTTAAAACTGAACAATTTACTACCTAAAATAGATTTTCAATATAATTTCCTTTCCGCTAATGGAGAACAGATAAATTCTTTTAATACCAATAATTATAAAGCAGGCTTAAATTTTAGCATCCCTCTATTTATAAGAAAAGAAAGAGGGGAATTAAAACTAGCTAAAATAAAATTACAAGATAAAGAACTAGAGAATGATGCAACAAAAGTGGTTATCAAAAATAAAATAAATGCTATACAGCAAGAACTAGCTTCTTATATTTTACAAAATAACTTCACATTTAAAATTGTTAGAGATTATGGTGTCCTACTGAAGGCGGAAGAACGTAAATTCTTTTTAGGAGAAAGCTCTTTATTCTTAGTAAATTATAGAGAAGAAAAATATATTGATTCTAAATTAAAGGCAATTAATTTAGAGAATTCTTTCTTTAAAGCAAAAGCTAGTTTGTTTAAAGAAGCAGTTATTTCTATTAATTAAACACCATTTTTACTCATAAAAAGCAGCTAAAAACTCTGCAACACAGGCCGGTTTATCTTGACCCTTTATCTCCAGGATGCAAGAGAATGTTGCCTTCACCCCATTATTTGCTAATGGCTGTATATCCAATACTTTAGAAAGCATTCTTAATTGACTGTTTACAGGAACCGCATTAGGGAAACGAACTTTGTTTAAACCGTAATTCAACCCCATTTTTAAACTTTTAATAGTAAAAGCTTCTTCTAGTAATTTAGAAATCATAGCTACCGACATAAATCCGTGTGCTATGGTACTTTTAAAAGGAGACTCTTTTGCAGCTCTGGCTTCATCCACGTGAATCCATTGTTTATCTAAAGTTGCATTGGCAAAATCAGTAATCATTTCTTGTGTAATTGTATACCAATTACCAATTGGAAACTCTTTACCAACCATTTTTTTAAAATCTGAAATAGTCTCAAAAACCACCATACTTATTTTTTAGAAGTTGTAAATAAATCGTTTTTAATCTTAGGAAGTTCTAAATGAAATTTCACAGCAATTGCTCTAATGCTTGCAATAACAATTGCAGAAATTATAAAATTTATATTTTCGTCTACCTTAAAATAATTTAATATTAAATAGTTGATCCCACCAACTAAACAAGCAGATGCATAAACCTCTTTTTCAAAAATTAATGGAATTTTAGCAGTTAAAACATCTCTTAAAACACCTCCAAAAACAGCCGATATCATTCCCATAATTATGGCAATAATTGGATGCAAGTCATAAGAAAGCCCTTTTTGTAAACCTAATAATGTAAATACGCTAATACCAATAGTATCAAACAAAAACATAGTTTTACTTAAGTGCGCAATTTTACTTTTAAAAAGAAACGTAAAAAGTACTGCCGAAAAAATTATGTATAAATAGTTTAAATCTCCAATCCAGTTTATAGGATGTGCATTAATTAAAACATCTCTAAGCATTCCGCCACCAACTGCAGTAACAAAAGCAATAATTATAACACCAAATATATCAAATTTTTTATCTAGAGCTACCAGTGCACCACTGATAGCAAAGGCAAAAGTTCCTAAAATATCAAGTACATAAATAACTTCCATTTTACACGTTTACTTCTGTGAATTTTATATTTAATTCCTTTTGAATTTCATGAATTCTATCCAATTCATTCGGTAAAATAAATGCTAAAGACGTTCCTGTTCTTCCAGCTCTTGCTGTTCTACCGCTTCTATGTGTGTAATACTCTAATTGTTCTGGTAATTGATGGTGAATTACAAACTCTAATCCGCTAACATCTATACCACGAGCAGAAACATCGGTAGAAACTAAGTATTGTAAGTTTTCTTTTTTGAAAGCACGCATTACTTTATCGCGTTCTTTTTGTTGCATATCCCCTTCTAAAGCACCCGCAGAAAAACCTTCTTCTATCAAAAAGTTAGCTAAATTTTGAGTACCCGCTTTGGTTCTACAGAAAATAATACCCCGTTGTGCTCCTCTTTTCTCTATAAATGTAACAATATCACCAAACTTCCCTTTTAGTGAACTTCTTACAAATTGATGTCTAATGTTTGCGTTGACTAAAGCATTTTTATTTACTTCGATTCTTGGCGCATTAGAATCCATATACGTTTTAATAATACGTTTAATTTCCTCTGGCATTGTTGCAGAGAACAACCACGTATTTCTATCATTTTGTGAGGAAAACTTTAAGATTCTATTTAAGTCTTGTTTAAAACCCATACTTAACATTTCGTCTGCCTCATCTAAAACAACCGTTTTCACATGACTAATATCAATATCTCCTCTTTCAATTAAATCAATTAACCTTCCTGGAGTAGCTACAACAACATGTGTTGTTCTTTTTAAGTTGTGTATTTGTTTGTCTATTTTTTCTCCACCAAAAACAGCTTCAATAAAAATTTTCTCTTCACCGTATTTTGTAAACTTAAAGAGTTGTTTTTTAATTTGTTGCACCAATTCTCTTGTTGGCGACAAAATCAATGTCTGTATATTGTCTGAACTTGCATCTATATGCTGCAAAAGAGGCAAACCAAAAGCTGCAGTTTTACCTGTACCTGTTTGTGCTAAACCAATAAAATCTGTTTTACCTTTTAATAAAATAGGAATCGTTAATTCTTGAATTTCTGAAGGATTAGAAATCCCTAATTCTTTAATCGATTTTATATAGGATGCTTTGATGCCTAAGTCTACGAATGAAGCCATTTTGTCTCTTAATTTTGTGCAAAGATACCTTTATTTAGCAGGTTGTAATACTTTTAAAACATTTTCTCTAATTCTAGAAGGTTTATAGCTTTTAGCATCTAACATTCCCCAAATAGTTTTTGCTTTTACTAGCAATTGATTCTGCTTATAAAACTCCATTAAGCGCTCAGACTTAAACCCTTTTGTTTCTCCTACCCATGTTTTAACCGTAATTACATCACCTAAAACCGCTTGTTTTAAATACTCAACTTCATGCTTTAAAACCACCCAAACATATTCTGGTAACGGATTTTTATAAGTTAAAAATGCCCAATGCTTAAAAGCAACAGTATCCATCCATTGCACATAAACTACATTATTTACATGATTTAAACTATCTATATCTTCCGCAGTTACTGTTATTTCTAATTCAAAAATATCCTTCATTATTCTATTTTATACAAACTTATAAAATTTAATAGTTCTATAACAATTATTGATGTTTCATTTTAGATAAAATAGTTATAATTCACGTTCTTTGTAGTTCTTATATGAACAAATTAGCAAACGAATTAGGTACCCAAAAAATAAGTAAATTATTGATAAAACAAGCAGTTCCTGCAACTATAGGAATTCTTGTAATGTCTTTAAATATGATTGTTGACACCATTTTTGTAGGGCAATGGATAGGTGTTTTGGCAATTGCAGCCATTACAGTGGTCTTACCAATTGCGTTTTTAATTTCTTCAATAGGAATGGGAATTGGTATTGGTGGAAGCTCAATTATATCTAGAGCATTAGGTGCTAATAATCCAGAAAAAGCCTTTCTAACTTTCGGGAATCAGATTTGTTTGACTGTAATTTTAGCAATTCTATTTGTGGTTCTTGGGAATATATTTAGTGTTTCTATTCTAAACTTATTTGGCGCAAAAGGAGAAATATTACCAATTGCATCAGAATATTTTGGTGTTATTATTTATGGAGTCCCATTTTTAGCTTTCGCCATGATGGGTAATCCGACTATTAGAGCAGAGGGCAAACCTAAATTTGCAATGTATGCAATGATGGTTCCATCTGTTTTAAATATTTTATTAGATATTTTATTTATTAAGTATTTTAATTGGGGAATGTACGGAGCCGGTTTAGCAACCTCTATCTCTTATGCTAGTTGTGGTTTGTATATATTATATTTCTTTTTATCTTCTAAAAGTGAATTACAAATTATTCCAAAGAACTTTAAGTTAGACTTTAAAATTGTACAAGAAATTGCCAAATTAGGTGGTGTTTCCATTGTAAGACAAGGCGCAATTAGTATTTTAATGATTGTTTTGAACTACTCGTTATATACCTATGGTGGAGAAATATCTATTGCAGTTTTTGGAATTATAAACAGGGTAATGATGTTTGCATTGTCGCCTGTTTTAGGAGTCTCTCAAGGTTTTTTGCCTGTTGCTGGCTTTAATATTGGTGCAAAAAAGAATGATCGAGTAAAAGAAACCATTAAGAAATCTATTTATTTTGGATCTATTCTAGGAACTCTTGTTTTTATTGGGATTGTTATTTTTAAAGAACAAATTATCTGGATTTTTACAAATGATGCAACCTTATTAGAAAAAACACCAGATGCTATGCTCGTCGTCTTCTTGGTTACACCAATTGTAACAATGCAATTAATTGGTTCTGCCTATTTTCAGGCAGCCGGAAAAGCAATGCCTGCATTATTACTAACGCTACTAAAACAAGGTATTTTCTTAATTCCTTTAGCTTATTTTTTACCTATATATTATGGTATAGACGGTGTTTGGTGGTCTTTTCCCATAGCTGATACTTTGGCTACAATAATTACTGTATTGGTCTTAAAAAGAGAGGTTTCCAAGAATTTAAAATAGGGATTAGTACATTGAAATAACCCACTCAAAACAGAACTTGTTCTACTTTTTAAAAGTGAATTTTAACAATAAGACTTAACCTCTCAGTACAACTTTATTTCACAAAACTAAAAAAGTGACTCGCCATTTAAATTTGTAGTTAAAATATCACTAAAAAGATTGAAAAACGGACGCAATGCTTTAAAACTTTGGTCCACTTCTTTAGCAAAATTTGGAGCTAATACCTCGGCATCTGAAAAGCTTCTGCTTGCTATAAATCCTTTTTTACGCAATAAATTTACATCTGGATGTTCTTTATCAAACCCTCTAGGCGCTGTTTTTAACTCAGAAAAGCTTTCAAATTTGCCGCCAAAATATTTTTTATAATTTTTATCCTCTAAAACACCTTTTATTTCTGAAGCATCTAATTCAATTTCTTTCCGAATTCTAAATAAATCTTCCTTACTTGGCTCCCAAAACCCGCCAGCTAAAAAAGAGGCACCTGGTCTAATTCTTAAAAAATAACCTCCTCTTAATTCTTTTCCTAATCTTGCGTAAGAGTTTGCAAAATGAGCTTTATATGGGGTTTTATCCTTCGAAAAACGAACATCTCTATAAATACGCATCATTTTAGATTTCTCTATTTCATCATGCTTTTGCAAATTTAAAAGCATCACAGCAAATACATCTTTTGCATTTTGCTGCGCCTTTAAATAGGTTTCTTTTTCTGCTGCGAACCAATCTCTGTGATTGTTTTTTTGTAAATCTTGTAGGTATTTAAAAGTCGATGTTTCGAATTGCATTATATGGTTGTATTAAAAGTTAAATTTACAAAATAGATTTGTAACTTCGAATTTGAAATGAATCAAAAAACAAAAGACATACAAAAAAGATATGATGGTTTTTTACAAACGGGTTGTTTGTGGAAAAACAATATTGTATTTGATTTAAAGCATTTTCAACTTCCTATTAAATCTTCAAAAATTAATATTGAAATTGACGAAAAATTACGTTTAGGTAAATATATAGAGCGCTTTGTATCCTTTGAATTGGCTCAAAATTTATCTATAAAAATTATTTCAGAGAACATTCAAATTCAAAAAGAAAAAATTACGCTAGGAGAACTGGATTGTATCATTTTAAAGGATGAAAAACCAATTCACTTAGAAATTATCTATAAGTTTTATGTGTATGATGCGACAATTGGTACAACTGAAATTGAACATTTTATTGGCCCCAATAGGAAAGACTCTTTACTTGAAAAATTAACTAAACTCAAAGAGAAACAATTACCACTGCTCTATTCTAATGAATGTGAAAAATATTTAAACAGCATTGATTTAGCATCAAAAAACATGGAGCAACAAGTATATTTTAAAGCACAATTATTTGTTCCTTTTTCAAATAAAAGCGTTGAATTGTCAAAAATAAATAAGGCTTGTATTGTTGGCTATTATGTTAATAAAACGGAATTATTACAATTTTCTGATTGTAAATTTCACATTCCTAACAAAAAAGATTGGTTGGTTATGCCTCATGAGAACATCAATTGGCAATCTTTTAAACAGTTTGAAAAAAATGCTAACGCCTACTTAGAAAGGCAGTTTTCACCGCTATGCTGGGTTAAGAAATCAAATGGAGAAATAGAAAAATTCTTTTTAGTTTGGTGGTTATATAAATAGTTATTGGTTTCTAATTATATTACAGTGTTTATAATTCTAATATCCTTTTTTTTCTAAATTTCAGAAGTAAAAAAGAGGAACCTACAAACGTAAGTTCCTCTTTTTAGAATTTATTTTTTGTCTTAATTATTCGTCTTCCTCTTCCTTATCGTCTTTAGATGTTTTATTCCAAATTTTGATATTATCATCTTTTGTGATACCTGAAATTATTTCAACATTAATACCATCTGAAATTCCTAGCTCGAGCTCTTTTCTTTCAAAGATATCTTCTCCAATTTTAATCTCGACATAAGGTTTGTCTGTTTTTTTATCAAACTGTAAAACAGATTCTTTAACAGATAATACACTGTCTTTCTGTTCTAAAACTATTTCTGCATTGGCACTATAACCTGCTCTTAAAAAATAGTCTTTATCTAAAGTTAAATCCGCTTTAATTGTGAACTGAACAGCGCCATTAGTCTCTGTACCTTTTGGTGCTATAAAATTAAGTTTAGCTGGAAATTTCTTATCATTTATAGCTCCTAAAGTAATGTCTAAATCAATGTCTTTTTTAATTTTACCTACTTCAGCTTCGTCTACTTTTCCTTCAAAAATCATCTTACTCATATCTGCAATAGAAGCAATCGTTGTACCCGCATTAAAATTGTTTGCTTGTATCACTTGATCTCCCTCTTTTACAGGAATTTCTAAAATTGTACCAGACATTTGTGCTCTAATATTCGTGTTTGCAGAACCCGATGAACCTGCAGAACCACTTTTTATTATTTGATAATCATTACCGAGGTTTCTAACTTCTTGTTTTGATTGATTGTAAGTTAACTCTACCGCCTCATATGCTGCTCTAGAAATTACCCCTTTTTCAAACAAGCTTTTGTTTCGTTTATAAGATACTTCTGCATTATTTAGACGAATCTTACCATTGTCTAACCTACCTTTTGCACTTATTAAAGATTGTTCGTTTGGCACAACTCTAACAGTTGCAATTAAATCTCCTTTTTTAACCTTTGCTCCTTCTTGAACCAATATTTTATTAATAATTCCAGAAATTTGGGGTTTAATTTCAATTTCCTCTAAAGGGGTTACCTTACCTGTTGCAACTGTTTTTTTAACAATAGTAGCTTTAAATGCTTTTTCTGTTTCAAAAGTTATTGCAGATTTTTTATTCATTTTACCGAACCAAATTAATACGGCAATAAATATAATTGCTATAGTTCCAAATATTATTCCTTTTTTCATTATTAGTTAATTTTTGTACTGTTGGTTTATTTATAATCTAATTAATTTTACTTTTTTTATTCTTCTCTTAACGCCTCTATAGGTCGAATCATAACGGCTCTTTGAGCGGGTATCAAGCCTATTAAAGAACCAAAAGTAACTAATGCAGCTACGGCACCTAAAGCGACTCCTACGTTTACAGTTGGATTTACAAATGGAATACCATCACCGCCTGCAAGTGTTGCATTTACAATCATTAGAACAAATCCAGCAAATATAATACCTAGAATTCCAGCAAGTAATGTTAAAAACACAGATTCTAAAACAATCTGACCTCTAATTTTAGCAGGTGTTGCTCCTACAGCTCTTCTAATGCCTATTTCTTTAGTTCTCTCTTTAACGGTAATTAGTAAGATACTTCCAATAGCAATTACGCCTGCTATTAGAGTAGAAATCCCTACAAACCATGTTAAGAATTTGATTCCTGTAACAAAACCTGTAATTTTCCCAAACATTTCTCCAAAATTAAAGGATCCAAAAGCTCTCTCATCATCGGGGTGCACATTGTGTCTTCTCTTTAAAATTGCTTTTGCATTCTTTTCTACCTCAACAATATTTGCATCTTTACTGGCTGCAATAACCATCCAACCTATATTTTCACCCGTATTATTTATTTTTCGATAAGTTGAAAAAGGTATATATATAGAATCATCTCCTTCAAAACTAGTTCCGTTATCTTTGTAAGTTCCTACCACTTGAAAGAAGCTACCATTTATTTCTAAAAAATCTCCAACAGGTTTTTCATCTTTCTTAAATAATTCATCCACAATTTTTTCCCCTATGATACAAACCTTTCTTTCACTATTTATGTCATTTACATTTATAAACCTGCCATCAATAATTTTCACCTTATTAACATTATCTAAGATTGGGTAATCGCCAAAAAGTTTATATGTTTTTGTATTGGTTTTTCTTTTTACGCTTGCTGGTGGACCTCCAAAAACACCTTGAACATTCCTTGGAACGACAAATTGAACTTCTGGAATTTGTTTTTTAATAGCTTCTACATCTTGTATTTTAAGTCGCATACTTCTACCTCTTTGAAAACCTTTATGGGGTCTTTCTGTTCTTTGTGCCCATAAAAAGATGCTATTGGTTGCCAAGTTTTTAAATTCTTTATCAAATCCGTTTTCCATTCCTTTAGCAGCACCTAAAAGTGTAATAAATAAAAATACACCCCATAAAACGCCAATTACAGTAATGGCTGTTCTTAGTTTGCTTTTTTTTATAGAACCAAATATTTCTTGCCAGGAATCTTTATCAAAAATAAACTTCATAATTATATCTTTTTAATCTTCTCTCATTGCTACAACTGGTTTAATTCTTGCTGCTCTTCTTGCAGGAATAAATCCAGCAATTGCACCTACAAAAATCAATAGAATTGTTGCCCAAACAATGGTACTCGTATTTACTGCCGGATTTGTAATAAAATAATCTTTTAAACCATTCCCCATTTTTTCTAATGCAAAAATTGCGATTAGTAAACCAAAATAACCAGCTAATGCGGTAATCATAATAGACTCTTGTAAAATAAGACCAATAATAGAACTAGGTGTTGCCCCTAATGCTTTTCTTATTCCTAATTCTCTCGTTCTTTCTTTGACAACAAAAACCATAATATTTCCGATAGAAATTGCTCCTGCAAATAAAGTTCCTATTCCAATCCACAAAACAATAAATTGTAACATACTTGCAAATTGCATGTTTTGTTGGTAATCATCAAATACAGATCTTACTCTAATAGCGCTTCTATCCTCTCTTGCTATAAAATATTTTTCTTTTAGAATTTTTTTAATATCTCTCACCATCTTTTTTGCACCATTTACGCCAAGTGCTTTATTGAATGATAAATTAATTTGATCTATATCGGTTGTATTTTTATAAATTAATTGAATCGTTGAAACAGGTGCATATATTAGTCTTTCTTCGTTATCCCCACCAGAATCACTAAAAACACCTACAACTCGATAAGCAATACCGTTTAATTCAATGAATTTACCTAAAGAAGTGACCTTGCCAAATAAATCTTGTTCTACAAGCCTACCAATAACTACAATTCTATTTTTATTTTTGACATCATTCGCATTGATAAATTTTCCTTCATCTACCATTGTTTTCTCTAAAAATTGATGCTCTGGATGCACAGCTCTTACAGTGTAAGAACCTGATTCTTGCCTAAATTTTGCCTGAACACCTTTGTATATTCTAGCACTAATATATTCGATGCTGTTTCCCAATTCTTTTTCTAACAATTCAATATCCTCATTTTCAAATTGAATTTGTCTCCCTTCTTTAAAACCTTTGTATGCTTTTGTTGTTCTTCCAGATCTTACAATAATAGTATTTGTGGCATCATCTGAAAAGAATTCTTCAAAGGTGTTTTTTAATCCATTTCCCATACCAAAAAGTACAGTGAAAATGAAAATTCCTAAAGCCACTGTAAAAGCCCCTAAAAAAGTTCTTAATTTATTTTTACCAATACTCTGAAATATTTCTCTCCAACGATCTAAGTCAAACATATTAAACTGCTTTTGCTGCCTTGGTTAACTCATCACTAGTAATTACACCATCTTTTAAACGCACAATTCGTTTGGTTTGTGACGCCACTTCTTCCTCATGCGTAATTACAAAAACCGTCATGCCCTCGTTATTAATATCTTTCAATAAATCCATTACAGAATCTGTAGTAGTAGAATCTAAAGCTCCCGTAGGTTCATCTGCCAAAACAACTTTTGGATTTGTAACCAAGGCTCTAGCGATGGCAACACGTTGTTTTTGTCCACCAGAAAGTTCATTTGGTAAATGATTTGCCCAATCTTTTAAACCTACTTTGTCTAAATAATCCATAGCAATTTTTAAACGTTCTTTTCTATTTACTCCTTTATAATAAAGAGGAAGAGAAACATTTTCTAAAGCAGTTTTATATGATATTAAGTTAAATGATTGAAATACGAAACCTAGAAACTTATTTCTTAAAATAGCCGCCTTCTTCTCATTCAAATCTCTAATAAGTTGACCGTTTAAATAATAATTACCTTCATCATGCCCATCTAACAAACCAACAATATTTAATAAAGTAGATTTTCCAGAACCTGAAGACCCCATGATAGAGACAAATTCCCCTTCTTTTATGTGTAAGTCTATTCCTTTTAAAACGTGTAAAGAACTTTTACCTATTGGATACGATTTGTGAAGTTTTTCTATTTTAATCATTCGCTTTTTATTTGGGTATAAAAGTATTAAATATCGTCTGCTACCGGTACTAATTTTATGTTAAAAGCAATAGCATAAATAACCTAAATACTTACATAAGACGACTTATAATAAGTTATGTTACAAGAAAATTAGAAAAAGTTAAAGTATCTTTGTAATTCATAAAGTTTGAAGTATTTAAATGATTGATATTCCTAAAAATAAGAAAATAATTTTGTTTGATGGCATTTGTAATTTGTGCAATAGTGCAGTTACAATAGTAATTAAACAAGATAAAAAAAACACGTTCTTGTTTGCGGCCATTCAATCTAAAAAAGGAAAAGAAATCATTGATTATTTAGAGATAGATATTGCTAAAATAGATTCTATTATTTTATACGAACCTGGTGTTTCGTATGAAGTGAAATCTACTGCAGCTTTAAAAATAATGAATGATTTTGGCCAATTTTGGCAACTCACAAAACTATTATGGGTTTTCCCCAAAGGTTTTAGAAACCAAGTGTATGATTTTATTGCAAAAAACCGTTACAAATGGTTTGGAAAAAAAGAGAGCTGTATGATACCAACAAAAGATTTAAAGGCGAAATTTTTAGACTAAATGAAATTTACAACCCCAATAAAATGTGTCATTTTTGATATGGATGGCGTAATTATAGATTCTGAAGAGATTCATAAAAAAGCCTATTATGAAACGTTTAATGCTTTAAATATTGAAGTTTCAGATACTCTTTACAAATCCTTTACTGGTTCATCTACCATAAATGCTTTTCAGAGACTAGTTGCGCATTTTAATTTAAAAAATGATCCTGAAGAATTGGTTTTAGATAAAAGAAAACGCTACGTTAATTTCTTTGAAAACGACCCTAATTTGCATCTAGTTGCGGGTGTTGAAGAAATTATTAAATATTTTTATAAAAAAGGAATTGTATTAATTCTAGCTTCTTCCTCCGCTATGATTAACATAGATCGTGTTTTTAATAGGTTTAACTTAAATACATATTTTGCTGCAAAAATTAGTGGTGCAGATTTAAAGGAATCAAAACCAAACCCAGAAATTTTTAATAAAGCGGCTATCTTAGGAAATACACCCAAAGAAAACTGTGTTATAATTGAAGATTCAGACAACGGTATTACGGCTGCAAATGATGCAAATATTTTTGTTTTTGGCTATGCAAATAAGCTTTCTGAAGGACAGACTTTAGAAAATGCAGATTTTGTGATAAACGACTTTAGTGAATTAAAAAAAATTATATAAAAAAGAGCCTTTACTAAAATAAATTAGCAAAGGCTCTTGTTATACTAAAAAAAATCTTAAGCTTTAACTTCTGAAGCTATAATCTCTACTACTTCAAGATCAAAAATAAGGTCTCTTCCTGCTAAAGGATGATTTCCATCAATAACAATAGTTTCTTCTTTTACTTCAACAACCATCAAATTAATTTCTTGTCCGTCAGGAGATTTAGAAACCAATCCCATACCAACTTTAGGCTCCATATCTTGAGGTAAATCTGTCTTCTTTACTTCTTGTATTAAAGTTTCATTAACTTCACCATATGCATCATCTTTGGTCATGTTAATCGTCTTCTTTTCATTTAATTTCATGTCGATTAACCCTTTCTCAAAACCAGGTATAAGCTGTCCTTGTCCTAAAGTAAATTCTATAGGCTCTTTTCCGTCAGAAGTATCAAAAACCTCTCCATCGGCTAATTTACCTGTATAATGTACTTTTACTGTGCTGTTTACTGTGACTTGATTCATACGATATTATTTAAATTTAAAAATGCAATTCACATAATTCTTATGCTGCAAACATTTTATTTTATCTTATTTCATTTACTGTCACCAAAATCAAGCCAAAAGACTTAAAAAAGTAGAAACTACAATACCAAACTAATAAATATAAGTATTTAATTTACAAAAAAAATACGTTAGCCCCATCATAAAGGCGAAATGCTATTTTTAAACCCTTCATTAGAGTTCAATCAAAGTAAAAAAAAGGAATCAGCAACTTTGTCAGTTAAAACAATAATTGTAAAATTTATATGCCAACTCTGCAATAAAAATAATTAGAAGGTAGAGATAGCATTACATAAAAGAATATTAATATACATAAACAAGTTTTAATTACATCTTGTAGAAGCTAGTTCAGTAAGAAATTTCTAAAAAATAGTAAAACGCCAAATTAAACTGGTTACAATCTTTACGGTTTTACGTTTTTATGTTTTTTTTGTAATTTTCAGTTTATACTTTCTATAAATGGCATTCAATGTTTTAAATTACAATTAGTAACCTGGTATTATTAAAGAAAATCAGAAGAAAATGAACTAATTAATTAGCACTACTCTTTTGGTTCATCTAACTCTTTTGGCTCTTGAGATTCTTGTAAAAATTCAGGTAACTTATTTCTAAAACTTGGTGCAGTATCTCTGCAAGAAACTTTCTTCGTTTTAGAAACCATTACCAACAAATCATAACTCAATGTAAATAAGGTTGCCGTTCTAAAGGTATTTAAAAGCAATTTTTCTATTTCAACTTTTGCTGCAACTAAAGATAATTTCTTGAATACATTTTCAGTTGTATGACGGAATTTGAATTCATAAACAGGTTTACCATCAATTGTAAAAAAACGAACATAAACGTTCTGTAAACCTTCACTTTTTTTCATAGGTTTGCTAATGGTTAATTTCACAAAATTGTCATTTGCAATGCTTTCTTGCAAGGCCTCAAAAAACTCATTAAAATCGCTCATATTGCAAAGGTAAAATGTTTCAAAAAAAAACATCACTAAAAAGTGACGTTTTTTCGATAATATTTATTTTTTAATACATAGAAAATTTATAACAACCATTATACACTTGCAGCTTCTAACTTTGTTAAGCTTGGTGTTTTTTCAACAAAAGCCTCTAAAACTTTAAAGAAATTTAAAATATCTACTTTTTCGTTATTTGCGTTTATTGTTACCAATCTCACAAAGGTGTCTTCTTCAAAAGAACCAAAACCTACAACTGTTTCTTGATGCTCGTATAGGGCAGTACAAAGTGCTGTTGGGTCTATATTTTTATAGTTAAAACAAACAGAAATAGCATCATCAAAACTGTACAAAGTATAATCAGAATTACTTCTAATATAATCTAAAGCAACATTTGCTAGATTAAATTGCTGATCTACAATTTGTTCTAAGCCTTTTGTTCCAATAGACTTCCAGAGTGTCCAAAACTTTAAAGCATCATTTCTTCTTCCACATTGAAAAGATGTTTTCCCTAAGTTAAAATCATCACCATCTGTTTGGTACAAATAATCTGCATCACTACTAAAAGAATTGTGTAAATGCTTCTTATCATTTACTAAGATAATAGAGCAAGTTAATGGCGTGCCTAACATTTTGTGCGCATTGTAGCTAAAAGAATTAGACCTTTCTACTCCTTTTACCAAATATTTGTATTTCTCGCTAAAAATCACACTTCCACAATATGCACCATCTACATGGAGCCAAATATTATACTGCTCTGTAATGTCTGCAATTTTATCTATTGGATCAAAAGCACCTAAAACCGTTGTTCCTGCAGTTGCGTTTACATACGTTGGAACGCCTCCATTTTTAATATCTTCTTTGATTTGTGCTTCTAAAAAACTTGGAAGCATTCTTCCTACGGCATCTGCTTTTATGTATCGAATATTATTCTTTCCTATACCTGCGAAACTTGCGTTTTTTGCATTTGAATAATGACATTCTTCAGAAGTATAAATAATTAATGGTTTTGACATTCCGTTTAATCTACAAAGAGGATCTTTTGCATCCCGCCCCATAATTAACCCCATATAATTACTCATAGAACCGCCTGTTGGAAACGTACCATTACTATTGCCACCATACCCAATTAAATTACAAGATTGTCTAATAATTTCTTGTTCTATGCCTACTTGCGGGCCTGCAACCTTATAAGTATACATGCTATTATTTAACATAACAGCTAATAAATCTCCTAAAACTGCTTTGCTTTGTCTTCCTCCAAAAAGTTGATTAAAAAACAAATTTGTAGCTGTTTTTGGCGTAGCAACGAGTACCTCTCGCAGCAATGTTTTAAAATCACCGTCTATCATTGCCCCATCATTTAATGAAAGGTCAATTGTATTAAATAATTTGCTTGCCGCTATTCTTTCTGCTACCGGATTTTCTGCTTCTTCCGAAATTAAAACTTCAACTAGCTCGTTAAATAGAGCTAAATCATTCTTTATATTAGACATATAATTTTCTTTTCTTTTAATTTTTAATAGTACTTATACTGTTGTGTCATAATCTAACTCTTTGAGCACGAACGTTTTTGAAACCTCATTAAATACATTGCAGCTTCTGATTGGCTTGGCATATAAATGTAGCGACATACTTCTTTTATTAGCGCTGTTTTCTAAGCGATGAAACCCCATAAAGTCTTTCATATAAGTAATGTCGTTCTTTTTAGAAAACTTAGTCTTTGTAAGTTTTAAAGCACCCATTTTATCTTGCTTATAAACAGTTTCTTTAAATTCACCTTCAATAACTTTTACCCAGCACTCTTCTCCACCATGATCATGAATGGATGTTTGATGCCCTGCGCACCAACAAATTAAAATTAATTCAAATTTTTCAGTGTCTGCTATGCAGTTTCTAGTATAACAGTCATTAGACCAATGTGCGTATTTTTCAAAAGCATTTGGTTCTAATTGCAAAGAATGTATTATGTGATTGTATGTCGTCCTCTCACTTTCTGAAAGTGCAGAAATTAAATCGTTCAAGCCTTGAAGAATTGTGCTATTTTTTTCTTTAGATTCCAATGTAATATCTGGCTTTTTTTTTGTTTATTTAAAAAATAAAATCAAGGGAAATCCTTATAATTTTAATAAGCTAATGCTCATCATTTATTAAATAAGCAACATTTCAAATATAGTGATTAATATGCTCTTTTAATTCCTTTTTCACTATTTTTAACCAAGATTAAACCAAAAACCAACCTTATTCATATTATTTTGGTTACTTTTAAAATTCTGTAAACAGCATTTATTGCTTATTTTTCAGAACTCTAACCACCTCATATTTAAAAAATTAGAAGTAGTATGCAAGACGAAAATTTTATAATTAAAATTGCTGTATTAGCGGTATATGTTGGTGTTTTATTTCTAATAGGAATTTTTGCTTCCAAACGTATTAAAAGCATGAGCGATTATTATGTTGGAGGGAAAAAAATGGGCTTTTGGGCAGTTGCTTTCTCGGCAAGAGCTACAGGAGAGTCTGGATGGTTACTTATAGGACTTACAGGAATGGGCGCAATGGCAGGATATTCTGCATATTGGGTTGTCGTTGGAGAATTATTAGGCGTTTTTATTTCCTGGCAATTTATGGCAAAGCGCTTTAAAAAAAGATCAGATGCATATGGTGCCATTACAATTCCAGATTATTTACAGAGCCACTTTAAGACAACCACACATACCCTTCGAATTATAGCAGCCAGTATCCTTGTTGTATTTATAGTTATATATGTAGCTTCTCAAATAGACGTTACTGGAGTTGCTTTTAAATCGATGTTAGGAATTGATTACAAGATTGGAGCCCTTATTGGGTTTTTTATTGTGCTTGCTTACATTTTTGTTGGTGGATTTGTAGCAGCTGTTTGGTCTGACTTATTTCAAGGGTTACTTATGTTTATTGGTCTTGTTTTATTGCCCGTAGTTGTATGGTTCTCTATGGATCATGGCGCTGGCGTAACTGCAGGCTTAAATGCAATTGACCCAACACTAACCCAAATAATGGGTAGAAGTACAGACGGTTTTATGAATCTTTTTACCATTCTAGGATTTTCAATGATTGGTTTAGGTTTTCTAGGTTCCCCGCAGGTATATGTGCGCTTTATGTCTATCAAAAATGAAAAAGAAATAGACAAAGGTAAATGGGTAGCAACCGCTTTTACACTATTAACAGACGCTGCAGCAGTAACTATTGGTATTCTTGCGCGTATCTATTTCACAAAAGAAGGGCAAGATCCAGAAGCTATTTTAGGGAATAGTGGAGAAAATGTATTGAGCATGGTTACTGAAGAATTTTTACCTACCATTTTAGTTGCTATTTTTGTAGCCATAGTTTTATCGGCAATAATGTCTACTATAGACTCTTTGTTAATATTGGCTTCAAGCGCAATTACAAGAGATTTCTATCAAAAAATATTTAGACCTAATATAAAAGATGAAAGCTTGACAAAAATCTCTAGAATTTCTACGATTATCATGGCATTTACGGCATTAATAATTGCAATGATTATGAATTATGTATCACCAGATAGGCAAATGTTTTGGGTGATTTTATTTGGTTGGTCTGGCATTGCTGCCACTTTTTGTCCAGTAATTATTCTATCTCTTTTTTGGAAAGGATATTCTGAAAAAGGAGCTATTGCATCTATGATCTCAGGATTTTTAGCAGTAATACTCTTTAATTTTGTCTTTAAAGAAATGCCAGTTATTGGTCCTTATTTTGTAGCAATTGATGTGCTTGCACCTTCTTTTGCAGTAGCGATGCTTGTTGGGTTTCTAGTTTCAAAAAAATATCCACCAAGAGCAGCAGCTATAAAAATGATTGAAGAAATTGACGCTGCCCCTAATATAGAATAGCAACTACATTATTTTAATATAACTAATTAATCATTTTTTTTAAAATAGAAAAGGTTTCTTTTTCAAAAAAATCTACAGAACCGTCTGCAAAAAGTACTTGTTTAATACTTCTTAAAAGTGTTTCTTTTTCTTCTTGAGAAAACTGGTTTTCGGAAATAAAACGCTGAATTTTATTCAAATTTACTTGATCTGAATCTACCACTACTTCAGTATGAATTCTATGAAATATCGTTTCACCTACTTTAGTTCTAATATAGTTTTGCTCTGCAATATCTTCTATATGATTGCAATGCGCTGTATATAGCAGCACATAAGCTTCAAATTCTTTTTTTGTCCAATCTAAATTCATGATTTATAGAGAAATTGGTAAATGTTTTGTGCTCGCCCATTCTGTCCAAGAGCCATCGTAAACGGCAACATTATCTAATTTTACTATGGCTGCGCCTAAAGCAAGGATAGCTGCTGTGACGCCAGAACCACAAGTGAAAATGATTTCTTTTTTATTTTTAAAACTATTAAAAATAGTTATCAATTCAGTTTCAGTTTTCATTTTACCATTGTTCTGAATATCGATAAAAGGTAGATTAACAGAACTGGGGATATGGCCACTCTTAAGATCTTTTCGCGGTTCTGGTGCTGTACCATTATACCTACCATTTGACCGTGCATCTACAATTAATACTTCTTTATTATCTATAGATTCAAAAACATCCGCAGTATATTTTAATTTTCTTGGTTGATATATAATTTTAAAGTTCCCTCTTTGCATTTTATTGACCACTATGCTTTCAATAGGAAATCCGCTGGCTTTCCATGCAGGTAAACCACCATCTAATACTACTACATTTTTAAAACCCATTAATTGAAACATCCACCAAACTCTTGGAGAAGAGTAAGTTCCTACAGCGTCATAACAAACTACTATAGTATCTTGATGTATCCCTATTTTTTGAGCTCTTTCTTGAAAATCCTTTGGCGATAAAACGGTATTTGGAAATACTGATTTAGTATCGGAAAAATTGTTTTTTATATCAAAGTAAACAGCACCTTTAATCTGTTTTTTTTCCTCAGAAACGAACGTATTCAGACTTACTTTAGGAATTGTACAATCTAGAACAATCAGTTGTTTTAAATCTAAATGAGCATTTAACCAGTCTGCAGAAACTAGAGGTTTATCAATTTTTAAAGACATGGTGTCTATAATTTATTAATCGTTAGTATATCTACTTTACTTTATCATAATTATCATCCCAATTTTTCTCTTCTGGCTTGTCTTTTAATTTCCCTAAAGATTTAGCAACCAACATAGACACTGTAGCATCTCCAGTAACATTTACAGTAGTTCTCATCATATCTAAAGGTCTATCTACAGCAAAAATCAATGCCAAACCAATTGGCAATAATTCTTCAGGAAAGCCAACAGATTCTAAAACAATTACTAACATTACCATACCTGCACTTGGTACCGCTGCAGAACCAATAGAAGCTAATAATGCAGTTAACACAATTACTAATTGATTGGAAAAGGTTAAGCCTTCTGGCCAAATTACCTGCATTATAAATACTGCTGCAATTGCTTGGTATAAACTAGTACCATCCATATTAATTGTTGCACCTACGGGTAAAACAAATCCAGAAACTTCTTTATCTACTCCTAAATGTTCTTCTACTCTTTCCATAGTTACCGGCAATGTTGCCGCACTAGAACTTGTAGAGAATGCCAATAATTGTGCCGGACTAATTTGCTTTAAAAACCACAAAGGAGACTTTTTTGTATAGACACTTACAAGAATTAAATAAAAACAAATCATTAACATCAATCCACCAACTACACAAAGTGCATAGACTAAAAGTTTTAACAAGATCTCAGTATCATCAAAAGCAATAATTACGTTTGCTAACAATGCAAAAACAGCATACGGAGCAAAAAGCATAATTAAATCTACCATTTTCATAACCATTTCATTCAAAGAATCAAAAAAGTCTACTAATGGTTTTGCCTTTTTCTCTGGAATTAATAATAGAGAAATACCAACAAACATCGCAAAAAAGATAATCTGAAGCATACTTGCATCTACAAAAGACTGAAAAATATTACTTGGGAAAATATCTACTAAAGCCTGCAATGGCCCGGCATCTTTCTGGGCAGATGCTTTCACTAATTTATCTGTTACCCCTGCATTTGTTTCGTACTTAACTTTAATTTTTTCAATGGTATCTGCAGACATCCCTTCACCTGGTTTCACAATATTTACAATTGCCAAACCAATAAAAATGGCGACTAAAGTAGTTCCCACATATATCATAATGGTTTTTGCACCCATTTTCTTAATTTTAGAAATGTCTTTTAAATCTGAAATTCCTTTAATTAATGAAGCTAATATTAATGGAACTGCAATTAATTTTAAAAGGTTGATAAATATGGTTCCAAATGGTTTAATCCAATCTGTTACAAAACCTTTTCCTCCATCAACAGTATTCATGATAAAACCAAAAGCAATACCTAATGCCATTCCTATTAAAATTTTCCAGTGTAGTGCTAATTTCTTCATTAAATTATTTTATTTATTTAGAATCTGAAAGATAAAAAAATAAGTGACCTAAATTATATATTGTGTCAAATTTTTAGAAAACATTCTTATTTCTTCTGCAAAATGTGAAAATGATTTCTATTTAAGATTTACTAAGTATTACTTTAAAAATTATAAACATTAAATCAAAAAGCGCAAACAAATGTTTGCGCTTTTTGATTATGCTTTACTTTTATAACAAGATTTATAAATTTCTTCATAGACAGGCAATATACTTTCTAATGTAAATTGTTTGGTATGTTTTTTTGCATTTTCCTTAAATACCTCTAAAGTAGCAGCTTCTTTTGCAATCAAAATTGCATTTTTAGCCATGTCTGCAACATCCCCTAAGTCGCTTAAAAAGCCTGTTTTTCCATGAATATTTACCTCTGGCAAACCTCCTGTATTTGTAGAAATCACCGCACTCCCTGCTGCCATTGCCTCTAATGCTGCCAAACCAAAACTTTCTGTTTGAGATGGTAATAGAAAAACATCTGTATAACATAATATCTTAGCCACTTCTGTACTGTTCCCTAGAAAAAAAACATCATCAACTAAGTTTAATTCTTTTACCAAGTTTTCTGCTTTTGCTCTCTCTGGTCCTTCACCAATCATTAATAATTTAGCAGGAATCTCTTTTCTTACTGCACTAAAAATTTTAACTACGTCTTCTACTCTTTTTACAGGTCTAAAGTTACTTACGTGTGTAAAAATTCTCTCATGCGGTTTTGCCAGTGCTATTCTTTTACACTCTTCTTTTTGAGCATTGTCGTATTTTTTTGCATCAATAAAATTATAAATTACTTTAATATCTTTTGTAATATTAAATAACTTATTGGTAGTCTCTTTTAAGTTATTAGAAACTACGGTTACAACGTCAGAGTTATTTATACTAAATTCTACAGCAGACTTATAGGTTGGGTGACTGCCAACTAAAGTAATATCTGTACCATGCAATGTAGTTACTACTCTTACATCTAAACCCTTCTCTTTTAACATTTGCTTTGCCATATATGCGGCATACGCATGCGGTATGGCATAATGCACGTGCAGTACTTCTAAGCTATATTTTCTAACTACTTCTACCATTTTTGTAGAAAGTGCTAATTCATAAGGCTGATATTCAAAAAGTGGATACTCTTCAATTACAACTTGATGAAAATGTAGATTATGGGATAAAAAGTCTAAACGAACTGGCTGGTTATATGTAATAAAATGAACTTCATGCCCCTTATCTGCCAAAGCCATTCCTAACTCTGTTGCTACTACTCCACTTCCACCAAATGTTGGATAACATACAATACCTATTTTCATGCAATTATTGAAATATTAAATTATTTAAAGATTGAAAAAATAAAAAAATTATGCGTCTACTTCCTTAGTGGTAAATATAAAAGTATTCTTACAATTTAACTCAAAATAAAAGCATAAAAAAAGCTTTTCAATTTAATTGAAAAGCTTTTTTTAATATATAAACTTTGAAGTACTTTTTAATAATCTCCTAAAGTTACCGGGTTTTGAGATAAAGCGCTTTCTAACTGAACATCACTTGGCGCCTTTCCGTGCCATGCGTGTGTATGCATCATAAAATCTACACCGTTACCCATTTCTGTATGTAATAAAATACAAACAGGCTTTCCTTTTCCTGTTAATGATTTTGCTTTCGCTAATCCCGCTAATACGGAATCAATGTCGTTTCCTTTTTCTACATCTAAAACGTCCCAACCAAAAGCTTCAAATTTTGCTCTAATGCTTCCCATTGGCAGTACATCATCTGTAGCACCATCAATCTGCTTTCCGTTTAAATCTATTGTTGCAATTAAATTATCAACATTTTTTGCTGATGCATACATAATTGCTTCCCAGTTCTGCCCTTCTTGCAATTCACCATCACCATGTAAAGTATATACTATTTTATTGTCTCCATTTAATTTTTTAGCTTGTGCTGTTCCCAAACCTACAGACATTCCTTGTCCTAAAGAACCAGAAGCAATTCTTACTCCAGGCAAACCTTCATGCGTTGTTGGGTGTCCTTGTAATCTAGAATCTAACAATCTAAACGTTGCTAATTCTGCTACAGGAAAAAAGCCACTATGAGCCAAAACACTGTAAAAAACAGGAGATATATGTCCGTTTGATAAAAAGAATACATCCTCGTTATTTCCATCCATAGAAAACTCAGTAGAATATTCCATTACTTCTTGATATAAACAAGTAATAAACTCAGCACATCCTAAAGAACCCCCTGGATGTCCAGAATTTACTTTGTGCACCATTCTTAAAATGTCTCTACGAACTTGTTGCGTAAAATCTTGTAATTTTTGTGTTGTTGGCATTTTGTTATTTTAATTTTATAAAGGCAAAAATACAAAAGTGAATGCTTTTGTATTTGTTTTCTACTATATTTATTTATCTTTTATTAACAGAGTTGTTACTATGTCTTTTGTTTCTTTTTCTTGGCAGCTGGAAAAAGGACATTATTTAGTATTAAACGGTATCCAGGTGAGGTTGGATGCAGATCTAACTCTGTTTTTGGATCACCAATTCTGTGCGTATAATCTTCCGGGTCATGGCCACCATAAAAAGTAAACATTCCTTTTCCTTTAGTACCGTGAATGTAACGTGCTTCTCTATTCACTTGATTTTCCCCTAAAACCAAAACATTACTTTTTATTGTGCTTCTATCAAAAGAGGTTGTTTGTCCCATAAAACCTTTTACTAAAGTAGTATGGTTTTGAGTTAACATGGTGGGTACAGGATCCCATTTTGCAGAAAACTCTACTAAAGAAAAGTAATCTGACGTTTTAGGGATTTTTCGTTTCCTTGTCATATCTATCGTTGAAAACTCATATGTAACAGGGTTTCTAATCAATTGATAATTTTTAAAAGCGAATGTTCTATTAAAGTTTATCTGTGATTGATAGTTTATAGTTGTTGCATCTCCATCGAACATTGCTTCTGCAATATCGATACCCTCTGCAGATAAAGCAATGTCAAAACTATCTGTTGCAGAACACATAGCGAACATAAAACCACCACCAATTACATAATCTCTAATCTTTTTAGCAACCGCTAATTTTTCTTGTGATACTTTATTGTACCCCAATTCCGTTGCTAATTTTTCAGACCTTAATTTACTTTCTATATACCAAGGTGTTGTTTTAAAAGAACCATAAAATCGACCATATTGACCTGTAAAATCTTCATGATGCAAATGCAACCATTCATATATTAGTAGTTTATCTTCTAACACTTCTTTGTCATAAATAATATCGAACGGAATTTCTGCGTAGGTTAACACCATTGTTACAGCATCATCCCAAGGCATTTTATCTTTTGGAGAATAAACTGCTATTTTTGGTGCTTTCTCTAGTGTTACTGCATCTTGATTTGAAGAGGGTGCAGCAATTTCCTGCAATATTAATTGTGCTTTTGCATCAGAAATTATTTGATACGAAACACCACGAATTTTACATTCCTTTTCTATTAATTTATTATTTTCTATTAGAAATGCACCTCCATCATAATTTAACAACCATTTCGATTTTATATCTACTTCTAATGCAAAATAAACAATACCATATGCTTTTAAATGATTTTTCTGATTGTCATTGCTCATTGGAACGTATATAAAAGATGCCCAAATTGCGTTTGAAATGAAGAGAAATATTAGTGTTGGAAGGAGTTTTTTCATACTTAAAAACTAAAATACACAATTACTTTGAGGCAATTGTGTATTTCTATCATTTTATAAATTGATTCCTATTTAAAAAGGAACACCATCATCACCAAAAGCATCTTTCGGCTCAATTCTTTGATCTGGAAAAACATCATCAGGAAAATCTGCATTCATAGAGGATTGAAATTCTGAACTAAAGCCTTCTTCTAAATCGGAGAATTTGGCCAAATGTCCTGTAAACTTTAATCGAATATTATCTAAACCACCATTTCTATGTTTTGCAACAATAAACTCTCCTTGTCCTTCACATGGCGTGTGCTCATCGTCATCCCATTCTGTCATTCCGTAATATTCTGGTCTAAAAATAAACGACACAATATCTGCATCTTGCTCAATTGCACCAGATTCACGTAAATCTGAAAGTAAAGGTCTTTTACTACCCCCACGGGTTTCTACCTGTCTCTTATACACATCTCCGAGCCCACGAGACCGAGGCTGATCTCG
>OJIK01000049.1_pt1 | contig 44029 bp, 38 predicted proteins | sample 1595571 | NCBI WGS metagenome assembly OJIK01 (sample SAMN05416791, study PRJEB24817) | seawater metagenome | isolation source: Sea water | place: Canada:Atlantic | collected 2013-11 | reverse complement strand
TACACCTCTCTATTCGTCGGCAGCGTCAGATGTGTATAAGAGACAGGCTCCAATGGCTCTCGGTTTGGAATGAATACTCGTGCTGTGTGCTTTCCCTTGAGAATCATTGAAGCCCCGTTCACTCTTATCCAAGAGCCTTCTCTCAAACCAATAACTGGGTGGGTATTAAATTTATGGAATTCTCTAATACGCGTTTCACGTGTTTCACCCATATGCTCGATTCCCTCAATAGGGTCTAAGTAATGAGGGTTGAAGTTAAAAGGCACCCATCCAAAGGCCTCAAAGCTTGAGGGGTATATAATAGGCATGTCGTTGGTCGTAGAAATGGATATACCCGTCATATTGCAACCCGCAGAAGTACCCATATAGGGTTTCCCCTCTCTTACATGTTTATCTATAAGATCAAAATAGCCACTCATTCTGAGCTCATTGGCCAAAACAAAAGTATTCCCTCCGCCTATGAAGAAACTCTCTGCCCAATTGCATCCATCTTCTGGATTATCGAATTCATGAGCACCTTTAAATTCAAAACCCAAATCTTCAAAAAACACTTTTGCCTTAGAGGTATACTCGTCATGGGATATTCCTCCAGGACGTGCAAAAGGGATGAATAGAATCTTCTTGGATTGTTTGAAGAAATCAGCACACTCATCTTTTAGATAGCTGAGGTAGGGTTTTCCAAAAACAGTTGAAGTGCTCACAATAAGTAATCTCATGTTAATAGGTTTCATTATACAAGTACGTCCAAACTGACTTTTTGCTGTCTTTAAGCTCAGTCCAAATAGGTCTTACAACACCACCATAAGCAGATATATGATTGTAGTCACCCATAAAAACCGCATTAGAAGGGGAAAACGGCACATCGTTGATTTGTTGCTCTGTCCAGCTGCTACCTCCATCTTTACTTATCGCTAAGTAAGTGTTCGTTTCAGTCTTTTCCGTGGTGTTCCTGCGGTCGTAAAAGACAGCGTATAGAAACCCAGAGGTTGGGTCAATGGTGATCCATGGAAGAAATTGATCAGAAGATCCGCCATTATTTGAAATGCCCATTGGTTTTGACCAATTTTCACCTGCATTATCACTGTAACTCATATACACTTCACCACCGGTTTGCTCAGAGTTATCTCCCCAGCACATGAATATTCGGCCATAAAAAGGGCTACTTGGACATTGATCAACTACGGTTATCGGCATTCCATTACATCGTGAAAATCCATCGTAAGATTGGGTCCACCCAGCTTTTTGAGTAGCGACCTCAAATTCCTCCCAGACCATGCCATCCAGACTACGGTTAAAGTAAATTGTCTGATCTAATGCCCATCCAACGTATCGCTCATTATTGAGGCCGAATGCCGGTACTGCTCCTTCAGCAGTTTTGTCATCATCTACACAATCGCCTGTCCGCTCTGAGATGATCGTAGGAGACGACCAAGTATCGCCCCTGTCAATACTTTCGCTGTAGAGAATGGTACTTGTGCAGGAAGGGTCTGTTGTCCCATATGAGTCAAACTGCGTCCAACTGAGTCCAATCGTTCCATTGGATGGATGCACTGCTGCCCACTCTTTGTCGTGTTTCTTGCCATTTATTTGGGTGAAGCTACCTTCGTTAAAGTGGTCTTCTGGTCCATCCTTACTTTGACAAACCATTCTGTCAAGTATGCGATCACTTTGCCAATTTGTCCCTTCAGGATCGCTTAAATGAAAATAATAAGTACGTCCACTGTAGTCTGTGATGATACAGGGATCACCCCAAACTCCATGAGGACTTGTGATAGTAGAGATGGTCCAAGTCGCTCCGGCATCTGTACTCTGGTAGAAGTTGTTTAATATGCTACCCGCATAGATGTTGTTCTTGTTCGTGGGGTCCACGGAGATGCTGGGTTCGCAAATACCAGATTTGAAAGCTGTGCCTTCATGAATTTTAACGGCTTGGGCATGCGTTGATTTTGACATTAGTAATGTCGAGATAAGGGCTACTAATGCTATAAATTGGTTTAATTTCACAGTCATGAATTTACTATTGGTCCTTTTTACTTCATTCCCGGTTTTACTTGGTAACGTATCCCCTAAGATACAGCACGAGTTTTATGTGAGCATCACTGAACTAAGGGTTGATTTAGAACAAGATCGCGTTACTGCATCTATGCAGTTTTTCCCAGATGATTGGGAACGGGCCATGAATGCATTAGTGACGGAGAAGGACGTAAGATACCATGCGATGTCGGAGCTAAAAAAGGACTCACTTCATGCCTATGAGCTGGCACGAACATTTAATATTCAATGCAGTAGGGAGGATGTAAGGACTGAACTTATGTTCTCGTTTGTTGGCAGTGAGACAGATAATGAATATGTAAAGCTTTTTTTTACTTTTTCAGGACTACCAAAAGAATTGGATGACTCTAACTGGATCATACATTGCTCAACTTTAAGTGATGTCTTTTCCAGCCAAGAGAACATCATCACGTTTTACAACGAATTGGGCCGTCGTGCAACAAGTAGCTGCAGGGTTGAAAACGAGTATTACACGAGTTTCTTTTAAATATGTTTTACGTAAATCTCGGCATTCGCCATATCACCGATCTTCAAGGTTTCGATCATATGTTGTTTCTTATAGCCCTCACTCTGCCTTTAAGCGTGAGAAATTGGAAACCAATTTTAAGCTGGGTTACAGCGTTTACAATAGGCCATAGTATTGCCCTTGCCCTTACAGCGTCGGAGCTATTAATTGTGCCTTCGAGCCTTATTGAACTGGCAATCGCTTTGAGTATAGGTATTACTGCAGCGTTACACCTTTTTTTAGGATTTAAAGTGAACCGCATGGGTATGTGGATAGCAGGTTCTTTTGGACTGGTGCATGGTTTTGGGTTTGGCTCCTATTATTCTTTTATAGCTCAAAGCGATTCTTTTTGGTGGGCTTGGATTCCTTTTAATTTAGGTATTGAACTGGGTCAATTCATTGTAGTGTTGGCCGTGATTTTAGTATATTGGTTTTTAGATAGAATCAATATAAAACCTCAGGTATACCGATTGGTCATATCTGGTGGTATTTTAGTATTGAGTTTTCAAATGATCTTAGAGAGAATACCTACTTAATTGACTTAACAATCGCTTAAATGAAGAAGATTTTATTCCTAGTGGCAACAATATTTAGCTGCTCTTTACTTGCGCAAAACGTGAATACCACTAAGTTCAAGCAACTTGGTGAAGAATTACCTACGCCAAACGTTTACCGAACAGCTTCAGGTGCACCTGGCCATCAGTACTTCCAGCAACAGGCAGATTACGATATGGAAATCACTCTGGATGACCAGACCCAGCGCATTTATGGAAAGGAAACCGTCACTTATACGAATAACAGCCCGGATGAATTACGATACCTATGGGTGCAGTTAGATCAAAATATGCGAGCAAAGAACAGCACCACTCAAGAAATTAATACTGATGGTATTTTTTCTCAAAGAGGCAATACTGCTCAGACAGCTTTTAATCAACTGAAGAAGAACCAGTTCTATGACTTCGATGGTGGTTTTAAGATTGACTATGTGCAATCCACTGGAGGTACCAACCTCAGGTATACTGTAAATAATACGATGATGCGTGTTGATCTACCAACTCCCCTTGGGAAGGGTCAGAAGTTCAGTTTCAATATAAAATGGTGGTTCAATGTAAATGACCGCATGGATATTGGTGGTCGTTCAGGTTATGAATATTTTGAAGAAGAGGACAACTATTTATATACAATTGCTCAATTTTTCCCTAGAATGGCTGTCTATGATGATATCGTAGGATGGCAAAACAAACAATTTTTAGGTCAAGGAGAATTCACCTTGCCGTTTGGAGATTATAAAGTTAGTATTACTGTTCCTAGTGATCATGTTGTGGCGTCTACAGGAGAATTGACGAATGAAAGTAGAGTTCTGACCTCTTCCCAACGTGCGAGATTAGCTAAGGCGAAGAAAAGTTATCAGGATCCAGTCATTATAGTGACTCAAGCCGAGGCCGAAGCTGCGGAAATAAAGAAAAATTCAACCACAAAGACCTGGATATTTGAGGCAGAGAATGTTCGAGACTTTGCTTTCGCATCGTCAAGAAAATTCATTTGGGATGCTATGGCTGTGAATATCAACGGAAAGACAACGATGGCCATGAGCTACTATCCGAAGGAGGGCAATCCGCTTTGGGAGCAATATTCCACTAGAGTTGTAGCACATACGCTTGAAGTCTACAGTAAGTTCACTATTGACTATCCGTACCATAAAGCCATCTCAGTACACACAAAGTGGATTGGAATGGAGTATCCTATGATTTGCTTTAACGGTGGCCGCCCTGAATCAGATGGCACCTATAGTGAAGGGACTAAATATGGGATGATAGGTGTTATTATCCATGAAGTAGGTCATAATTTCTTTCCTATGATCATCAACTCCGATGAGCGTCAATGGACCTGGATGGATGAGGGGTTAAACACTTTTGTACAGTATCTCACTGAACAAGAATGGGACCATGACTATCCATCGAGAAGAGGCCCAGCGCATAAGATAGTTCCTTACATGAGTGGGCCTAAAGATAGAATGGTTCCGATCATGACTAATTCCGAAAGTATTCTCCAGTTTGGAAATAATGCATACAGTAAACCGGCAACTGCACTGAATATTTTGCGTGAAACAGTGATGGGCAGAGAGCTGTTTGACTATGCTTTTAAAGAATATAGCCGACGCTGGGCTTTTAAGCATCCATCTCCCGCAGACTTTTTTCGTACCATGGAAGATGCATCAGCAGTTGATTTAGATTGGTTTTGGAGGGGATGGTTCTACACTACGGACCATGTAGATATTGCGATGACGGATGTCAAGTGGTATCAGATGTCCAGTAAGAACCCGGACGTAGAAAACCCGATCAAAGAAGACCAATTCTTAAAGGCAGATGCCCATGTGGGTAAATCGCGAAATAGTGTAATCCGTACAGTCGTGGATGAAGTTCCCGCATCTCGCGATTTCTACAATGCCTACAATCAGTTTGACGTAAGCGACGCTGATAGAGAAGAATACCAGCAATACAGAAGCCGTTTGTCTCCAGATGAGGCCGCTATGTTAGACGCGGGTTACCATTTCTACGGAATATCTTTTGAAAATAAAGGTGGATTGTTGATGCCTTTGGTATTGAGGTTTACACTAGAAGATGGAACACAGGAAATAAAAAGAGTTCCCGTGGAGGTATGGGTGAAGCATGAAGAGTCGTTTACTAAATGGTTCAACTTTAGTCAGCCTGTGGTTCAAATCACACTAGATCCTTTCCTAGAGATGGCAGATACAGATAGAAGAAACAACTATTGGCCAGCTCAAGTTGAGCCTAGTAAGTTTGATGTGTATTCTAAAAATGCAACAAGCAGATGGCAGCGCAATGGGCAAAGTAACCCAATGCGCGAAGCAAGCGCTATTGCAAAATAACAGAGCTAAAAAAGCCGACTCATTTCGAGTCGGCTTTTTACATGATCTATTTCAGAAAAATCTTAACCCTTTACCATGTCAAGGTATTGGCTAAGCTTTGCTTTTAATTTTTTGCGTTCTACAATGAAATCTAAGAAGCCGTGTTCCAGTAAAAACTCAGATTTTTGGAATCCCTGTGGAAGATCTTTACCTATGGTTTCTCTGACTACTCGCGGACCAGCAAATGCAATAAGTGCATTAGGTTCCGCAATATTAATATCCCCAAGCATTGCATAAGATGCCGTTACACCACCTGTAGTAGGATCTGTCAGGAAAGATATGTATGGAATTTTTTTATCGTCCAGTAAGGCGATTTTAGCTGCTGTTTTTGCCATTTGCATAAGCGAAAAAGCAGCTTCCATCATTCTGGCACCACCTGATTTTGAAATCATGATAAAGGGAGCGCCTGTGGCCAAACTTCTGTCCATCGCGCGAGCAATTTTCTCACCTACGACGGACCCCATAGAGCCACCAATAAAGTTGAAGTTCATACATGCAATCACCACTTGATGTCCATTCATTTCTCCGTAACCTGTTGTTATGGCATCCTTAAGACCTGATTTTTTCTGACCAGCTTTTAGACGATCATTATAGGGTTTAGTATCCTTGAATTTTAATGGATCTATAGACTCCATTTTAGGATCTAATTCAGTAAATACTCCTTGATCAAATAAAATCTCAAAGTATTCTTTTGCGTTGATACGGTCATGGTGCCCGCAGTTACCACATGTCCACATCTCAGTAGCATGGTCTTCAACGCTCACAATCACCTTACACTTAGGACATTTGTGCCATAAGCCATCCGGCGTTTCTTTTTTATCCTTAGTCTGCGTGGTAATACCAGCAGTTGTTCTTTTAAACCAACCCATACGTGTTGTTTGTCCTGTTTATAGCGTGCTAATGTACTAAAAAAGGGCACTCTTCGGTAGAAGAATGCCCTTTAGATAATAGTCTGTATTGTGCTTTAAGCAAGCGTAATATCGTCATTCAAGTAGACATCTTGTACAGAACGCAATAGAGCGATACCGTCCTTGTAGTCTTTCTGGAATGCTTTACGGCCTAGGATCAAGCCTTGGCCACCTGCACGCTTATTAACCACGGCAGTTAATACAGCTTCTTTTAAATCGTCAGCATCATTACCAGTGGAAGCGCCACCTGAATTAATGACACCAATACGACCGTTGTAGCTATTTAAAACTTGATAACGAGTTAGGTCGATTGGATTGTCAGTAGTCAATTCAGAGTAAACTTTTGGGTGAGTTTTCCCATGACCGGTAGCATTATAACCACCATTATTAGTTGGGAGTTTTTGCTTAATGATATCAGCTTGTATGGTTACACCTAAGTGTATTGCTTGAGAAGATAAATCTGCAGAAGAATGATAATCTACACCATCAACTTTAAATGCATTGTTACGCGTGTAACACCATAATATGGTCGCCATTCCAAGCTCATGAGCACGCTCAAAGGCCATTGCAACCTGTTCGATCATCTCACGGCTTTGTTCGTGGCCAAAGTAGATTGTCGCACCAACTGCAACGGCTCCCATGTTCCAAGCATCTTCCACGGAGCCGTAAGGGCTCTGTAAGAACGTGTTTGGGTAAGAAAGAAATTCGTTGTGGTTGATTTTAACTACAAATGGAATTTTGTGTGCATACTTACGTGCTACAGTAGCTAATACCCCAAAGGTGGATGCAACAGCATTACACTCAGCGTCAATGGCCATTTTAACAATGTTTTCCGGATCGAAGAACATTGGATTTGGCGCAAAAGAACCTCCTGCACTGTGCTCAATACCCTGGTCAATGGGCAGAATACTTAAATAACCGGTTCCACCTAAACGGCCTGCGCCGTAAAGAGTTTGGAGCGAACGCATCACGGGGATGCTGCGGTTAGAGTCTGTGAAAGATTCCGTGACAAAGTTGCCGCTTGGTGTGTGTGCCAAAGAATCTACAGGAATAGTCGTAGAAGTGTGGTTCAACAAAGCATCGGCTTGATCACCGAGCAACTCTCTAATTTTGTCAATGGACATCATAGTTTCTGATAGTATTAGTGAACGGCTAAAATAAGATGAATTTATATAGCGTCCGCCTAATAATTAAAAGGGATATCCAATACCTATATTAATATTCAAATCTCGTAGTTTAGGATCACTAATCACCCAGTTAGAGCGGTCCACAGCACCAGGGTGGTGAATTTTCAATCCGAGATCTGCACGCAGAATAAAGAATTCAATGTCATACCTGAGCCCGATTCCTGTATTCAAGCCAAGTTGTTTGAAGAAAGTATCCCAATAAAACTGGCCCAACGCGATTGCTTCTTGTTGCGCAGCATTGAATACACCACCATAGTCCTTTGCGTAAAGCCACATGTTGCCAGCATCAATGAATATAGCACCCTTGAGTGCCTCTTGAATGGTATATCTGTATTCTCCTGAGAGGATTAGTTTTATAGGTGCTGCAGTAAAAAATCCGTCAGATTGTAACAGGTTTTCAGGTGTTGCTCCAGGTCCAAAGTGGTAAGCTGTCCAGCCTCTCATGTCATTAGATCCACCCATGAAATAAGATTTCTCGAATGGGGTAAATACAGAGGCTTCACCCCAAGACTGACTTAAACCAAGAAAGCTTCGGAAAGCCAATTCCCTCTTTCGTACTAAGGGTTGGTAAAATCGAAAGTCAATAGAAGTTTTTACAAATCTGGATATGGGTAAGGAAACAAAACGGTCTGTATCTAGTGCATGCCATAGATGTCCTCCGGACTCAAGATCTGCAGCAAGGAAGTATCTGCGGTTAGCTTTACTCCATGTTTCACTAAATCTATAAGCAGTTGAAGCGAAGACAAGATCTTGAAACCCCACAAATAAAAATGGTGTGGACTGTGATACGGCATTAAGGTCAATGCGAATCAATGATAATTGAGCAGGGGTAAGGGTGTGCTTCGTTTTACCGATTTTCCAGTGATAATCCAGTCTGTTGGTCAGGTTTAGACGGTTAAATTCATTCGCCCTGAATTGATACGAAACCTTACTTATAATCTCAGTTCTGGGGGACCATTTTTTTGATTTTCCAGGAATCCAAGCGCCTGGTAGAAGTAGTTTAGGTATACGGAGCGTCGCAGAACTATTGAGTTCACGTGCGTCAATCAGCCAAGTATTGTTGGTAGAATTTCTTTGCTCTGTTACGGAACCACCTATGGACAGTCTAAGAAGTTCTCCTCCCTTAAATAGGTTGCGGTTATCCCAACTGAAATTCCCTCCAATTCCTAAGCTACCATTGTTACCAAGTCCTTCAATAGCAGCTGTAACGGCACGTTTAGGAAGAGGCACAAGTTTAATACGAGCCGTCAGAGTGCTGTCCAGGTCTTTAATATCGAGTTCGATATTTTTAAATACACCAAGTGCGGTCAGGTTCTTGAAGGTGCTGCGAAGTTCTGAATTATTGTAATAGCCACCACGAGCCAGGAATATTTGGTCATCCAGAAAACCAGGTCTAAAACTGCGTGAATGCTGTAAAATGTCCATGCCATTTAAGGTGCGCACGCTGTCTCGAACGGCTAGAGTATTTGTGTAACTGTAATTTGGTTCTACAGTTATTTTACTCAAGGTTTTTCGCTCAATACTCCCACCGTATATGTATGGATCCACGATACAAGCAATTTGACTCTGGGAAGGACCTCCGGTTGTGTCAACTTCAAAGTATACCCATCCCAACTTTGCCTGGTAGTAGCCATGGTTCTTTAAGAAATTAAGAACGCTTAATTGCTCGTTTTCTAAAGTTTCAGCAACGATGGCATCACCAGTAGCTAATAAAGGGGCGTGAAAAGCAAGTGCAGAGTCTATAAATCTACTAGTGGAGGTAATGCTATACTTACTGATAGTGTATTCTGGTCCCGTATTTATGCGGTAATGAGCAATAACTTTTTTTCGTTTGACCGTTTCATAGGTGGTTACCTCAGTCTTGTAAAAGCCTAGGTTGAAATAATGCAAGCCTAATTGTGCTGCACTATTGACTCTTGCTACACTATCGTAAACTGCTGGGGCTTCGCCAATAGACTTGAGCCATTGACCAAAGACATTCTCGCCAATTGATGTACCAATCTGGTGGAGTGAAAGAAATATTCTAATGTTTCCAATTCCCCTGTTCGGACGTTGGCGCATAATATCAAAGTCGTCGTCGGATTTTGTTGTCTTACCATTGACTTGAATATTGTTCTCCACCAGTAATGGAGCGACCTCATCCACCGCTCTGAGTCCACTGCAACTAGCTGCGGTAAATAATACACCAAGCACCATAATGATGTGCGTAGATTTAGCGTGTATTTTAGCCTTAAAATGTATCACAGTGGTTACTAAAAATTCAGAAAAACTTATTCGCGGTTTAGCTTTACGAAAGAACCGAAAAAAAACGGGTCTTTTTATCGCTGAAGGCTTGAAGTTAGTGACTGATTTCGTTTCCGCGGGAGTGGAGGTTGATATTATTTACCATGTTGGACCTATTCCTGAGAAATTGATGGGTGATCGGACCATGGAGGTGTCGGAAAGTGATATGAAGAGAATCACTTTTTTAGAGACTTCGTCTCCTGTATTGGCTGTTTTTCATCAAAGAAAAGAAGATCTGAAGTCTTTTATTGACGCACCCATTATTCTCCTGCTGGACCGCGTTCAAGACCCTGGAAATTTAGGGACACTTTTACGTACGGCGTTATGGTACGGCGTTGAGCATATCGCTTTAGTGAGTGGGACAGCGGATGTATGGAGCCCTAAGGTTGTTCAAGCCAGCATGAGTGCGTTGGCTCATGTCAAAGTTGTATTACTAGAAGAGCAAGAATGGTTGAGTTTCGCTACGGAGAACAAGTTTGAATTGGTTATTGCTGACATGAACGGTACGCCTGCAAAATCTTTTGAATGGTCACGCAAGCAAATCCTTGTAATGGGCAATGAAGGACATGGAGCTAGCGACATGTTGAAATCCAGCGGTCGGAAGATTACGTTGCCGGGTGACTCCAGTAAAATGGAAAGCTTAAACGTTGCTGTAAGTGGCGCTACGTTACTTTACGAGTACGCTTCTTCTCGACGCTTTTAAACCGTAAATTCATAAGTACTCCTCCAATAACTAAGGCTATTCCCAAAAACATTTGAGCATTAGGGATAAAGTCAAACAATGCAATATCCCATGTCAGCGCGAAAATCACTCCGATGTATTTTAAAGGTGCTACAGTGTTTACTTCAGTGAGCTGGTAGGATTTAGTCATATATAATTGGGCAAACTGCGTAAGAACCCCAAGTCCTAAGAGTAAAAGCCAATCTATCCCTATAGGTGTTACCCAATTAAAAACGCTAAATACCAGCATTACGGGCGTCGCGACCAGAGGGAAGTACATGACAATGACTAAGGGCTCTTCATCTTTTAGTTTTCTTATTGCATTATAGGCCAGTCCTGAGAACATACTAGAAAAAACACCTAAAGCTAAGAGCATAGGAGGTATATCTGCACTGGAACCCTTTACAACTACTATCCCTAAGAAAGAAACTAAGAAGAACAACCATTGTGCGCCTTTCGTCTTTTCTCCGAGTAAGAATCCTGCAATGAAAGCAGTGAAAAATGGGCTGAGGTACTGGACCGTAACGGCTGCAGAAAGCGGCATCTTTTGAAGCGTATAAAAAAAGATAGTAAGCGCGGTAGTACCGGCTATGCCTCTGATCAAGAGCCATGATTTATTGTTTCCCCAAGGATGTATTTTCTTTTTCTTAAGCAGGCTGTAACTGATTACAAAGGTGATGAGTGATCTAAAAAGCACCAATTCTGTTGCAGGCAGATGAGGTAGGAATTTAACAAGTAGATTAACTCCAGCGAAACAGCCCACGGAGATGAGCATATAAACGATACCTTTTTGCACTATTCGAAGGTAAAGTTGACCAATATGGCTCGGTTTCTAATTGCGTCAAATGCTTCGACAGGAAGGGTGCCATCTTGAACAAGGAGATTGGTCAGGCCCCAAGAAGCTCTAATCTGAGGTGAAAACTTGAAATATTCAAAGTAAAAATCGGCCCCAAAACCAAACTCGTAATCCCCCGTATGACGTTGTAACTTGAAGAGGTTGTCATCCACTACCTTAGCCCTAGAGGCCAAGTCATTACAATAACGTAGTCCACCCATGAGGTAAATACGGTAGTTGTCTACGCGTACACTTTTGAATTTTAAATGAACGGGGAATTGTACATAGGATGACTCAATCTGACGGGTAACTATCCTGCGCTCATCGCGAATGGGGTCTATTAAGTCAAAATGAATTTTACGCACTGTTGCTGCAAATCCAGGGGTGAACCTCAGGTCTAAATGCTCAGTTAATCGGAGGTTAGAAATAATATTGATATTATAACCAGGTAGAGCTTCACTTTCCACTCCAAAGATGTTGTTTACTTCGCTCAAGTCCTTTAGGTCCATAGAGAAGTTGTAGCTATTAATACCAATATGAAACCCGAAATGTAACCCACTCTTATCGTAAAGTGGTTGGTTGCGCAGCCGTGCAAATTGAGCATAGCTGCTTAATGGGGCAAGAATAGTTACAATAATTAAAAGGCGGAGTTTCATTAGGTAGACAACGTTTCTAAGCCTCTTTTCTTGCTTGGTAAATAGAAGCAATACCGAAAGTAACGGGTTTTGTTAAAATAGGCTTTAGGCCAGCTCGAACTAATTCCGCCTCGAAGTCCTTACCATGGGGAAAGGCCTTTACACTCTCTGGTAGATATGTGTAAGCTCTCGGATCTTTGGAAACTAATTTACCTACGGCTGGTAATACCGCTTTAAAATAGAGCCAATAAATTTGTTTAAAAGGAAAGTATCTCGGTTGACTAAATTCCAATACTACAATTTGACCACCAGGCTTGAGTACCCTAGCCATGTCCTTGAGACCATTGTGAAGATTTTGAAAATTTCGAACGCCAAAGGCAACGGTAATCGCATCAAAAGTATCATTTGCGTAAGGTAGATTTTCGCTATCCCCAAGTTCTAGAACGATGCTTTTATGTAATCCTTTTTTTGCCACTTTGACTCGGCCAACGTCAAGCATTCCTTCACTAATGTCGGCGCCGGTGATACGAGCACCTGTTCCCTTGGCAAGAGCAATGGCTAAATCAGCAGTACCTGTAGCTACGTCTAGAATAACCTTAGGCTCATCAGCCTTCACCAAGTTTACCACTTTACGTCTCCAGCCCTTGTCTATGTTTAAGGACAATAGGTGGTTCAACAAGTCGTAGCGCTTTGAAATATTATTAAACATTTCAGCGACTTGTTCTTTCTTTTCCGCATCACTATTGTGGTAGGGTTTTATGTTTTCTGCTCCTGCCATTATTGAAAAATTGAAGCGCAAAGGTAGGCCATATGGCGTAACTTCGCGGGTATGAGTAAAACTAGTGACGATTCCTTGAAAGGGAAAAAAACCAAGCGCAAGCCATTGTCTGTAAAGGACTTAAAGAAGCTAAACAAAATATTTGCTTATCTACGTCCTCAAAGAAAGCTCTGGGCTTTGGGGTTCCTCTTCTTGCTTATAACCATGGTAACGTCCTTGTTGTTCCCGAAACTTTTAGGAGGATTGATGGGGTCAACTCCAACCAACTTGCGTGACAATATGTTGCAAATGATGGGATTGCTTGTTATTCAGAGTATTGCAAGCTTCTTCAGGGTTGTGATTTTTGTGATGGTTACGGAACGTGCTTTAGCGGCAATACGTGAAGATTTGTATGGACACCTGATTCACCTGCCCATGAGCTTTTTTTCTGCAAAACGTGTAGGAGAGCTGAACTCCAGAGTAGCCTCAGACACCGCTCAAATCGGTGAGACATTAACCACAACGTTAGCAGAGTTATTGAGGGGAATTTCGATGGTAATTGGCGGAATAGCCATATTAGCGTTTACCTCAATCAAGCTGACACTGTTTATTGTGGGTGTTATTCCTCCATTGATTATCGTGACCATCATATTTGGAAAATTTATAAGAAAGTATTCTAAAAGCGTTCAAGATGAAGTGGCTGCTTCAAATACAATTGTAGAAGAAACTTTTGCGGGGATTCAAACCGTCAAAGCATTTGCTAATGAGGCTTGGGAGCGCAGCAGGTACGCTACAAGAATTAAAGAAGTTGTAGGCTTGGCGGTAAAGGGAGGATACTATCGAGGTGCGTTTGCTAGTTTCATCACTTTTGGATTGTTTGGTGCGATTGCCTTGGTAATTTGGTTTGGTGCGGGAATGGTTCACAATAGCGAATTAGCAGCAGATAAGTTGAATGAATTTATTCTATATGCCTTGTTTATTGGAGGCTCTATTGGTGGGTTAGCGAGTGTATATGCACAACTTCAGAAGGCGATTGGAGCTACAGAGACCATTTTTGACCTCATGGAAGAGCAAACCGAGATGATCGTAGACCGCGTTGAAACGGTAGCGGTGGAGATTGGCGATATAGTATTTAACCAGGTGGAGTTTAGTTATCCATCTCGCTCTGATGTTCAAGTTTTAAATGGACTCAGTTTTAAGATCCCGAAAGGAAAAACAATAGCGCTGGTGGGTAAGAGTGGTTCTGGAAAAAGCACTATCGCATCCTTGCTTATGCGATTTTATCACCTAGAACAGGGAGGAATTATCTCGAATTCAAAGCCATTGAATGAAGTTGACCTGGCGGCTTGGAGAGAGGAATTGGCACTTGTGCCTCAGGATGTATTACTTTTTGGAGGTAGTATCAAAGAAAATATTGCCTACGGAAAAACTGATGCCAGCGAGGCAGAGATTATCGAAGCAGCGCAACAAGCAAATGCGTGGGAGTTTATAAAAGGCTTCCCGGAAGGTTTGGAAACCACCGTGGGTGAACGCGGCGTCCAATTAAGCGGTGGTCAACGCCAGAGAATTGCTATAGCTCGTGCATTACTTAAAGATCCACAACTACTGATACTCGATGAAGCGACGAGTGCTTTAGACAGTGAGAGTGAGTTTCTAGTGCAGGAAGCTCTCGATCGATTAATGCAAGGCAGAACCTCCGTGGTGATCGCTCATCGACTATCTACCATACGGAATGCCCATGAAATATTGGTGATTAATGAAGGTCAAATAACAGAGAGAGGAACTCACGATCAGTTACTCAACCTCGGTGGGACCTATTCAGAATTGGTGAGGTTACAGGATCTAGGGGGAAGCGAATTTTTACAGTCAAAGAATTCAATCGCCAAGTCTTAAAGCCTTTCCTTAAATTAGAGCTATGAAGAAACTACTGAGCCATCCGATAATAAAAATCCTGACGAACAAATACGTCTTATCAGGACTCGCATTTGCGTTTTGGATGGTGTTTTTAGATACCAATAACTATTTTATTCATTCAGAATTGGACCAGCAATTGGACAATCTTGAACGCGACATAGATTATTACCAGTCTACCCTTAAAGAGGACCGTGTCTTGTTAGAGCAATTAGAGACTGATCCCAAGGCTTTTGAACGCTATGCAAGAGAAAATTTTGGCATGCTGAAGAAAGGCGAAACGATAACCATCATTGAATTCGAAGATTCATCAAATGAGTGATACTCCTAAACGAACTTATCCTCACGGTTCAACCGTTGAGCCAGTATACACGTCAGGCCCTCATCTAGATCCAGGATTTAGGGCTAAGCCATGGTGGATAATGATACAGGAGCATACGGTTGAAAAAGAATTTGCAGCCAACGATTGGGCTATAAATCGATTAGATCATGGCGCATCTGGTTTGTTGTTTTACGTAAATAGCGATCATTATCTACCACGCGTATTGAGAGATATCAAATTGTCTTACATCAATATAGGATTGGTAGTAGAAGGTAGCGGTCCTGACGTAATGGAAGCTCTACTGCACCATGCACATGATGATGGGAACAGTATAGATGGCTTACAGGGCTTTATCAATATTGATCCTGTAGAAATCGCCGCGCGAACTGGTGTGTGGCATGAAGAGAAAATGTACGACCTCGGCGAAATTAGTCGTTTAGCACCTTCTCAATTCAAATACATGTGTTGTAATGCGAACTTTTTTGGTGCGTGTGGGGCATCTGCAGCGACCCAGTTAGGTTTAGCAGCGGCCCATTTAGATTTTTATTTAGACGCCTTTGGAGAAGTAGGTTATTCCCAGTATTGGCTGGCACTAACCAGTGGTACCCATTTGTTCGAGGAGATTGCAAAACACCGCGGTATAAGACTTCTGTGGGCCAGGTTACTCGAGGAATATGAATTGCCACCAACCCATTTAGAATTGTATTCAGAGACCTCTACAATGCATCAAACTGCCTACGATGAGCATTCTAATTTACTCAGGGCAACATCCGCTGCGTTTGGGGCTATAGTTGGAGGCGCAGATTCTGTACAAATACGTCCTTATAATTCACTGACTAAAGATGCTGATCCAGAGGGAGAAAGACTCGCCTTGAACCAGCATTATATATTGGCTTATGAGAGTTATTTAGACCGAGTTGAAGACCCCGCTGCTGGTTCTCATTTTATTGAAACTAAGACGGAAGAATTGTGCACTGAAGCTTGGAGTATGCTTCAGGAGATTCGCGCGTTGGGTGGAATAGTAGAAGCCTTGCGTCACGGTTGGGTTCAGGATAAGTTAGATGCTGAAGTTCAAGCGGCAATACCGGAGAAATTTCTCGGGGTAAATATTTTCCCGGAAATAAGCCAGGTTCTACCTGCAGATTTGCAGTTAAAGCCATTGAAATTAAGATCTGAACATCAAGCAGCTCATAATGATAAAGAGATTGAACCATTGATTCCGGTGCGATGGGCTGCAAATTTAGAGCTAGAACGCTCACTTAAAGAATCATCAAAGTAAGAGGGTTATGTCGCAGAATAAGATGTGGAAAACACCAGAACAAGTAGTTGTAAAACCGAAGTATAATCAAAAGGATTTGGCGGAGGCACGACATTTGGGAACCTTACCTGGCGATCCTCCTTTCGTTCGTGGACCCTATAAATCTATGTATGTTGGACGTCCATGGACGGTACGTCAATACGCGGGTTTTTCGACAGCGACGGAGTCTAATTTGTTTTATCGCAGAAACCTCGCTGCTGGGCAGAAGGGGCTCTCTGTGGCCTTTGATCTTGCGACGCACAGAGGTTATGATAGCGATCATCCACGTGTCTTAGGGGATGTAGGAAAAGCGGGCGTTGCAATAGACAGTGTGGAAGACATGAAAGTGCTTTTTGATGGAATACCGCTCGATCAAATGTCCGTTTCAATGACAATGAATGGTGCTGTGTTGCCCATTATGGCTTTTTATATTGTCGCAGCCATGGAGCAAGGGGTTGATATTTCCAGGTTAAACGGTACCATTCAAAATGATATACTCAAGGAGTTCATGGTCCGTAACACTTACATATATCCCCCAGCACAAAGCATGAGAATCATCAGTGACATTTTTTCCTTTGCAAGTGAAAACATGCCTAAATTCAATAGTATCTCTATTTCAGGATACCATATGCAGGAGGCAGGAGCGACCGCTGATATTGAAATGGCTTACACGTTGTGTAACGGATTGGAATATGTTAAAACTGGAATTAACACTGGGCTGGAAATAGACACCTTTGCACCTAGGTTAAGTTTTTTCTGGGGCATAGGAATGAATCCGTTTATGGAGATTGCCAAATTGCGTGCTGCCAGATTTATCTGGTCTAAACAGATGTCTGAATTGGGTGCTAAAAATCCAAAATCTTTAGCGCTAAGAACACATAGCCAAACCTCAGGTTGGTCTCTGACGGAACAGGATCCTTTTAACAATGTTACACGTACGACGATTGAAGCCATGGCTGCAACTATGGGGGGGACGCAAAGTTTACACACGAATTCTTTGGATGAGGCACTTGCACTTCCTACAGATTTTTCTGCACGAATTGCAAGAAATACCCAATTACACCTTCAGCTTGAAACCGATATCACCTATACAGCTGACCCATGGGGTGGTTCCTATTATGTAGAGAAACTTACTGCGGACCTAATTGACCGTGCTGAGCATTTGATGAAGGAAATAGAGGAGTTAGGTGGCATGACCAAAGCCATTGAGGCGGGTATTCCAAAACTTAGAATTGAAGAGGCTGCTGCACGGAAGCAAGCCAGAATTGATAGTGGTATAGATGTTATTGTGGGTGTAAATGCATTTCAGTCATCGAAGCGGGCTTCACTCGATATACTTGAGGTAAAGGGAGCTGAGGTGCTTAAAGAGCAGTTAGAGGGCTTAAATAGTCTAAAAGCTACTAGAGATCAAGCTTTAGTCTCTCAAGCGCTTGACGCACTGGAAAAGGCTGCTGGTAGAACAGATCAAAACTTATTGACTCTAGCAATAGAAGCTGCTAAGGTTAGAGCAACATTAGGTGAAATATCAGCAGCTTTAGAAAAACCATGGGGCAGATATGTAGCTAAGACACAAACCATCAGTGGTGTGTATTCAAACGAGATGAAAAAAAACAAAGATTTTGAACAGGCCCTTATTGCTTCTAACGAGTTTGCAGTTAAAGCGGGCCGCCGACCACGTATTATGGTTGCTAAAATGGGACAAGACGGTCACGATCGTGGAGCAAAAGTGGTTGCTACTTCTTTTGCTGATTTAGGTTTTGATGTAGATATGGGTCCATTGTTTCAAACTCCTGCAGAGGCAGCCAAGCAGGCTGTGGAGAATGATGTTCATGTATTAGGTGTTAGTTCTTTAGCAGCAGGACACAAGACACTTGTTCCTGCGGTAATGGAAGAGCTCACAAAACTGGGTCGTCCAGATATATTAGTAATCGTTGGAGGGGTTATTCCCTCACAAGATTATGACTATCTATATAAAATGGGAGTAGCAGGTATTTTTGGTCCTGGAACTGCTATCGCGAATGCAGCGAGGTCTATAATAAAGGTTTTACTGGACAGCATTAGTAATCAGGAGGGGTAAAGGACTTCATCACATTTTATACAAAAAAAGCCCAAGGATTACCTTGGGCTTTTTTTTGCAATTGGGTTAGATGAATTTATTTAGCTGAGCGCTTTCTGTCGCTCTCGTTTAATAAAATCTTTCTAATACGAATGCTTTCAGGTGTAACTTCTACATACTCATCAGCACCAATATATTCCATCGCTTCTTCTAAGCTGAATTTTATAGGTGTAAATAAGGCAGAGTTATCATCTTTTCCTGCAGCTCTCATGTTATTCAGCTGTTTCGCTATACAAGGGTTGACAACTAAATCACCAGGTCTATTGGCTTCACCAATAACTTGTCCTCCGTAAAGTTCTTGACCAGGCTCAATAAAGAATTTACCGCGATCTTGAAGTTTATCCATGGAATAAGTACTTGCCTTACCTGCTTCTTTAGCGACTAAAACTCCGGAAATACGACGCTCCATGTCTCCCTTATAGGCCTGGTAATTTTTCAGACGGTGCGCCATAATCGCTTCACCAGCTGTTGCTGTCAAGACGTTATTTCTTAGACCCATTAATCCGCGTGAAGGAATCTCAAACTCTAGACGCGTTAAATCACTTTTAGCTTCCATTACTAAAAGTTCTCCCTTACGTTTTGTTACCATTTCGATAACCTTACCCGCGGTAGCTGCCGGTACATCTACTGTAAGTTCTTCAATAGGCTCATGCTTCTTGCCATCAACTGTTTTGTTGATTACTTGAGGCATACCAAGTTGTAATTCGTAGCCTTCACGACGCATAGTCTCAATTAAGATACCCAGATGAAGAATTCCACGTCCATGAACGATAAATTGATCTGCAGATCCCGTATCCTGAACCTTAAGCGCTAAGTTTTTTTGAATCTCAAGCATTAAGCGCTCGCGAATCTTCTGAGAAGTAACATGTTTTCCTTCTCTACCGAAGAACGGAGAGTTGTTAATAGAGAATAACATGCTCATAGTCGGCTTATCTATCTCCATTGTAGGCAACGCTTCAGGGTTTTCTACCGAAGCTATGGTGTCACCAATTTCGAAATCTTCTAATCCGCTAACGGCTACAATCTCGCCGGCATCTGCATCTGCAACCTTGGATTTACCCAAGCCTTCAAAAACCATTAATTCTTTGATCTTGGCTTTCTTTATCGTTCCATCTCTTTTGCAAAGAGCGATTTGCATATTTTCTTTTATACTACCTCTTTTTATACGGCCAATAGCTATACGGCCCGTAAATGAACTGAAGGCTAATGATGTAATCTGTAACTGTAAGTTACCTTCTTCGACAGCAGGTTCTGGTATTGTTTCAATGATAGAGTCCAGAAGATAGGTAATGTCATTTGTAGGCGTTTGCCAATCAGGACCCATCCACTTTTCTTTTCCTGAGCCGTAAACGGTCTTAAAGTCAAGTTGATCGTCGTTTGCTTCTAAATTAAAGAATAGTTCAAAAACTTGATCGTGAACAATATCGGGAGCACAATTGGGCTTATCAACTTTGTTGATGACCACAATAGGCACTTTGTTCAAACTCAAAGCTTTCTGAAGTACAAAACGCGTTTGAGGCATAGGGCCTTCAAAAGCATCTACGAGTAAAATAACCCCATCCGCCATATTCAAAACACGCTCAACCTCTCCACCAAAGTCACTGTGACCTGGGGTATCAATAATGTTGATTTTAGTGTCTTTCCAACGAATACTTACATTTTTAGAAAGAATTGTGATGCCACGTTCTCGTTCGAGATCATTACTATCTAACAAGAGTTCTTCTACTTGTTGATTGTCTCTAAATAACTTAGCAGTGTGCAGCATGTTGTCAACTAGGGTGGTTTTCCCGTGATCAACGTGTGCGATGATGGCGATGTTGCGCAATTTCATTTGACGTCAAATTAATTTGGCGCAAAAGTACTCTCTTTTATCGCGGTAGGCTAACTTATAAGTAAGCAGTTTTAAATAACCTAACCCCCTTTACTATGAAACGCATCCCTTTTCAGGGGCCACGATGGTGGCGCCTCACTTTTTTATACACTTTTTTACTAGGCTCAATCTGTATGTTAAGTGCTGATAAACAGTTTATTAAGAACTTTTTTGTGCAAAAAAAAACTTTTTCAACCTTCGAAGACAAATGGCTATCGAGATCCTATCATATTGATGATGCGCAGGATAAATTTGTCAATTTCTCAGCAGCTACAGGCGTAAATAACAGCTTAATTAGCAGTGATATATCCACTATAGTTTCCGTAAACAGGTCGTTTGCGAAACCACTAAAAGCCGATAAATCGTCAACATTTCCGGAGAAGTGGAACTTAAACCTTAGTTCTGTGGTGTTTGATTTTGTTACTTCTGGTAAGTCATCTCAAAGTTTCCAATGTACTCTACTGATAGACAGTTCCTTTAGTTCAAGTTTTATGCCTTGTTGTGATCAGCTCTACATGGGTGGTAAACTAGAACCTCAGGTTTCTATGAAAAAGAACTCTTCAAGCTTGTCAGTGGCGCATTATCCTAAACGTAGTTTTTACGAAATTTTTGCAGTAGGCCAAGGAGTAGTAACGGCTAGTGGATCTCCCGGCTATTTTTTTGTTCCCCCTAATATTTATTTTGGCCATCTACCCCTCGAATTACTAGGTCCGGGACCACATAAAATTTATTGGCTCGAGGCTGATCATATAGATGATATTGGACCTTTACAAGAATGGCGAGATTCCTCAACAGTATCCATTAGGGAAACGCACGATCTATATTTTCAAGAGGGAATAGAATCGGGATATGATTTTTTAGGGCGAACTAGTTCAGAAAAGGGAGCATTTAAGATTGTGCGAATAGATGGCAAATGGGTGAAGGTCGTTATGGTGAAGTAGAGTAGAAAGTGCTATGTTGCAGTGTAAAACGAGAACTATGTACAGTACTCCTTGGATGAGTGATATTGTGGTTGGTACGATGCGCTGGGGCGCGTGGGGTGCTGATTTTTCCACAACTCAGTATGAGCAAATGATCGAAGCTTCTTTTGAACTGGGTTTTACGACATTTGATCATGCCGATATTTACGGTGATCATACCACCGAAGCGGATTTCGGTACAGCTTTAAAGTTGCATTCGGGCTGGCGCGAGCAGATGGAAATTGTTACTAAATGTGGTATTTTAAGAGTGTGTGAAAATAAGCCAGCATATAGATATAAGGCCTATGATTCGTCACTAGAGCATATTTTAAAAAGTGTAGATGATAGCTTAAAAGCACTAAACACAGATTATATAGATGTCCTTCTGTTACATCGCCCAGATTTATTAATGGACGTAGAAGAGGTCGGAGAAGCATTTGAAATATTACATAGTTCTGGAAAAGTGACAAGTTTTGGTGTCAGTAATTTTTCTGCTTCACAGGTAAATATGCTCCAGAAGACGGTACCGATTGGTTGCCATCAGTTGGAGGTTTCCACAAAACGTCTTGATGCTTTTACTGATGGAACTCTTGATCAATGTATCTCAGACGGTCTAGTTCCAATGGCTTGGTCGCCTCTCGGAGGAGGATCACTTCCGGAATCCGTGGATGTAATATTAGAAGAACTTTCCAAAGAATTTGATACAACACCCCACGTCATTGCGTTGTCGTGGCTGATGAAACATCCTGCTGGCATACTCCCGATAGTAGGAACAACAAACCAAGTCCACTTAAGTGATGCTAAGCGGGCATTATCAATAGCACTTAACCGCGAGCAATGGTATCAAGTGTACCAAGCCGCATCAGGAACTATATTACCTTAACATGGAATATCAAGAGAGTTTAGCACTAAGTGCAGCAAATTACGAGACGCATGTTGGATTAAAATTCCAGCTCTACAATAGTTTGTTTTTGACACTGCCATTGGATGGTATCAAGAACACTGGGATTTTTATTCCAGTGCTGAATGAATACTGCCTCACAAGACTAGCAGATGGCCAAAGCCCTAGGGAAATCATCAAACAGTTCTTTGAAGAATTTAAGGATAGTGATGACGAGAAAGAGCAGTTGAATTTCTTATTCAAGGTGTTGCAATATATTGAGCGTCAAGTCGTGCTGGTGGATGCTTTAGAGGATGCTGCTTATGGTCAATTAAATAACCTCTCCGGAAAGGGCTCTCTTAGCGAGTTCATGATGCGTATGGAGCGTGCAGGGAACTTAGAAGAATTGAAGCAGCGGCTTCAAGAGTTTTCCATACGTCCTGTTTTAACGGCTCACCCTACTCAATTTTATCCAGGAAGGGTATTGGCTATTATTACGGATTTAACCGGAGCTATCCGTGAAAACGATCTGAGTTCTATTCGTACGTATTTGAAGCAATTAGGTAAAACCCCGTTTTTTCAAAAATCAAAACCTAGTCCGTATGACGAAGCCGTAAATTTGATTTGGTACCTACAAAACGTCTTCTACCAGAGTGCAGGGGATATTACTGCTGAAATGCGCCGTAGTCTCCCTGATTGGGATGGTACATTGAACCTAATCAATCTAGGTTTTTGGCCAGGAGGGGATCGCGATGGGAACCCTTATGTGAGTATTGATATAACAAAGAAAGTAGCCAACCGACTCAGAGATGTGCTGTTGCAATGCTATTACCAAGATCTCAGAAGACTACGTCGTCGTATTTCATTCAACGGAGTTTATGAGGATTTGATGGATATTGAACAACAAGTGTTAAGGTGTATTCGCGATCAGGATGAATGGGATTTCATAGGATTCCGTGAAGCTCTGCGGTCAGTTCGTACGAACCTTATTGAGTACCATGATGCCATATTTGTTGAATTGGTTGAAGAATTACTCGACCGTGTAGCACTTTTTGGTTCTCATTTCGCTAGTATAGATTTACGCCAAGACAGCCGTGAAATTAAGCGGGCGTTTGATGCGTTATTGACTCAGTTAAATATCCCAGAGCCAAAGCGTCCAGAGGAGTTGTTTACAATGCAGGCTCATTGGGACGGTACCTTAACAGGGGACGACAGTATCGATGACACGTTGCAAAGCTTTCAGGTCATTCGTGACATTCAGGCACAAAATGGTCCAAAGGGTGCTCATCGTTATATCATTTCTAATTGCAGGGGTGCGATGGACGTCGCTAGGGTTTTTGCTTTGGCTCGTTGGACTGCTTTTGGTAGTGACAAAATCACTGTAGATATTGTCCCCTTATTTGAGACTATTGATGATTTAATGGGCTCAGGAGCGAGTATGAATACGTTATACTCTGACCACAACTACCGCACCCATCTTACCCAACGTAGTAGTAAACAAACAATCATGTTGGGATTTAGTGATGGTACCAAAGACGGGGGCTATATGTCTGCTAACTGGAATATTTACCGGGCTAAAGAAAACTTAACTCGTATTTCTATTCAAAATGAGATAGATGTCTTGTTTTTTGATGGTCGTGGTGGTCCACCGGCGAGAGGCGGTGGCAATACTCATAATTTTTATGCCTCCTTAGGTCAGAACATCGCATCTTCTCAGATACAATTAACAGTTCAAGGCCAAACCATATCGAGTAATTTCGGTACATCTCAAAGTGCCCAGTTTAATATGGAGCAGCTCATCACGGCTGGACTAGAAAATAGTCTTATGATAGACGAAGCTAAGGTGCTTCAGCCCAATGAACGCAGTATTTTGGAGCAGTTGAGTGATATTAGCTTGAAACATTATACGCTTCTAAAGGAGAATCAATTATTTACAGAGTTCTTAGAAGAGATGAGCCCGTTGAATTATTATGGTATGGCTAATATTGGTTCGCGTCCATCAAAACGTGGACAATCTGAAAAACTAGAACTTGATGATTTGCGTGCCATTCCTTTTGTAGGAGCCTGGTCGCAGTTGAAAATGAATATACCTGGTTTTTATGGCCTAGGAAAGGCGCTAGAGGAATTGAGTGAAGCCGGTAAATTACACGAAGTACAAAGTTTATATAAACGATCAAAGTTTTTTCGGACCCTCATAGAGAACTCCATGCAGAGTATGTGTAAAACGTTTTTCCCTCTTACTGCATACATGGCAAATGATCCCAAGTATGGCGCTTTCTGGAGTCAATTAAGCGAAGAGTTCGAGCGGACCCAAAAATGGGTTTTGACCATCTCTGGACAACCTGAATTACTGAGTAATAACCCAGGAATCAAAGCTTCTATTGCATTGCGTGAGAATATAGTGCTCCCCTTGCTAGTGATTCAGCAATATGCACTGATCACTTTACGTGAGAAGGATATCTCGGATAAACATCGAGCTGCCCTCGAGAAACTTATTGTAAGATCTCTTTATGGTAACATTAATGCTTCTCGGAACAGCGCCTAGGATAGAGTTTGTGATTAAATTTAAAAGGCCACCCAATGGGTGGCCTTTTTTATATAAAAAAACATCGCTAAGGTTTTCTTAAATCGTATCTCCAGCCAGCATAGACCTGTCTTCCCATGATGGGTCCCCATACAACTGACGCATCAAACCTATCTTCGAATGGTAAGTCGCCTCCCATGATGGGGTTCAATTGCCGCACATTCAGTGCGTTTTGAAGTCCTAGGTATATCTGGCCGCGCTTTCTGAACTCTTTGCTGACTTGACCACCTAGCATGGTAAAAGCTGGGCTTCGATCATTATAACCAGCATTTGGTAGCCGTTGCGATGAATTGTAGGTGGCATTTAATTCAATACCTAACCCTTTTGTTCCAGTGTAGCTAATTCCCCCATAGAGCAAGTGAGGAACGTTTAGAATCACTTCCTCGAGCTCGTTGTCTATTCCTTGGTTCATCGCAGTAAGATTGAGCTGGGTAACTTTCTGATAGCGGTATGCGAATTTAAAAAGTGTTCTGTGCAGAAGTTCATATTGTCCTCCAAGCTGGGCTGAAAGTGAATAAGGTTGATCTCCCCATTCATTCATCGTCCAGCTTCTGTTATAGAATAAAGCAGTTTCAGTGTCTTGATCAAGGTCAAGGGTCATCTTGCGATCGAATTTTGTTAAAAACACATCTCCAGTTATTTGCAGCTCTTTAAAGGCGATGTCTTTTGTAAATGCGCCAGATGTCCCTAGCGTCCAGGAGCTTTCAATTGCTGGTGCCGAACCACTACTTAGATTAAAGACACGATTGTTAGCCATGTACCCCATGTATTCAGCTCCGAGTGTTGTGTAGCGGTAAGAACGACTCGCTTGAGAACGCAAGGACCAGGCTCCACTATTGTACTTTACGTGAAGTCGTGGAACATAGAACAACTTATTGGCATTACCGGTGATGTTTAGTTGATCTAACCGTTGGCCTAAAATCATGCTCAATCCCTCTCCGTCAGGACTAGCCACATAGCTGTACTCACCATAAATTCCAAAGGTAGAGGCGTCATAATCTCCGTTGTATCCCCACATCTCTTGTTCAACGTTGTGAAGGTTAAAATCGGCACCAGCTTTAATGGTTCGACGAGTATCTATAATGTTGTCTTGAAAAATAAGATTTCCGTAGGTTCTAAACTCTTTCGCTACGAACAGTCTTTCGCCAAAATAACTATCGAGGTCTTGGTAGTTCGCTGAAAATTGAGTGCCAATACTTCTGTTAATACCACCCTTCAAGAAATAGCCTCGTTTTGCCCAGAGTTCATATCTGTCTGTTTGAAGTCCATGACTCCAAATACGCGCGAAAGTTTCCTTACCATAGAGTTTACTACCCCCTATGTTATCCGCAGAACTAAATTTAATGCCTAGTTGACCTTCGCTATTCTTACCATTAAATTTCCACGCATTTTGAACAAAAAAGTGTTGAGACAAAGGCGTATCTAAGTAGCCATCTTTATTCCCATCCCAGCGGAAGAGTTGCTGCCGACCATGGACCATAATATTAGAGGACCACTTTTCACTTTGATGCCAGGTGTAGATTAAATTTTGCTCAAACCTACCTGGCCCTGCAAACAAATTGACATGTCCTATTTGTTTGGTAAAGCTTGGTCGTAGTTCATAATTAATTTGACCGCTAATGGCACCGGCCCCATTAACTACACTTCCAGGTCCTTTAGTCAGTTGTATACTTTGTATCCACGCACCGGGAATGAATCCCAATCCCATCACTGAAGCAAGTCCGCCCATGGTTGTGATATTCCCTTTTGTGTATAGGGCATAAGGCCCTTCTAGTCCCAGTAGCCTGATTTGACGTGTTCCTGTAACAGCATCAGTGAATGATGCTGAAATAGAAGCATTGGTCTCAAAACTTTCGCTTAAGTCACAACAAGCAGCCTTTCGGAGCTCTACTTCCGAAATCAATTCTTGAGTAATGATCGCTTTTTTAGACAAGCTAATGCCTGGATCACCTCCAATATTTACTTGGTCGAGTGTTTCGAAAAGCTGTATGGAAGTACTGTCGGATTGTCCTAAAGCAGGATTCACCGTACACCCAAAGGTGACGGCCAAAATCATTAAAAAAGACCGCATTATTGCTTGTCCTTTGCGCCGTGCGCTTGGTGTTCCTCGTGTGTTTCGTTCGGCTTACACAATGCATCACCCAGTCCATGAGCTTTCCGCATTTCCGCATCACGATAGGTGCAGCATCCGTGAATAGTAGCATACTGCTCATCAGTAGCTATATGGTCTTTAACATCATGACCTGCACTATTAATAGCAGTGATAATTTCTTGCTCGTTGACCTTGTCGTTGCGGTAAGTCAGAGCTAATTCGTGAGAGGATAAATCCCAATTCACTTTTTTAACCCCTTGAATATACGCAGCGTTTTCGATCCGTTTTTTACACATTCCGCAAAGCCCGTCCACTTCTAGAGTGGTTTCCGTGATGTTTGATTGACCAAAAGAGGGAATGGAAATAAATATGATGGCAGCTGCCAAAATTGTTTTGAGTTTCATAATGATTGATTTTTTGTTAGAAAAGTTTAGACCGGTAATATTGGGCTAAATCAGTCATATAAGGTCAACTTATGAAATATGATAAAGAGCGGAGGTCCATGTTTTTGTACAAACCTAGTCGCAGTAATACATGGATCTAAAGAGTGGTGAAACGTAGTGGTAAGTAGTCTAGAATGCGCAGAAACTGCACTTTTGACCAGCTTAGATTCCTGTTCTGAAAAATCAAGATCTATATAGGTATTTGCGCAACAATCATCATTTTCAGGGGTATGATGCAATGCCTTCTCTAGAGAATCGCACCCATCAATACTCATTACGTCACTACAACAAGGCGCTTCTTGATGATCATGCTCTCCTAACGAAAGATGTACGGCTTCTTCATGTCCGCAATAGTGTAACAACGAAGGAGCGCCACTACTCATAGTAGCATACAGTATAGTGAAGATGAAGCTCAGTACTTTGCGCATGAAGCGAAATTAACCAATATCTTTGACAAACATTCGATTAGACTATGAAAAAGGTGATGTTATTGGGGTCAGGGGAGCTTGGCAAAGAAGTGATTATTGCATTGCAAAGACTGGGTTGTTTTACCATCGCCTGCGATTCCTATGCAGGCGCGCCCGCTATGCAAGTTGCAGATGCCTTTGAGGTGTTCTCAATGCTCGACGGTACCTCCTTAGATGCAGCTGTTGACAAGCACCAGCCAGATATCATTGTCCCGGAGGTTGAGAGTATTCGTACTGATAGATTGTACGACTTTGAAAAACGAGGGATTCAGGTCACTCCCTCTGCTCAAGCTGCAAATTTCACTATGAATAGAAAACTCATAAGGGATCTTGCAGCAAAAGAACTGGAGTTAAAAACAGCTCCTTATCAATATGCAACTACGTTTCAGGAATTCAAATCTGCCGTTGAAGCTATAGGTATGCCCTGTGTAATAAAGCCTTTGATGTCTAGTTCTGGAAAAGGACAGAGCGTAGTTAGGGAGGATTCAGAACTTGAGTATGCCTTTACGTATGCAATGGAAGGATCAAGAGGAGATTTAAAAGAAATCATAATCGAAGGATTTATTGATTTCCACACGGAGATAACGTTATTGACAGTCACCCAAAAAAATGGTAAAACGTTGTTCTGTGCACCTATTGGCCACCGCCAGGAACGAGGAGATTATCAAGAAAGTTGGCAGCCTTGTGCTATGGATAATGACCAATTATTGGAAGCTCAGCACATGGCGATTAAGGTGACCAAAGCACTTGGTGGCGAAGGTTTATGGGGTATTGAATATTTTCTTGCGTCTGATGGAGTATACTTCTCGGAATTGAGCCCCAGACCTCATGACACAGGTATGGTAACGTTGGCTGGAACCCAGAATTTCAATGAGTTTGAATTGCACGCACGTGCGTTATTAGGACTTCCTATCGTGGAAATAGAACAGCGTTATCCGGGGGTAAGTGCTGTGGTTTTAGCTTCAGAGACTGGTGTACCAGATTACGGGGGGCTTGAGAAAGCCTGCGGATATGAGCAATCTGATATTAAGATTTTCGGTAAACCTACGACTAGACCATTTAGAAGAATGGCAGTAGCATTGACCTACGACAGGACAGGAATGGAGTCCATGGATGAGTTACGCGAACGAGCAGCAAAGATCGCCTCAGAGATTACAGTTCATTGATTTTGAGGCGAACAGACTTCGCAAATTCATCTATCACATCGCCATCCAGAGCTCCTAGAGTCTGCCCTTCTAATTTATGGTAGCGTAGTCCCCGTCGAAATGCGTTAATGATCTTTGGATTGGAGCTTTTCATGTAATTAATGGATCCGTACGAGAACATCACCTCACTGTGGTTAGGACCAATTTCAACCAATGCACCATCACTCAAAGTCAGGTAATGACAAAGTATCATTTGATATGGCTTGCCTTTCTTAGTTTGTTCGCTCTTAACGTTCTGAACTAAATTCTCCAGAACGATATCTAATTCTTCTTTGAGTTGGTCTTTGACTCTGTTAGACATTCGAGAGGAATCTGCTACGTATTTGATCTGACCAATGAGATTATCAAATGCACTAGGCACCCAAAATTCAGTTGATTTTATCTCTTCGCTTAAATTTGTCAACTCACGTCCTTTATCAATCAACTCCTGTGGAATGTCTTTCGGATCAAAGCGTTCGTTTTTCCTCATGTTTTCCATGATCCATAGGTAATACCTGAATGCACTGAGGCCTGGCATGTCCATATATCTGTAAAGAGGTACTTCTTTTGCCGTGAAATAAAGCTGCGCTGTAGGTTGGCTGATAGCTAATTCCAGATTTCTTTTGGTATTGTCTAGATAAAAATCGATGTCAGCATAATTCTCGATAGGAGGGAGCGTGGTACAAACAACAACATGGCTATTTTCCTCAGAATGAGTACGTAGAGCATCAATACTTAATGAAAAATGATTCGCGAGTTTAATCAGCTCGTCTGCTGTTAATGGAGTTGAGCCGGTCCGTTTTCTGTATAAAGAGGCTCTCGAGCAACCTAAAACGGCCATTAAGTCCACAGTAATCTTAGATTTGCCTGTGGTTGCGCCGAATATCTGCTCAAACAATTGTTTTTGAAAAGCGTTTGGGGTAAACATGATCTTTATCTTATAATTACCATAAAAGTATTCTATTTACATTCAATGAGCACGACCCCGTTAGAAAAGTCATTATTAACTTACGTACAAGGCCGAATTGTTCAATTTGACAATGATGCTAAAGGGCTTCCGATTTGTGTACCGGAATTCAGAAGGAGTTCGGGAAGCTATCTCAAGAAAAGAGGCTTAAATGTGATTAATTGGTTTATTAGAAAGGGTATTTTAGAAGTGGTCGGTAGTCCTTGGTTACCTGGTTTTTGGGTTCAAAAACCGGAGGTACTGCAGTCGCTGTTGGACTCCCGTGATTTTAAACGTCCCACTCTTCTAATGGGTGTTTCTAATGCACCTTTATCTCATAAGAATTGGACAAGCTTCAAGGCAGAGCCCTTTATGGTCATAGACAATAGGTGGAATAGTTTTCAGGAATACATGGATTCAATGAAAACGAAATATCGATCTCGCTTAAAGAAGGCTATCCAATTCAAAGAGGGATATGATGTAGTTGAGCTAGAGCAGACTGAAGATAATATCGCGCTGTGCGCTGGGATGCTAGAAAGGACGCTCATAGATAAAATAGCAGTTCTTCCAATCGACTTAAATGAATTAATTCGACGGTTTAGAATTTGGTTTAAGGAAGATTATAAAATATTTGGAATTCAGAATAAAGGAGAATTAAAAGCATTTATATCCGTCGTAGAAGACGGGGATTGTCTTCGTGCTATGCATTACGGTACGTTAAAATCTAATCCAGATATGATTTATAGTCTTGCCATGTTCCATGTCATTGACTATGGTATTGAGCATGGTTTTAAACAGATTAACTTAGGCCGAACAGCTACCGAAATAAAAAGCACCTATGGCGCTCGGGCTGCTGAGAATTATTTTTCGTTTTATACGCGAAATGTGCTCCTGAAATCGGTATTATATATTGCCAAGCGGAAATATATGCCAAAGGGGTACAAGCTTAGATCGCCGTTGAAGTAAATCGAATAGAGACTATAAGTTTTTTTTATTTTTCTTATCAAGGTCTACCACATAATTTAGTAATTAAATATTCCAACAATGCAAAGATCCTACGATCAAGTTTTCGAGAACAATAAAAAGTGGATTTCAGATAATTTAGCGAAGGATGAAAATTTCTTCCAGCATTTAGCTAAAGGCCAGAGCCCTGAATTCCTGTACATAGGATGTGCGGATTCAAGAGTTCCTGCCAACGAGATAATGGGGCTAGAGCCAGGCGAAGTTTTTGTGCATCGAAATATTGCCAATATGGTGGTGAATACGGATATGAACGCGCAAAGCGTCATTCAATATGCCGTTGAGCACCTAGAGGTGAAACATGTGGTGGTTTGTGGACATTATAATTGTGGCGGTGTCAAAGCCGCAATGGGAAATAGCAGTTTAGGGCTACTCGACGGCTGGCTCAGAGAAATTCGCGATGTCTACAGGTTACATTCAACCACACTTAATGCTATTGAAGATGAGCACGAACGGTATAATAAACTGATCGAGTTAAACGTGATGGAACAATGTTTTAACGTGATGAAAACTGAGTTTTTGCAGAAAAGCTATGCTCAGAAGAAGTTTCCTCAGGTTCACGGATGGGTCTACGATCTAGCAAATGGAGAATTGATAGATCTACATTTTGATTTTGACGGTGCACTTAAGAAAATCCAAGAAGTCTACGATATAACCAAGTAGGATTGGCTCTTCGTTCGACACTTGCTATAGCAGAGTTATAGCGAATCTTGCAGTTTCTCAAGACTGACTCCTTTAGTTTCAGGCATCATGAAATGAGTGAAAAGGAGTTGAAGAACCATGAAAAAAGAGAAGAATGCGAATATAGTCCAGCTTGGAAATGCGTCAATGACGACCTCTCCTAACATGGTTATTATAGCCGCAAATACCCAGTGGGTTCCAGTGCCCCATGCTTGGCCTGAGGCACGAACACTATTTGGGAAAATTTCCGAAATAAACACCCAAATGACAGCTCCTTGCCCTACAGCATGCGAAGCAATGAAAACGAGGATAAATGTCAAGTTAAACGTGGCACTGGCGTCTGTTTTAAACCCATAGGCTACCATGGATAGCGAGATGATGTAGCCAATTGACCCAATGTACATGAGATTCTTGCGGCCCACACGGTCGATAAGATAAACACCCACAAAAGTGAAAATGAGATTGGTCCCCCCTATTGATATTGAACTCAATAAAGAGTCTGAGGAAGCGAAACCCGCCTTTTCGAGGATAACCGGGGCATAGTATAAAATAAAGTTGATGCCACTCAACTGGTTAAAGAAGGCGAGTAGAAATGCCAGTGTTAGTGGTTTTTTAAACGCGCCGCTAAAGAGATTTGAAGAACGAGATTCCACGGTGTTATGGTCTTTAATGCTTTGCAATTCATCCAGCGCGTCTTGGCTGTTATTGTGAATAAGCTGAAGAGTAGTGAGTGCAGAAGTTTCATCATTTTTCTCTATCACAAGCCATCGGGGACTTTTTGGGACGCCAAATATCAACACACAATAAAGTGCGGCGGGTATAGCCTCAATGCCCAGCATAAAGCGCCAGTCATTTGCACCGCCTACGCCGCTCAATAAGTAGTTTGAAATGAAGGCAAGTAGAATTCCGAAAACGATGTTGAACTGGTAAAGGGCCACTAGTCTGCCTCGAGAATGTGCAGAGGATATTTCAGATATGTAGGCCGGAGCTGCTACAGTTGATGCCCCCACACCTATCCCTCCAAGAAACCTAAAAAAACTAAAGCTATAGGGATCTTGTGCAATGCCTGACCCGACAGCGGATATGAGGTATAGTATCCCCACCCAAATTAAAGTATTCTTTCGTCCTATTAGTTTTGTTGGTATTCCACCTGCTAATGAGCCTAAAACTGTTCCCCAAAGGGCCATAGACATGATGAACACTCCATGGAACCAGGCAGAGGTCTCCCAGAGCTCTTTAATAGGGGCGTTTGCACCACTGATAACAACTGTGTCAAATCCAAATAAAAAGCCGGCTAGAGCCACGGTCAATGACCAGTTCCAAGTTTTGTTCATTCAAGTGATGGTTAACTACCCCTAATATACAATGCTTAGTTGATGTTCTAGAAACTGGCGTTTATTTTAGCCGTAACTTGCGGCCTGTTCTCACAACCCCGAGGACCGTTAAAATCACTCTATGGCATTTGATGCGCTTGGGCTCGACCCGCAAATTCTATCTGCCTTGAAGGAACAAGGTTACACAACCCCAACCCCTATTCAAGCGCAGAGTATCCCCGTTTTACTTGAAGGATCAGATTTACTAGGTACCGCACAGACGGGTACCGGTAAAACTGCTGCATTCGTTATACCTATAATACAGCACTTGTTGTCTCAGCCAAAGAGCAATCGTCGACAGGTAAAAGCATTGGTGGTCGCGCCAACTCGAGAACTTGCTCTGCAAGTTGGAGAAAATGCAAAGCGTTACAGTAAAAATACTGGCTTAAGAACGACAGTTATTTTTGGTGGCGTTGGTCAAGGACCTCAGGTCGACCAATTAAGAAGAGGAGTAGACATCCTTGTTGCGACACCAGGTCGCCTTTTAGACTTAGAAAACCAAGGGCATGCTGATCTAGGCAATATTAGTCACTTTGTTTTAGATGAGGCTGATCAGATGCTAGACATGGGATTCATCCATGACATTAGAAAACTATTAAGAATTATACCGGCTAAGCGTCAGAGTTTATTTTTCTCAGCGACTATGCCTAAGTCTATAATAGAGCTTAGTTCTCAGATATTACGTCCTAATTATAAGAGTGTCCGAATAGCTGTGGATAAGCCTACAGCGGAACGTGTTACTCAGTGCGTTTATCAGGTAAGTAAGAAAGAAAAGCCAGCATTACTTCTTCATTTGTTAAATGAAATTAAAGGTGCAGTATTGGTTTTCGGACGTACTAAGCATGGCTGTGATAAGGTGGTACGTATTCTTCAAAAGGAAGGTGTATCTGCAGCAGCTATTCACGGTAATAAAAGTCAAAACGCCAGACAAAAGGCATTAAAGGGCTTTAAAGCTGGTGAAATTCGTGTCCTGATTGCAACAGACATTGCAGCTAGAGGTATTGATATTTCTGGCTTGGAGCACGTTGTTAATTTTGAATTGCCAAATGTTTCAGAAACCTATGTACACCGTATCGGGCGTACTGGTAGGGCTGATGCTTCGGGTTCGTCTATTTCATTCTGTTCCGCAGATGAGCGGGGCTATCTCAAGGATATTGAAAAACTTATTTCTCAGGAAATTGACCTTGTAAGTAAACACCCTTTTACGGAAGGAGCAGCCATAGAATGGTCAGATCCGGAAAACAGAAAGCCCATCAAGCAAGGTGGTGGTGGTGGAAGAGGAAGAAGTCAACGTCCCCAGCAAGGCGGCGGTTCATCTCGTTCTAACAACGGAAACTCACGTGGCGCGCGTCCTGCAAAAAGGAAATGGTAGGTTAGTTTAAATTGATATCGACACATAATCATATGGTCCACTTTTTCTGTTTTTAAAATAGAGAAAGTGGATTTTTTTTTAGCAAAACATATTCGGTTTAATCGTTAAAAGACTAAAGAGTAAGTTTGAAGGATAATGAGATTATTAATTCTGATATTTTACATGCCCACAATTTTATGGGGTCAAGTCGTGCTAATCAAGACGATAACCGTTCAGCCATATATGTATACCCAGAATTATGAGCATTTTAAAAGGATGGTACTTGAATCACCTGATTCCGAAGCGGAATATATTGATGGATTTGACTTCGAGTGGGGGTACTATTATACCTTAAATGTTACGGAAACTAAAGTCGGACCACTATCTGATGGAACGCGTTATGATTATGCCCTAGTCAAAGTAATATCTAAAGAAAAAGTAGCGGATTCAGTGCTATTCAAAATGTATATAGATCCATTAAGATATTATCGTAGACCAGAGGAGAATGACCTTGCTAACTATACTTTACAGCAATTAAATGACAGTACCCACCTATACATGGATAAGGTGGAGATTGAAATTCCCAATAAGCTACGTGAGTATTTCAGAAGATCCATTGACAATGGAGTTGGTTTTAGAGGCAATTTCCAGTTTATTAAGGAACACAGAATTAGATTAGTAAGTGTTGAGTAAAAACAAAATCCCCTCCTAGGAGTAGATTTTGTTTTATGACCAAGTGGAGCTGGCGGGAATGTACAGCATGCCGCACCTGCAGTGCTCGCCTCGCCACATCCGTGGCTCATCTGCTATTTCCCTGGTGCCGTATGGAGTGGATCATCTTCATACAAAGCCACCGTCCGCTTCGCGCCCGTCTGTCTTTTCCATTTCCACGACATCTAGCAAGCAAGCTTGCGATGCATGGGAATGACAAAGCCAGCGCAATTTCTTGGGCTGGCTTTATTCTTCATGGGGATCACCAAGTGGAGCTGGCGGGAATCGAACCCGCGTCCAAACAAGGAAGCCTGAGGCTTTCTACATGCTTAGCTTTTTATTAGGTTTTCGACCGATCTCTGAGAAAAAGCACCCTAATCACGGCTTAGCTTCTTAACTTGAACAAGCCCGCGAAGCGAAGGCAAGTAGCAGTCCTGAGTTTTCTACACCTCGTAATCAGTCGCCTCAAGACGGGGGCTCCTGCGAGATGTTCAGCTCCTACACCTAGTGTAGGATTAGCAAAATCGACATACAGTCAGATTAAGCGGCCAAAGCGTAAGAATCTTCGCCAGTTATAAAAAATTGGAGCGGTGTATTAACGAGCAGCCCCTCCAGCCCTCGGCATGCTTACATCAACCTTCGACTTGCTGTCAAAACCAGTCAGCCCCAGGTAATGTTATTACTCACTTCTAAAATACAGTGAGCGCGCAAAGATACGTGCAAAGAATGTGAATTGAGCCTTTAGTGCAATAGGAACATTCTTAAAAGAGCCGATTTTCTTCAGTACTTTTACGGTAATGAAAATAGGAATACTAAGAGAGGGTAAAGTCCCTATAGACAGACGAGTGCCTTTAACCCCGGCTCATTGTTCAGCGTTAATGTCATTATACGATTGTACAGTCGTAGTGCAGCCCTCGCCAATACGCGCCATTATGGATCAAGAATATCTCCATGCAGGGATTCCATTGCAGGAAGATTTATCTGATTGTGATGTGTTGTTGGGAGTGAAAGAGGTACCCATTAGTCAGCTAATTTCTGGGAAGACCTATTTTTTCTTTTCACATACCTATAAACTACAGCCCTATAATGCTGCGCTACTGAAGGCCTGCGTTGACAAAAAAATAAGACTTATTGACTACGAACTTCTGACAAATGGAAGGTCTAGGGTCGTCTCTTTTGGAAGGTTTGCAGGACTTGTCGGCGCTTATAATGGACTTCGTGGTTGGCGCGAGAAGTTTGGTGGCTCACCGTTAAAACCTGCACATGAATGCCATGATCTTAAAGAGATGTGGGACGAGTTAAATTCTCAAACTTGGTCGCCCGATTTGAAAATAATTGTCACGGGCAAAGGAAGAGTTTCCGGCGGTGCCGTTGAAACATTACTCGCCGCTGGGATTAAAGAGTGTACACCAGAAGCATTCGTATCCGGGGTTTCAGGCCCGGTTTGGACACAACTGGATGCAGAAGACTATTATGCCTCTGGAAATGGTGAACCATTTAGCAAAAAACAGTTGTACCAGGATCCATCTACTTTTATAAGTAAGTTCATGGATTATGCGTCACATGGCAGTTTGTTTATTGCTGGACACTATTACGATGCGAGAGCTCCATTTATTTATTCGCGTAAAGATGCTCGCTCTAAGGATTTTAAGATAAAGTACGTAGCTGATGTGAGCTGTGATATAGATGGTCCAGTAGCGTCTACTCTTAGACCGTCAACCATTGAGGATCCCTTTTACGGCTACGATACTATGAAAGAAACCGTGGTGGATCATCTGGATCCAAGTGCTATAGGAGTCATGGCGGTTGATAATTTACCCTGTGAACTACCTCGAGATGCCTCGTTAAGTTTTGGAACCGATTTATTAAAAGAGGTCCTTCCAGCACTTTTCAATGGAGATAAAGATCAGGTTCTTTTTAGAGCTACACAGTGTAAGCAAGGAAGTCTAACGGCTGATTTCGAGTATCTTAAACCTTATATTTCTATAGTATAGTGGCAAAAAGCACTCTACATATCTCTAAAGGAGTGGAAGACGCACCGTCCATCAACCCCAAGTTGAAGGCGAAGCCATTTGCCAGAAGAACTCCTCAAGAATTGGCACGTATGTTGGCCAAGGGCGATCTCTCTGCCTTAGCTCAAGGAATTACTTTGGTAGAAAGTCAAGCGCCATCTGATCAATCAGATGCATCTGAATTATTGAACTTACTCATGTTAAAATCGGGAAATGCCATCCGAATAGGAGTAAGTGGTGTGCCTGGCGTTGGGAAAAGCACCTTTTTAGAAAGCTATGGAATGTACCTCTTGGAAAAAGATCCTATGGCAAAAGTAGCTATTCTGGCAGTTGATCCATCTAGTGCCAAGCACCAAGGAGCCATTCTAGGCGATAAAACGCGCATGGTTAACCTAGGTAAGCATCCAAGAGCTTTTATACGCCCTACAGCTGCTGCTGGTGCTCTAGGCGGTGTTGCTAGAGCGACAAAGGAAGCTATGGTATTATGTGAGGCAGCGGGATTTAACCACATTTTTGTGGAGACTGTTGGAGTTGGTCAAAGTGAAACCATGGTTTCACAACTAGCAGATTGCTTTTTGTACCTGGCCATGCCTGGAACCGGTGATGAACTTCAAGGTATTAAGAAAGGTATAATGGAAATGGCGGATCTCATTGCGATGAATAAAAGTGAAGGAGAATACCGCACTGCAGCTGAGCGAGGGGCATTAGAGGTAAAACGAGCTTTACAGTTGGTCACGAGAAACCAAGAGGAATGGATTCCCTCGGTATCGCTTGTCAGTGGATTGTTTTGTGAGGGATTCGAAGCGCTCGAAGCTGATTTTGAACGTTATTTCCGTCATGCTAAGATCAAGGGTGCCTTTGAGCAAAAGCGAAATCAACAAAACCAATTCTGGTTTGAACGGTCTATTTCTGAAGGAATACAGTCTTTGTTTGCATCGGATGTGAACTGGATCTCGCTAAAGTCGGAATTGAAAAAGAAGGTACTCTCTAAAGAGGTTTCCCCATTTGAAGCGAGCCGCCAATTACTGAATAGTCTGAAAGAAAAACTCTAGAAATTACGGGCTGCCTCGTGCTTGATGAGAAGGACCGCCGCTTTTGTAGGGAAAATCTCAACGATCATTTCCGCTTCTATTAACTTTCTAGATAAATCCAGGGCTGTGGCTTCCGCACCTAATTCAGCTGCTGTTTTGTTGATTAAGCTCACCACCTGACTTTTCGCGCTTACCACGTGATCCCAGCTCTTGTCTGAAAAGTAAATCTGTTGGGTAATGTTGTAGTCGAATTCCTGTCTTACACTCTCTACAAGAATTTTTCGATATTGACTGATCGATTGTGATTCTGGTCGAACACGAATGACTAAATGGTTTGGCGTAATTCGTTCTAACAGCATTATTACACGTTCAAATGCCTGAAATCGCATGGGAAGCGCCTGTTTTTGCATGTCTTTTCTTAAATAGAATGCCCTACTCTTTTCTTCATTATCCACAAAGTTGGATAATATTAAGTACGTGAGTAGCAGCATTAAAGCTGCTGGAAAAGTGTATTTAAGGATTTCAATAAATGCTTCCATGAAAGTGTGTTGAGGCTTACAAATATCGTTATTTTTGTGGTCTTAACAATAGATTTATAATGCAACCACTTTCACAACGTGCCCAGGAGATGGGTCTTCCTATGACAATTGAAATGGCACAGAAAGCTCGAGAGCTTAGTGCCACAGGAAAAGACGTCATTAGTTTATCACTGGGTGAGCCGGATTTTGATACGCCGGATTTCATCAAAGCCTCTGCAAATGAAGCGATGATTCAAAATTTCACGCATTACATGCCCGTTCCGGGTTTTGCAGATGTCCGTCAAGCCATAGCAGATAAATTTAAACGAGATAACCACCTCGATTATACTGCTGAACAGATCGTGATTAGCACGGGTGCTAAACAAAGTCTGTTAAATATTTTCCTTGCACTCGTAGATCCTGGGGAAGAGGTTATTATTCCAGCCCCTTATTGGGTGAGTTATATGGATCAAGCTAAATATTGTGGTGCTGAGGTCAAGATCCTTCCTACGACGATGGAATCGGGTTTTAAAATAACGCCAGATCAACTCGAAAATTCGATTACAGACAAATCTAAAATATTCATATTTTCATCTCCTAACAATCCATGTGGAGCGATATACACTGAGGATGAACTCGCTGCCATTGCTGCGATTATAGCAAGGTACCCCAACCTATATGTCATCTCTGATGAGATATATGAATTATTGAATTACGGAGAGGTAGCTCATACGTCTATGGCTAGTTTTCCATCGGTATACAACCAGACGATCACAGTGAATGGCTTATCAAAAGGGTTTGCTATGACTGGTTGGAGAGTCGGTTATATAGGCGCGCCGGCATGGATCGCTAAGGCATGTACCAAGCTACAGTCAAACTTTACTTCAGGTGCTAATTCTATTGCACAGCGTGCGTGCAAAACAGCTGTAGAAGCCGATCCAACTCAAGTACAGTATATGGTGGATACTTTTGCGCAGCGCCGTGACAAAATGGTAGCTTGGATGAATGAGGTTCCTGGTTTTGAGTTAAACAGTCCACCTGGCGCATTTTATGTTTTCCCCAGAGTGGCTGAACTTTTAGGAAAAAAATTCGGTGAGAAAGTAATCGAAACATCCATTGATTTAAGCATGTATTTGCTCGAGGAAGGATTGGTGAGTACCGTTCCAGGAGACGCATTTGGATTGCCCGGATATATTAGGTTTTCATACGCGGCAGCGGAGACTGATTTACAGGAGGCTGTTCGGAGAGTAAAGGCCGCAGTGGCGAATTTAGAAGACTAATACATATATCGTTTTGGAAATAGCAGTTTCACATGGAGAAGTAATCGACAAGCATACCATTCTCGTTATCAAAAGCGAACGAATCGTTGATGTAGTAAAACTTGAGTACATTAATAAGGAGCTCAGGGTACTTGCCGCATCAGTATCAGTTATTTATAAAAACGTTTCAGATCAAGCGTCTCTCCATCATCTTGCTGAAAGGCTTAAGGCGGTTAACGAGCAACTATGGGATGTAGAGGATGCGCTTAGGGTTCATGAGAACCACTCGGACTTTGGATTAGGTTTTATAGAAAAAGCGCGGAGTGTTTATTTTTTAAATGACGATAGAGCGGCTATCAAGAAGTCAATCAATGTATTGACTAAGAGCATTCTTCATGAAACTAAGTCTTATGAAGATTATTCCAATGGTGGTAACGAATCGGTAGATTAGCGTACTTTGGGTACCTCTTAAATAGGATAATTTGAGTCTAGACAATCAAATAAAAACGATCAGGGAACGCGTTAATATCCGTCTCTACGATAGCAGAGATAGTGCTTTGAAGCTGTTGTCTTTCGGTTCGCTATTTGTGGCTCTTTTTACTATTGTATCTCTTGTGATCTATCACGGTTTCCAGTTAAACGACGTGCAGAATAAAATCATAGGGTACATCGTTCGTGGTTCAATAGGTTATTACTTGGTGAAGTTTATCATAGAATTAATTTACAATTTTCAACCCCGTCAATTTTTGTTGGATCGTAAATGGGAAGCTGGACTTATGGCCTTTTTGATAGTCAACATATTGGTTATTAATATAGCTCATGTTGAATTGCTCTATTACCTCGGCAATATTTTGGGAATTCCTGGTTTGCAATCTGGTTTTCTGCTTTTTCTTCAGTTTTATGTGCTGGTCATTGTAGGATTGGAGTTTGGTCGAGTAGGAGAGTTCCTTCCACGAAGTAATTTTAGTGCACCATCGTTATTGGTCTTTAGTTTCTTATTTCTAATTGTATTGGGAACACTATTGTTAATGCTTCCAGAGATGACAGCAGGATCCGGACATCTTGATTTTGTAACTGCGTTATTCACCAGTATATCAGCTAGTTGTGTTACGGGATTAAGTTTGGTAGATGTCTCCGCAGTACTCAGTTTTAAGGGCCAATTCGTTTTAATGGTGCTCATGCAGCTTGGTGGCTTGAATATCATCTCATTTGCCGCGTTATTTGCTATTTTAAGAGGTGGGTTTGGGATGCGCCAGCAAAATTTCATGAGTGAAAATCTTGGTGAAAATTTAAAGCAAAGTAGGTCGCTCGTAGGGTCTATATTTCGATTAACGTTTACCCTGGAACTCATAGGCGCATTGCTTTTAGGCCTTATTTGGTACACTTCATTTGATTCTTTAGGAGATACTATTTTCTTCAGTTTGTTTCATAGTATAAGTGCATTTAATAATGCAGGATTTTCATTATTCTCTGACTCTTTAGCCACCCCTGGCGTGGCTTCAAATGGAGGTGTTCATGTCATAATAGGGATACTTATTGTTCTAGGGGGTATAGGTTTCGGAACTATATCGGACGTTTTACACCAGCCTTGGAGGAAACAACCAATGTCTAAATCGTGGAGAGGGTTGAGAATTGGAACGAAATTGGGTCTTGTCGTCTCTGGAATACTTATTGTCTTAGGAACAGTGATTTTGGCAGCTACAGTTGCTCCAGATCAAGGTTTGGGAAAACACATCGGTGAAAGTGTCTTTCAAAGTATCACAGCCCGTACGGCTGGTTTCAATACTCTAGATATAGGCTCAATGGCCACACCTGCACTATTACTACTTATATTTTTAATGTTTGTTGGAGGTGGTTCGGGTTCTACTGCTGGAGGAATTAAAACCAGTACGTTTGCACTCGTTTTTTTAAGTGCCGCTGCAACTATTAAGGGGAAAAAGAACATCAATTTATATAAACTTCAAATCCCGTGGGAGTTGATGAATCGTGCTTTTGCTGTGTTTTTATTCGCCGTGGTATTCATGTTCATAGGCATTTTTTCTTTGGCGGTTTTTGAGCCCCAAATGGATCTTTTAGACCTGGTTTTTGAGGAGGTAAGTGCATTTTGTACAGTGGGTTTGAGTACAGGGATTACAGCGGATCTTTCGTTAGCTAGTAAGGCTGTTCTCATGGTGAGTATGCTTGTGGGTCGTGTAGGAACTCTAACCCTAGCTTTTGCGCTTAGTGCGAAGCGTCCTGAATCTAATTACTTTAAGTATCCTAAGGCGCGTATGAACGTTGGGTAACAAAAAAGGCCACTATAATTAGTGGCCTTTTTTGTTACCCGATAAGTAAATTACTTGTTCTTATCTTGAAAATCCAAGTTCGTAATCCCAAGTGCTTTCAATAATTTCTTGCCGTTAATTTTTAGTATTTCTTTTAAGCTTGTCGCGACTTTTCTCGCAGTATTATCTTCTGGTCTGGATACAAACTTAGAGTCTCGGTAGGTTATTCCCTCGGCAGGCTTTGTATAGTAATAGGTGTAGAAGCTCTTGCGAGACTCTCCTTCAGGAATATTTATTTTCTTATAACCATGAGGACTATTATCATCGGTATAGAAAATCACTGCTGTGTTAAATGTAGGAGGTACTTTAACGACACATTCGGTCATCTCTTTATTCCATAACTCTAGATCGCCGCCGTACTCTGGCTGCCAATTCTTATTGAGGTAAACGAGGAGGTTAATTCTACGCCAAAGCCCAAGTTTTGGATTCATATTAACATCAATATGAACATCAACATAGGATCCGCTTTTACCTTGATGAACTCCAGAGCCCAAGGCGTCTTTGGTGGTATGTAAATCTTGAATTCCTGTTATTCGGGAAAGTTGTTCTCCCCATTCAATTGATCCTATCGCTTCACGAACTAGAGAGAAAGAGGGGTGCCAACGATCGAAATGATAATCTTCACTTTTATCTTCGTTTAAACTCTTACGTTTAACGTTTAAATCCTGGATGGGCGGAAAATTATCAAAGAGCTCATTGGCAATTTCTTCGGTAAAAAAATCCTCCATGACGAGGTATTTACAAGGTTTTGCGTTCAGATAACTATTACTCAATTCTTGAGCGAAGGCCTGATCTAAAAACTTTGGATTGATAATACCTGTTGCCATGAGTGTAGATTTAACTTTTTCAAATATAACAGTTAGCTTTTCTTCTTTCTTGTGATGTCAGTGAGTTTTCCATAAATAAAGAAAAACAAGGAAGGACTGAGGCGTTTAAATAGAACGGCAAGTGTCTCATAGCCTCCTATAAATACTTGTTTAGAAGGGTTTTTGCGTCTTGATTTCCTCAAGAATATTCGAGCCAATTCCTTCGGATGCATTCCTCTTTCTTGGGCAATACTATTTTTACCAATTGGCTCACCTTCAGGGCCAAGACTACTCAGAGTGACATTTGTGTTTATAAACCCTGGACTTAGAATACCAATATGAATGTTCGTATTTTTCATTTCGTACTGTAGACTTTCAAAATAGCCAATAATACCAAACTTACTAGCTGAGTATGCTGCTAACCGAGGACTCCCGAAATAGCCTAAAATACTAGCTACGGTCCATATTTGACCAGTGTTATTGCTCACCATATGAGGTAAAACAGCCTTGGTTAACGCCACGCTTCCCCAAAGGTTAACTTCCATTACCTTTTTTTCAATTTGTAGGTCCATGGTTCGCACGGAACCCAGATGCCCAATGCCTCCATTGTTAATAAGGACATCTATGTTACCCGTAGGTTGAAGAGCGTCATCTACCCATTGTTGAGATTGATGATGTTGTTCAAGGTCAAGTGGAAGAATGAAGCATCGCTCGGGAGAGGATAAGGTTTTCCTAAGATCCTCTAGTAGGGATGTTCTCCTGGCGGAGATAATAACAAAAGCGCCAGCGTGGTTATAGGCTTGGGCTAATGCCCAGCCTATACCACTGCTTGCTCCTGTAATCCAAACGGTTTGCTCTTTCATGATAGTAGCGTGTTGTTTGGCAATTTAATATTTATACGCTTATTTGCGTTTAGGTGCACCTTTAAATTTAGAGGTACCCTTAAATTTCGTTCTTCCACTACTTCGGTCCGTACTTTCAGCACTTCCCCCTTCAGTACGGCGTGCTGCTCCACGACTGTCTCTTATACACATCTCCGAGCCCACGAGACCGAGGCTGA
>OJIK01000048.1_pt1 | contig 44085 bp, 45 predicted proteins | sample 1595571 | NCBI WGS metagenome assembly OJIK01 (sample SAMN05416791, study PRJEB24817) | seawater metagenome | isolation source: Sea water | place: Canada:Atlantic | collected 2013-11 | reverse complement strand
CGTCGGCAGCGTCAGATGTGTATAAGAGACAGTTTCTATACCGCGGGCCCAATCGTCGCCAATGGTACTTTGGTGACCGGCATTACCGGCTGTGATCGCTATAAGGAAGACGTCTGTTTCATCACCGGCCATGATCCAGCCACGGGTGAGCAGAAGTGGCGCACGTCTACTGTCGCCCGGCCCGAAGATCCGGGCGGCGATACTTGGGGCGATCTACCTCTTAGATTTCGAGCGGGCAGCGATGCCTGGGTCGCAGGTTCCTATGACCCTGAAGCAAATCTGATCTATTGGGGCACGTCACAGGCCAAACCCTGGGCAAGAGCCGTGCGCGGTAGCGACGGCGACGCGCTCTACACCAACTCCACACTGGCATTGAATCCAGATAACGGTCAGATGGCCTGGTACTTTCAACACCTACCTGGTGAGACGCATGACATGGATGAGGTGTTCGAGAACATTCTTATCGATGTCGATGGCAGGAAGTCTCTGTTCAAGATGGGCAAACTCGGCATCCTGTGGCAACTGGACCGGGAGACAGGCGAGTTCATCAAGGGTACTGATATCGGTTACCAGACCATCGTCAATCTTGATCCAATCACCGGAAGAATCAGCTATCGCGACGGTATGATTCCGCGCATCGGCGAGGAGTTAAATATGTGCCCGAGCACTTCAGGCTTCAAAAGCTGGCGCGCGATGGCCTATTCACCGGACACCAGCGCCATGTATATTCCGATCACGCTGAATTGCGAGCTCGCTACTTTTGGCCCCACAGAACGACAGCTAGGGGGCGGCGGCACAGGTCCAGTGCGGCGTATCAATTACCATCACCCTGAATCAGATGGCAACTTGGGTGAGGTGCTTGCGCTGAATATACCCAGCGGCGAAGTTAAGTGGCGTTACAGGACGCGAGCTCCGTTTAATACGGCAGCGCTGACTACCGCAGGTGGCCTCGTTTTTATTGGTGACTGGAACCGCACTATGTCGGCATTGGATGCTGAGAATGGAGAGCTGTTGTGGCAGGTTCGCCTCGCTACATCGAATCAGGGATTTCCTATCAGCTACAGTGTCGATGGCAAACAGTATATCGCTATGCCGGTCGGCACCGGCGGTGCAAGTTGGTCGGGCAGCCTGCCCAGAGAACTCGCGCCGGAACTAAGTCGGCCGCGTAATGGCAGCTCGATAAATGTTTTTGCGCTACCGGAATGAAGACATCTAATTTGTCTGTCCTAAGAGTTATCTTCTGTTTCGCGGCGATCGCACTGGCGACGAATGTTAGTAGTGGGCAGGAAAATACAGCGATATGGGAAGGAGTATATACAGCCGAGCAAGCGGCTCGTGGAGAAGCCGTATACACTGCAACCTGTATCGCCTGTCACGGACAGGACCTAGGCGGCAACAGCAACTCACCCGGCTTAGTAGGAATGGGTTTCATGTTTTTATGGGAAGGAAGGACACTTGGCGTTTTTTACGAGAAGATTCAAGCCGAAATGCCCACCGATCGCCCAGGCCAACTACCAGCAAAAGACTACTTGAATGTGGTCGCTTATATACTGCATAAGAATGCATTTCCAGAGGGCGACGAAGAATTGCCGTCCAGTGTGGAAGCTCTTGATTCCATAGCTATCGTTTCAAAGCCCTAGCTTCTTATGGCTTCACGCAGATATTTTTTGACTAACGCCTAACTTGAATTAACGAGTGCCCATGCAAAAAAACTCAAACCTCTTTTCACTTTGGTCACTACCACAGCCGATTATTGTCCTCGGCCTTTCCTTACTTACGGCGAGCGCCGCTATCAACGGATGGGCCGATCTGTCGCTGCTCGTACCGTTGTTCTTGTTTGCTCCAATTCCTCTGTTACTGCTTGCAGAACGGCTACTCCCAAAGAGGAAGGATTGGTTGCTGAACTGGAAGGACCTCGCCGAGGATCTATTTTGGTTAGTCGGTACCTTTCTGATCTGGGCTCCAATCTACGATCAAGCCTATGACACGCCCATCTCGAATCTGTTTGAATCTGTGCGGGAAGCATCAGGGTTTCCATTTCGGCTAGAAGCGGCGACTCCCGGCGGCCTGCTAATAGCAGCACTTATCGGTGTATTTGCCGCCGAATTAATTGGCTATTGGGCGCATCGCCTCCAGCATCGTTTCATGTTTCTCTGGCGAATCCATGCAACTCATCACCATATAACCAAGATGAGTGTGGCCAGAGCTGAGCGTACTCACCCACTGGAATTCCTCGGGCTGAATTTAGGTGCTGCAGTCGCCTTGGCATTTCTAGGAGCTAGCGCTGAAGTGGTAGCAGTGGTCGTCGTGTTTCGCCTCAACACGGCACACCTATGCCATAGCAATTTGCCTTTGGTCTCGGGCGCATGGGGTTGGCTGTTCAACACACCTGAATGGCATCAGCTGCACCATTCCTGTATCTACAAAGAGAGCAATACTAATTTCGGCTGTACAGTTATTATATGGGACCGTCTATTCGGAACATTCTCTGGGAAGAGTCATATTGAGCAGGTAGGCAATGGCAGCGGTGAAAAACTCTCGATAGTTACTCAACTCCTTATTCCTTTCAAGTCTGACAAAGCGTTACGAGAGCTCTGAATTATGAGAAATCTAGTAAAAATGGTTGTTCTAGTTGCTGGGTTTCAAGGCTGTGGCTTTACGGATAAATTGATTTCTCCTGCTGACACCGAAACCCTGTTGCCTCTTGCGGAATCCCTTATCGATGACTTTTATTCATTCGACAGGGTGCGTCTCAAACAGGCGCTCGAGCACGCAGAAGATTCACAAGAGTCACTCTTGTATTACCAAGGTTGGGCTGAAGGTGGAAATTACGAGATCGTGGAACGCAGACAGTGTGTGGTCAAATCATCGAACATAGTTAGCTGTCCCATAACGGTAAAGGATGATCCGATGCTCGCGCTCGCTGTCGACTTCTTTGTTACGGATACTTTCGAGATTGCCTTCGAGGATGGGAGAGTGTCTTCGGTGGAAACTAGCTCTAACGATTTACCAATCTATTACCAGGCACGGGATTGGGTGCGTAGCAACATGCCGGAATTAATAGCACAGCCCTGCGAAGGTTTCTTCGCTGGAGGAGCTGCGCCGGGCGACTGCGCGCAAGCTATGGCCGAGGGTTATCGAGCCTTCACTGCGAGCGATGCTTATCCACGCTGAGTGTCCTAACTCGCTGGCAGCCTAAAATGTCGCCAGAGCGTTAAAGGGACTCGCTGTACCGCCTTTAATCGGGTTGATCTGAATAGACGTCATAAATTCCCAGCGCTGCAGTCGTGCTGCAGTCTCTGCTACGTCCTTCATGTAACCGTTGTCGACGATCGGCAGGCCTAGGTTCACCTGAGTCAGTTGGTGTATCGGCCTATTGATTCCCGACACGCCGGAAGGCTGCACATCATTCACCGCATCACCTATCAATATTGCTACATCTCGCTCACGCAGAAAGGGCAGTACCGAGGCATGCAAACCTGCGCCGGCCTGACCGTACTGCCAAGGACCTTCTGCATCGCGCATGGCCCAGCGTCCAGTGCGAACGAATAAGGCGTCGCCACTGCTAATAGTTACACCGGCAAATTCTTCCCAAGCGAGCAAGTCTTCTACATAGATGGGAGTGCTTGGGTCCAGCCATTCGACGCCGCGCATCAAAGGCATGTCCACCAGAATACCGCGAGTCACATAAGAGGTGCCCATGCGATCGATAGCTAGGTCCTCACAACCAGTGGCGGTGAGGTTCTGCGGGTAGCCGTTGAAGATAATGTATTCGCCATCGATCTCGGTGCGGTAATGACACAGTGCATCCAGGTGAGACAGCATGCCGTCGTGCAGAGAGAACTGAATCTCATCCAGGGCGAAGGAAGGCTCGCCGGTGACTGGGTCTATTCGGCTCATCCAATGATCGGTAGGGCCGAAGGCGGCACTGTCTATTGCGGGCGGTTCGGTGGTTACGAAGTGCTGCAAGGTCACGCTTTCGCCTGAGAGCACCAAAGAGGCGGCCTGTTTAGTCTTCGCAGCCGTAATCAGGTTAAGGGTGCCGCGCTGGTCATCAGGTCCCCAGCGTCCCCAGTTGGAGAGCTCCTGCTCCCAACCAGCCAGCGTTTCCAGCGTCACCTTGATAGACTCTTCCTGAGTTGAGGGATGCGCCTCAAACGGCTGAGCATGAGCCTGACTAAGTGCAAACATGGCGGCACAAACACTACCGATGCTAGCGAGTGATTTAATAGACTTGAAGGTGTTGCGCATGAGGATAGCCTTTTCAGGTGAGCGAATTTCAATCCAGAATAGAGAGCTTGCGCGAGAGAGTCTAGCGCTATCAAGCAGAGAACACACCTGCAGGGCTTTCTTATAGCTATGCTAAGAATAGTCGAGCAAGAACTAGCGCAGATACTCTAGGGTAACAGCGCGGACAGAGTGCCTAACACCCCTGGCCATGGCCTTGCTTGAGATTGTGGCCTTCACGATGCCGTCTATGTCGTTGCCAATCTGGAATCGCTGTTCGGCGCGTTTACCAACGAACTGTTCTTCATAGCCATCCCAGGCAAAGAAATCTCCCCAAGTATGGCGCAGGGATTCTTTGTAATAGATGACCTTTAAGCCAACGATGTTGCCCTCAAGATCCATACCGATGAGGCTGTCGATCTGGCTGGTGTAACCGCTAGGCTCGGGATGGGTGTCCGCGGAGACGAAGGCATAGCCGATCAGGGTCTGCTCGCCAGTGTCTGAGTCAGTCTTATAGGCCTTGTAGACGGGAACCTCACCTTCCTTCTCCGAGAAGCTATCCGCGCCCGGCACGACTTCTTTGAGCAGTCTTATGGTGGTGTGATCCTTATTTTTGGCCTGAACGCCGCCATTGAAGATCGCGCCATTGGATAGAATTACGAGCACGAGCAGTCCAGTGCTCAATAGAGTCTTTAGCCAAGAATGAATCGAATGCTGCAGTGGCATAGTGCCTTCGTGTTTCCGTAATATTGTCTTCGAGCCGCATTGAAGTTTCGCCGCTTGGCCACCATAGTTTGGATAGCGTAGAGAGACATATTTCAGTACGAGAATGAGTAGTTTGGCAATTTTTTTGGCAGGGGACAAGAGGGCTCTAGCTTCGATGGGCTGAGAAAGCCAAAGTCCGGGTCTCAAATTTGTAATTTATTGAAACACATTGCTAATTCACCCAACTATGTTCTGACAATGGAACAATTCTGCTATCCTAACAATTGGATTCACTAACCGCTGCTGGAATCCAGCAGGACACAACTTAGGAAATACTATGAGCCTGGTAGATTTTTCAAAGATCACAAAATTGATCAGTGACAACAAGCACAGAGCGAAGCATAGGCAGGAACTGTTTAAGGAAGTCATGCTGATGGTGTTAGCACGAGTAACGCGCGCTGACTCTAACGTTGAAACGGTTGAGCTTGAGACAGTTCAGAAAGTTCTCAAAGAAGAGCTTGGGCAAGATATCTCTGTCGCCGAAATACGCACGGCATCTTCCTCAGAGGTTTTCGAGACACAGTCTTTAGAGAGCTATCTCTCCACTGCATCGCGCAAGCTGGATGAACGCGAGCGCATGCTCATCTTGGCCTCCTTGCAGAAAGTGATTCGCAGTGACGAGATTATCCGTAGTTTCGAGCTAGACTTCTTCGATAGGGTAGCGTTAGCACTGCGCGCGACTCCCTCTGAGATTGCAGGCTTGGTTGCAGACTAGCGCCTGAATGAAACCCCGCAGTGATTGCAATTTGATGCAGTGCTGCTTTTGTCTTGATGCTCAGTAGAGGAGCTTGCCTAGACTTCGCGCAAGCTTCCCTAACTGATCAAAAGAACTCTCTATGACAACTGACACAAATCCTCTGTTCAGCAATCTCCGTGTTGTTGAATTAGCATCCATGATTCTTGCGCCATCTGCTGCCGTCATATTGGCAGATTACGGCGCTGAAGTTATTAAGGTTGAACCTCCAAAGACGGGCGACCTCAATCGAAACTGGCATAGGAAGATAAACGGCCTGCCTATTTCTGATATGGCCTATGGTTTTGAGGTGGATAATCGCAACAAGAAGAGCGTGGTGCTAGATCTCAAGTCTCCAGCAGCCTACGCAGCACTCTGCAAGATAGTCAGCGAAGCAGATGTGTTGATAACCAACTACCGATTGAAGGCGCTGGACAAGCTCAAGCTCGACTACGAATCCATTCGCGCTATAAATTCCCGTATTATCTACGCTCTAGCTACTGGCTTCGGAGAAGAAGGCGAGGAGGCACACAAGCCCGGTTACGACACCGTCTCCTACTGGTCGCGATCAGGTATTGAACACCAAATTTTTCCTTATGAGGGTTGGCTTGCGCAATTTCCTTACGGCTCCGGCGATCATCCAAGCGGTATGGCGCTGTTCGGCTCCATAATGACAGGCCTTTATCGGCGCGAGAAAACGGGAGAGGGTTGCAAGGTATCGACATCTCTCTTGGCTAACGGTGCCTGGTCAAATGCGGTCATGCTGCAGGCGCAACTCGCAGGTGCGCAGTTTAGAGAAAAGCGCCCTCGCGAGAATGCTTATAATTTTACCTCTCTGCATTATCCAACTAGCGACGATCGACTGCTTAAAATGAGCATGGTGAATGCCGCGAAAGATTGGCGTCCCTTCTGCAATGCTATCGATAGAAATGATTTGCCCGAGGACACTCGTTTTTGTGACAACGAGGCCCGGATTGCCAACATGCCAACGCTTATTAAAGAAGTTTCCGAGACAATACTTAAGCAGCCGATTGCGCATTGGCTGCTTAAGTTGGAGCAGGCGGATGTGCCTCACACTGTTGTGTCCAACTACGAAGAGGCTGCAAACGATAAGCAAAAAGAGGCGAACGATATTATCGTTCCGCTGGATCATCCCGAGCACGGATTGATGCGAACCGTTAACAGCCCATTTAAAGTAAGTGGCGCTGACAAACTGCCCGCTAAGGCGGCGCCCAAATTAGGCGAGCATACCGAAGAAGTACTCAAACGCTTTGGGTTCAATGACGAAGAGATAGCAGATCTAACAGACGACTCGATATGAGCGAAGCAAGCGATAGGGATCCGGCAGTCGTCAGGCAGAAACTAAACCAAGATACTGCCAAGATAAAATGGGGCGCCTTACACGAGCACCAACTGATCGAGTGTGTGATTGCCGTGTCTGCCGATCTGGATTTGATCGATGTGGCCTACGAATTCACCTTCGATAATCACGATCAGGTGAAGGCGTGGATGGAGCAAGAGCAGATCATGAAGGTGAGTGACGAGCAGGCGCAGCAGTGGAAGACAGAGGACCGTGAGCTATGGGCAGTGGTCGTGGCGCCTTGGGTGTTAGTGCAGGAACAAAAGCCCGGAACGAATTAGCCGACAGCATTAATGGCAACAACGAAAATCAAGTTCGTCAATTCTAGGTGACCTCCCCTGCTGTTCGCGCGATGAGAGAAGACCGAATAGCCAGAATAAAAATGGAAAGGCAACATGGAAACCACAGACAATTGCGCCTGATAAGAGCATCCCAAGGATGCGGGGCCAATCTGTTCGAAGTGTGGCGCCGACTATGCCAAGGCCGAAGCGATCAAGCAGCACGGCAAGGCAGACAGTGAGACAATTTCCGCTACCGCCCCAAACGTGCTCGATAACGGTTTTACGGTGGAGGCCGTCGACAGCGCCACGGCAATCGAAGATCCCGCCCTAGAGAAAATAATCTGCTTAGCCGCATTGCCTGCCATGCTGGCCTTCGCCTTCGGGGTTCAGCTGAGTGGTTTCGGCACCAGTATCCAAAGAATCACCTTTACGATGCCGGCGCATGCACAATGGTTGGGTGGCAATAGCGGCGTTCCTGCTTTTGATGCAGGGCATCGGCACTCTACTGATTTCAGAGAGCGATTCCGAGCAGTACATCCTATTCGGCTGTGACGGGGGCGGCATGGTGTTAGCGACGCTATTGATGCTCTCGTTCTACCTCGGCAAAGAGACTCAACTCTACAAGGGGGGCTCAGGTGGGGGTTCCTCGGTATTGGCGCCGCAGGCTTCGCGGATATGTTCATGACTTGGTGGCGATCAGTTAGCGATCGCTTACAAGTGCCTTATGGCCTCACCGGTGGCGAACCCACAGATGCGCTCAAGCTCATCAACGACCATGCATGGAGTTGGGAGCAGCTGATTTCCAGACATGTGACGGTTGGAGTGATCTGCCTCTTGGTGCTGCTGGGGTTCTATCTATGGGCATCAAGCAGGCTAATAAGATGATAGCTACGAAAATCAGAGAGGACGGCCAGGCGCATCTGGTAGGCGCAGAAACCCAAATCCAGCAGTGACGCTGCACCTATAGGGTTGCTAAAACAGTGATAGTCAAAGCAAAGTCACTCAAGCAATTGACCTGTTTTATTAGGTACTTTCTAGGTAGACTGTTCCGCGACTATTGAACTAAAAGGTAGTAGAGAATGGCTTTACCAGTACCCCTGAAAAAAGATAGACACGCCAAGCTAAAAATAACCGAATCCGGCGACTACACGCGTTTCAAAGATCTGCACCTGATTCCTATAATCTCGCAGGACTTCTTCACTCTGTGTTCAGAATTTTCGTTAGTATTCGTCAAAGATAGCAGCGGAGAAAAATTCGTTCCTGTCGCGATCATGGGCCTAAGAGAGGGTCACAACCTCTATTGCCAAACAGAGGAATGGCAGGCACGAGTCATTCCGGTTAGGTTCAGTAATGCGCCTTTCTCCATGGTTCGAGTGGACGCCACAGGCGATCAACTCGCCGTATTGGTCGATGAAGAAAGTTCTATGTTGAGCGAAACAGAGGGCGAACCGTTGTTTAAAGAAGACGGCGAGCAGACTGCCTACTTAGCGCAGCGCATAGAATCCATGATGAAGGCCGCAGAGCAAACTGTGCAGACCGAAAACATCTGTAAAATAATCAAAGAGAAGGATCTGTTAACGACGCAACAGCTGCAACTTCAACATCATCAAGATTCGCCACGCTATAATATCGATGGCGTTTATACCATTGATGAGAAGAAGCTCAATGCATTGTCTGATGAAGATTTCTTAGATTTGCGTAAGCAGGGATTGATTCCCTTAATCTATGCGCACCTGAGCTCTCTGCAGCAGCTTAGAAGAATTTCTGAGATGCAGTACAACGCGGATAAGGCAGCCCTAGCGACCTCTTAGATTTTTAGATAGTAAATCAGATATTAAAAAGCCCAATCACGCTTTAGTGGTTAGGCTTTTTTTATGATTTAGAAAATGACTGTGCGGTTCGAAATTTGACCCGCCCGCAGGTGATAATTTAAAAGTCGATATTCGTTCCTATGTAGAAGAACGTAGATTGCTCATCAATAAGGTTTTTCGAGTCAAGAAGGATCAAGCCACTGTCCAGACGCACATTACCAGGTACGACACTCCATCTAACTCTCAGCTCTAGATGCTGACCCATATAGTCGCCGCTTTTACCGGTTACATCGCGCTGGCCCGTTCTTCCCCAACTGTCCTTATCTTCGGCAAGCCAAAAATGCCGATAGTCCGCCATCAAGGCTACGTTCGTCCAAGGTGTCGCAGTTAGTCGAATTCCTGGCGTAATGATGTTGCTGCGACTGATCGGCGCGTAAAGAGAAACCGGGCCAAACTCGAAGGCAGACACGCCGAGGATTGTATCGAATCGGCCACTGTCGTTATCGAGAGGGCTTTCGTCACCGCTGGCATAGTTAAATTCGAATATCGCTCGTAGCCTTGATGGTGTATCGAAGCTATACGCCAGCTCCACTCGTTGGTAGAAGGCCTGATGGTCGAGATCCACTGAATCAAGCGGGTTGCTAGACGCCCTGCGTTCACCTGTCTGAAAAATCGACTCCCAATTTATGTCCCACTCGTTGACCGATGCGGCAGAGCGGGCGCGAAAGCCAAAAGTATGAAGTTCACGATTGCTAGTTTGTAGTTTCCTAGTGTCTTTTTCTTTCAGCGCGATGTAATAAGTCTCTAGATCTAAATCGATATTTAAAACAGAGGGTAGCAGGTTCGGCAAGTTGGCAAACACGCCATGAATCCGCAGCGCTTCGCTAGACTTGTCACCACGGTGATCATTGTCGAGCAAGCTCAATCGATCTCGAGGAGTTCGTCGTACCGGTTGCGCCGATAAGAATTTAAATTCGTTGCCATTTGCCTGCGTGTGATTGAAGGAGATGCCATCAAATGTATTAATAGTGTTGCGGTAACGGTTTCTAGCAATCAGAGTGCGGCTTCCCCAATCCTGCGTGAAACGACCCGCGCGGATCTCGCTAGAGTTATCACTGCCAAACTTGTAGGCGACATTCGCCTGTAGTAAATCGAGAGTGCTTACTTGTGAGGTGGTAAGCCGCGTGTCTCTATCGGCTTGACCCTGTCGGGCATCCATCATCTCCACCTGAGCGCTAAAGCCATCTTGCTTGTACTGGGCGTCTAGCGTCGTGCGTAGAAAGAAAGCGCCGTCATTGGGGCTAGCGCCGACAAACACATTGCCATCGTAGTGCTCGAACCGAGATTGATGCTCGCCACTTAGCGTGAAGCCGTTATCTAGCCCGAGAGCATCAGATAGGCTCCAGGGTCCATCGGCCGCAATCAATGAATTACTGATCAGTACGGTAGTGGAAAGAACTAAGAATTTTTTGGTCGAACCAGTAATTTTTGAGAACATAGTAGTGTCGTTGTTAGTTATTAGGGCGCTGCCAATGCTACACCAGTCCTAGGCTGAGTTCACTTCCCAATCTGATGTCAGACAGCATCTAAATCGAGAGGTTGAGCCCAGCACCCTAGCCCATGAAATAGCGTATAGCCGAGCCAATAATGAGAACGGCCATCAAAGCTGGCATGTATCGCGTCATCTTGCCCAACTCCTCATCGGACTTCGGCGTGCTGTATTTCTCAATCAATGGAAGGCCAACGGCTAGTACCAAATAGAGTATAGCGAGTATCGATAGTAAGACTGTCATTGAGTGGACCCTACAATGTTGGTATTTGGAGTAGTTTTATTCTAAATGGAAACGGTGGGGTTTGCATTGAGCCTGAGAAGCGGGAAGGGTAATAGGTCCAAAATACTATATATTAACGCTGTCTCCACAGATAAAAACCTATAACAAAGGTGGTCGCCATGATCAGTTCCGCCGATCTATTTACGTTCACGCTCCTAGCCACAGGGGGCTGTATGCTTGCTTGCTGGCCTATTTTAAAAAATTCACAAGCGCGCATCGCTTGGAGCTCAGAGCCTATCCTCTGGATCATTACACTGCTGCTTACATTCTCAATCGTATTCAAAATCGTTCAGACAGATGTAGGGGAAGGGCTGGGTGCTTGATCGGCACCGGCAATCTGATGGTGATCTACATCTATCTCGTGATAAAACTTTCGCGTCACGATCTACCAAAAAATCCGCTATTGGGGCATAGCGGCATCATCGTCGACTTTGGCATACGTCGTATCGAAGACCATGGCTTTAGGTCCGACCTGCGGGTTGTGAGTAGCAATTCGGATCAGTCCCTCGCGGTGAGAGTTAGTAACGATGCGCGAAGTTGGGAGTTGTGTGAGCCAGAAGATAAGATTCTTACCGACTGGGATGTGCTTTACTTCAATAGCCCTTGGCGGTATGTGCGCGTAACTAATAAAAGCGATCAAGATATCCAAATCTCTGAAGTTTACGATTTAGACTAAGGGCCGGCTAGAAAACTCGAGTACGCTAGCCAGCTCCGCTTGAGCTGCCGGAGCGTCGAGATCGCATTCTAGAATGTAGCATCGAGCGTTTATCCGCAGCCAATCTTCTCGGCCTACAGTTGTATCGAGGCCTCTATTTTTTCGACGATTTTCTTCAGCAACGCGGTAAGTGAAAAACTCTTCATAGGAACTGATTTCGGCGCTTAGTTCCTGAGCTATGATTTCGACATAGATCGTATCATCAAGAAATCCTATCGCAGGCAGGTGATCTGGAATAAGGTCTTCAGGATCACAAAAATAGGCGAGCGCACTAAGGATAATCTTCCGCTCTTTGTCCTTTAATTCCCATTCCGTATCGCCCACCATATTGAAAAGCAATTCGAGTTTGGCGAATCGTTCTTCAATGAACCTGGGCAAGTTCGTGGCAGGAGCCTGCTTGGGCATTTTCATCGTGGCCTATTCGACTTGCTGCGCACCGTGCTCGGTTTCTAACGTTTCCCTGGCTTTCAGAATGACGTCTTCGAAGCGCTTTAGATTTTCATTGTGTAAGGTGAAAGTGATATCGATAGACATGCTGAATCATCCTGGTTGAAATAACGAACAACGTAATGAGTGCAAGTAGCATGAAAGTTGACTGCTTGTTCTTGTATAACACGAGGCTTCGTTCACCGGCAGTCTAATAGTAGGGGCAGACCAAGTTTTCCAAACTAGCTTCCGCGAGTCATCGTCCAAGGAGCCTCTGTTCCCATCGCGCTAGCAGTACCGGCAGCACTATCGCCTTCGATGGTGGCTGACATGTTGTAGACCAGCGGCGAACCGTCACGGTCTATGCTAAAAGAGATATCGCTGCCATTGGCCACGCCGTCTTCGATCGGCCAGCTGCGTCCGCCACCCAAATCAAAGAATCCTGTAAGAGCTTCGCCGTCAGTAGCCATAGTGACAGTGGCTGTGACTGCTCCGAATGGGCCGCTCATGGTGAAATCCCAGGTTCCATCGAGCGGAGAAGTGGACGGTCTCGTCGCGCAGGATGACAGCGCTGCGAACAGCGTAAGAATTAGAATGGCTGGATAGGATTTTTTGTTCATGGTGTATCTCCATGGTGAATTGATGAAATTATTGTTTACTAGATTATAGGCGCAAACAACTAACAACGCCGAGACAGTCGAATTGGATCAACGCAGGTTCTAAGATCGGGAACTTTGCTCTAGGTGGGGAGGAAAGCGAAGTTTCACTTCGCGCCTTCTATTCAATAGCAATCGAGCACGATTCAAGAATCTTTATTAGGTTTCTTTATCCCTAACGTTTTCATTTGATAGGCGAGGGTAGACGGCTTTACCTCCAGCAATACAGCTGCACCACCGCGCCATGCAACCCTCCGACATCCGATCGATTCTGAGGAGCGTAGTTGGTGGTGGTAAAAGTAGAAACGGGCTCGGTGGCTTGTTGTTCAGGCGTGCACGCCACGCCTAGAGCAATAATAGCTGCGAGAGAAAGCTTGCATGAAACAGAGTGAACCACGAATGCATGCTCGGTTATATCAGAAGCGTTGTTGCTGGTTTTTGAACCAATCATACGAATTTCCCTGAAATCAGTTTTGCAGCTGAGTATCCGGCTAATTCTAGTAAAGGTCTGTTTTGAGCTATTGAGCCAAAGAACTTACAGTCCCCGAAATAAATCCGCCACGCGATCCGACACCTCAGAAGCATCTCTTCGGCGTGCGCCGCGTAGCATATTCGCCATGCCGTAGTTTCCTTCATGGCAGGCATACTCGTACAGCTGAGACTCCACCTTAGTCAGGGGAACTATTGCGCTTAACTTTTCAATGAAGGTAGAGGAATCATCGATAGTGAATTCATAGTTGATGGTTCGCGGCCCGACACGCGTAAAGCGTTCTGTGAGTATTTTGTTTTTAGAAGTGCCGAAGCCATCGAAGCTTTGCGTCAAGCCATTAAAATTTTGCGTTACTACTACCAGTGTATCGCCGTCCCAATGACCACGTGAGTCACCTGACCAGAGTCCTAGGCTCTCATCCAGAGCAGGACTTTTTTTGAGTCTAACAACGCGAGCGTCATGCACCATCTCGGTGAGGATCACTACATGATCTCTGTTCTGTACGATCTGCAAATTGTTGTTATACACGCTGGGTGATAACGGCGGGCCAGCGTTAAAGCCCACGAGGCAGCGCTCCGAAAGACCTCGATCCTCCGGGCCATCTCGGCCAATGCCACCGATTACAAATCTCACCGGACGTTCTCCAACCGCCTCTATTTCTCCGCCGGGTTGATTTTCTATGCCCTGAGCAAGTTCAGGAATACGACCGTTTAGTGGGAAGATGATAAGCGAAGTGCGCACGTTGCCTTCGCCGCGGATTTTCTCCATCCAGATGGTGTCATTGTAAAAAGCTTCAACGCCTGATGCCGACCGTGTCGGTGCATCTGCCGCTCCCAAGCTAAAGCGCTGGCCCTGTGCTGCGCTGATTTCATCATCGGTGAGAAATTGCTGCTCTCCGAATTCCTCAGGGCGTTGCATCGGAACATTGGATGAGAAATTCCAGACCCCCTGTAGATCGGGTAACCCCCACTGCGTGCGTGGAACATCATAGTCTTCAGCAGCCAGCCCCGATTGGGAAGCCTGTAGTGAAAACCACAATAGTAGTAACAGCGAACACCGTCTCTTCATCAGTTGTTCCATGAATTGAATCGAACTGGCGTAATAGATAATGGCTCAATCGATAGGGCAGTACAATTCTATTCAAGGCATAAAAGGTAGATGTTTGGGCCAAAAATAAGGCCCCCGGCCTCCTTTGCTCACGCTGGCGTCGAGAAAGGGGTAAAGAGGCTGTGCTAGCCGGTGAATATGCCTGAATACAGCCCATAGGGAATAGCTGTCTTGCAGCCAGTTTGGCAGGGTTGTCTAGGCACTAACTACTACTCCAAATATCCGTGGCACCAACGGAAGCGTTTGATTTCTGCTATAGATAGTCGTAGTCTCATGAGGATTATCTGGTCTAGATATTCTAAGATCAAAGCACTCAAAGAACAGAAGCTTTAACTAAAAGCTCGTGTCAGCAATGATGCCGTCGAATCCTGCAGTTTTAGAATTCGGTCAATGTAAGTCTCGAGCACTCATTCTTCTCAGTACTATCAGTCAGGGAGGTCAAAACCGTGAATCCTAAAGTTACCCGTCGACGCTTTATTAAGGGTGTAATTTTCTCCGCCACCGCGGCCACAACCGGTGCCGGTGTCTATATGGCAAATGCCGCCAGCAGCAGATCATCAGGCGCTGTCGAGCGACTCGTTTCACTGTCGGTCAATGGCCGCACTCGCAGAGTCGATGTTCTACCTCAAGAAACCTTGGCGCACACTTTGCGCTACCGCCTCAATTTGACTGGTACCAAGTTGGCCTGCAATCGAGGCGAGTGCGGTGCCTGTACTGTAATGTTGGATGATGTTGCTAACTACTCATGCTCACTATTGACCCACCAGGTAAAAGGCAAAGACATCACTACGGTGGAGGGGCTGCGCTCAGCGGATGGCACATTGCATCCGGTTCAGCAGGCATTCGTTGAAGAGCTCGCGCCACAGTGTGGTTTCTGCACGCCGGGGCAGGTGGTCTCAGCAGCCGCTTTATTAATCGCCAACCCAAACCCCACTAGAGAAGAAGCGAGACAGGGCCTGTCGGGCAACTTGTGTCGTTGTGGAGCCTATGATCATTACCTTAACGGCGTCATGCGCGCAGCGGAGTTAATCTCATGACTTTTATGCATATTGGAAAAGATTTTGTTCCACCCGATGTCGAAGGCAAGGTTACCGGCGACGCAAAATATGCTGAAGACTTTCGTCGAGAAGGCATGGTTTTCGCCAGGCTGCTCACCAGCCCAATGCCAAGCGCTCGCATAGCTAGCATCGATGCATCGGCCGCTCTGAGAATGGATGGCGTAATTGGCATCCTGACTGCAGACGATCTGCCGCCCACCATGCCGCCTGCTAATCCGATATTGGCGAGTGAGTATGTGACTTATGTAGGCCAGCCGATTCTCGCGATCGCTGCTACTTCTGAGCATATTGCCGAAAATGCTCTAGACCAAATCAAGGTTGAATTTGAACGCAGAGACTTCGTGGTAGATCCGCTAGATAGCCTAGTTGAAGGCGGCCCGGATGCCTACCCTGAAGGCAACGCAATGGTGTTAACGGCTCCCGAAGGCGATGAGAACACCGCCTTGGTAGGAGTCATCAAGCCAGTAAAATGGCCCGCAGAGGAAATTGAAAAACTGCGTCGCGGCGAAGAGCCCGATGGCACCTTTACTGCAGGATGGGAATACGGCGATCTAGACGGCGAGTTCGCTAAATGCGCTGTTGTAGTTGAAGAATCGTTTGTTACTGCCGGCACGCCCCATCAATGTATGGAGCCGCGCACCAGTATGGTGTATTGGGAAAACGGTAAGTGCTACTTCCACGCTTCCACGCAAAGTCAAAGTGCTGTGAACAACGGATTGGCGGCGATGCTGGGAATCCTTCCTGATGATCTCGTGATTATCAACGAAAACACTGGTGGTGGTTTCGGATCCAAAGGTACCAGTTATCCCACAATGGGAATCTCGGGAAATTTGTCTCGGTTGCTTAATCGGCCAGTCCAACTACGCATTACACGAGAAGAAGAGTTCTACATCGGCATTGGTCGCCCAGGCATGCAAGGCTGGATTAAAACCGGCTTAACGGCGGAGGGTAAAGTTGCCGCTGTTGATCTTATTATCATAAGTGATGGCGGCCCTACCGGGCAGAACAGCGCATCGTCATCAGCAGGGCATATATCTGTGTTGTTTCAACCCAGTGCGATGCGCCTGCGAAACATACCAATATTTACCAATACCACACCAAGAGGGGCACAGCGCGGTCCCGGCCAAAATGAAATGGCGGCGGTGTTGGCGCCAATCATGGACAAGGCAGCGAATCAGCTCGGCATGGACAGGGTAGCTTTCAGGCGCCTTAACGCAGCCAATAGCGATTCCGGTATTTATGCCGATCAATCACCTGTCACCAGTGCCTTCATGACCCAGGCCATCGACAAGGGCATCGAGATGTTTGACTGGCAGGCCAAGGCTAGTCAGCCGCGCCGCCGAGGCAACAAGCTAGTCGGTGTTGGTGTAGGCCAGGGGTATCACGGTGCTGGTGGCTATGGCTACGATGGCCTGGTTAGAATTCACCCATCGGGCAAAATTGATATTCACAGTGGCGTCGGCAATTTGGGCACGTATTCCTATGCGGCGACCTCGAGAACAGTCGCTGAAGTATTGCAGTGCAGCTGGGACAGTTGCGAAATTGTGCATGCGCGCACTGACAAGCATTTGCCACACAGTTCCGTGCAGGGTGGTAGTAATACCATCTTCACCCATAGCCGTTCGAATTATGTAGCGGCGATGGATGCGCTTAACAAACTGAAAGAGATCGCGGCGGCCGACTTCGGCGGCACAGTAGAGGAATACAGCATCGGTGATGAACGAGTATTCAGAACCGATGATTCCAGTAAGGGCATGAGCTACGGTGAGGCGGCGCAGCGAGCAATCGAACTGGGCGGCCATTACAGTGGGCAAGAATACCCCGAGGATCTGAATCCGATTACTCAGAGAGCGGTTACCGCATTAGCAGGAAGCGGGCTGATCGGTGCTGCCAAAGATAATCTAGAACGCAAAGGCACGCCGCCTGGAGAGATTATCGGCTTTATGGAAATAGAGATCGATGCCGATACTGGCAAGATCGAAGTGACGGACTATTTGGCTGTCGCCGATTGCGGCACCATCATGCATCCGCAGGGTTTCTCGCAGCAAATGAATGGCGGTGGAGTCTGGGGTATAGGCATGGCTGCCTATGAGCGTCATGTTTATGATCCGCAGAACGGGCTGCCTGCGAATGTCGGCCTGTACCAAAGTAAGCTGCCTTCTATGTTGGATGTGCCGGCGAACATGGCCAGTGCTGCAGCAGATATCCCCGACCCCTTTAATCCAATGGGCGGGCGTGGTATCGGCGAACCATCACAGGGTTGTGCCGTGGCCGCTATGACCAGCGCTATCGCCGATGCCCTAGACGGCCACCTGTTTAACCGGATACCGGTAACAGCTGACATGATCGTGAATCATGTCGCTGATAATTCCTACGGTCCCCGATCGCTAAAACTGAATACATTCTGAGGTTATTGCTATGCCATCACATGATGTTATGCCGGATATGGATCTGTTCCAGCCGTTGCAAATTGAAGACGCACTAGCCCTGGCAGATCGCCTCGGTGACAGCGCCTGGTTGCTGGGCGGCGGTCAGGATACCTATGGCTGGTTGAAAGACCGCGCTAAAACAGCGGAAGCAATGATCGACCTTAATGGCATTGAGTCGCTTCGCGGTGTTCGCGAGACAGCCGATGGCATCGAGATAGGTGCATTAACAACGCTTACCGACTTGGCAAACAATGCACTGATCAAAGAGCTTTACGGCTTACTGTCTTCAGCTGCTAACCGTGTAGCCAGCCCACAAATTCGCAACGCGGGCACCTTAGGTGGAAACGTGAGTCAGGATGTCCGCTGCTGGTATTACCGCCGCGGCCTCGACTGCTATCGCGCCGGAGGCAATCTTTGTTACGCCGATACGCCCGAGGGTATGAATCGAGAGCATGCTATCTTCGGTGCTAGTCGCTGCGTCGCGGTTAATCCATCCGATACAGGCCCGGCTCTGGTTGCACTGGAAGCGAGCATGGTGATTAACAGTGTTGATGGCGAGCGCATAGTGCTGGCTGAGGACTATTTTGTCGGCCCTGCCAACGATATTGAAAATACTACGGCATTACGTACCGGTGAGATCCTGACCTCGATCAGAATTCCAAACACTTGGGCCAACGCCACCTTCTATTTTGAAAAAGTTGCCGACAGGAACGTCTGGGATTTCGCGCTGGTAAGCATGGCGGTCGCGATGAAGATGAATGGCAATACTATCGAGGACGCGCGTTTTGTCGCCGGTGCTGTTGAATGCAAGCCGCGGCGTCTAAATGATGTCGAGGATGCTGTCAGGGGCAAGTCCCGAGATGAAACTACCTCAGCATCAATTGGAACCCTAGCTAGCAATGGTGCGAGAGTGTTAGCGCACAATCAATACAAGGTTCCAATGATTGATAACCTCGTCAAGAAGGCAATTGTGGCTGGGTAAATAATATTTTATGACAAACTAAAAGGCCCCGTTATGCGGGGCTTTTTAGTTTGGAGTTGTAGAGAAATTAATATTGGTTATGCAAGCTATTGATAAAAATTTGTTAAAACTGATTCTGATTAAACGGTGAGAAATAATATCAGTAAAGAGTAAGCAGCAAAGAGTGCAGACAGCAGCACAAAATGACGAGGAAGGATAATCACCATCAGCGACAAGAATATCCCGATAGCCGGGAAAACTAGGGAAGGAATAATAGCGTTATCTAGCATCACGATATTGACGTAAGGGCCAACAAGAAAATAGACGGTCATGAAAACGGCCGACAAGCGACCCAAGTGTTGATTGTGGTGCAGCATATCAAACTGTTTGTTATCTGCAGCTGGCAGTGCCATTTCGGCAGACCCGTAAATTAAAATGGATCCGAACACTAGCACTAGAAAATCAACAAAAGCCCACGTTTCGATACTGCGTAGTCCCCACCCAATCCACCACAGCTGGAGTATGTAGATCAAGATACTTAACGCCCATAGCGTTGAGGACCAGTGAAAAACAACGCTGTCGTGGGCTCGCGTGAGCAGGGCAGCGGTGTGCAGCAATCGAGTGATCGCTAAACCCAAAATTATCGAAACCGCAATAAATATGTATTCGTGCTGGGTCATGCTAGTTCTTCAGTATTTCAATGAATGAGACAAGGCATCTATTCTGTACATCTCAACTTTTAGTTTGAATCTTTAAAGCAATTATTGCCAGCATGGTTGTGGTCAGTTCGTACAGAAGAGCTCCATAGGTATAGGTAGTCACCGGATCTACGGTCGTGATCGCCGAATACAGCCGCCCTAACGCTAATGCCCCAACACCCAATACCAGTAGAGTAAGACCGGCGCGGTAATAGCCTGAATTCACCGCCGCTAGTAAACAGAATAATCCGATGCCTGTTTGCAAGCCACCATACATGGCCCTTATTTCAGCAACGGCGTCACCACTAGTCATTTCCAAGCCAGCGAAGCTTGCAGGTATTTCAGGATAGGAAAAACTAATGAGCCCATAGCCAGTAAAGAGCAGGGCAGAGATCCACAATATGCCTTTACCTAACATCTGAAGTTCTCCCCCCCCCCCTTACGCATTAAAGGCTGATAAGACGCGTTCCCGCGCAAATTTGTGGTTTACTACGCGTGCTGGATGATTCGAAGAGTCTACTACGCCTACACAATGAATAGAATACGTTGGCATCATTCTCGATCTTGTTGGAGAACTATCTGGGCTTTACCTGAAAGTTAATCTCACGATTCTTTTGCGAGTGAAGTCGTAGGCGCCGACGCCGGCAGTGATTTCACCTGAATCATTACTTCGTTTCTGCGAAGAAAGGGCAGAACATAAGGTGGGTCATAAGCGGCTGACTCAACTACACCAAGTGTTTCTACAGCAGCCGATTCGATGCTCTCAAGCAAGCGCGATTTATGCTTCTCATAATTGCGCTCAGTCCATCTGCCGGAGTAACGGACTACTGCCATAAGTTGACCGGGCACCGGGCGCAAAGCTATACGTTCATCGGAAGGTAGAGGGGCAGTTTCCAATGTATATTTGCTTGGAAGCATGAATGCCACACTCCATCCCTTAGATGTTTCAATTCGCTGCACCGGAGCTGTCATGGCGATTTCTTCGCTGGCAGGCGTTTGTTGCACGGGCGCAGTCATCTCTATCTTCGACTGGCTACTGTTGTTGCCAGTGATGTAACGGAATAGCCTCATAAACCCTTCGTTTGAGGCAGATCGGTAGCCTGAGGATTTCTCCACAACTGTTTCGGCAACGAGGTGGGATTCATACTGCCGATATTCCACTCTCTCATCCTCATACACGACAGTGTATTGCGGGCTCTCTAGGGCGAGCGCTTCAGCTGAAATGACAAGTAACATAAGACCAAGCGCAGATAGATGTTTCGAATTGGACACAGTATTCATTTTTCACCTAGTGGATACATAGTTGGATAGTACCAGATACGGAAGAAGGCAGAGAATAGATCAGTTTCGCAAATGGGAAGCTTTCGGAGTGCCTAGTAAGCTTAACTAGGAGAAGCGGCATAAGCCCACAAACTACTCTGACCCATTTCTTAAGTTTTCCTGCTTCAGCCATTGATAAGTTCACTCACTAGGCGTAGTTTTGAAGATCAGACAAACTCGGCTAATCACCGAACAAGCGAGTTGATAATGGAGGTTTGAATGGCCATTCGAATTACCCGTCTTAAAACAGCAGGTCTATTGCTTCTGCTTAATGTACTCGCAGTTCCTTTATTGGCCCCTAACGTGATTCGTGCGCAATCACCCAGCGATGATATTCCAAGGCTCGCCAACGGGCAGCCCGATATTCAGGGCACCTGGGACTTTCGTACGATTACGCCCTTTCAGCGCCCAGAAGATCTGGCCGACATAGACGTACTGACCGAAGCCCAGGCCGCCGCCTTCGAGGATGCAGAGAACGAGCGCCGCGACCGCGATAATTTCACCGATACCTCTACTACTGGAGACTACAATCAATTCTGGTACGACCGCGGTACAGAAATCCTCGATGATGGCCGTACTTCCCTAATAGTCGATCCAGCCCACGGCCGTATCCCGACACTAACCGACGCCGCTCGAAACAGAAATCAGCTAAGAAGAAACGCCGCCCAAGAGGCTGCCGGTGTCGAGGTTAGGCCCCTGTCAGAGCGCTGCATCATGGGATTCAATTCCGGGCCACCGATGATCCCCAGCGCTTATAACAACAATGTACAGCTTGTCCAAACCGAAGACTTCGTTCTCATCCATAATGAAATGGTGCATAACATTCGTCCTGTGAAAATGAATGCTACTGCTCATCTTGAAGTGCCGCGCAAGTGGGAAGGCGATTCCATCGGCCATTGGGAAGGAGACACACTCATCATTGAGACGAGGAATTTCGCCAGAGAAACAGCCTTCGGAAACTCCAGCGCGAACATGCAGCTAATGGAAAAGTTCTGGATGATTGATGCTGACACCCTGGGTTATGAGTTCACCATTAGCGATCCCACAACCTGGGAAGCACCGTGGACTGTGATGTTTCCTATGCGCCGAACTGCAGACCCAATTTACGAATATGCCTGCCATGAGGGCAACTATTCCATGGCTGGGATATTGGGCGGCTGGCGTAGATTGGAGGCGTTGGGGCAGACGGGGCAGCAGTAGTTTTAGAAATGGGGTCGGAGTAATAAAGCCGGCGTTCTCTCTTACAATTCGTAGGGAGGCCGGCTATCCACCATGATCTTATTCAATTTATCCTGCGCGCGCTTCGTGTCAGTCAAATCCTGTACCTCCAACATTTCGCATTCATCTTCTATCATCTGAGTGATAGTCACCGGGTAGAATTTGCAGTCGTCGGGGCGGTCCATATAGATATCGCAGGTATATATTTCTTTATTGGGTGTTTTTCTCAACCAAGGACAACGTTCCAACTGCTTGCCAGTGGCTGGGTCCGTCCAGATACCTCCATCCTGCACATACTCGTATAGATCGGGTCTGAAGGTTTCCCACAGCTGAATTTCCTCATCCGACACTGATAAGCCGTCGCCACCGTACTTCGTACAACATTTTCCGCACTGATTACATTCTTTCAAGGATAAGTGTCACTTCCGATTATTTAGTTGTAAGCATTTGCGCTAGAGGGAGCTATAGCTAGCAGACAGATTTACTTTGCGAAAAGTAAACTCGTTTTTATCCGATCTCTCTATGCTAGCACCAAGCTACTCTGGGTTTTAGTTTAGTCTAATTAGACAAAGGGTCAGGTCGCATTTGAAAATGATAGACCTTACTAGTAGTGCCGGCACCAGATTCCATGTGAAAAGGTGCGCGGCTAGAGATAGTGGCCCACAGGCCGCGCCCTTGCCAGCCGCCATCGGGGTCATCGATGCGTCCGTCCAACCACTTCGTGTAAAAACCCAATGGATAGGGCACCATCAGGCGCACCCATTCGCCGTCGTCTAGCACTAGCAGGCTACCAGACTGATTGCCGGTGCTGATAGGGGTGTTGGATCCCAGTCCTAGCGTATCGAATTGATCTACCCAGGTGTAATAGCTGCCCTCGGAGCTACCCGATTGCTGAATGTTCTTGAATTGGGGGAGCGGTTCAGCAAAAAAGCTCCAGCCCTCGGGGCAGTGCTGACCTGTGGCTGTAGGCCCATTCAGTGGCCCGCGACAAAGGCTGCGATCAAAGCGACCCATGTGCCCGCTGGCCAGAGCCACCCAGGCAATCCCGTTACGGTCGATATCCATGCCTCTCGGTGAGAAACCTTCGACGGCATTGCCCTCTTCATCCAGCGGCAATTCGTAGTACTCAGTCAAAGCCGTGGTGCTGGGGTCAGCCCCGGGCACGACGCGTACGACGGCGCCTGGATAACTGAGATTGGATCCCCACACCGAGCCATCGGGTGCAGGCGCGACGGCATAAAGGCCAGAGTTAATGCGCTTGTCGAGACTCGGATCTATGTTTGCATCGGGTTCCACGTAGTCATCGCGGCGGCCGTTGCCATTGGTATCGAGAATGAATGGTGTCCAGCCCTGAGCGGCGACAGCGTCGCCAGTTTCCAGAAACTCGCGGGTATTGAGCCAACCTACCGCAGTGCCACCGCCGCTGGTCCACAGAGTATTGTCTGCATCTTCGGCGAACATCAGGTGGTGGGTGCCGAAGCAGGTATTGATGGGAGTGTAGGTGTCAGTGCTCGGATCATAGACTCCAAGATGGCGGCCGGAGCGGCCCAGCGGAAACGCCTGAGCAGAAGGATGATCAGAACCTTCCTGGCAGAACGCCGGCACATTGCTCGGGTCGCGAGCCCGGGAGGTAATCCAGACCCGGCCGTCGCTGTCCATCATCGGGTTGTGTACGGTAGTGGCCGCATCCCAAATCTCTTCGTCGCCCCAGTAGGGAGACGTTGCCATAGCGGTTTGTGGTTCGCGTACGTAATTTGGGTCTTCAGGGAACACCGTGACCTGCTCAGTACTATGGGAAGTCGGATCCAGTACCGGTAAATAGTCGGCACTGTTTTCCAAGGCTCCATAAATTTTACCATAGGCATTCACTGTCGGATCGCGGCGGTCGGTGGTGACTAGGTCGTGCAGATAGGCAGTAGGATCAGCCCAGTCCCATTGCGTAATGACCACGTTGCGTTCCAGCCCCTGGGGCCGCGCTGGTGCTGGTGGCAATTCACCAGCAGCGATACGGTCAGTCCAATCGGCATACATCTCAAGCGTGCGGCGATCACCCATGCCGGCCAATGTTCTAGTCATGAAGGACCCCGCCTGCCCGGAGCGCACCCGTCGATTCCAGGCATCGAAACTCGTTTCCAGATTCGAAAACATTTCCGGAATTGTGCGAGTAGCGGCGTTGCCCATCTGGTGACAGACCACACAGCCGCCATTGGTAACGCGGCGGATGTAATCATCCTGAGTTAGCACGCCCACACCTATCCCATTGCCATTAGGTCCGGTGCCTGGAAACTCATGGTCCTCGGGAATCTCCAGCAGGGAATACCAGTAGCCTGCCGGGTAGTATTCAGCCGCAGCGGCGGCATTCGGTGCAATCTGGGCAATGAGGTCTAGCGTCTGACCGGGGTTGGCGTTGCTGCGCGACGAATCTACCAGACCATAGCCGCGTACCCACAACTCAAAATTAGCCTCCGGAAGATCGGGAATTAGGTAGCGCCCCTGATCATCGGTGACCACTGTTTTGGAATAAAGAGTTTCCAAGTCGCGAGTTTCAGCGATTACCCAGACCCCGGCCTCGGGGCCGTTGCTGCTGGTGACAGAGCCACCGATGTCATTGCCGGTTGCGCTAATGGCGTCAGCGGCTAGCGCTATGGAGGCCTCGGATAAGGTGGCCGACTGGTTAGTGGGGTCAGAGTCGCCGCAGGTAGTAAGAAGTAGTGCCGCCAGCGAGAGGGATAAAGTCCGGAATGTGTGCATGATGAACTCTTTATTGTTTTGGCGCATTAGAGGAATTACCCACCTTACAAGGAAGCACAGTAAAATGGGATAGGTTTCGGCGAGTAGACGGGGGGGTAGTTCAACCAGCTTTGTGTACTCAGGATGTTATTCATTCAAATTGCCTAAAAATAAACCCCTCTCTCCTCTTAAATTCTCTTCAATTTTGGTGGTATCGTACATAATCCCTCTCAAACAGAGGGAACATCATGTCAGCCAAACAGAAGCGACCAGTTCCAGCCAAGCTATCGAGGCTTGGGCTTGTACAGTAGATTGGTTCAGTAGGTATGTTCGAGATTAATACTAAAGAGCCTAGCTGTTATAAACTAGCGATAGCCCAAAAAGAGAGAAGTATGAGCAGGAAGAATCGAATGAGTAGAATAATTGCAGTGCTGGCAATTCTAACCTTAAGTTTAGTGCAGATGAATTCCGCCATAGCGCAGCCTCCGCCCAAGGACCCTAACAACTATGTGCCGGGGTTGGGTGATCTGATGGGATCTCTACAGGTGCAGCATGGCAAGTTATGGTTTGCAGGTTCTCAGCAGAACTGGCCGTTGGCAGCCTATGCAGTGGATGCCATCAAAGAGGGGATTGCAGACATGATAGTCCTGCGTCCTCGCTACAAGAGAGAATCCATCGTTGAGATGCTTACCCTGTTTACCGCCAAACCGTTAGAGGATCTTGAAGCAGCAGTAGAAGAAGAGGACAGCGCGTTATTTATGCAGGCCTATGATTCGCTTACCAAAGGCTGCAATGCCTGCCACAGTAATCATGATTATGGGTTTATCGCAATTCAGCGGCCGACGGCTCCCGCCTGGACCAATCTACGCTATAGGCCTTAAGTTGGGCCAGAATCCCGATGGGGGTGTGACTTGAGCAAGGAAGAAAGCAAAACGCAATTTCTACGAGTGCTGGGCCGCCGAGAGGTATTGGCTCTGGCCTTCGGTGCCATGATCGGCTGGAGCTGGGTAGTGCTGTCGGGCACTTGGATCAGCTCTGCAGGCACGCTCGGTGCAATTGTAGCGTTTCTCATCGGTGGCGCGGCGATATTAGTAATTGGTCTTACCTATGCTGAACTTGCCTCGGCCCTGCCTTTCGCCGGCGGCGAGCACGTTTACAGTAAACGCGCATTAGGCTCCGGCGCTTCCTTTATTTGCACCTGGGGCATCATCCTCGGCTACGTCTCCGTTGTAACTTTCGAGGCAGTGGCTCTGCCAACCGTGCTGGATTCATTAATACCGGGCCTTGATAAATTTTTCCTTTGGCAAATTGCCGGTTGGGATGTTTACCTGTCCTGGGTATTAGTAGGTGTAGCCGGCTCAGTGACTATGACCGTTCTCAACGTGATAGGCGTGCGCATGGTAGCGCTGGTGCAAAGCGTGGTCGTGTTGGCTATTTTGCTGGTGGGGGTGTTGTTTGTCAGCGGGGCTCTGTTCACTGGCGACATCAGCAATATGCAGCCCCTGTTTAAGGATGGCGTCTCCGGCATTACGCTGGTGCTGGTAATGGTGCCGTTTATGTTTGTGGGCTTCGATACTATTCCCCAGGCCGCCGAGGAAATAGATCTGCCGTTCAAAGATATTGGCGCGGTGTTAATGATCTCCGTAGCAATGGCCATCGTCTGGTATGGTTTTATCGTACTGGGGGTTGGCCTGGTTCTGGACGAAGCCGCCATTAATTCTTCGGAGGTAGTGACCGCAGCAGCCAACACTACTATCTACGGCGAAGCTGGTGGCACGGTGTTATTGATAGCCGGTCTCGCGGGTATTATTACCAGTTGGAACGCGTTTATCCTCGGTGGCAGCCGCGCTATCTATGCCTTAGCTCACGGAGGTTTATTACCAGAATTTCTTGGCGAGCTTCATCCTAAATACCACACGCCGAAAAATGCAATCCTGTTGATTGGTGCGCTCTCTATCATAGGCCCTTTCTTTGGACGGCCCGCGCTGGTCTGGGTTGTCGATGCGGGCGGCCTTGGTATTGTAATTGCCTATGGCATGGTGGCGTGGTCATTCCTCGTATTACGCAAGAAGGAGCCGGAGTTAGAAAGACCGTATAAAGTACGTTATGGGAAATTCGTAGGCACCTCTGCATTAGTGTTATCAATGGGTCTGGGTTTGCTCTATATGCCAGGTAGCCCCGCAGCTCTGATCTGGCCGCAGGAATGGGGAATTGTTCTGGCGTGGACTATCCTTGGGGGGATTCTGTATGGCATTGCACGCAAAAGAGGAGAACCAAAGAGTAATAGCTAAATGTGTCCGTCCCCAATTCCATCCCTCCCTTTTTTTCTGTTTAGCTTCGCGCGCAAAGGTAGAAAGGCTGAGCTGCCAACTAAATAGGTTCGCCTCCTTTTATGAGTCTTACCTTCGCACAGTTTTTCTGGAAAAATAATCTGTCCCAATCGAAAAACAAGGTAACCACAATGACACGCAGATTCTACAAGTATGTTCTATCAGCCCTACTGTTTTGCTCATCAGCAACCGTCTTCGCCCAAGGGGCAGACGATCCTAGCCTGATGACGTATGACCTAGCCACGACAGCCATGGTGGCATCCGAAGCTTATGCTCGAGATAAGGGATGGAATGTCACGATTCTAATTACCGACCAACATAACAATCCAGTGATGTTGCGACGTATCGATGGAGCCGGAGCGCGCACTTTTGCTTTTGCCACTTCTAAAGCTTTAGTGGTGACACAAACCGGCCTCACTTCCGCGGAATATGGAAATAGAGTTGAAGCGGGGGATATTGAGGCAGTAGAAGGTGGTGTCACATTTGCAGGAGGCGTACCGGTTTATAGGAATGGCCAGCTAATCGGTGCAGTGGCAACAAGTGGAGTCAGGGCTGCTCAGGATGAAGAAGTGTCCTTGGCAGGAGCTGAGACTATAGGCAGCTCATCTAACTAACTTATTCAAAAAGGACAGATTTATTTTCCGATAGCGCACTGGAGAAATAATTCTGTCCCCATTTCATTCTATTTCTGTTCTGCCTCTAGCCTACGTGCGCCAGCTAGAGTACCCGGCATGGAGTAATTGCCTTCGTGACATGCGTACTCATAGAGATGACCATCTGAGGTATGAAAGCTAAGCTCTGCGGTCCACGGCTGGCTGTATAGATCAGAATCTTCCACGGTAAATCGGTAAACAATTTCAGAGTCAGAATAACGAATAAAGCGCTCAGTAACTTTGCCGTTTTTCGTAATAGCTGTAGAGCTTTGCTGCATTTGTAGAGGGTTAACATTGATAGTTTCTACTACCAGAGCATCGCCTTCATACCAGCCAACAGAGTCCCCCATGTATTGTTGCAAGACTTCCGGCCGGCGATGGGCGCGGGCCTCTTCTGCCGAGTGAAAGGTGGGAATGATTCGCGCATCGTGCATTTGTTCCACGTCGATCATCACGTAATCATCGGTTTGAACAAACTGATAGGTGTTGTTATAGAGTCCGCTTTGCATCGCTGGACCGGCTTTACTTTCAGATAAAATACATCGCTCCGATAGGGGCAGGGCCTCGGGGCCATCCGCGTTACCGATGCCTGTCAGGTATCGGCTGCCGAAGCTGGTACGCTGATAATCTGTGGTAGGATTTTCCAGACGCGGGACCTGACCGTTCTCCGGATTAATTATGTAAGAAGTACGATACTCGCCTTTGACCAGAGCCAGGTTGGAGCCGGGATCAACCCAAAAATTATTGTACGCCCTGCTACCGAAGTCATCGGCGGCCGCGGCAGGCGTGTTATTGACACCATCACCTTCATCAAAGCCGCCCTCAATACCACCAATCGGTACGCGAGCTGCCATAGCTGCTGCTTCTTCCGCCGACACGACAAGGGTTTCTACGCCGTCCCGACGTGTGAGATTAGTTAGCGATGCATTGCTCCAGACGCCTCCCAGATCAGGCCGTGCGGTGTTCTGAGCCTGCGCGGTTGAGCATGCTATAGCGGTGCACAGCAGCAAGCTTCCAATTTGAGCAGGGCGTTTCAGCAAAGTTGTCATATGTTATGTCCTTGGGTTTCTACCTTCGGTGAATTCCGGATACAGTGACTTCAATGGCTAACTGTCCCTTCTAATTATCTATTCATTTATTTCCTGACATCGCGCCATGACAAATAAATTAGTTCGAATCTAAGCTGCCTCTATTCGCTAAGAGCATAAACAACAATGGCCGGACCGCTGCGTGTGTGGTTAAGTAAAGGGCTGCGATCACCAAGAAACTCATTCACCATACCCATCCAAATACTCGCATGAAAGGGGCTAGGCTGGCCTACCACGACAGCCACATATTGTTTGCCGTCGACGGCGTAACTAATGGGAAAGGAATTGGGAAACGGGGTTGATGGAAGCCGATGGCCAATTGCGTCCACCATTGGCCATGGGGCATAACAGATTCGCCTCTTCTGCATTCGGTATTGCTATAGGGTTAATTGTCTTGTCCCCAGTCTTAGGATCGATAGCAATAACGATGTTTTGAATGCCTACGTCAAATGAATCTATATATTCACCGGTTTCTGCATCTAGCGCATCATAGAGTGCCATCTTTCCCGCCGTCACAATTACTTTGCGCATGGCGCCATTAACTTCTAGTTCGACTATCTGTCGCTCAAAAACCCAGTCCAAATCCCATTGGTCATTAGGCATATGCTGGAAATGCCAAACCAGCTCGCCAGTTTTGGGGCGTAATGCAATCGTGGCATTGGTGTAGAGGGCTTCATTTGTCACACCCTCTTCATTTAGCGAATACAGAAGAGGGGCGGTATCGTAGGTTGGCGCGGTACCGTAGTAGGCTAAATCCAGCTCAGGATCATAGCTAGCGGGCACCCAAACAGATCCACCGCTGCGGTCTTCCAAGGCGAGGTTGTTCCAGGTGTTACCGCCGGGCTCGCCCGGCCTGGCAACCGAATGAAACCGCCACACTTCATCGCCGGAATCCAAATCAAGGCCGACAATAAATCCACCCTCGGGAATCATCGTTGCCGTAACGCCCTGCAATACCATGCCATTGGCAACAAGAGGTGCGCCGCGCAGAGAGTAGGGGCGGGGTGTATTGCCGGGTGTTTCAATAGCATGATCCCAAATCACCTCACCGGTGCGCGCTTCAAGCGCAACTACGTGCATGTTCTGGGTTGGCACAATTACTTTATCGCCATGCAAAGCAATGCCAATTTTCGAGCTTGGAAAGGCAGTAGGGCGATGCTCATAGGTCCATAATACTTCTCCACTGGTCGCATCCAGTGCTAGTACTGTGTCCTGAGTGCTGGCGAGAAACATAACCCCATCGTGTACTAATGGCGTAGCCATGTTGGGGCCCTCTTGAAGCTCTGTGCGCCAGGCCTCCCCTAATTGACTGACATTACGCTTATCAATTTCCTCAAGTGGGCTAAATCCTTGGGCATCATAGGTCCTGCGCCATATCAACCAATCCTCAGATGGAGGATTGGCGAGCTGCGCATCTGTAACTGGGCTTAAGTCTGCTAAGCGGTTACTAGGCTGAGCGAAAGTTGACTGAGTAGATGTCAGCAAAAAGCTGGTGAGCAACACTCTTAAGACCGAGTGTGTAAGAGACATGATGACTACTCCAAAATTTAGCGCGTTTAGACAACTTATAGTATTAGAAAGAAATGTCCAACTTCAAAAAAGCAATGCCCTGTTAGCACTGAACTAATTAAAGGATCTCGAAGATAAACGCTCCAACCGCTGCAGTGGGAATGTCATTGCTGTGTACCGCACCTCTCGAGATAAAATGCACATTCGCCCGGGTATCAGCATCAAACCAGACCACCACAGCATCATTGCCATGGTAATGCGCTGGGTCGGCAGTGCTTGAAAAGTACTCATCGTATTCCCACACTTTAACTCTCTCGTTTGAGCGGCGCTCCCGCGGAGAATCATGTGGGAACTGAGGCAGTAATGAATTCGCTTCTATTGCGCCAGCAACCGGACGTTTGATCTGAATAAAAACGGCACGAAGTGGCTCATCACTAATGCCGGACTCAGTGTGAGTAACACCTGCAAGTTGAAATGAAATGTTCCAAGCGTCTGTATGGACCTCGCGAGCCTCACCGGCAGTCGATGTGATTATCCTGTCACCCGGACTGTAGTAAACGCCGGTATGGTCATAGCGATGACGGTGGATGGGGTAGTCCTGTTTCAACCAACGAATATCCCAAACGATGACGTGCTCGTTCTCCAGCATTTTAATAGCCCCGTCACGAGGATAGGCAGGCGGTGCATCCACTTGGGCCTGAGCCATTGGGATAGCACATATGAACAGAAGCAATGCGAGTTTTCTCATAGTCAACTAGTTCAAAGCTGGTAAAAATACAGTTTAAAAAGGACTAAAGTAAAAATACAGTAAATTTGGTAGAAAGGCGCAGAGTTATTTTACTGAATGATGGCACGGTGCCATACAGGAGGAGATAGACCTAACGTTTCTCCCCGTTTGCTCTGGCGTCCAACCCCCATCAGTATTGCCAAAGCCCGACGATCGAACTACTCTAATCCTTTAATTCAACCGGCTAATAAACAAGTTGAAACTCGCTTCTCACATTCTGCAGATGTTCACGCTTTCACTGTTGTTGCTAGTCTGCGCTCTGGCTCTACCCGCTGCGGCTCAGGATCGTTTAGTTACTTTGGTTGGGAATGGCAGCGTGATGCTGCGTTCGCCAAGTGGTGAGACGCTGGTGAGCCTCAACCCTGATATACCCCTGGTACCGGCGTCCATTCTTAAGATCCCGCTAGCGCAGGTGGCTCTGACTAGGCTTGGCGAAGACTTCCGCTTCGAGACCCATTTTTATCGCAATGGCAGTGGCGACCTGTTGATCCGAGGCTTAGGCGACCCATTTCTGGTGTCCGAGGAGATTGCCCGTATTGCCAATACTCTGGACCAGCGCGGACTGCAGCAGATTCGCCGCCTAGTCATGGACGACTCCGCCTTCGAACCGAATCCCGACCTACCCATTGAGAGCGGAAGTGATCAGCCCTACGCTGCTCGCAATAGTGCCTTGGCCGTAAATTTCAACACGGTGAATCTGGCATGGAGAACAGACGGTAGACTGGTCACGGGCGAGACGCAGACCCCCTTGACAGCTTTTGCTCGCGAGCTAGGCGAGCAGCTTTCCCAAGGCGAACCACAACGCATCAATCTGGGTGATGACCCGGTTGCTGGCTTGCGACAGGCTCAACAACTGTTTCGGCACTTTCTTATAGACTCTGGCATCACCGTATCCGATGCGGACTTTCATCAACAAGCCGTGACAGACGAGTGGACACTCTTTTATAGTCATCGCAGTTCTCAATCTCTGCGCGACAATCTAGAGGGCATGCTGCGTTATTCTAACAACTTCATCGCCAATCAACTCTTCCTCACACTTGGGGCGCAAGCCAGTGGCTATCCTGCCACGAGCGAGTCGGCTCGTGCTGTCCTGCAGCAGTGGCTTGCTGAATTGTATGGGGATAGTTTCGGACGCGACCCACAGTCCCTACTTATGCTGGAGGGCTCAGGTCTGTCCCGTACCCAACGCAGCAGTGCAGCTGGCATGATGCGTATTCTCGAAGTCTTTAAGCCCTATGCCGATCTGCTACCCGAGGCGGGCGGGGTACTACGCAAGAGCGGCACCTTGACCGGCGTCTACAACTTCGCCGGCTACATGCCCGGACCGGATGGCCTGTATCCGTTCGTGATTCTAACTAATCAAACGGTCAACAACCGCGCAGAGATTCTGCAGCTTCTGCAGCGACAGTTTTAATCCAGACCAGAATCCTGATAGCAGTGTAAAACTTGAGCTAGAAAGCAAGCAAAACGCAATTTCAACGAATACTAGCCCGGTGAGAGATATTGGTAGTAGCATCCCAATACGCTGTTGCGAGTTCGACTATTCTTTTTGGAGTTTCGCGCAGTAGGAAACAATACTGTCAGTGCCCAGTGATGAATAACAGTACTCAAAATTGTTGTTGTCTTCGAACCAGAGCTGGCCATGGCCGCCTAGAGAGTCAATAAATATGCCTCACGACCTGTTGATCGAATTGAACCATAGACGAGAATAGGTTCAGCCCCGCGCGCCATTGTTGAGAGCTGTGAAGAGCCAATGAATACCTCGCCGTCTTGCGCGCTTATCGTTAACTCTAGATCCGCTTCGCTGATTATTACACCTCCTGCGACCAAGTCATCTGAACGCAGATTAGGCGAGGTAACGATACGAATATGCCCCTTCCAGACACCCGTCATTTGGGGATAGCTCTGTGCATTCAGAGTTAGAGGCAGGATAAGTAAAAGAATAGGAAAACAGAATTTGCGAATCGTAAACATTTTTTGACCCCCTACAAGTTGAACTATAGGTTGGGTACTTCAGGACTGCGCCCAAATGATACGTACGAATTCAGTATAGGCTATTGGCGGTTCTTAATCTAAGCAATTAGGCGTGCTTTCTAGTGCGGCTCAGAAGCCCGGTACTACCGCGGCAACATTAGAACTACATGTCAGCCTTTATGACAGTGATAACAGAACATCGGGCACCATAGAAAATTTCTAAAACATCAGGTAGGGTGGTTCTCAAAGAGTTTTAAAGAACAACAAAAGAGCTGTTCTTTTCAAGGAAACCAGCCCCTAGGAGCCCGCCGATGTTTGATCATACTCCGCGAATAAAATGCTGTAAGTATCTCGTGTGTTTCGTTCTATTTCTTTCCCTGTCGTTCAATTCTCTAGCGCAAGACGACTTTGTGCTAGTAACCGACGCGATGTTACAAAATCCCGCAGATAGCGATTGGTTAATGTGGCGCCGCACCCTAGATAGCTGGGGCTACAGCCCGCTGGATCAAATAGATCGCAGCAACGTAGATCAATTACGCATGGTGTGGACTCGCGATTTAGAGATCGGAACCGGCGAAATAACACCCTTGGCCTATAACGGTATTTTGTATGTACCTCAGGCTAATGATGTTATTCAGGCGGTAGATGCCGAGTCCGGTGATTTTATCTGGGAATATCGCCGTGATATTCCAGACGATCTCTATGAGATGGTTGGAGGCAATGCCCGTAATAACCGTAATCTAGCGATTTACGAAAACCTCATTATTAATACCAGCGATGACAATTTTGTTTTCGCTCTGGATGCCCTCACCGGTGAAATGGTTTGGGAAACGAAAATTTTTGACTATAAAGTCAACTCTGCTACGCACAGTTCCGGGCCAATCATCGCCGACGGTAGAGTTATTTCCGGTCGTAGCTGCCGGCCTTGGGGTGGCCCCAACGCTTGCGTCATTACGGCACACGATGCCAGCACCGGTGCAGAGTTATGGCGACGCCGTTTAATACCGGCGCCAGGCGAACCGGGCGACGAAACTTGGGGAGATGTGCCGTTCGAGCAGCGGCAGCATGTTGGCTCGTGGATGGTGCCCAGCTACGACCCCGAGCTTAAGCTAATCATTCTTGGTACTTCTGTCACCTCTCCGGCACCGAAGTTCTATCTCGGTGGTGTGGACAACAAGCATCTTTATCACAATTCCACTATGGCCTTGGAAGTAGATACCGGAGAGATGCGCTGGTACTACCAGCACTTGAATGATCACTGGGATTTAGATCACCCCTTCGAAAGGTTATTAGTTGAAACCCGAGTGGCACCCGACCCTGATGCGGTGACGTGGATAAATCCAGACCTTGAGTTCGGTGAAGTCCGCAAAGTTATTACTGGCATTCCGGGCAAGACCGGTGTGGTTTACACGCTGGATCGAGCTACCGGTGAATTTCTCTGGGCGACTCCTACTGTGCAACAAAATGTTATTCAAGATATTGATGGTGCAACCGGCGCCGTCACTGAAAACCCCGATGTAGTATTTCGCGAATCGGAACAAGTGGTTTTCGTTTGCCCGTCTTGGACCGGTGGTAAAGATTGGGAAGCGGGGGCCTATAGCCCACTGACCAATACCATGTATTACCCACTTCGAAATACCTGCGCAAATATGTTGGCCACTGCAAATTTCGAAAGTGAGACTGCCCAAGCGTTAACTGCGGGTGGCCAAGGCGGCTTGGCCATCTATTCATTAGCGGCTCGCCATCAGTTAACTCCGGGCACAGAGAACCTTGGAACAGTCCGTGCCATCTCGGCGGAGACAGGCAAGACCGAATGGCTCTATGAACAACGCGCTGGCACCATGTCGCTGGCCGCCACAGGCGGTGGACTTATCTTCGGTGGCGATTCCAATGGCCGCTTTCGCGCCCATGACCATGACACTGGTGAGATCCTGTGGGAAGTTAATCTTGGCTCTTCTGTTAGTGGCTATCCGATTACCTTCGCCGTCGATGGGAAACAATATGTCGCGGTTAATACTGGCAGTGGACAAGTAAACCTGACGCCGGAGTTACGTCCGAGTCGCGGTACTAATGTTTATGTGTTTGCTCTGCCATAATGACTGAAGCGATTCAGGGGAATATCTCATGTATGTAACTCACTCGAGTTTGCCTACGTGTGGTTCGTTCCAGGATTCTTTTCCGTACAAATAGGGGAATAGAATGAAGCAAATAGTACCGAAATTACTGGCTGGATTCATCGTGCTGTCATTCTCTTGTGGAGCGAACTTTGCCCAGCAAGATGAAGAAGCAGAGGTAGAGGAAAATTCTGGCGGAATTCTCGAACGCTATGGCAGTAATGCAGCGAGTTCATTAGAGTCTGCTACGGTTGACGCTAATTCTATTCCCTTACTTCGTGACTATTCTTCCGTCACCGATGAAGTCTTACAGAATCCCCCAGATTCTGATTGGGTAACCTGGCGCCGCACTTACGATAATCTCGGGTTTTCTAATCTCGATCAAATCAACCAACAAAGCGTTGCTGATCTTCAGTTAGCCTGGACTCAAGAAGTGACGGCGGGTAATAACATGCCGACGCCTTTAGTCCATGACGGAATCATGTTTCTCTATAGCGCGGGCGATGTTGTACTGGCATTGGATGCTACCGATGGTGAACTGCTTTGGCGCTACACTCATGACGGAGAAACAGTGACCAGCCATAAGTTTGGAATTGCACTGTATGAAGATAAAGTCTTGGTGCCTACTTCAGACTTGCATATGGTGGCACTTAACGCTCGAACAGGCGAAGTCATTTGGGACCATGCCGTAGATACTGGTGAGGTCACCGATTATGCGCTGAGAAGTGCGCCAACTATCGCCGGTGGCCAGGTCATTCAAGGGGTGGCAGCCTCTTTTGTTCCCGGTGGTGGTTTTATCTTTGCAATCGATTTGGAGACTGGAACTGAGACCTGGCGTTTTAATACTTTGGCTAGGCCGGGCGAACCCGGCGGAAACACCTGGAATAATATACCTCTTGAGGAACGTCAGGGCGGATCGGTCTGGAACACAGGTGCCTATGATGCCGAGTTGGACCTTGTCTTCTACGGTGTATCGCCTACTTACAATACCGGTCCCTTGCTTTATTCCCTGGGTGTAGGCGGTGTAAACAATGATGCGCTCTATACCAACACAACTTTAGCGCTTCGGCCTGCTACCGGAGAACTTGTTTGGCATTACCAGCATGTAGCCAACGATCAGTTCGACTTGGACTGGGCTTTTGAGCGTTCCATTGTCGAGTTGGAAGTCGATGGTGAAATGAAAAAGGTAATCGTCACCGCAGGTAAACCTGCACTGTTCGATGCCTTAGATGCAGCAACCGGAGAGTATCTATTTTCAGTCGATTCTGGCGTACAAAATCTTTTTAGCGCGATAAATCCTGTTACTGGAGAAAAAATTCCCAACCCCAATGTCTTCCCCGATGCAGAAGAAGTACGAACGGTCTGTCCTTACTATCAAGGTGGGCGCAACTGGCATGCTTCCTCTATTAACAATGATACTGGTTTCCTGTTCGTGCCTATATTCGAAGTCTGTATGGACACGCTGCTCGACGATACCGGCACCTTACTCTCATCAGGATTACGTGCAGATACCAGGCCGGTACCAAACAGCGATGGCAACTACGGTCGCCTACAGGCTATCAATCTTAAAACCAGAGAATTGGCATGGCAATACCGGCAGGAAGTCGTGCCGGCATCTGCTAGTTTGGCCACCGCTGGAGGGCTGGTGTTCCTAGGGTATCTCGACAATACCTTTAAGGCATTTGATCAACAATCTGGCGAAATCTTATGGGAGGCTACGCTTGGTTCTATTCCTGCTGCGTTTCCCATTACTTACAGTGTGGATGGAAAACAATATGTTGCGGTTGTTGCGGGGCAGCTCAATATTCACACGGGTGTTTGGTTAGGGTTGCAGAACCGGTTTTCTGGTTTTGTACCAGGTAGTCAAGATCCGGCCGCGCTGTGGGTGTTTGCTCTAGAATAGAGGGCTAGAACGGATAGACTTATTTTTTCAGACTCGGCTACGAAAATCCTGAAAAATAAGTCCGTCCCTTATTAGCTTCTCCTTCCTCTTAAACTGATTCTCGATCCCAAAGCTTTCGCGTCATCACGCCTGTAGCATTCTCGATGACCTCCATCGCATCTAGAATAAGATCTTCTCGCCATTTCTGACCAATCAATTGTATTCCCGATGGCAGGCCATCCACCAGATCCACAGGCACAACACCCGCAGGCATGCCCACGTAATTCACGCCGTAGCTGTAAATGGAGGAATCAAAAAGGTCTTTAACTCCTTCGAAGGTTTCATCAAAATCATTGGGATAGCCTGGCCGCATTAAGTAAGGCGTCAACATCAGTGGGTAGTCTGCCAATATAAGATTCCATTCGCGTACCATGCGGGTGCGTTCAGCAATACCGAATAGATAACCTTCGGCATCTACCATGTCTTCCAGCTGGTAATAACAACCGAAAATCTGATTGATCATGTCGCTACCATGTTCTTTGAATATTGGTTCGAGAGTCTTCTTCATTTCGAAGTTGGTTACCTGAAGCCATGCTTTAGCGGCTTCAGCAATGGAAGGAGTCTCAATCTCTTCTACGATGTAGCCGGCATCTTCAAGAATGGACGCAGCCCGGTCCAAGTTGGCAAGAATGCCCTCATGAATGGGATAGCCATGGGCTTCACGGCAAAAACCAATTTTTGTTAAACTCGAGCCCCCCTGACTAAATGGCATCGGCACGTGCCAGGGGTCGCGGGGATCATGTCTGATCAACACCTGTGTCGCGAGTCTCACATCTTTTACTTCGCGACAAATTGCTCCTTGCACTGACATGAGTTGTGCCAGCATACCGCGCTCAGCTTTTGCAGAAGGAAGATAAGCAGGCACTCGGCCCAGCCCTGGTTTAACAGTGCTTAAACCACAGGCCGTAGCAGGATAGCGCAGCGAACCTGCAATATCATTGCCGTGGTGAATGGCGCCGAAACCAGCAGCAGCAGATGCAGCCGCTCCCCCGGACGATCCGCCGGGAGACATTTCCAAATTCCAGGGATTGCGTGTGAGGCCATGCAACGGATTATCCGTAGTCAGGCGCATGGACATTTCTGGCGTATTGGTGCGACCTATGATGATGGCGCCCGCGTTCAGCAGATTTTGTACGAGTGGTGAGTTGTCTGGCGCGATGACATCTTTGAAAACCTCCATTCCGTTGGTAGTTGGTCTCCCTTTAGTATCGACATTCACTTTGACGGTTACGGGTACTCCGTGCAAGGGTCCTAGTTTTTCACCACTTTCTACTGCGTTATCGGCTTTTTCCGATGCCAATAGCGCCTGCTCTCCCATAGGATCGACGATGGCATTTAGTTCGGGGTTCTTTTGCGCCACGCGCTCAAGCACAGATTCGACAAGGGCTGTTGAGGTGAAGCTTCCATCACGGATACCTGCTGCCTGATCGGTGGCGCTGAGCTGCCAGAGTGGTTTCATGCGTAACTCCATTTTCGAATGCGACTACTGTAAAGAAAGGAACAGAATTAAAGGGATTAACGTAAAATACAGCAGAAGGTGGAAACAGGGAAGTGCACCTTGGCATGCTATTGCTGGTGGCAAGAAATCTGCCTTACGCCATTAAGTTGTTAGGCTGTAAGTGTCCGCATGACCTTCTCTAATCATCCAGCTCCCTAATAGCCGATACTTGTAGTATCTTGCGGGAATAGATTAGAAGAATACCTAGGAATTTTGAGGATTAATTGAATGAACAAGCTTTTAAGAACCATTTTGTTGCTCAGCTTTTGTGTAGTTGTAAGTGGATGCTCAATCGATCAGAAGATCCAGAAGATCCAGACGATTAGGCCCGGCGTGCTTGCCGTCGCGGTGACATCGGACGCGCCCACTAATCAGTATGACTCGCAGCTCTGGATCAGACGGTACGTCGAGCAGTTTGCTGCCGAAGCGGAGCTGGAAATTTCTTGGGTCGTAGTTCCTTTCAATGAATCGTGGTTATTAGCCAGCAGTGATGAAGTCGATTTAGTCGCAACGAATGTTGCGAGCTTTCCCGACCGTGCGCATTCAGGAGCAACATTTTCTTCGCCGTTTCTTTACGAGCGAAGGGCGCTGCGCATTAATCCGGAAGACCAGGAAATCTATGCACACATTGACGACTTTATTGGCAAGACCGTCGGGGTCGTTGTAGGGATGGCGGCAGAGCGCGATGTTAATCGTCGTGCACCGGAGGGAGTTATTGTCAGAACGACCAACACATTCGCTGAGCTTTATGCAGAGTTCGACCTCGGGCAGCTCGATGCCATCGCCGAAGCGGAATATTATGCGCTCGACGATCAAATTATTCCTTCACACGGTGCAGAAATAATTCTGATCGATCATCATGACCTCACGCCGGGCCAACGCGAAGAGTCAGTTTTCGTCGTTTCCAATAATAGCCAAAACCTGCTATCCGCAGTAAATGCTTTCATCGCCCAAACCAAGTTTCCAATCCCGTAACAAAGGGAGAAGAATTGGACTCAGGGTATTCCAATTTTGGAAAAAATGTGGCCAAAATAAATCTGTCCCCTTTTCGTTTTTTTTCGTTTTTAGAACTGCCCCCAATTATTTATGTGGTATTCGTCTGCAAAGGCTTTTGGGATTGCGGCCTGCCGCTAGCAGCGTTAACAATCATGTCGGCGGTTACTGGCACTCGATTGAAATTATGTCCACCCAGTGCGTCGGAGATGGCGCAGAGTAAAGCGGCGGTTGCACAGCCCTGAATAGGCTCGCCGATGCCTTTAGCGCCAACCGGGTTTTCTGGGTCGGCTTTGTCGATGGCTGCCCAACTCATGTCGGTAGCTGCATCGAGATAGGTTGGCGGCTTGGCCAGATATAAGCTGCTATTGGCCGGTAGACCGTTTTGCGGATCGTAGGCGTGCCGTTCGAAACCAGCCATACCAAAACCCATGAAGGCGGCACTCTTGATTTGGTTGCCCAGCCCTAATGGATGTAATACGGTGCCGCAGTCAGCCACGCCCACGTAATCCAGAATGTCGTACTTGCCTGTTTCTGTATCCAGTGCAATCTGCACAAAGCCCGCAGCTAGTGCAGGCACTGTACCCACTTTTTCCAGATTGTCTTTTGCTACGCCAATCAGTCCGGTTCCAGCAAGAGCTGCAACTGAATTGCGAGTCATTGAGTTAATGTCTTCCGGTGCTATCTGGCCGCTGTATTTGCCGCCTATCTGGATGGCGCGCGTTGCTGCGGCAGCGTAGCTAATAAAGTTTGAAGGGTCAGCTTTAAGAAAAACTCTTTCGTCGCCGATGTCGTAATCGGCGGGCGAGCCGCCCAGATCCAGCGCGGCGATTTCCAACAATTTTTCCAGAGCATCCATTGCTGCTACGTAATTGGTGCGGGTCATGGTGAAAGACGTATTGCTGCCAAACTGCCCTAGATTCCAGGGCAGGTGACGGCGGCTGTCACCTCGCTCGACAACACAGTTATCCCAGTTGCACTTCAAAATTTCGGCAGCCACCCGTGAGGTAGCGGTATGTGAATAGGTGCCGAGATTGCCGACACCGGTATGAATATGCAGTTTGCCTTCGGGGGAGAGTCGAACCAGGCCATCGAAGCCATTGGCTCCGGCCGAGTGATAAGCCTGCCCGACGCCGACGCCGATGATCTTGTTGCCAATGCGCTGCCCGCTGAGTCGGCTTTTCTCTTCCCAGCCAAACTGTTCTGCACCTTTTGCCAGTGCCTCCGGCAAGTGTGCGCTGGTGAGAGAGCTCTGTCTGGCCCCGTAGAGGTCGTCACTTTCCGGCGCGTTGATGCTGCGAATCTCCAGCCTATCGATGCCCAGCTGCCGGGCGGCTTTGTCGAGTAAGGGCTCAATAGCGGCGTGAACCTGATTCTGCCCTGGACCGCGCTGCGCGCCCTTGAGTGGGGTATTGGTAAATACTGGAATGCCCCGGAAACGCATGGCTAGCGGTTGATACACTAAAGAGACGGCATCGCCGGCGGACAACCAGTCGGAAAAACCCGCATTGGCGCCATTGTCCTGAACGATATACAAATCGGCCGCGGTTATGCGGCCATCTTCGCGGAAGCCCATTTTTATGTGGCCCTGAAAGCCATGCCGCGCCGAACCAATGTAATACTCTTCTTCACGGGAGATGCGCAGCATTACCGGCCGACCTGTCAGACGTGACATATGTGCAGGAATCGACATGCTCGGATAGGCGGCACCCTTGGAACCAAAACCGCCGCCACAGAACTCGGCCACGAACACGAGGTCTTCTGGGGCGATACCGATGTAGGCAGCGAGGCCCGGCACCGGGAAACTCTGACTAGAGCCGTAGACAAAACACTTGCCGTTTTCCCAGTAAGAAAGAACCGAGCGGGGCTCCATGGACAAATGAGAGTGACTGGCGGTTACAAAACTCTCATCGATGACGAATGCAGCATCGTTGAACCCTGATTCCAAGTCTCCCACGCTCCACTCTACGGCGGCTTCTCCCTGGGGCAGGGTGTTCTCGCCAGCGGCAGCAAACTCTGCAGCGCTCCACTTGATGGAGCGTATGCCTTCTCTTATAGCTGAGTTGCCCACATTCCCCTGTGTGCGAGCCTCGGGCCCACCGGGGCGCAGGCTAGTAAGCGGGTCTACGGTAAAGGGCAGTGCTTCGAATTCAAAGGTGATCGCCGCGATCGCATCTTCGGCCGTTTTCTCATCAACCGCCGCAACCGCCAGAATAGGATCCCCCACATAAGCAGGTTCATTAGTCAGAATATGATTTGCAACACCCTCAACGCTAGGCACGTCGTCTGCGGTAAGTACGGCGACAACGCCTTCTATTTTTAGCGCAGCACTGGTATCGATGCGCCGAATGCGGGCATGGGGAACCGGACTGGTGAGCAGGCGTGCATAGAGCATGCCCTCAACCTTGAAGTCCTCCGCATACTTGGCTTTACCGTTTACCTTGCCGTGTACATCCGGTGGAGTAAAGTTCTTACCGATGAGTGAATAGGCCATGGTCGTTCCGCCGTATTGTCAGGGAGATTGCGCTTTATACTAAAGCAAAAGATAAATCGGGGACAGACCACGTTTTTAGGCTATGAACTTACAGGGACTTCAACCCAAACCCGGTGCGCGTATAGAGCGCGGCCAGTAACAACGAGAACATCCAGCCAGTCATACAAAACACCGCCCATGGCATGTACTCCACAGTAGGTACGCCCAGAGTTGTTGCCATGAAGATGGCAGATACGGTCCAGGGCATCAGTGGCTCGAGAATTGTCACTGAGTCTTCTAGTGAACGAGACAGGTTCTCAGGGGCCAATCCGCGCTCGCGGTAGCTATCCTGAAATAAGCCGCCGACGATTAATGCCGTAACACCGCCGTGGCTGGTCAGTGCAATCATTGTGGCTCCCGATGCCAGCGTTGCTGCGATTAGACCGAACACAGATTGCACACGCTCAATCATCGTTTGCAGCAGTTTGTCCAACGCGCCGGACACATTCATGCCGGCGGCAAGCAGGAACGCCGCAACAATGATAATGAGTGTGCTCGACATCGAGTTGATGCCGCCACGGTTTAACAAGGATTGCAGCATGTCACTAGGCGCATTCGCCATCGTGTCGATCATGCTGACATTGAATCCTGACGTGGCGCTTAGGATTGCATTGTAAACACTGAATCCGTGCACACCGATTCCAACCGCCATTGCAGTAACTGAGGAAACTACCATTACCAGGGCTGCTGGTTTGCGATTGAATGTACCGAGAATGACTATTAGCGCAGGTATAAATACGAGCCAGCTCACGGTGTAGGCCTGCTCGATCTCGCGAAGAATTGGGTAATTGATGTCTGACCCTGCTGCTGAGTTACTGTCTGCCATTGTGCCGGCAACAAAGTACACAATCAGCGCCACTACAAAAGATGGCCCCGCCGTGTAGACCATATTACGAATGTGATCATAAAGATTAGCATTTGCGCCGATCGCGCAGATATTGGTCTGGTCAGACAAGGGCGAGAGCTTGTCGCCGAAATAAGCGCCGGAAACTACTGCGCCTGCGGTTGCGGCTAACGGTGCGTTGATTGCAGTAGACACTCCTATTAATGCGACACCGATTGTTCCCGCCGCTGCCCACGATGAGCCGGTTAGGGACATCATCGCAGTCACTAGAAACGCCGTGATGATCATGAACTGCGGATCGATCAACTGCACTCCATAATAGACCAGCATTGGTATGGTGCCGCTGAACATCCACGTACCAATCAACATGCCGATCGACAACAGGATCAGAATAACCGGCAGTACTGAGGCAATTTTTTCGCCTGTTGTTCGTTGAATGGCATCCCAGTCATGACCATGACGTGCTGCGATAACGCCGGCGACGGCGCTAGCGACGAGCATCACGAGCACCAATAAATCTGTGCCCATTGGGAAGAAGAATCCGCCAACCACAAGACAAATTAGCATGGTGAGAAGCGGCAGTGCTGCTTCAAAAAGGGAAATGGGTTTACGCATTGGAGGCCTCGGTGGACAGCGCCGAAGCAAGTGCCGCATGGAGCTCTTGCCAAAGATCCTCTGGATCCTCGAGGCCCACGAATAAACGAATGAGTCTGCTTGAAACGCCAAAGTCTATCGCTGCACTCGGTGAACCTGCCTGGTTAATAGAAACTTCGGCCGGCATAACTAGACTTTCGTAACCTCCCCAGCTGACACCAAGACGAAACAATTCTAATGAATTGCAAAAGGCCGGGATGTTGATCGAATTATCGACTTCAAAGCTGAATAGACCACCATAGCCACTCAACGAGGAGTAGGGTGCCGGACTAAGACCCGGATGGTGCACCGCGGTTACGGCCGGATGGTCGGAAATGCGTTTAGCAATCATCAGCGCACTCTCTTGATG
>OJIK01000044.1_pt1 | contig 45075 bp, 39 predicted proteins | sample 1595571 | NCBI WGS metagenome assembly OJIK01 (sample SAMN05416791, study PRJEB24817) | seawater metagenome | isolation source: Sea water | place: Canada:Atlantic | collected 2013-11 | reverse complement strand
CTCCTTGATGGTTCTTGTTTTATTAATGAATGCTAATGCAATGTCCACTCGGACTCCATAGCCCGATAACGAACATCTACTACGCTAATAAGTTCTGAATTTCGCGCTCAAACAGCCACAGCCTGTCCTGCCCCCAGAGCGCAAGAACAACATTTTTATCTGCATCTAATAACCTAAAACTCGGTGCACCCCACAAACCGCTGTCGTACATTGCCAAACGATTATCTTCCAGTATCTCCTGCCAACCATCCTGACCAACAATTTGCTTAGCGGATGCCCAATCTAGCCCGGCATTTTCAACCACCTGCCTTAAACCACGGTCATTATTTGTATTGATACCTTTTGCAAAAGCAGCGCTTAAAAAACTCGACAGCAAGGCATTGCCCTTGCCCTGACTGCAGGCCCAGGGATAAAGCGAGTAACAGCGGCGTGCCGGCTCGCCAATAGGATCATAAAAGTCGCCATAGGGTACATTAGAGGCGCGCGCCTCTCTTGCGGCATCAGTAAAAATATAGATACCCTTTTCTCTGGTTGCGGAAACACCTCGCATCACCATTGGCAGTATCGGCCGCACATTTAGGGTAACCCCTGTGGTTTCTGCCAGTGCCAAAACTCGGTCAAAAACAATCGCCGTGTAAGGACTCCTCACTGACCCAAATAGCTCTAAGGTCAGACTCCCATTATCCCGCAGCTTCCCTACACTTACTTCCTGCTTGGGCATAATTTTCGGCGTATCTGGGCTCCTATCCGCACCCAAAGCATGAAGACGCTGTTCTAGATAGTAAAGGCGGTCTACACCCCAATACCATTCACCCCCATAGTAAAACATAGCGCCAGAATAATGCTTGAGCGAATCTCGTCGGGCATTACCTAAATCGTGCTTAGCCTTAACTTCACTGTCTGTTGTCGACCCAAATTGCTCTGCTAGCGCTTGTAGCACAGTCTCACTGCCTGACCAAAGCGCGTTGCCAACGGTGGCCGTGTGAGTGACAAAATCTTGACTGCTGAAGCCAGCGAGGATCGATTTGGTCATTTCGAGAAGTTTAGCGCTTGGAGCGTCACGATTCTGGGGGAAGACTAACCCGTAGTAAGGTGCGATTTTTGACGCATCATATCGAGAAAGATCAATCAAAAGGTCTGGCTCAGGCGCATTTTCACCAATGGGCCCGCTCACTAGATGACATTGTAAGTCGATGGTATACCTTTCGGCTAAGGCTCCAAGTGCTTGCGCGGCCAGATGACTGTAACCATCATCGACCTGATGAAAGTATTCTACAACGTGAGGCTGATTATTGGCTTGCCTGTGTTTCTCTGCTTTTGTGCGCCTTTTCTCTAAACGTTTAGTTGACACGACTCGGCTCATAACCATTGAGGTTAACCAGCGCATAAGTGCACTCGGATCCATGGTCGCCGCACCGCCCTGCTCTTTAAACTGTTCACTCATATAATCACCGCAACTTAAGGACCAATATAGCCTAACTCAGCAAAATCTCACAACCTGTTCCTGCCAACAGGACATCAACTCTCGCTTTATCGCCTGCACTCAAGAGCTGGTACTCGCTATTAATCCACATTAAACACTTACCCTGGTAGGCAAATGTTTGCTGACTCCACATACCGCCATCGATGGCGGCTTGCCAGGTCTTATCTCCCTTAGCAAGGGCCGCGGCGTTGGCCAATAGAGCCGGCGCATAGACCCTGCCTACCTCATTCAACAGCGCAGTTAAACTTTGCGGTGCGTGCTCCAAAGTATTCCAAGCATCAGCAGTCGGATCAAGCCCACACTGATCTTCCATCAAGCCAGTCCATGCCACCACGCGAGGAGCAATGTCATGTGCGATAGCTCGAGAAGTGGGATCGAAACCTACTAACTGCGTGAGCTGCCCATACAGTGCGAAATCGCAGGCGCCAGGCCGATGCCCCAGCATAAAAGGTTGCTGCTCAAGATGGGATTCCATCGCCGATAAAAACCGTCTATAACTCGCATCAATAAGAGGTGCTGTAACTTTGCTTGAACCCACAACATGGAGGCGACTCACCTGCCTCTCCGTTACGAAGGGTTTAAATTGCTTGAACATCTCGGCGGGCATATCAATCTTTTGAAAGAGTGGCAGCAATGTACCGGCATTGTCAGCATCCTCTGCTGAGGCCCATCGGTAATGGAACATATATTTAGTACACCACTCATCGGCAAAATCTTCTAGTAGGTAATCGATGAAAGCCAGCGCAGGATCTGCAGGAATCACTCTCCGGTCAGTGAACTCAGCATCAAGGCGGCGAATAATGGGAGTAGAATCGCAAACAGCTTTTATCTCTCCGGCCTCATCTAGCATTAAGCAGGTCGGCAATAAGGCCACTTTTGGCAATGCTATTTTCATTCCCGTTAGAACAGCCACTGGGTCATCCCAAATAATTCGATACCTCAAGTGGCGATATCGGAGTAATGCAACCATTTTACGGGTGTATGGCGAGGGAACTGCGCCAATAAGAGTAAGAGTTTTGTCGTGGGACATAAAAGGGTTTCTCCGCCTGATTTAAGTGACGTTAGCATGACTTTTCAATATATTGACATACATACTGCCACCATGTCATCCTTATCTCTATATATTAACCCTACAAGAGAAAAGTATGACTATTAAAAAAACCTACATTTTCCTGTCACTGCTCGTCTTAATCGCTGCTTTGGGTTACGTTAATCGTTCTGCAATAATCATAAAAGTTCTTCCCAATGCTGTAACAAAGGTGATGGCGGGCGATAAAATTGCCGATCTCGGCGATGGTATGCACGTTGCCCTGTGTGGCGCCGGTGGTCCAATGCCAAGTAGCACTCGCTCAGGACCCTGTGTCGCGGTTATTGCGAACAACAAAATGTTTGTAGTCGATGCCGGCAGCGGCGGTTCACGTAATTTAGGTAGAATGGGGTTCAGCACAGGAAGCATAGAAGGCGTGTTCCTGACACATTTCCACTCAGATCACATCGATGGACTGGGTGAGCTATCCATGACTAGATGGGTAACAGGTACGCACAAAGAGGCTTTACCTGTATTCGGCCCAACGGGTTTAGAGTCAGTTGTTGAGGGTTTTAACCACGCCTACGGACAGGATGCGGTCTATCGTCATGCCCATCATGGCGATTCAGTGGCTGCACTCAGCGGTAATGGTATGTCTGCTAAAAGTTTCGACGTGCCCAAAGACGGAACAAAGGTGACCGTGTATGACCAAGGCGGTGTTACCATAGAGATGTTCTCTGTCGACCATAAGCCTATATCTCCTGCTGTTGGCTACCTTTTTACCTATAAAGGGAGAACGGCATTAATCTCAGGCGACACGACAAAGAATACAAATGTTGAGCTATTTTCAAAAAATATTGATTTATTGGTACACGAGGCTCTTTCACCTGAGCTTTTGAGAATAATGAGTGAATCAGCCGACGCTGCAGGAAATTCATCCGTAAGTAAGATTTTTCACGATGTCCTTGATTATCATACAAGCCCTGTCGAGGCAGCTGAAATTGCCCGTGACGCCCAAGCTCAGCACCTGCTTTATTATCATATTGTGCCACCCCTGGATATTCCTGGTCTTGAGACCTTATGGCTACAAGGCGTCGAAGAGATCTTTGCCGATTACACACTTGGGGAAGATGGCACCCTCATATCGCTCCCGGCTAATTCAAAAGAGATAATTAATGTTAAATCTGGAATATAACTATAAACCATTGTTTTTTATATTATAATACGCATTTAATATGTACTATTTTAGGTTTTCTGGTGATTGTTTAAGCACCATAAATATGACAAAATAGATTGAAGAACTTCCTAAAGTAATATTGACAAACTATTTTAAAGGCTTATGACATGACGCAATCCGAAGAGACTAATCCAGTTGCTCACGAAAAGCCGGACGGAAGACTGCTGCGCAGCGAGCGTAGTCGTCAGTTAATTATTGAGGCCATCATCGAGCTGGTTGACGAAGGTTTTCTAATACCAACTGCGCAACAGGTTGCGGAGCGCGCGGGAGTTGGTATTCGCTCTGTGTTCAGGCACTTTGACGACATGGATAGCATCTTCGAAACCGCCAATAGCATCATCTTTGAAAGCGTGAAACCTCTCTTTGTCGGCGGTGATCGTTCCGGCACGCTTGAGGTCAGAATCTTACATGCCACAGAGCAACTCACTACCGGATATGCATCAACAAGAAATTTCTTTCTGTCCGGGAAAGTCCGCATGTGGAACACCCTAATAGTACAAAAAAATTATCACCTTAATCAGCGCCGTCTGCAAAAGGAGCTAGAAGATTGGATTCCTGAAATTCTCGAATTAACAGAGCAAGGCAAACAGAGCGCCTACGCCTTAGCCTCCTTCGATTATTGGCACAAACTGAGTGATCTACAGGATGTTTCAAAAAAGGATTGCATCGATATTATTTCAAAACAAATAAGCCAATTGTTCCCATAATTTAAAGAAGGCAACTCGCAGTTTTACTAAGTAATGTCCCGTATTTAATGACCGGCGATTCTCAAACAAAACCACACCCGCCTTTTCTAGTGTGATATAAAACTATTATTCAGATGCTTTAATGGTAGGAGAAACCAAATGACAAAAACGGTAGAGTTTTACTTTGATGTGGGAAGCCCTACAGCCTATCTGGCACATAAACGCCTGCAGCAGCTGAAACAACAATATGACTGTATGATTGATTACCACCCCGTTCTTCTCGGCGGCTTATTTAAAGCATCTGGCAATAGCTCGCCCGTCATGGTTCCTGCGAAGGGGCGTTATATGATGATGGATGACCTTCCCCGATTTGCTAAGCTATATGATGTTCCACTAAATAATAACCCTCATTTCCCTATCAATACACTAAACCTAATGAGAGGCGCTGTGGCTGTATTGGACAGCGGGCATTTTGAAACCTACATTGGTGCAGTTTTTAAGGCCATATGGGTCGACAGCAAGAATATGGGGGATATGGATACTGTTACTGAAGTGCTTTCTAATGCCGGCTTAAACGCGACCACGATCTTGGAGTCAACTCAAGATGCAGAGGTAAAAGGAAAACTTATCAGCAACACCCAGGCCGCTGTTGAGAGGGGTTTATTTGGCGCTCCGACGATGTTTGTAGACGGAGAAATGTTTTTTGGCCAAGACAGGCTTCAATTTGTAGAAGCTGTTTTGCAACAAAAAGACAACTAAAGCTATGGATCTCCAAAATAATAATAACATTTTAAAGGAAAGTTACATGAGAACGTTTTCTCTCTTTGCCTTAACCTTAGCTCTTAGTAGCAGCGTTATAGCCTCTCAGACACCACAAACAGTTAATCAACAAGCCATCGTCGAGCCCGGTGGTGAATGGTTGAGCTATGGCCGGACCTATCGGGAGCAACGCTTTAGCCCTCTGGATAACATAAATCGCGATAATATTGGCGAACTGGATTTAGCCTGGTCGTTTAAGTTTGATACCGCACGGGGCATGGAAGCAACACCCATAGTTCACAATGGTGTCATTTACGTGAGTACTGGCTGGAGTCATGTTCATGCGCTAAATGCGCGAACGGGAGAAGAGCTATGGCATTACGACGCTAAGGTACCCAAAGCACAGTTAGCCAAGACATGTTGCGGCCCGGTCAACCGTGGTGTTGCCATATGGCAAGACAACGCAAACACCCCTCTGCAAGTCTTTTTTGGCGCTCTAGACGGGCGGTTAATTGCCTTAGATGCGAAGACCGGCGAAGAAAACTGGTCTATTCAAAGTACCCCGACTGACGGCAATTATAGTGTCACCGGTGCCCCACGCATTGTTAAGGGCATGGTCATTATCGGCAACGGTGGTGCTGAATTAGGCGTGCGCGGTTACGTTAGTGCCTATGATGTTAATACCGGCGAGATGAAGTGGCGCTTCTACACAGTGCCTGGTGACCGCAATAAACCTCAGGAAAGCCTTGCCCTAGAGGCGGCGCTTGAAACCTGGAGCGGTGATGAATGGTATAAGCTTGGTGGCGGTGGAGGCACTGCTTGGGACTCATTGGTTTTTGATCCAGAGTTAGACTTACTCTACATCGGCACCGGTAATGGGTCGCCCTGGAATCGAGATCTACGCAGCCCTGGTGGTGGCGACAACCTCTATCTAAGCTCAATAGTCGCGCTGCGCCCGGATACGGGTGAGTATGTCTGGCATTATCAAGTAACGCCTGCAGATAACTGGGATTACACTGCAACACAGCAGTTAGTATTAGCAGAATTAGAGATAAATGGTGAGCCGCGCTCCGTGATTATGCAGGCACCAAAAAATGGATTCTTTTATGTTTTAGATCGTAAAACGGGAGAGCTACTGTCAGCCGAGAAGTTTGCTAAGGCCACCTGGGCCACACATGTCGACATGGGAACAGGCCGACCTGTGGAGAGTAAATTTGCTGACTACCAAAAGAATGGCGGCAGCTACATTTGGCCATCTCCCTATGGCGCTCATAACTGGCAGCCTATGTCTTTTAGTGCCAAAACCGGTCTTATGTATATTCCAGCGCAGAGCATTCCTGCTTACTTTAGCGCCGTGGAAGAAGTCATGTACCGAGTGAATCGCTGGAATACGGGCGTGGATTTGAATACTAATCGTGACCCAAAAAGCTGGGTTGCAGCCAGAGCATCTATGGATGCGCTAATTTATGGTGAGCTAGTGGCCTGGGACCCTATTAAGAAACAACGGGCCTGGCAGGTACAGCACGCTAAACCATCCAACGGAGGCATTTTAAGTACCGCTGGAGATTTAGTTTTTCAAGGCACCTGGGATGGTACCTTTGCCGCTTATGATGCCTATGACGGTGAAAAACTTTGGCAATACAAGTCTGACAGCGCTGTTCTTGCGGGCCCAATGACGTTTGAGCTTGATGGCGAGCAATATGTCGCAGTTGCGCAAGGCAGCGGAGGAACGGTCATGATAACCGTTGGCGATGAACTTCAGCGCAACAAAACCAATCAAAATAAACTCCTGGTATTCAAAAAGGGACAGTTTAATCAAACAAACCCAGTGGCTAATGAGGAGCTAACGACCATTAGAGCGCTTGGTCACGCCGCTAATACAGACCCTAATTTGATCAAGCTGGGCGAGTCAATCTACCACAACAACTGCGCCTCCTGTCATGGCATTAATGCCTTAAGCAACTACGTTGTGCCAAACCTTAGGTATATGAACGAACAAACTCACAGTGATTTCGCATCAATAGTCATTGGTGGCGCACGTACCCACAAAGGAATGATCGGTTTTTACGAGACACTTGGAGTGGATGATGTCGACGCTATACATGCCTATCTAGATGACAAACAGCAGAACTTGCCTGACCGGCTTGAGCTTACTTTTTTACAAAAAATTGAGTATTGGTTTAACTTCTGGATGGCCAAACTAGGAGCAATGTTCCCAGAACTTTTAAATGCGACTCGCTCTTTCATAATGTAGTGACGTAAAAAAACCTGGCTAGCGTTATCTACTAGTCAGGTTTTTTACGTCAACAACATGCTACAGCATTAACTCGCCACTTTTAGCGTGCGTCCTGACTATCTCAGGGCAATTAAAGCGCTCGCCATAGTTGTCGGCAAGCTCATCACAGCGAGCCGCGAACTTATTAAACCCATAGGTGTTTACGTACTGAATCAGACCCCCGGTATGAGCTGGCGCGCCAATCCCCATAATCGAGCCGATATTGCCATCTGCAACCGATCTCAAAACCCCAGTTTCAAGGCATTTAAGCGCCTCAATCACTTGACGGAACATTAACCGATCCTTTATATCTTCGTCAGACACACAGGTAGCTTCTTTGTAGTACAGGTCATATAACCCGGGCCAGATATTCTTTGATCCATCAGCATGGTATTCATAGTATCCGCCACCGTGATGACGGCCACCACGGCCATTATCAGTAATCATATCTTTGATCACACGGCGAGTAACATCTCCGTTACCCCATTTGTCCTCAACACCCATATCTGCCCAGGTTTCTCCAGCCTTACGAGCCAGTTCCAAGCTAGTCTCGTCGCCGACCTGTAGAGGCCCCACGGGCATCCCTATAGCCTTACCCATATTATCAATTTTGACTGGATGAACGCCCTCGGTGAGAAGCTGTAAACCCTCATCCAGATAGGTACCAAAGGTTCGTGAGGTAAAGAAACCCAGAGAATCATTAACCACAATAGGCGTTTTACGAATCTGCTGCGTAAAATCAAACGCCTTAGCCAAGGCCTCATCACTGGTCTTATCACCCACAATAATCTCAATAAGCGGCATTTTGTCCACCGGGGAGAAGAAGTGGATGCCGACGAAGTTCTCTGGCCTTACAGCCGCTTCTGACAGCTTAGTAATGGGCAGCGTTGAGGTGTTTGAACCCCAAAAGCCATCTTCTGACAGGTACTGCTCAGTATTAGCGATAATCTTATTTTTTAGCTCAACATTCTCAAAGACAGCTTCTATTATTAGATCACAGCCCCTTAAGTCCTCATCTTGGGCCGTGGGTGTAATAAGCTTTAACAAAGCATCTGCCTGCGACTGAAACATCTTTCCACGTTTCACCGCTTTGTTCACTAAGGTTTCAGAATAAGCCTTGCCCTTGTTCGCAGCTTCTTGAGTCATATCCTTTAATACTACCTCAATGCCCGCCTTGGCAGAAACATAGGCAATACCCTGGCCCATCATACCTGCACCCAAAATACCAACCTTACGTGTGGGACTCTTTTCAACTCCCTTCGGCCGACTGGCACCTGCGTTAATCTTACCCAACTGGAAGAAAAAAGCTGTAATCATGTTTTTTGCCACTGGCCCAGTAACAATCTTGATAAACTCACGACCTTCGATGCGCAACATAGTATCGATATCAAACATAGTAGACTGGAAGGCAATGTCCATCGCGGCGGTCATTTGCGGCATTAAACCGCGAGTTTGTTTATGCAACATAGTTGGCGCCATACCGGCAAACTGTGCGTTACGCGGTGAATTAATGGCCCCACCAGGGATCTTAAACCCCTTCTTGTCCCACGGCTGATCACAATGATCTTGATTTTCAAGAATCCACGCTTTAGCACTCGGTATAAGATCATCAATTGAATCAACTAATTGATCGATCAGGCCACCGGCTAATGCCTTTTCCGGCGTTAGTCGCTGACTTTTCAATATAATGTCTAACGACTTTTCCACACCAATCAGTTTGGTTAAGCGAACCACACCTCCACCAGCGGGGTAAACGCCTATCGCGCACTCAGGAAGACCGATCTGTACGGATTTATGGTTGTAGGCAATACGATGGTTACAGGCAAGTGATAGCTCATAACCACCGCCTAAGGCGGCACCATTAATGGCAGCAACAACCGGAACAGGAAGTTTTTCTAAGCGCCTAAAATGTCTCTTAATAAGCTCTCCATTAGTAAACAGAGCCTCGCCATCACTAGCATCAATTAACACTAACTCGTTAAGATCGGCACCAGCAAAGAACACCTTTTTCGCCGAGGCAAATACGACACCCGACAAACCTTCCTCAGCCTCTAAGCGACCCACTGTTTGGTCCATGGCGCCGGTGTATTCCGCATTGATCGCATTGACAGGTCCAGTCATATCCATTGTCACAGTGACAATACCCTGCTCGTCCTTTTCGTACTTAAAAACACTCATTATCTAAACCCTTTAAAATTCTGTAGTCATCATCTTTGGCGACACGTGATCGATCACACGCGCTCTATAATGCAGGAAATTCCCATACCACCGCCCACGCAAAGCGACAACATGGCTCGCTTAAGTTGCCGGCGCTCTAGCTCGTCCAGCATAGTGCTGACCAGCATCGCACCTGTTGCTCCTAGTGGGTGTCCCATTGCGATAGACCCACCATTCACATTAGTAATTGAATGATCAATATCTAAGTCTTTCATGTACCGCAAGGCAACTGATGCAAATGCTTCGTTGATTTCCCAAAGGTCGATATCTTTAGGTGTTAAGCCTGCCGTTTTTAGACATTTGAGTGCGGCCGGCCCAGGGCCTGCGAGCATAATGACGGGGTCTGACGCGAGTATAGATCCAGCGACAATCCGGCCCCGAGGTGTTAAATTAAGGTCTTTACCGGCCTGCGCTGAACCGATCAGTACAGCGCTCGCACCGTCTACAATGCCTGACGAATTACCTGGAGTATGTACGTGAGATATCTTCTCTAAAGTATTGTATTTCTTAAGTATAATTTCATCAAACGCCATGTTTCCCATCATTTCGAAAGAGGCTCTCAATCCACCCAATATCTCCATAGTGGTCTCTGGCTTGATGAAGTCATCTCGCTCTAGAATCATGAAACCATTTTTGTCTTTTACAGGAACAACAGAGCCATCAAAGTAACCGCTATCTCGAGCATGAGTTGCACGACGTTGAGACTCCACGGCATAACTATCAACATCCTCGCGAGTGTAGCCATCAATAGTCGCAATAGTATCGGCGCCAATACCCTGAGGAACGAAACTCTCTTGAATAGCAAAGGCCGCATCACCCATCATTGCGCCGCCATCAGACCCCATTGGGACCCGTGACATACACTCTACGCCACCGGCGACAACCAATTGCTCCCAACCTGACGCGACTTTTTGCGCGCCGGTGTTCACAGCCTCTAAACCAGAAGCACAGAATCTATTAAGCTGGACGCCAGCAACAGATTCATGCCAACCCGCATTTTGTACGATCATCTTGGCAATATCGCTGCCTTGCTCACCCACCGGCGACACACATCCCATGACAACATCATCGACATAGGAAGTATCCAGATCATTGCGCTCTTGCAATGCACGCAGTACAACTGCGCCCAGGTCTATTGGCTTCACTTCATGGAGTGTACCACCTGGCTTGCCTTTACTACGCGGGGTTCGCACAGCATCATAAATATATGCGGTATTACTCATAACATCCTCTCTGGGTAGATTACTAAAAAGTCATAGGTACCGTATCGATCAGGTCCCGGTATATTTAGGCGGTCTCTTCTCACCAAACGCCCGCATAGATTCCTGTAAATCATCGGATTTCAAGCTGGTCATCAGGGTAAACATGCCATTCATGAGCAAACTTTGCTCTGTCGTCAATGTCTCACTCTGCTGGAGTATGAATTTAGTGCCACGAACAGCCATAGGGGGATTTGCTGCTATCTCATTAGCCAACGCCATTCCTGCGGCATAAGTCGCCTCAAAAGACTCATAAACGTCATTTACCAATCCAATCTTTTCTGCACGAGCGGCATTAATGTCTTTAGCGCTATAGGCTAACTCTGCCACGTGACCCGCGTTTAGTATTTTAGGTAATCGCTGCAACGTACCTACGTCCGCGACCAAGCCAATCCGAGTCTCACGTACACTAAAATTACTGCCCGCTGCGGCGATTCTAATATCACATGCAGTGATCATATCAATCCCCGCCCCCAAGCAGTGGCCATGGATCACTGCGATGACGGGCAACGCGCATTTAGCAAGGGATGATATAGCATCTTGAAACTGGCTAGTAAATTGCAGCTGTTTTAGGTTGGCGACCGCCTCAGAAGCGCCTTTGGGCTTTTGGTGTGAACCCATCCCGCTTTGAACTAGATCAATTCCAACGCAAAAATGCTTGCCTTTGCCCGCCAAAACAATGGCCCTAATGCTTTCATCCCCTTCAAGGGCAGCTAATGCCTGAGGGAGAGCTAACCAAAACTCCTCAGACAGCGCATTGTATTTTTCAGGCCGGTCAAGCCAAACAGTGCCAACGGCACCAGTTTTTTCTATTGTGATCAAGTCTGACGAAAAACTCATTACTCTATCTCCAAAAAATCATACTGTTACGTAATTAATAACCTGCCGACCCATCAAGGATGGACTCGTAAAGGGGCTCATCAAGTTTCTGATATGATTTTGAGCGAGGCATCATCACATAGATAGTGTCGTCGCCCAATTGCTCCAAGTGGAACGCTTGCTTGCGCAAATCACCTTTTACCATCTTAAATGTCCCCGTCGTGGTAATGTCAGCCTGAATTCGCACGAAAACAGGTTGAGCGAAACCCGGTAAATTTTCAGAGACATAAGCGGAGAATTCGCTTGGATCGAACGTCTTGCCGGGATTAAGCGCCAGAGAAACCATACCGGCCTTGCCCTCCGTCGCAGGGATATCAACACCATAAACATTGGCGATTTCAACTTGCTCATTGGCATTCAAAATCTCCCCTACCTCATTGGTAGAAACATTTTCAGAGCGCCAACGAAAAGTGTCACCAATACGGTCAACAAATTGATAGTGGGGTTTCCCCATGGCAAAACCCACGTCGACCTCAGTAATTAAGTCACCCGTATTAAACCAAGCATCATTATCTTTTAAAACATTTCGCAACGTCTTTGCCTCTGATGCTGCGCTATCGGTATAGCCGTCAAATCGATAGCGGTCGTCGATCTCTGCCAATAGAAGCCCTGGCTTGCCAGGCTCTACCTGTATGTACTTACCATTTTCATCGAGAACTATTTCATCCTGCTCAATATCATATTCAACCAATATGATTGTTCCAGGACAGTAGCCAATAGTTTTATTTTTATTAAAGGCGTTTATAAATGAAACATTGCCTTCACTGGACCCATAAAACTCACAAACACGGTCAATACCAAATCGCTGTTGGAACTCATCCCAAACATCAGGCCGCAACCCATTACCAAACACTCTATCTAAGGGGTTGTTCTGCTCTTCAGGGCAAGGTGGCTGAGTCACCAAATAGCGACAAAGTTCGCCAACATAAAAAAAGATGGTGCACTGATACTTTTGCACTTCGGGCCAAAAAGCTGAGGCCGAAAATTTTCGCCGCAAGAACATCGAAGCGCCACTAAATATCGCACTATTAACCCCGCAAACAAATCCTGTTCCGTGAAACAGAGGCAGACAAAGATACATACGATCAGTTGGCTTGGCCCTTACACCCGCTTTACTAAACGACATGCCAGCCGCTAACAGACGTCTCTGGCCGATTTTCGCAGCCTTGGGCATCCCCGTAGTCCCAGAGGTGAAAATATAGAATCCTGTATCACCTGCCAAAATGGACTTAGTGTTATCTAAGTTTGTCTCAGGATATTGATCAAGCTGAGCCATGATATCTTCCATCGGTTCTGGCGCTGACCCTTCCCTCAGATCGGCAACCCAAAGAACATCTGAGTCGTCCATATCTAAGTCTGAGCGAACATCAAGAACGCTACCAAATATTTCTTCTCCGGCAAGGCACTTAACTGACTTCGTCACGTTAATACAGTGCGCCAACTGAGCCCCGACAAGGCCCGGATTGACCATGCCCGCAATGGCACCAATCTTCTGGAGCGCGATTATACTCGCTAACATTTCAATGCGGTTTTCCATAATTACAGCGACGCAATCCTGCCGCTTAATACCGCGGTCAAGTAATGCATGAGCTAAGGAATTGGCCAACTCATTGAACGCACCCCATGTAATCTCACGACCCTCAAAGACGATCATGTTTCTATCGGAATAACGAGCGACGGTATCCTCAAACACCAACGCGATTGAGGCAGCATCATCACTCGCTGGAAGCTTTGCCATCACTACCGGCAGAGCCCGGGCCACATCAGAAATAACCCGAAAGACCTCTTTAATATTACCCATAGCACCCATCTTTACTGCCTCCCCAGTGCACGAATAGTAAGTTTTGCCAACTGCGACATATGCACCTCATCTGGGCCATCCGCAATCCTACAAAAACGACTCACCGTAAAAATATGCGCCAATGGAGTATCTTGAGAAACACCCATGCCACCAAAGATTTGCATGGCTCGACTGGAAACGTCCTCACACATCTTTGGAGCCACTATTTTTAACATTGAAATTTCAGCCCGCGCGGCGTCAATTCCGTATTTATCCATTTTTTCCGCGGCCGACAGCACCAGCAACCGACACTGTTCAATATCACAGCGGCTACGCGCTATTTCGTGTTGGACGCTAGTTTTTTTACTCAACTGCTCACCAAAGGCAACACGACTCACGGCACGTTCACACATAAGTTCGAGACTACGCTGTGCCATGCCAACAAACATCATTGCGTACTGAAATCGCCCTGGCCCTAGGCGACCCTGCGCAATCTCGAAGCCCCTACCTTCGCCTAAAATAAGGTTGGTGACAGGGACACGGACATTTCTAAAAATGACATCACCTTCACCACCTGGCGAATGATATTCACCAAACACTCTAAGTGGTCGAGCGATAGTCACTCCGGGGGTACCAGTGGGCACTAAAATGGTCGAATGCTGCTGATGTCGAGGACCGTTAGGGTTGGATTTACCCATGACCAGCATTAACTTACACTTGGGCCCTATGACATTAGTAGTCCACCATTTACGCCCATTGAGCACATACTCATCACCGTCACGCTCAATTTTCAGCTCCATATTGGTAGCATCAGATGAAGCCACATCGGGTTCAGTCATGGCGTAAGCCGATCTAATCTCTCCCGCCAATAGGGGCATCAGCCATTGCTCTTGCTGTTCTGGCGTACCGTACTTGGCAAGTACTTCCATATTGCCGCGATCAGGGGCATTACAGTTAAATATTTGCTGGGCCCAAGCAGACCTAGACATAGTTTCAAATAACGGCGCTATCTCACTATTGGTTAGGCCGGGACTCCAAGGTTTGTATTCAGCTGGAAGAAATAGATTCCAAAGTCCCTGTTTACGGGCCTCTACCTTAAGGTCTTCAAACCATTCTGGATATTGCCAGAGATTTTTATGATCGTTAGTGAATTCGTCGTAATCTGACTCACGTGGATAAATGTGCTCATCCATGAAAGCCTTTAGTTTGTTATTAATCTCTTCAGCCCGCGGCGTTAACTCAAAACTCATTAGATTCCCTCTTTCATAAGTCAGTAGATTATTAGTTTAATCCTGTTATTTTTCTCATTAGCTTATTCATGCCGCCGATCCAGCGATCATAATTAGTCGTCTTATTGCGCATATACTCAAGTACGATTGGATGCGGTAAAATAACAAAGCTCTCTTTGCGGAGCTCCTCAACAACCGTTTCTGCCAACTCTTCTGGTTCAATCATGCCATTACTCGCCGCGGCGGCTGTTGCGTCATTCGCAACCTCGGTCATCGGCGTGCGCACGGCCTGAGGGCACAACATAGAGACCTTGATTCCTTCATGTTTATGATGAATAGCGAGCCATTCCCCAAAACCCACTGCGGCATGTTTAGTCACCCCGTAGGCTGCGCCGCCGATCTGATTCAGCAATCCAGCAGCAGAGGACGTATTCAAAAAGTAGCCTCCACCACGAGCCACCATGCGAGGCACCAGATGACGTGCCGCATAGACATGGGACATTACGTTAATATCCCAAATGGCCTGCCATTCTGAATTAGGTGAGTGTATGTTTTCCCCTATACCAACACCTGCATTGGAGCAAAAAAGATCAATCGGGCCAATATTTGCTTCGGTATCTTCAACTACCCGAGAAATATCGTCTTCTTTTGCTACGTCAGCCATCATCGCGATGCCATTAACCATACTCGCTGTGTCTTCAGCATTGCTCAGATTGATATCTACAGCAACAATCTTCTTAGCCCCCTCGGCATGAAAACGGACAGCCAAGGCTCTACCGATACCGCTTCCAGCACCAGTGATTACTATAATTTTATCTCTTAATTCCAAGATGGTTTCCTCTGTTTATGCGTGATTCAAATCCTACCTTACACAAGTTCTGCGAGATGTTCTTTCCGAAAGGGCTGAATGTCATCGCTATTATTATCCCTCACCATATTTACCCAGCTCGGATTCGCAATCAGGGCCCTACCAACGGCCACAAGATCAAACTCTTGAGCCTGCAATCGTCGCTCTAAATCATCAAGACTAGCAGGTTCTGCCTCACGAAAGGTCACCTCACCCGGAACGGGGATAAAGTCGGCATCCAAACCCACGCTGCCCACTGTGATAGCCGGCTTACCTGTGATTTTACGCGTCCAACCCGCTAGGTTTAGCTCACTGCCCTCAAATTCAGGCTCCCAAAAGCGTCTCTGCGAGCAATGGAATATATCGATTCCGGCGTCAGAAAGTGGCACTAAAAAGCTCTCGAGTTCTTCAGGGCTCTCAGTCAAACGTGCAGTGTAATCCTGCTGCTTCCACTGAGACCAACGCAAAATAACCGGGAAATCAGGGCCGACAGCCTTGCGCACTGCCCTAATGATTTCCAAGGCAAAGCGGCTACGATTTTCAGGTGATCCACCATAAGCATCTTCCCGTTGATTTGTTCCTTCCCAAAAGAACTGGTCGATTAAATAGCCGTGAGCGCCATGCAGTTCGACCGCATCAAAGCCAAGCTCTTTGGCATCTGCTGCCCCTTGGGCAAAAGCATTGACCACATCGTCGATATCTTGCTGTGTCATCGTGTGACGATTGACCTTACCGGGGACATTCATTCCTGAGGGACCAAAACCGGGGACATCGCCCTCAGGTAGAGTACCAGCCCTACGCATAGCCCCAACATGCCAAAGTTGAGGTGCAATTTTTCCGCCTGCAGTATGCACCGCATCAACCACCTTCTTCCAGCCAGCCAGCCTAGCCTCTCCGTGAAAATAAGGCACGCCAGGGTAGCCACTCGCCCCTATATGGCCAACGCAGGTACCTTCAGTAATGATCAAGCCAACACCACCCTCAGCACGACGCCGATAATAATCGACTACGTTTGCACCAGGAATATTGTCATTCGGTGAAAAGTTACGCGTCATTGGCGCCATAACGATTCGGTTTTTTAGGATCATATTGCCTATATTGAAGGGTTGAAACAGAGGGTTGTCAGTGCTCATTGGTTATATATTCTCATTGTTATTAAAATCTTACGCAGGCTAATCAGCCATTAATGTTACTCAAAATGGGGTAGCTAATCAGGTTATTGTTTGACTGATGAGTACCCGTACTGACTTCACTTCTGGTATCACGCCTTTAATTGACTAAAACAATATGCGTCACGGCAGCAATCAACGCAATGACTAAACCAACAAGTGATCGCACACTGCCTATGTTGAGTATTGCCGATGCTGGGAAAGCGAATGTTTTCTCTAAGGCGGCAAGCTTAAACCCATGGTGCTCGCTGCGAAAGGTGTCCACTAAGAGTTCACCAAGATCTTTGCGGCTTCGGTACCGCATTAAGGCGGTTGTTGTCCATCCATCGACGACCTCACAATTAAGGTTTTCAATGTTTCTTGCCTGAGCTAAGCCAACAAAGTAAGGATGTCCGGCCCTTTTAATTAACTTACCAACAAAAATCGATGTGTACTTGTTTAACAGTTCTCGTGATTCGTTCTTGGGTTCTTTTAGAAGCAACAGATTAACCATAAAGAACTCTTTGCCATCATCATTGGCAAAGAAATTACGGAAACTCGCCATAGACTCTTCACTGAGTTCAGTCTGCTCAACACAAGCCATATAACGGTTTAGATCCTGCTCTGAAATTTTGCTCCCAAAGCCAACGTACCAGGCCCAAAATAAACAATAGGCTACAATTGCAACGCCCCAAATTATCATCAAAGTAGCCACTTAACTCTTCCCCTGCTAATAAGTTTTAACATAAAAAGTCCACGACAGGCTCGCCAAGCACTTAAGCTCTTGGTGGCAACCCATGCACCATCGTTAAAAATTCCATTTTGGTGCCTGCACGTCTATGCTCACTCAACGCCTGATATTCTTCATCCGCCCACCAGTCTTTAGCTGCCTGTTCTGATGGAAAGCTAAAGATGATCATCCTGCCTGATCTAGGAGCAACACCCTCCAACGTAATGGGATTATCATCAAAGGTCACAAACTGACCCCCAAAACGCTTTAGAATCGGGAAAAAACCTTTCTCGTACTGACGATACTCATTCACATCAGTAACTGCCAAATTGACCAACATATAAACCGGTACATCACTCATGACTTACATCCTCATTAGTTGTTTTTGCTAATTCGTTAAATAGCGCTTAGCCACTCCGCTACAGCACTGCCTATTTCATCGGGAGAGTCTTCTTGAATAAAATGGGTTCCAGCAACTGTCACTTCTTTTTGATTGGGCCATGTGCGACAAAAATCTCTCGCTTTACCCGTCAAGATAGATCCCGGCTCTGCATTAATAAAAAGCTTGGGTAAATCAGTACTGGCTGCCATCCATTGCCCATAGCTATCCACCAGTTTAACCATATGAGCAGGCTCATTGTCGATCGGAATCTGGCGAGGCCAGTTTAGGGTAGGCTGCCGATCATCCGGCCTAGAAAATGCACGCCTGTAATGGTCCATTTCCTCTTCACTCAAATCACGTATCACTGAACTTGGCAGTACTGCCTCAACAAACATATTGCGCTGCAACACCAGATCTTCGCCTTTTTCTGATCTAAATCCTTTAAAAATACCACGTGCAGACTCAGGCCAATCATCCCAAGTCACCGGACAGACAATACCTTCCATATAGGCAACGCCCCGAACAGCATCAGCGTGCATCTGTGCCCAATGAAACCCAAGGGCACTACCCCAATCATGAATAACTAAGGTTACATTTTCGTTAATATCAAGTTCTTCAAGTAAGCCGACTAGGTAATCATAGGCAACCTGAAAAGTATAGCGCTCAGGGCCTTCGCTAGCGGGAAGCTTGTCCGAGTCACCCTGACCAATCAAGTCGGGCGCAATGACTCGACCCATCCCTTCAAAATGAGGAATGACATTTCGCCAAAGATAGGATGATGTAGGATTTCCATGCAACAAAACAATAGGGTCACCCTCTCCCACATCAACATAGGCAATAGTTTTGCCTTTAATGGTTTTAAAGCTTTTCGCGTATGGCATATCAGCACTAATCATTTGCAGTACTCTCACATTAAAAAAATTCTCGAAATCATACACCGTTTGAGGTCTGACTTATGAGCCCCAACAAGTAGTCTACGATCAACCTATTCGATAACCTCTCAGTAACAGATTAAAACGCAACCATATGGTATATTTACATTATGGCATGGTCAATGCCATAATTACCCGCGGCAGTAGATCATAAAAACACCACCTGGTGCTGTGGTCACTTTAGTTTTTAATGTCTGCTCTCCTTCTTAGGCAACATAATCTTGACGGTAAATATTATGACAAGTATGCAACTCGATATCAGACAGGGTATTCACGTATTAACACTTACAAACACGGAGAATGGCAACGAAAACACATTGACGACCGAGGTCTTGAATGAGTATTTAACGGCATTGGACGAAGTAGAAAGCTATCAAGGTAACACCGCACTGATGATTACTTGCGAACATGAAAAAACCTTTTCTACGGGTATTAACTTGGATTGGCTGAACGCTCAAAATGAGGCTGGCAAGCAACAATTCTCAGATCTATTTAATACCGTTCTGTGCCGTATCGCTCTATTAAACGCTCCCACAATAGCCTGTATCAATGGTAATGCCTATGCCGGCGGCGCTATTCTCGCTACCGCCGCAGATTACCGAGTAATGCGTAACGATCGTGGCCGATTTTGTTTCCCAGAAGTTAACATTAAGATCCCATTCACTCCAGTAAGTCGCGATACAGTTCGGTTGCTACCGAACGAAAAAGCATACAAGGATATGGTGCTTACGGGTGTGGCGTACACCGGAATAGAGTGCCTTGAACGCGATCTAGTTCGAAGCATTCACCCTGTTAATGAATTGCAAACTGCAGCGCTAGAACTAGCAATACAGCTCGCACAAAAGGATCGCTATACTTACTGCCACATTAGGAATGGCTTCAGAGCGGCGATGGCCGCACACGCCTCACGCATGGGCTTAAACTATATCGGCGACGCTCCAGAGGAATTATAAATATGAAGATCGTGTACGCCGCACTCTTAATTGTCTACGTCCTCGGACTAAGTTGGTATGGAGGCTCAGGTGACCCTGTAGAGGACGCAGAACTCGAGACCTATATTAAATCGATGGCAAGAAACTCAGATGCACGCGGTAAAGATAGCAGCAAAGCTGCTAAATACATGCGCGCATTAGCCGCACGGGATGACGGTAACGAATTTGTCATGGTCAACCTAATCCGCTTTAGAGGAAAATCGCTGTACCCGAAGGATTCACCCTGGGCGGAGGAGAGTGACCCCATGCTGGCCGATGCCCGTTATGGCGAAGGTGTTATTCCACTGTTACTCAAGCGCGGTAGCCTACCTATTTTTGTATCATCGGTGAGTGGTGGGTTCATCAATGAAACAACCCATGCTGAATGGGATACGGTCGCGATGGTGCGCTACCGCAGTGTGCGCGACATGTTGCAAATGATGGTAGAAATGTCATCAACCGACCTTGCGGACCACAAATGGGCGGCTATCGAACAGACGCATGTGTTCCCTGTAAAACCCAAAATCAGTCTAGTATCATTACGATTGATTATCGGAATAATACTGCTCTTGTTTGCGACGGCGGTGCGCTACCTTGTAAACTTGCTCAAACGTAAAAACAGCCAAGTAGACTAATATTCTCAACTACGACCATAAAAGGGTGCAATATGAAAACTAGAATTACTGAAATGCTGGGTATCGAACACCCGATCATTCAAGGTGGCATGCATCATGTCGGTCTTGCTGAGTTAGCCGCAGCCGTATCAAATGCCGGTGGTCTAGGTATCATTACGGGTCTGACTCAGGGAACACCTGAAAAACTAGCCAACGAAATTGCCAGATGCCGTGAAATGACTGACAAACCCTTCGGCGTCAATCTTACCTTTCTGCCATCTCTCACCCCTCCCGACTACCCTGGATTGATTCAGTCTATTATCGACGGTGGTGTTAAGCTGGTTGAAACAGCCGGCAACAACCCAGCGCAGTGGCTACCCATACTCAAAGAAAACGGAATTAAAGTCATCCATAAATGCACCTCTGTTCGCCACGCACTAAAAGCAGAGTCTATTGGCTGCGACGCGGTGTCAGTAGATGGTTTTGAGTGCGGCGGGCACCCGGGTGAAGATGATGTCCCTAACTTTATCCTACTGCCAAGAGCCGCTGATGAATTAACCATTCCTTTTGTCTCGTCCGGTGGTATGGCCGATGGCCGCAGCTTGGTCGCATCACTCGCGATGGGGGCTGAAGGAATGAATATGGGCACTCGATTTATTGTCACCGAAGAAGCCCCTGTGCATGAAAATGTTAAGCAGGCCATTATTAACGCATCTGAGTTAGATACCCGATTAGTAATGCGCTCTCTTCGCAATACTGAGCGAGTACTTAACAATCCGGCTGTGGAACGTTTATTACAAAAAGAAGCCGCATTAGGCGCTGACTTAAAATTTGAAGACATTGTTGAGGAAGTCGCTGGCGTCTACCCGAAAATCATGAAAACTGGCGATATGGATGCCGGCGCTTGGTCCTGCGGTATGGTTGCAGGTCTAATTCACGACAAACCTACGGTAAAACAACTGATCGACAACATCATGGCGGAAGCCGATACAATTATTAACCAGCGCTTAACAAGCCTATAAACCCAACTCGGAGTAACCACAACAATGGCTACAAATTTATTTGATCTGACCGGAAAAATTGCATTAGTGACTGGCGCCAGCCGCGGAATTGGTGAGTCCATCGCTAAACTACTCGGCGAACAAGGTGCTCACGTCATTGTGTCCAGCCGTAAACTAGATGATTGCCAGATCGTCGCTAACACCATTATTGCTGCAGGTGGAAGTGCGGAAGCCTTGGCCTGCCACGTTGGAAATATGGACGACATTAGCAGCTGTTTTGAGCATATCAAGCAGGCTCATGGCAAGCTCGACATCCTTATCAATAATGCCGCAACCAATCCATACTTTGGTGACATTCTTGATACAGACCTTGGTGCGTACACCAAGACCGTCGACGTCAACATTCGCGGATACTTCTTTATGTGTGTTGAAGGCGGCAAATTAATGCGTGACAACGGCGGTGGTAGCATTGTGAACACTGCATCCATCAATGCCTTGAAGCCCGGCCCCATGCAAGGAATCTACTCAATATCTAAGGCCGCTGTCGTCAACATGACTCAAGCCTTTGCCAAAGAGTGTGGCCGCCACGGAATACGCGTAAATGCCCTACTTCCAGGGCTCACTAAGACTAAATTTGCTGGCGCTCTATTTGCCAATGAAAAAATATTAGAGGCGGCGATAAAAAACATTCCTCTGCATCGGCATGCCGAGCCGGATGAAATGGCGGGAACCGTACTTTACTTGGTGTCAGATGCATCAAGCTACACTACCGGTGAATGCATCGTCGTAGATGGCGGCTTTACCCTTTAATTCTATTTGGGGGCAAGTTCCATAAAAAAAGGCTCCTAATGGGGCCTTTTTTGTTCACCTCTTTTACATTTCACCCGCACGCCCGGTATAGAGAGAATGCGGAAGCCCATACAAAATATATTCGGCAGTCATTTGGATTGAGGCACCAACTTAGCCTCGACATCTAACAAAGGGGACACTAAGGCGTGAGACTGCACCCTCTGCGCAAACCGCTTGAAATTAGGCCAACGGTCTTCATCGACAAAATAGCCGCCATATCCTGCGTTTACAAACGGGCTCACTAAGCTAATATCTGCAAGACCAAAATCACCAAACAAAAACCCCGCCTGCGGTGCTTGGGTTTCTAGATAATCAAGAATGGGAGGCAATTGTTCGTTGATAATTTTTCCAACCAACACCTCGTCACTAGATTGCTGGAGCACATTTACCCGCATGAAGCGCTGAAAAAAGATTCCACCAGTTAATTCTGTCACCTTAGTCCCACCCAAGGTGACCAACCAACGCGCCCACGCTCTATCAACAGGCTTAGTCGGATAAATGGGGGTCTTCGGATACAGGTCTTCAAGATACTCACAGATTACCGTTGAATCACTGATTTTAAGGTCTCCATGCTCAAGAGCAGGTATCTTGCCCAAAGGGCTAATCTTAAAAAAATCAGCTCCCTGATTGAATGGCATCTGAAAAGTACTATCGTACTCTATACCCTTCATAGCGAGCACTACTTTGACCTTACGAACATAGGGGGAAAGAATTGCGCCGTGGAGTTTAATCAATGTTTTACCTCTATATTAAATTAACTACCTAGTAGAGCCTAGTTTAGGCTGATCAATGTTTGGTATCAAGATAATGACACAACAACTGTCACCATGTTAGGATTCCCAGCATATTTTATAGTCCCCTTTAGGCTCACTATCCTTAAACCGTCGGAGAAATAATGACTCAGGTAAATACCCTTAACGAGAAAGCATTAACGGCCTATCTTGAAGCGAACATGGACGGGTTTAAGGGGCCTCTTACGGCAACAAAATTTCCTGGCGGGCAGTCCAACCCCACTTTCAGGCTGAATGCCGCCTCAGGAAGTTATGTCATGCGGCGTCAGCCCCCAGGCAAGCTACTTAAGTCAGCGCATGCTGTAGACCGTGAGTTTCGCGTCATTAGCGCCCTGGCGAATACCGGGGTACCCGTGGCAGAGGCGTATCACCTGTGTGAAGACCCAAATGTCATAGGGTCAATGTTTTATATAATGGAATTTTGTGACGGCAATATTCACTGGGCGTCAAAGCTTGATAGTGCCGCGAACAATGAACAGCGTGCGAAGATGTATGACGAGATGAATCGAGTACTCGCTGCTATTCACAGCGTGGATATCGAAAAAGTAGGTTTGGCCGACTACGGGCGTCCAGGTAACTATTACGAGCGACAATTCAATCGGTGGTCTAGCCAGTATAGAGCGTCAGAAATGACTGTCATTCCAGAAATGGACAAGTTAATTGATTGGCTTGGCGCTAACATTCCTGAAGACGACGGCAAGGTCTCCTTGGTTCACGGCGACTATCGCTTAGATAACCTAATGTTCAGTAAAGATGATGAGAAAATTGTTGCGGTATTGGATTGGGAGCTCTCCACGTTAGGGCACCCCTATGCAGACCTAGCCTACCAGTGCATGGGCCTGCGCCTGCCAGTTCGCGATATTAAAAACGTTATGTCAGGCCTAGGTGGTATTGACGCTCAAGCATTAGGTATTCCTACCGAAAAGGAATATGTTGCCAACTATTGTCAGCGCATGGGTATCGATAAGATTGATAACTGGAGTTTCTACTTAGCGTTTAGCTGCTTTCGTCTTGCCGCCATTACTCAGGGGGTTGCCAAACGTGGTGCCGATGGCAATGCTTCTAGCCAAGCTGCATTAGGGTATGGGGCAATGGTTCAACCTTTGGCGGTGATGGGCCTAGAGAGCATAAAAGGCGAGGCTTAACGGATGAAAAAAACTCACTTATCAGGCATAGGTCTAGCCCTAGTAATTGCGGTGGCTTTATTGGGGCCCCGCGTCAACATGGATATCTCCCTAGACAAGGTGATACTCCCAAATAATTTGGATCTTTACTTGTCCGAATCAGAATCTCGCTTTGATGATATTACCCAGGGCACAGAAAAAGTAATCATGTGGGCCGGAACACCGGGCGAAAAAACCGCTATTTCAATTGTTTCTTTTCATGGTTTTTCTGCCACCCGGCAGGAGTTATCACCCTTGGCTGACACTGTCGCTAAATCTCTAAATGCTAATCTGTTTTACACGCGCATAGCAGGTCATGGTCGCGGCGCAGATGGCATGGTTGATGGTAGCGTCAATGGATGGGCTAATGATGCCAATGAGGCACTTGAAATCGGTCGCAGACTCGGTAATAAGGTCATCTTAATCGGCACTTCCACAGGGTCTACATTAGCAACATGGCTTGCCTTACAGTCGACTAATACAGATCTAAGCGCGATGATTCTTCTGTCCCCAAATTTTTACAGTGCCGACAGCAACATGAGTATGCTGCTGTGGCCCTGGGGCCAACATATTGCTGAGGCTTTGATAGGTAAGGTTCGCCACTGGGAGTCAAAAAATCCGCTGCATGAAAAATACTGGGCGAATGATTATGCAACGAGCTCAATACTTCCCTTAATGGGGCTGCTCAAGATAGTCAATGACGCTGACATTGAAAACATTAATACGCCGACACAGATGATTTATTCCTCTAAGGACAAAACCATTAGCGTTCCTGCCGTTATAGACACTTTCGCACGATTAGGTTCTGAACAAAAAGAACTTGTTGAATTTAACGCCACGGAAGACCCAGATTTTCATGCGTTAGCAGGCGATCTGATGTCGCCAACATCAACAGAGATTCTTGCGGGAAAAATCACCATTTTTATCAACAATACGCTTAACTAGACGCTATCGGCTGACTTTTGACACTAAGATAAGAACTCCTCACTAACTGTCCAAAGCCGTTCTGCTTGTTCGCTGTCCACCGCCCAAGGAGCTACACCAAAATAGCGCCCGCCTGGAGTGTCTTGCTGCATCACCGCGACGTCACAGTTTTCACAGTAAACACCGCCAATGTCATCAAGTTGGGGGCTAGTTGCTGCCCACAATGTAGTAGTCGCGCCCTGCGAGGGGGTTTTAAACATAGTTGCTGCCATCTCTGACGGCTGGCCATCTTCAGCAAGCCAGCCAAGTGCCACCATTTCCTGAAGATCAAGATGCCGCTGCAATGGCGTCATTATTCCCCCGGGATGGACCGCAAAGGCTCTAATGCCGCTGTCCTTCATGCGTTGGTCAAGCGCTATGGCAAATAGACTATCTGCAGTTTTCGACTGCCCATAGGCCTGCCACTTGTCATATTCGTTGGCAAAGTGGATATCGTCCCAACGAATTGCCGATAACTTATGACCCGTAGAAGACAGCGCCACGACCCTTGCATTTCCAGACATTTTTAGCGCCGGGAGGAGCCCTAAGGTAAGTGCAAAGTGGCCCAGATGATTAGCCGCAAACTGCAGCTCCCAGGCATTACCGACCCGAGTTTCTGGGCACGCCATAACACCTGCGTTATTAATCAAGATGTCGATCGAATTCACGATAGAACTAATATTTGCTACGCAGGCATGGACGGAATTGATGTCGGCCAAATCAAGTTTAATGACATCACTCTCATCAACAATATCCTTGAGCGCTGCCCGCGCCACATCGACGCGTCTAGCAGGAACCAGTACCCGTGCACCACAACCAACAAGACCGCGAACTGTTTCAAGACCTATGCCTGAATATCCACCGGTGACTACCGCAACTTTTCCTGATAAATCTATATCGGCCAATACCTGAGTAGGTTCACTTTTTGCACCAAATCCTGAATTGATCGGCTTTTGTTGATTTGAGATCATAGTATTTTCTTCTTTTGATAGTCGGCTGTGCGTAATATTGTCTCAATTATCACCGATGCAAGTCCAGTCCAGCAAGTACCTTTGACATACCACCAACCGACAACTTGACGCTGACTGTGGGGCACTGTTATTCCAACTAGTTATCATTTGGGGCTTAGGGTACTGGTCGTTGTTAACACGGCCACACTCAAATTGAACACTTTACTTGGTCATACTGGACATCAAAGCTACACTAGGGCGATACATCTCATTGAGGGTTTCCTTTGTTCTCTTATCGGTCAGCTAATTTTCGCAGCTATAGTCAGCTCGCACTCATCGTTGTGGCGGCAGGAGCGATTTATCCCCTACTCTATCTTCGGCAAAATTTCGAACTCTCGATATTGGAAGCCTTTAGTATTACCCAGACACAACTCCGTTACTGCAGTTCAATGCTTGGTATTATTTTCATGGTTACTTATATACCCAGTGGCTGGCTAGCGGATCGATTTTCGTCGCGTAAATTACTCTCATTCTCGTTGCTAGCAACCGCTTTACTAGGACTATGGTTTTCAACCATGCCCTCCTACTCGTCGCTATTAGTCATCTATGGCGCTTGGGGCGTGGCAACAGGCCTAACTTTTTGGTCTGCGCATATTAAGCTTGTAGCCATGCTGGCAGATAAAGATCAACAGGGTAGATTCTTTGGTATTCTTGATGGCGGCCGCGGGTTGGTTGAAGCACTATTAGCCACTTTTGCAATAGCGTTATTTGCCTACATCTTAAGCCAAGACGCCGGAGCAACAAAGATGGCCCTGCAGCAAGTTATTTACCTATATGTGGCTGTTCTTCTCGTCGTATCGCCCCTAGTGTACTGGCTACTTGATGATCGAGAAGAGGACACAGATATATCTGAGGAGTCAACTAAGAGCGTATTCATTGACGATTTAAAGGACGTTCTCAGTCGTCGTGAAATATGGCTATGCGCTATCTGTATCGTGTGCGGTTATCAATTGTTTTATGCGACGTATTCCTTCTCCGCGTACTTACAGCAAAACTTTAGTCTCACTGCGGTTATGGTTGGATACATCACCGTCGCGAAACTATGGATGAGGCCGATTGGCGGCATTGCTGCGGGTTTCATTGGCGACTGGCTTAATCCCGAAAAAGTACTGTCAATACTCTTGGTGCTAGCCTCATTGTCATTAGCAATGATGGCATTTGTCCCTGCAAGCTCTGCCGCCCTGCTAATGATAGTGCTCGTGCTACTGATTGGATTACTTACCTACGGTGTTCGAGGCCTCTACTGGGCCACATTAGGTGGATGCAACGTTCCTAATAAGATCAAGGGCCTAGCCATCGGCATCATTTCAGTGATTGGCTATTTTCCTGAAGTTTATCTACCACTTCTTAGTGCACCCCTAATAGAAAATTATCCAGGCGGGCTTGGTTATAAGATCTATTATTTGATTGTAGCGACCTGCGGTCTTCTAGGTGCATACGCGGCGTACCTGCTGGCACGACCGAAAGCCTGAGCCAAGTATGTACTACTTGGCCATTAGACTAGCTTGAACTGCTTTTTAAGATGCTCAATGATGTCATTAGACTCATAGAGCCAATGAACGGTGCCATCTGCATTGTCGGTACGCAAACAAGGGACTTTGTGCCGTCCGCCCTCTCGCACCAATTCAGACTTAATGTCGAGGTCATTTTTCGCATCACGTAGTTCTATATTCAGCGAGTGCCGTTTAAGCTCTCGACGGACCTTTACGCAAAATGGACAGGTCTTGAACTGGTACATAGCCATGCTAGCCGTAACATCATCTATGACTTTCTGTGCAGATACTTCTCTTGCCACAGGTTTAGGTGAAGTAAGCGCATCGAGAAGTAATATAACCTGACCTAAAATCCATCTAACTACTTTCATCTTTTTGCCTCAGCACTATGACTAGAGGGTGCTAACTTATCCATATAGGCAGCGGACGCGACCAACCAAACCACCAAGACCGCTTCAGCTGCAATTAAGCTAGTGGCTAAATCTGCGCCGTGGGCTGCCCAAGCAAGCACTCTAAGAACTGCAGTCATGCCAAGCAGTAAAGCGGCTAAACGTAACAATCCACTTTTAGACTTAATAACGCCATATATAGTAATGACAGCAGAAAATGCAAAAAAAGCACCTAGATCGGCAAGCTGAGTACTTCTGCCTATACCGTCGAGTAAGGGCATGCCAAGATCAGCAACAACCGAACTCGGCTGCACGATAAACAAAAGTGCATTGGCTAGGAGAGGAATGCCGGGAACGATGGCAATGATTTTAAATAGGGTTGTGTTCACAGTGAGTCCTTAGGTTATCAATCGGGTTTGTTATGTTTTATTACTTTTCCTGCTTTCATCACAAAATCAACGTCTAGCAATTCCTGAATGTCGGCCAACGGGCTTCCATTAATTGCAATAATATCAGCATGTTTATTGGCTTCAATAGAACCCAGCACATCACTGTGATCAATTAAATCTGCAGCACTGACCGTTGCAGACTTTAAAATATCAGCCGCACTCATACCAGCATTAAACATTAACACCGCTTCTTGCGCATTAGTGCCGTGACGAGAAACACCACTATCGGTGCCATAAGCTATTTTAACACCAGCTTGATGCGCTTTGCTGAAATTGGATGTCATCGCACTGGCAACGTTAACTGCCTTAGTTTTAATAGCATCAGACATGAAATCACTATGCCGGGCCATGGTCAGGACGGTATTACCCGCTAGCAATGTAGGTACAAGATAGGCGCCGTTTTTCTTAAACAACCGTATGCTTTCCTTGTTGGCATAACTACCATGCTCGATGCTATCAACACCGGCTCTAAGTGCTGCATTAATGCCGTCTGCACCATGGGCATGGCTGGCCACCTTGCGACCTAAAGAATGAGCGGTGTTAACAACCTCCTTTAATTCATCAATCTCCATTTGCTGGGCAGTCCCAGTGTCGGTGTCGGATAACACTCCACCGGTTGAGGTGATTTTTATAATATCCGCACCAAACTTGATCGCTCTGCGCGTTGCCCTGCGGCAGTCATAAGGGCCATCACAAATGGTCTTAGCAGTGTACATGTCGAGTAAATCCGGGCTTACTCCATCAACGTCCCCATGTCCTCCTGTGACTGAAACGCCTCCAGACGCAATGATTCGAGGGCCTTCGACCCACCCCTTCTCAATGGCGTCCCGCAGCGCGTAAAGCTGCTCTGGTCGGGCGCCAAGGTCCCGCACTGTGGTAAAGCCCGCCATGAGTGTTTTATGCGCATAATGTACGCTGGCCATGGCAACATCAGATCCAGACATACGCAGCGCTTCTCTATCGTTATTTGGTCCTAGCTCGCTCTGCAGATGAACGTGCATATCCATCAGACCTGGCATAACAAAACTTGAGGACAAATCGATTAACCTAGCATCACCACCAATCTCGTCAATTCCAACAAAACCGTCCTTAACCGCGACAATTTTGCCGTGCTCAATCACTATGGTTTGTTGGGAAAGGGCTTCCTCTCCGGGTACCGCGAGAAGCGTACCAGCGTGAATAACTTGGACGCCCGCAGATACTGACATTGAAAAAATTGTGCCCAATATCCATAAACTGCGGACAATCAATCTACATTTTGACTTTAAGCTAGTATTTTCATAACCATTAAGTGCTTTACTCATCACCGTCATCCTTATATCACTAACAAAAAAGAGTGCCACTTAAATAAGCTCACTCAAAATGAAAACCTCTATAACATCATTTTACCCCATTAACTAAGTCTGCTCTTGGCGAATGTCTATGAACACCGTCCTGTGGTATCAGTCTGGCGTCACGCAGTAATGCGGGTGATCTTTTTTCGCTCTTTATCATCGCGGAAGAACTGCCTTGTATGGATACACTATCAGACCACGTTTTAGAGTCATCCAACACCAGTGGCGCGGCCAAAGCTTGAGCTAACGTCGCAGCATCGGTGAATTCTGGGAGTACCCTAGTGGCGACAAACGATACTCTTGGCTTAATCCATGACTCCCCAATTCTGTCTCGTTGCCCCCAAACAATATCGCTGTACTGCTGGTCACTAACCGCTACATCTCTGCTAACACCATATCGCGTAACCATCATGAAGCCATCAAACAAAATCGCCAAGTCTTCTCTAGTAGAGCTATAACTATAAAACTGCGGCGCACCTTCAGTTGCAAACATCTCCGCCACATCCATCATAGTGTAAGATTTTTGCAGTTCAGTAATAAGGTCTGGATTTCTAAATCGCACCTGAGCCAATTTAGTTAATTCGTTTTCCCCTCCAGAGGCATACAGTGGATCGAGAGGGTAATTGACCTGAAGATAATCCGACTCAATCTCACCTGCTTGATACACTTCTACCACAGCATTATAAACCGTCCGTGAATTTGAATAGGTCAACCACCTTGTGCTTGGAAAATAGTCATTTGCATGAGCCAATTCATGATATAAGAGACTAGCGAACGAGTACTCTGCGTCCGCAAGTGAGCGCGAAAGACGAAGGCGTATAGGATAGTAAAAATACGCGTAGTCATTATTTTTGACATATCGCCACGGCATCTCAAACTGCAGTTCTGCGCCAAAACCCGCTCTATAATCTGGTGCTTGATTAATCGTATCTCTTTGTTCAGGCGTTTCCCACAAATCACTAGGATCAAGATAAATGGCTGCTGAAGTTGGGTTATAAAACGACGGGCGAATGTCGTATGAAATGACGATTGCAGTCGTCGCACGAAGTAAGTTTTTAAAATCGTCATTAAAGTCATAATTTTCAAGAAACTTCTTGAACTGGTCACCCATCCACTGATGAGAAACAATCACCCTATCCATTATGTCATCGACAGAAGGCGTTGTAGTCACTTGAGCAATCAAAGGTGACTGGGCAAAGGTACAGACGTCGTATCGACTATTGTTCGAATAAACACAATCTATTAACTGTTGCCCTGCCGTCGAGTTCGGATTGTATAAGAATACATCAGCAATTCGACTCGTAAATGGAGCATTGTCCGCAGGTACCGCTATGCTGCTGTTTTCAACCAAAATACCAATTTCATCGCTATAATTTTGACCATCAATGGCCCCCGTTAAGGAAAACTTGAGTATGGTATCTTGGGTCACATCCGGTGCATCAAAGAAAATAGCGACTTCACCATCGGTTGATGTTTCACTAAACGTAACTGTTGGTCCCTCTGTTTGACTCCATACCCATGAGTCTTTGTTAATCGCCGTTGACCCAAAATCATTTGTCACATAGCTAACCAACGATACTGCGCTGCCCTCAAGCGCGGCATGCCCCAGACGAATTGTTAGCTCAGCCAGATCTTCAGTTACAGTAAAAGTGTGAGTCAATGTGTTATCAGTAGAATTATCAATCTTATAGTCAACTTCGAAGCTATAGTTTCCAACCTCGGGAGGGCTAAACCCAACAACCTTACTATCTTTGGCATAAAAGCTAAGTTCAGCCCCTGCAGTTTGCCGCCAACTGATACTAGATATCTCATTGCCCGGCACAAACAAAATAAGCTCAGTTGACTGCCCAATAGAAACTGACGTCTCTAATTGGATAATTTCCCCAGGTGCTGGTGCTGGTGGTGCAGGTGGTGGTGGATCGCCTATAGTATCGGATCCTGACGAACCTCCACCGCAACCCGCTAGCAGTAAAGATATAAATATTAAAAGCAGGACTTTACTCTTCACAAAATAAAAAAACATACTAGGCGTCTCCAGTTAACTCATTGATAATTCATTCCGTTGAATCCATTTTTTTCATAGGGTTCCAAAAGACACCTGGCTTAATCGATCTTTGACTAAGCCGACCCAAAATATACTACTAGATTCTTACAACAGATTTTATAGTGACCCTCTAATTAAACAAAGGATCTTTTTCAGTCACAGCAAGCGAAGTTTCACCCTTAAATTCATTACTCTCCTAAAAGCCGCCATTAAGATAATCGATCGTCATGTGCGTTAAGGCTTTAACACCCACCGGCAAAGCACCATCGTCGATAATGAACAGTGGGGAATGATTGCCGGCGGTGCTTGAGAGGTCGGCTCCAATTTTATTGACCCCTAAGTAAAAATAAAAGCCCGGAACCTGCTGAGCAAAGAAACTAAAGTCTTCAGCACCCATGCTACGGCCTGACCTATATACCATGTCTTTGCCAACGATATCCCTCAACGTGGGCAATACCCTCTGCGTTAGATCAGGGTCATTAACGGTTACCGGGTAGTTATCGCCATTAGGGAGCAACACCTCAACCGTGGCGCCTGCCATCGCGGCGGTAGTTTCAGCTATTTTTCGCAGCTCAATGAATATTTGTTCCCTAATAGCAGGATCAAAGGTTCTTATGGTTCCCTCCATCTCAACAACGTCGGGGATAATATTGCTTCTAACACCACCATGAATACTGCCCACTGAAATGACCGCAGGAGATTCAGTTAGGTTCAGCTTTCTCGATATAATAGTTTGTATATTATTGCCAATCTGAAAGGCAACCATAATTGGATCTATGGACTCCCATGGGGTAGAACCATGCGCTTGACGCCCTTTAATAGTAAATTTCCAAGCGTCAGACGCAGCCATAAATGGACCCTCTCGATAGCCAATAATACCGTGGGGCGCATTGGTCACGTGCAATCCGAAGATAACGTCAGGTTTATTGGTCTTCCAGATTCCTTCCTTTAGCATTAATTTGGCGCCACCCTCCTCGCCGACTGGCGCACCCTCTTCGGCGGGTTGGAATATAAACATCACACTGCCTGCAAGCTCATCTCGCACCGACGTCAAAAACTCTGCCACACCCATTAAAATAGCAACATGCGCATCGTGGCCACAGGCATGCATCACCCCAACCTCTTGACCGTTGTAGGTATCTGTTTGCGCCGACGCAAATGATAAACCTGTCATTTCCGTGACGGGCAGGCCGTCCATGTCAGCTCGTAAAGCCACCAAAGGTCCGGGTTTGCCACCTTTAAGAATTGCAACGACGCCGGTATGAGCGATCCCTGTTGTAACCTCAAGCCCTAAACTTCGAAGATGATTCTCAACCTTCTTTGACGTCTTAAACTCTCTGTTAGATAACTCGGGAAATTGATGCAAATCATGTCGCCATTCAACGACCTTTTTCATGAGTGGCTCTAGATCATTGTCCAGTTGAGCTTGTAATTGCTCAGTGCTGGCAGCACTAAAAGGAACATAAGAAAGGCAAAGCATTAAGCCTAGAATTTTTGTTTTTATCTGCATCATTTAGCCCCTGATCTTAAGTTTAACGAAGTACATAACTCCCAACGTTTATTCTACGTTATGATAAATACTCTGCACATCATCTAGATCATTCAGCATTGCGGTAAATGTTTCAAATGTTTCGACGTCATCACCCACCAGTGGGGCTGTGTTTTGTGCAATAAACTGAATTTCATCAACCTCATACTCTATCTCGCCAAAAGCGTCGTTCAACGACTTCTTAGCTTTAAATGATTCTGTGTGCGGCGCAAAGACGGTTAGCATGCCCTCCTCGTTTTCAATATCTACGACATCAACATCAGCCATTAATAAAGCATCTAACACCGCCTCTTCGTCCTGTCCGGAAAACATCAAAATAGTTAGATGATCAAACATATGGCTAACAGAACCTTGGGTGCCTATCTTGGTTTTAGTCTTGCTGAAGCACAGTCGCACATCATTAAATGTGCGACTTGGGTTGTCCGTTAAACATTCAATAATGACCATACAGTTACCTGGGCCATACCCTTCGTAACGAGCTAGTTCAAAATTCTCTCCGGCTCCACCTTTAGCTTTCTCAATGGCTTTTTCGATAACATGCGAGGGTACCTGATCTTTCTTAGCGCGCTCAATAATACTGCGCAGACTTAAATTGCCAGTAGGATCTAATCCGCCAGCCTTAGCAATCACATAAATCTCGCGACCATATTTGCTATAAACTTTTGCTTTGGCGTCTGATGTTTTCGCCATAGAGTCTTTGCGGTTTTGATAGGCTCTGCCCATGATAAAATCCCATTCTAGAAACAAAAACGTATTCTATAACAGGCTATCAGCTGGAGCACTGATTTTGGCTATTAAATGGCACGACTAAAAATATAATTGCTTAAAAGCTATTATATTTTCTCCACAAGAAGAGCGACAAATAAACGAGTAAGACCGGCTCAATTAGCACCAAGAGACCAACCAAGCCGTTATCCGACATAGTCCCCAAAAAAGCTGATAACTGTTCAAACTCATCGCCAGCGAAAACTAAGGGCAAAATGATCGCTGCCATCGCTATTACCTTAAACCCTGTGTAGAGTAAGCAAACAACGAATAAACCACCAACTAGTAATTTTGCCATAGAACTATAATCCTGCCTATGAACCTATTCACGCTCGTTATCTTTATAGATGCCAATTCACACCTCAACTTTTCGCTCCAACTCGCCCTCATATAAACCTGTCACTTTTAAATTAGTATAGACGCTTATTTGAAAGTTGATTCAGTTAAGGGTATGTATTGGCAACAATGCAAGGAAATTATTCTGTGTTACTATTTAATATCAAATAATCGAAAAACCACACTAGAGGGTAACTCATGAAAAAATCATTATTCTTATTAGTAGCATTATGTTCAGCATTTACATACGCGCAAGAGTCATATAAACACCAGCCTGTAGCCAATAAAGCTGAATATTACGCGGGTAAATATAATGAAAGAAAAGATATGGGTGACCTATTAGCATGGGCCGGTAAATTCGAAGACTGGCAAAATGAATCTGGGCTCTATGCGAGTATGTCTACCTCAATTATGGTGCCCTACTTTATTCAAAACACCGCTGCTTCGGATATAGTTTGGCTGAATATATGGCCAACATCAACAGCACAATATAAAGGGCTAGAAAACTGGTTGGTAAACGGCGGCGAGTTGATGAGCAAATTGCCGGTCACTAACTCACAGGTAATCGATACAGCGCAGTGGCCCATCTCTGCACCTGAAGGAGAAGGCACCATTGGGATGGTTAGATACTCTGACTGCAAGCTAAAGGAAGGCGTGTCTGGCAGGCAAGCATTTGATGCTTATAAAGAGTTTGCCATAGCTGCAAAGGAAAAAGGCGACAACTTGGGCCGAAAAATGATCTTCCCAGCCGCTGGTGGCACCCAAGGTGATTATGATTATGTTTATACCTTGTATGCTAATAAAGTATCGGAACTTGGCGAAGCCTCAGACCTTTACTGGGCAGAAATCAATGGGTCAGATGAAGACGTGGCGCTAAATGAAGTAATAGAGTCTTGCACAAACTCTAGAATGTATTCGTCCATGAGCATCAAGGCGGCTACTAACTAGGCTTACAATAAGCTTAAAGACATATAAAAGCTCTAAAACTCTCTTAGGTTTTAGAGCTTTTTATTATGTTCAATGGTAGGTTGTTTCAGTACCGTTCAACTGTCACAGGTCTTATTTGTAATTGAAGTCACCATAATCAACTATTTCGTAGTAAATCATTGTCGCCAGAACGATATCTGGTATTTTTGAATAACATCTACAGCCCAATACTATTTAAAGTCTAGGTGATGGCTCAGATGCTGGTGAAAATTAACGATGGCCTTTTCAAAATAACCAAACGTAAAATGGCTATTGGCGCCACTTCCCGCAGACTCTTGGATAGCGCAGGCCGCCTCACGGTCTTCATCTTGACCTGACTCATTAACAAAAAGCGCATCGCGCATGGCTTCGTCCACCGTAATTGTATGGCCTTCGCTATCTTTGTTAATCATCCGGTAAACGACCCATTTGGATCGGGTTGGGCTTAGGGGCTCAAGAATAACCAGACTGGTGTGCTTTGATAGTACGGCGACACTAACATTGGGGAAGAGCAGATAAACAGAGGTTACCAAGCCATCAACACAACGTTTCTCGGGGGCTATTTGCCGTAACTTTTCGATTCGCCGAAAGGGAAATATCACTCTTGAATTAGGTCCAAAATTTTCCACTAACGTGACATTATCAAGACCATAAGGATAAAAAGTCTCTTTGTGCAGGGACTTAATATGGTATCCCTCCATCAATGTCTCAGTGAGCAACTTCCAATTAGCCTCGTCCGTTAGATCACCTTGTTCAAATAACGCCTGCTCTGGAGTAAAATAATCAAGCTTATCGTCTAGCATCTCTTCGGTGATACGACCTTCTTGCATCACATATACAATACCGCCCTTTTCCCTCGCACTGACTTCCACTAAGCCGTGCTCATCTGGATTAACACCAGGAAACCCCTCCTGTCCTGGGATGCTTTTAAGGTTGCCTTCCAGGTTATAGGTCCAGGCATGATACGGGCAGACAAAAGATCGAGAACAACCACTGCCTTTGGCGACCTGCATGCCACGATGCCGACATGCATTGATAAAAGCCCGCACAATGCCATCAAGGCCACGTACGACAACCAGTGGCGTTCCGGCCGCTTTACGGGCAATGTAACTGCCCCTATCTGGTAATGCGACTGACGGGCAATACGGCACCGCAAGACGTTTTAATAAGGCAATTTCAGCATCAAATCTTTCTTGGGACTGATAATTTTCAACAGGCTCTCGCCAAACCGTTTCACCTAAATCTGTAGTGTTATTGTCAATATGACTAAAAATACGCTCTATAACCTCTTGATCATTAAGCAGTACGGTCTTGTCGAGAGTTTCCTTCATTACACATCCATTTTCGTTTGTTGTTGTTTTTTCTGCTATTGAGCCATGTAATGAATAGGCGAAGACCAGGCGCGCTCCTGGATTGTGGTAGCCAAGTCAGATCTGGGTGCAACACCAGCACGAATGGCATCCCAGGTCGACCAACGACAGGTTGGATTTTCTAACGCGCGTGCATAATAAAAAGCGCGCTGATCAGCCCTAAAGTCTGGATCATGCCATAGGGTCGATAGTTGCGCCGCACCAGTTTCTAAATTGATCGAACAGTCGGTAATATCCACTCTGGCACCATTGTCAGGACAACGGTTTGTTTTGGGGTTCACCTCTGCATTACCGGCGCATGCCACATCGATAACATCTTCATGAGTATTGCCATCGGTATCAATCCAGCCCTTAACTATCTGTATCCGCTGCAGGGGGGCATTTTCTGGGTCGGCTGAGGCCATAATTAAAAAGCTCGGTGAGCTAGGAGCAGTTGATGCACTTTCTTTAGCCAAGAGAGTGCCTCCCATACTGACGCCACTAGCGTACGCCTGCTCCACACCATCAGCACTTGTTAGCATGGTGTTATCAAACCCATAACCTGCAAAGAAACGGAGCCTTATGCGTGGGCCTGACGTGGCGAATACTTCCTTTCGACGAAAAGCACTATACAGCGACTCTCGGGTGTTTTCCTCAGCCCATGCAGCAGCCAAGCCTGAGGCTCCAAAAGTTGGTGTGGCGCCGCCGGTATAGACACTACCGTCGATCTTAACGTACATGTGTTTACCCAGTGGGGTTGGGTTTAGCGTGGTCGCTATTTTCGACGCATAGTAGGTAAACTCTCCGCCAAGCCCTTCTCGCGGTATCGAGCCTCGCTGTTCGGCAGTAGACGATAATATCCCTAATTTTGATACAAAAGCTGACTCATCATTTTGGCTTGCCGCTGAATGGGTATCACTTGAGCCAATAAATCCAAACTTATACGGATTTTTGACCCCTTCTTGCTCAAGGGTCAAACCAGTCAGTAGAGCCTCACGCACATAGGATCCTTGCGGTTTACTTATTGCCCCTGTTGCAACCCGATAAGGCATGATTTCAAAACCAGCCCATTCATCTCGAGTTGATAAATTAGGGTGGGTTTCTGAAGTACCTTTTATCTGCGTTATTTCAACCAGCGGTTCATTTCTGCTACGCTTTTCTACATAAGCATCATCAAAAGACCTGCTCGCCCAATCTACCCGCTTAAACATCTGACCGTTGGAGGCATTAGAATTATGCGGTATAGCCAGACTTTCAACGCCTTTTACCCTCAGCGCATCCATCCATTCCCAAAGATCCTCTGGGTTATCTGAATGAAAGCGAGAAAAGGGCTCACGAGGCAAGCGGTCGCTTCCAGAAAATATAACATTTCTATGCAAGTTACCCATGTCGCTAGTGCTGGTGGTGTATTCGTAGGCGGCGAACGTCGTGAACTTACCCGGATCATTAAATTGGTCTGCAGCGTTAATAGTATCGCTCCATGCACTCCTTACGACATCGAGCACTTCTTTACGGTCTAAATCTCCTTCTAATACGGCAGTAACTGCGTCAGGTAAGAAACCCGAGAATGCCAGTAAACGCTTCATTGAACTAATGAAACCAGTGCCGAAGTTGTCAGGCGCATTTAGGTCATTATAAGGCTCTGAGAATTCATTTTTTGAGAAGGCTGTGCTAGTGTCTGCAGCCGCTTTAACCAAACCTAAAAACATCGCGTGGTCGGTAACAGCATAAAAATCCATCGGCCGTGATAGTTGCATATTGTAGCCGCCGGGATTTTTGATCGCCTCGCCTCTGGCAAAGCGATAGGCATCATAAGGGGTTGCTAACGTGCCAAACGCATAACCATCAAAGGAGTATGCTGTGTGCACATGCAAGTCACCAAAATATGCACTACGTTCCATTTGGCTTTCATCTTCGATAGTATCAACGGTAACCGAAGCCTCTTCTCGCACTAATAATTCAGTTTCTGTTTCAAAGACGTTTTTTAGCGGAAAGATTGCTGTCCTGGGGTCATCCTTAAGGAGTCGATCGATTTCAGCAGTTTGCGCCAGAGCACGCTCATCAGAAAGAATGTCGGCGGCAGAACTGAAACCCTCACTGGACGCCTCCATTGTTTGGTCTGAACAGGATGTTAGTACCAGTCCCATCATCAGTATCCAGAAACAGTGTCGGTATTTACAGTGCCTATTTACCATTTTCATATTCTCTTATTATAAGGTCAGTGAGCCGCTTTAAAGAGTTTAGCTTATTGTTGTCTAGCTGTATGCCAAATGGGTGAGCCCCAAGCCATTTCAGTAGCCGTTGCCGGAACACCACAGCCCTAGAGTCGACAATAATCTGTATAGGAAAGGGCCGAAATGCTTCTTAAAACCACCTCGATCTATTCGCAGCCTTCATCGTTAAGCTCTCCCGAAGGCATTTGGGTGCGGCAGAACGTCGCGCCGTAAAGATCAGCACCAGAAAGAATAGCACCAGTGAGATCAGCGTCAGAAAGATTAGCGCCATTAAGGTCCGCTGCAGTAAGGTTAGCAAGAGAAAGGTTAGCACCGCTAAGGTTAGCCTCAAAAAGGCTAGCAGTGGTAAGGTCAGCTCCCGCAAGATTAGCAAAAGAAAGGTTGGCGCCAGCAAAATAAGCACCAGTAAGCTTAGCTCCAGAAAGCTCAACTCCAGTAAGATCAGCGCCCTCAAAGTCAACATAACTTAAAGAGCAATTCTGACATCGCTTAAGTTGTTCAACCCTCAAAAAATCTGCTTCTTCGTATGCCCATGCACTCGTCATCATAAGCAGAGCAGCAACACAGAGTCTCTTCGCAAGGTAATTCGGTAACCTAGAATAATCCATAACAACAATTCCGAGTACTTTAACTAAGAGTAGGTAAAATATGTCGATTTATCTATAAATTGTTATAAAACAATTATTACGGCAACGATCTCTTTCTGTAAAACCATAACAGACCGTATTTTTATAATCCGCCGGCGTTGTGAATTCACCTCAAGGCTGGGCGGCGTTATTGGAGCCCTAAAAATTATCTTCAGTTAAAATCTTCTGCTGAAATATCACTATGGTGAGTGTCGAGTATCACAAATAAATATTCATTACCCGCTCTTAGCAAAGTATGGCCTGTGTAATCGTAATAATGAATGTATCCGCCAGCATAAAATGAGCCTTGAGTGCCTTGTGTTATAGAAAGATTAGAGAAATTCAAACCACCGTCTAAGCGAATCTTATCAACCCCATCTTCAAAATCATGAATAGCGCTTGTAGTTATAAAGCCATCTGAACCATCCCCTGGACGAGCGATAAAAATATCGTGGCCACTGCCGCCGTAAAGCTGATCTTTCCCGTCGCCACCATCAAGAATATCGTCGCCATTCCCGCCATATAACTCGTCGAAACTGTCAGAACCATATAAAGTATCGTTGTCATCGCCACCATAAAGCTTATCTTGGCCACTTCCGCCGTCGATAATGTCATTTCCCGCTTCTCCATATAGAAGATCTCTTCCGCCAAGGCCGTATAAAATATCATTCCCTGGGCCAGCATATAAGGTGTCTGAATTGTCCGTGCCATAGATTATTTGGTCGTCGGGAAAAGCGGGCATCAGCGTCTTTAAATGAGCTTCAATCTCGGCTGCCGTATCACGTATTGCATCCCCTGTTATAACACCGTTAACCAGCGGATCGCCTTCCAAGCCAAATAGGTATCGCAAGGTAAGCAAACCATCAGTTAATGCATCAATCTGTCCGTCACCATCAATATCAGCAAGGTCACCTAGCTTCTCAATTCTAGATTCAATATCTACCGCTGACTTATAGTCGGCATTGGATGCAATCGCTCCCGTAATGAGAGGCTCTCCGTCTAGACCAAACATACCTCTAAGCAGCAGTAATCCATCAGTTAACGCGTCATATTGACCATTGCCATCAATATCTAAGGTTAATGTCGATGGATTAGATTCTTCCTGTGAAAAACTTGTCATCGAAAAGAGAAATAGAATAATGGGCCAAGACATTTTGGCTAGATAGTAGTCGCTATGCAGTCTAGAACAATTCATGGCTAGAGCTCAACTTGTGTTTACTAAGCATAGCTAAAGAAGGTCGACTTATCTATACGGCTATGCCCGTCCATAAAAGGAATAATGGCGGGGTCTGTGGGCCACTTATTGCCTCCCCAGTGATAAAAAAACCAATGCCTTAGGGGTTGTATTTGTTGCTGGTGCTCGATGTTCTTCGTTCTTAATATCGTGTCTATTAAAAGAGACCATAAGGAGTCTTTAAACAGACAGCAACGATAAGTCATTCTTCGGAATGAATAATTATGTCGAGATAGGAACAAAAGATAAATCATAAAGCTCAACTGACATAGAGCTCACTTATTAAAGATTTTTGGATTAAGACGCAAAAATTGGGACTTGAAAGGGGAAACAACATGTCGCAAGAGAGTAAAACTGCAGCCATTCCATTTGGAGCCCGAGTAAGAAAATCACCCTTCTTTGACTCTACTAGAAAAGATGGCGCAAAGGCGTTTTCAGTGTACAACCACATGTACTTTCCAACGTCATATGCCGGAACAGAGAGTGAATATGATAGTCTTATTAATGATGTGACTATGTGGGATGTGGCGGTTGAACGACAGATTGAAATCAACGGCCCCGATGCCTATGAGTTTATTCGTCGGCTAACGCCAAGGAACCTGGAGAAATGTGAAATTGGCCGTTGTCTCTACGTGATCCTAACAGGCCACAATGGTGGCGCGATTAATGATGCCGTGCTTCTTAGATTAAAACCCGATCAATTCTGGTTGTCTCCAGGTGATGGCGACGTACTACTTTGGATCCAAGGCGTGGCTATTAATTCGGGCTTTGACGTCAATGTTTTTGAACCTGACGTGTCGCCTCTGGGCATATGTGGGCCTAAAGCACCCGCCCTCATCAACAAACTGTTTGATGGCGAGCACGATGATTTACGCTTTTATCAAGCACGTGAAACCTCGCTCGCCGGCATTCCAATGGTGATTGCTCGAACAGGATGGAGCGGCGAAATAAGCTACGAGCTCTATCTTCGTGATGGAAAGCGTGGCGATGCATTGTGGGCAGTCGTCAAAGACGCCGGCCAAGAGTTCAACATAGCACCGGCAGCTCCAAATACTATACGCAGTATTGAGGGAGGCTTGCTCTCTTATGTCTCAGACATCACTAGAAATGACTGCCCCTATACCATCGGGTTAGACCGTCTGGTTGATGTTGACCAAGACATTGACTTTATTGGCAAGGAGGCTTTAAAGAAGATCAAAGAAAACGGTCCTGCAAGAAAACTAGTGGGCATAGAGATTGCTGGTGATCCCATCACGTCTGCACCTGAGCAGCCATGGCCTGTTTTCAGCGGTGATGAGAATGTTGGCCATGTTTCACGTTGTATATTCTCGCCGCGTCTTGGGAAGAATATTGGCTTTGCCAACGTTCCAACCGAACTCTCCGCGTTAGATACACAGTTAACTATAAAATGTTTTCTGGGTGATTTAACTGCGACTGTTAGTGCGTTTCCGTGGGTACCCGCAGAACGCATCGCTCGACATATTGCGCCTCCACTGGCTAAAACGAACCCGTTTGGCAGTCTACTTATGAGGGCCAGCCCCCTGTAATAGGGATAAACAAATGTCCAACAACAAGTTTGATGCCTTCGCTATAACCGCAGCGAATTATGAAGCCTTAACCCCGCTTTCATTTTTGCCAAGAACAGCACTGATGTTTCCAAATCGTCGTGCAGTTGTTTATGGCGAGCGCAGCTATTCTTGGCAAGAGTTTTATAAGCGCTGTACCAAACTTGCTTCAGCACTGAACAAGATTGGTATTGGCAGAGGCGATACCGTCGCTGTTTTGGCCGCAAATACCCCCGAAATGGTAGAAGCTCACTTTGGCATACCGATGTCTGGTGCCGTATTAAACACGGTTAATACTCGCTTGGATGATGAAACCATCGGCTATATTTTGCGCCATGGAGAAGCCAAAGTATTTATCGTTGATTACGAGCTTGCTCCCCAAGTCAAAAACGCACTTGAAATCCATGGAGACAGCGATTTACTAGTCATTGATATCTTAGACCTGCAAAACACTGTTAACCCAGCGGCAATAGGCACTACTGACTATGAAGCATTTTTAGCAACCGGCACAGATAAGTTTCATTGGGATATGCCAACCAATGAATGGGATACCATTGGCCTTAGCTACACCTCGGGCACATCAGGTCGGCCCAAGGGCGTGGTGTACCATCACCGTGGCTCATATCTAATGTCGATGGGAACTATCACCGACTGGGATTTACCTCGCCACCCTAATTATTTGTACACTGTACCCATGTTTCATTGCAACGGATGGGGCCATGCGTGGACAATGACCGCGTTGGCGGGAACCATGTTTTGTACACGAGCCATTGTTCCAGAGGCAATTTTTTCGGCGATTTTAGAGCATAATATTTCTCACTTTGGCGGCGCGCCGATTGTATTAAGTATGCTACTTAATTCTCCTGCAGCTAAAGATTTCTCTTGTCCGCATAGAGTTGAATTAATGACCGCAGGCGCCCCTCCGCCAGCCTCGGTAGTGCAAGGCATAGAAAACTTAGGCTTCAATGTCACACAGGTCTATGGGTTGACTGAAACCTACGGCCACACTGTTATGTGTACCTGGAATTCCGATTGGGATAACCTCGATGAGGAAGCAAGAGCTAAATTAAAGGCTAGGCAAGGTGCCGCAATGGTTCAGACGGCAGGCATGCGCATTGTGGACATGGAATCTCGGGAAGATGTTCCCGCCGACGGGCAAACGATCGGTGAAATACTAATCCGTGGTAATACGGTGATGAAAGGCTACTTAAAAGATGCCGATAATACCGCAGCATCCTTTAAAAATGGTTGGTTCCATACTGGCGATTTAGCGGTCATGCATCCACAGGGTTATGCCGAAATTAAAGACCGTTTAAAAGATATTATTATTTCCGGTGGTGAAAATATTTCTTCCGTAGAGATTGAGAGTGTATTGCATAGGCATGAGGCCGTAGCACTCGCCGCGGTGGTCGCTCTGCCGGATGAAAAGTGGGGCGAAGTGCCCCTTGCTTTTATAGAGCTCCTTAATGGAGCCCAGGTTACAGAGAAGGAACTTGAAGTGTTTTGCAGAGCTCACCTCGCTAGCTTCAAACGTCCGAAAAAAGTTATATTTGGCGAATTACCTAAAACAGCGACGGGTAAGATTCAAAAATATGAGCTGCGGGCTCTGGCGCGCAGCGGCCAACTAAACTGAACCACATAATGGCGCTATACTGGGCTGGTCAATTAACGATACTCTCGCTTTCTTAGACCTTACTAATAATGCAATCTAACACTAGAAAACATAAAGTATTTTAGGAGAAATTATTTTGGAAAAACTCGATAACTTTGATCTCGAAAATCTCACTCTCATCGGTGACGAAGACGGTATTGTGCAGGTTGTCCTGTCGCGGCCAGCAAAGCGTAATGCCCTAAATGCTCAAACTATTGAGGAATTGATCGAGGTTTTCTCTAAGCTCCCTAGGATGGGTGCCCGAGCCGTAGTGCTTCGAGCTGAAGGAGACCATTTCTGTGCTGGTTTAGACCTCGTCGAACACCACAATGAGCAGCGTCGCCCTGAAGAATTTATGCATATTTGCCTGCGTTGGCATGAAGCCTTTAATAAAATGGAATATGGTGGCGTGCCAATCATAGCTGCACTTAAAGGAGCCGTAGTTGGCGGTGGCCTGGAGCTTGCCTCTGCCGCTCACGTTCGCGTGGCTGATCAAAGCACCTATTTTGCATTGCCTGAAGGACAGCGTGGCCTATTTACCGGCGGTGGCGCAACTATTCGTGTTGCCGACCTTGTTGGTAAAGCACGCATGATCGATATGATGTTAACCGGCAGAGTTTATAAGCAAGAAGAAGCCTTTCAAGTGGGCTTGTGTCAGTATCTTGTCGACGGTTCAAGTGACGATAAAGCCATGGCGATTGCCCGTACAGCGGCGGAAAATCCAGCCTTATCTAATTTTGCTATTTGCTCTGCAATTAGTCACATGCAAAATATGTCGGCGATGGATGCAGCCTACGCAGAATCTGTTATGGCTGTCTCTTATACACATCTCCGAGCCCACGAGACCGAGGCTGATCTC